>Ga0066709_100006073_pt1 | contig 10125 bp, 8 predicted proteins | sample GraSoiAngelo_158_FD_79665 | JGI IMG/M metagenome (GOLD analysis project Ga0066709, IMG submission 79665) | Grasslands soil microbial communities from the Angelo Coastal Reserve, California, USA - 14_1009_16_30cm | ecosystem: Environmental > Terrestrial > Soil > Grasslands | place: USA... | reverse complement strand
AGCGCCTGCTGCACGCCCTCGCCCGACACGTCGCGGGTGATCGAGGGATTGTCGGACTTGCGCGAAATCTTGTCGATCTCGTCGATGTAGACGATGCCGCGCTGGGCGCGCTCGACATTGTAGTCGGCCGCCTGCAGCAGCTTCAGGATGATGTTCTCGACGTCCTCGCCGACATAGCCGGCCTCGGTCAGCGTCGTGGCATCGGCCATGGTGAAGGGCACGTCGATGATGCGCGCCAGGGTCTGGGCGAGCAGCGTCTTGCCGCAGCCGGTCGGCCCGACCAGCAGGATGTTCGACTTGGCGAGCTCGACGTCGTTGCTCTTGGCGCCGTGGGACAACCGCTTGTAGTGGTTATGGACCGCGACCGACAACACGCGCTTGGCGTGGTCCTGGCCGATCACGTAGTCGTCGAGGACGTTGCAGATGTCGCGCGGGCTCGGCACCCCGTCGCGCGACTTGACCAGCGTCGTCTTGTGCTCCTCGCGGATGATGTCCATGCACAGCTCGACGCATTCATCGCAGATGAATACGGTCGGCCCGGCGATCAGCTTCCGGACCTCGTGCTGGCTCTTACCGCAGAAGGAACAGTAGAGCGTGTTCTTGGATTCGCCGCTCGACTTATTCATAGGGAAACCCGTCCGCCGCCGGACTCACTTAGCGGCCATGTTAGCCGGTCGCAGAACCGCCACACAAATGGAATTTAGGTGCGGAATCGCGCATTTACACCCACCGGCCCACCCGGTGGCGCGGCTCAGTCGACGTTTTTGGCGGCATCGTCGCGCGGCGGGCGCTTCTCGACCACCTGGTCGATGATGCCGAAATCCCTGGCCTCCTCGGCGGCCAGGAACTTGTCACGCTCCATGGCGGATTCGATTTCCTTGATGTTCCGGCCGGTGTGCCGCACGAAAATCTCATTGAGGCGGGCCCGGGTGGCGAGGATCTCGCGGGCATGGATCTCGATGTCGCTGGCCTGGCCCTGGAAGCCGCCGGAGGGCTGGTGCACCATGATTTTGGCGTTCGGCAGGCTGAGCCGCTTGCCGGCCGCGCCGGCGGCGAGCAGCAGCGAGCCCATCGACGCCGCCAGCCCGACGCACACCGTCGAGACGTCCGGCCGGATGTACTGCATGGTGTCGTAGATCGCCATGCCGGCGGTCACCATGCCGCCCGGCGAGTTGATGTACATGGAGATGTCCTTGCTGGGGTTCTCCGCCTCGAGGAACAGCAGCTGGGCGGACACCAGGCTCGCCATCTGGTCGTTGACCGGACCGACCAGGAAGATGATGCGCTCCTTCAGCAGCCGCGAGTAGATGTCGTAGGCGCGCTCGCCCCGGTTGGTCTGCTCGACCACCATCGGGACCAGGAAGTTCATCTGGGAATCGTCGAATTCGCTCATCGCCGCTCGCTGCTCCTGCCTGGCGCGAGGGCCCAAGTCGCCCACGCCCGTGATTTCAACTCGCCGCCGGGGCCTCCGCCGCCGGCTCCGCCTTGCCGGCCACCCCCGCCTCGCTCACCGCCGCCAGCATCTCCTCCGGCGTCACCGTGCGCTCCATCACGTCGGCCAGCTCGAGGATGTAGTCGACCACCTTGTCCTCGTAGAGCGGCGCGCGAACCTGCGCCAGCGCCTGCGGGGTGTTGTTGTAGAACTCGATGACCTGCCGCTCGCGCCCGGGATAGCGCCGCGCCTCGGCCATGATCGCCCGGCTCAGCTCGTCATTGCCGACCTCGATGTTGTTCATCCGGCCGACCTCGGACAGCAGCAGGCCGAGCTTGACCCGACGCTTGGCGATGTCGCGGTACTCGGCCTTGAGCTGCTCGTCGGTCTTGCCGGCGTCCTCGGGATCGCCCTGGCCCTGGGCCCGGTCGCTCTCGACCTGGCGCCAGATCGCCTCGAACTCGGCGTCGATCAGGCCCCCCGGCAGCTCGAACTCATGGGCATCGGCCAGCCGGTCCAGCAGCTGGCGCTTCATCCGGGCGCGCGAAACCTGGGCATATTCGCCGACCCGCTGCTCGCGCACGACACGGCGCAGCTCGCCGAGATCGGTCATGCCGAGCGATTTCGCCAGCTCGTCGTCGACCGGTACCGGCGCAGGCTCGCGAATCTCCTTCATCGTCACGGCAAATACCGCTTCCTTGCCGGCCAGCTTCTCGTTGGGGTAGTCCGCCGGGAACGTCACCCTGACATCGAGATGGTCGTCCGCGCCGGCGCCGACAAGCTGTTCTTCGAAGCCGGGCACGAAGCTGTCCGATCCGAGCTCGAGATAGTGGTCGGTCGCCGAGCCGCCGGGGAATTCCTCGCCGTCGATCCGGCCGACGAAGTCGATGACCACGACATCGCCCTTCGCCGCCGGGCGCGGCGTCGCCAGCGGAGTCGATTTCTTCTGCCGCTCGGCCAGCCGTCCCAGCGCCTCCTCGACCGCCTGGTCGGCGACCTCGACGCTCAGCCGCTCGAGCTTGATCGTGGAAAAATCGATCGGCCGGACGTCGGGCAGCAGCTCCAGCGCCATGTTGAACTCGAGGTCGGCGTCGTCGGCGAACTTGGTGACCTCGATCTTGGGCTGGCCGGCCGGGCGCAGGCCGCGGACGCTCAGCACCTGGACCGAGCTGTCGCTGACCGTACGCTCGACGACCTCGCCCACCACCGCCTTGCCGAAGCGCTTCTTCAGCAGCGGGAACGGCACCTTGCCGGGGCGAAAGCCGGGCAGCTTCACGGTGCGGCCGAGCTCCTCCAGGCGCAGGTCGAGCTTGCTCTGGAAGTCGCGCGCGGGAATGGTGACCTTGAATTCGCGCTTCAGGCCCTGGGCGCTGGTTTCGGTGACGTTCATCGACGATGTCTATCCATTTGTCAGATGAGAATACCCTGCCACTCCGCCGGTGGCCATCGAAGGCTGGAGGCGGCGGGCCACTGCGAACGGATCCAAGCAGCTGGTGCGGGCGAAGGGACTCGAACCCCCACGACTTTCGTCACCAGAACCTAAATCTGGCGCGTCTACCAATTTCGCCACGCCCGCTCATGGCCTGGCAGCGCCGTCGCAGGGCGCGGTGTATAGCACGGCGCCGGCCCGCACAATAGGGAAAGCGGCGGTTTTCCGCCGGGCTATCCGGCCCTCATCGGTCGGTCCGCCCGCCGCCCTTATCGCCGGCCCCGACCCGCTCGGTGAAGTCGGCGGCAAAGGCGTCGAGCGACAGCAGGCGCTGGCCCTGCGAGATCCGCGCATAGTACGGACCGTCGACCCGGATATCGACTCGGACATGGGGGATTCCGACATTGTCGGTGGTGACCGCCAGCACCCGCGCCGTCTCGACCAGATTGTTGGGCCGCACCCGGCGATAGATCGCGCCGGGCTCGATCAGCGGCACGTCGTCGGCGCCGCGCCGGAGGCGCCGCCTCAGTGGGGACAAGGCCATCGATCCGCTTTCTTAGATTTCAGATCCGCCACACCGGGGCAAGCGATTGATATCCCATTGTTCTGGTTGAGATTTTGACGCCCGCGTCAGAGCCGGCAGTGATAGCAAGGGGCGGCCTGCGTTGGCAAGCCCGGATCGCCGCTGGTCACAGCAATGCCTCAGCCGGCAGCCTGGTCAGCGAGGCCGCGCAGCACCGCCGGCAGCTGCTCGACGATGTCCTCGGCGATCAGCCCGGGGCCGAACGCCGCAGCCGCCGCGCCGTGCATCCAGGCCGCTGCGCCGGCGGCGCTCAGGGGCGCCACGCCCTGCGCCAGCAGGCCGGCGATGAGGCCGGCCAGCACGTCGCCGCTGCCGGCGGTGGCCAGCGTCGGCGGCGCGTTGACGTTGATCAGCGCATGGCCGTCCGGTGCGGCGATCACCGTGTCGCCTCCCTTCAGCAGGACGACGGCGCCGCTCGCCGCCGCGGCCCGGCGCGCCTGCTCGAGCTTGCCGAGCGCGGCCGGCAGGGCGAACAGCCGGGCGAATTCGCCCTCGTGCGGGGTCATCACGCAGGCCCCGCGGCGGGCGCCGAACAGCTCGGCCGACGCGCCGGCGAAGGAGGTCAGCGCATCGGCGTCGAGCACGCAGCTGCGGCCGGTGCCGAGCATCGCCAGGGTCCGCTCGCGGGTTTCGTTGCCGACGCCGGCGCCCGGACCCAGCAGCAGCACGTTGCGGCGCTCATCTTCGAGCAGGGCCGGGAAATCCTCGACGCCGCCGAGCGGGCGGACGATGGTTCCCGGCCAGTCGCCGGCCGCCGCCGCCAGGCTGTCGAATGGGGCTGCGACCGTGACCAGGCCGGCGCCGACGCGGCGGGCCGCCCGCGCGGCCAGGCGAATGGCGCCGCTCATCGCCGGCCCCCCGATCAGCAAGGCGTGGCCGCGGCGATATTTGTGATCGTCCGCGCGCCGCCGCGGCAGCTGGTCGCGCCAGACGGCGGGCGCATTCTCGCGCTGCTTCGGGCCGATCCGCGACAGCACGCCGTCGGCGATGCCGATATCGGCGACGACGATCTCGCCGCACAACGACCGGCCCGGCAGCAGCAGGTGTCCGGGCTTGCGGCGGAAGAAGGTCACCGTGACGCGGCAGGGCGGCGCCGCGCCGAGCACCTGGCCGGTATCGCCGGCAACGCCGCTCGGCACGTCGATGCCGACGCAGTCGAGATCCTGCTTCGCGATGGCCTCGACCACGGCCAGCGCCGGCCCGTCGAGCGGCCGTGACAGGCCGGCCCCGAACAATGCATCGAGGACCAGCGGCCGCTCGGCCAGCGCTCCTTCCGCGACGGCGGCGATCGGGCCGCGCCACCGCGCGGCGGCGATCGCCGCGTCGCCGGCGAGTCGCTCCCGCGGCACCAGTGCTCCGAGGCGGACCGGCCAGCCGGCTTCGGCCAGCAAGCGGGCGGCAACGTAGCCGTCGCCGCCATTGTTGCCCGGCCCGCAGAGTACCAGGGTCGGGCGTGGCGCCCAGCGCGCGAAGGCGGCGCCGGCGACGGCCCGTCCGGCCGCTTCCATCAGCTCGATGCCCGGCGTGCCGGCAGCGATGGTCGCCGCGTCGGCAGCCGCCATCTCGCCGACGGTCAATAGCTCGAGCATGCGGCTCAGTGCACCCGGTGGGGCGGTGCGGCTTCCTCTTCCTGCGGCGCCTCCGCCGTCGGCCCGGCCTGGTGGTGGACCATCTTCCAGGCATTGCCCTGGCGCACGAAGAGGTTGGTCGCGACCAGGAACTGGCCTTCGATCATCTCGAAGCAGACCACCGCGGCGACGTCGCCATAGTGGAACAGGCGCGGGCTGCGGCAGACCACCTTCGGGGCGTTGGCGTTGCTCAGGATGTTGCGCCAGCTCTGCATCACGGCGGCGCGGTCGGTCAGCGGTGCCCAGCCGGGATGGACGCAGGCGACCGGCAGGTCGGTCGCCCACAGCGCCTCCATGGCCGCCGCGTCGCGCGCGGCAAAGGCGCGATAGAAGGACTCGTTCGCGAACAGGATGGCGTCATTCTGCATCCGAGCCGCCGCGCTGCTGGCCGCCCGCGCGACCCGCGCGGGCGCCAGCGGAGGAATGGGGCGAGTGATGGGGATCGAACCCACGACATCCAGAACCACAATCTGGCGCTCTAACCAACTGAGCTACACCCGCCATGGCGAGAGTCCCGGGCCGCTGTGTAGTGGCAAGGGGGTGCCGCCGTCAAGCCGCGCCGGCGCGCTTCGCGGCTTCCGGCCGCGGCCATCCTCGGCCATAGTGCGGCGGCTTCATTGGGTTCTCAGGAGGGCGATGATGGCGACGAGCACGATGGCGGCCGGCATGGGGAGGCTGGGCACCGAATCCGCCTTCGAGGTGCTGGCGCGGGCGAAGGCGATCGAGGAGGCCGGCCGCTCCGTCATCAATCTCGGCATCGGCCAGCCCGACTTCCCGACCCCCGGCCACATCGTCGAGGCCGCCTGCCAGGCGCTGCGCGACGGCCATCACGGCTATACGCCGGCCAACGGCATCAAGCCGCTGCGCGAGGCGATTGCCGCCGACCTCCATCGTCGCCACGGCGTCGACGTCGATCCCGCCCATGTGCTGTGCGTGCCGGGCGGCAAGGTCACGATGTTCTTCGCCATCCTGATGTTCGGCGAGGCCGGCGCCGAGATCATCTATCCCGATCCGGGCTTCCCGATCTATCGCTCGGTGATCGAGTTCACCGGCGCCAAGGCGGTGCCGCTGCCGCTGCGCGAGGCCGACGGCTTCGCCTTCGACGCCGACGCGCTGCTCGGCCTGATCACCCCGCGCACCCGGCTGATCATCCTCAACAGCCCGGCCAACCCGACCGGCGGGGTCTCCGCCCGGGACCAGACCGAGCGGCTGGCGGCGGGCCTGGCCCAGCATCCCCACGTCATGCTGCTGAGCGACGAGATCTACAGCCTGCTGCTCTATGACGGCCGCGAGCATGTCAGCCTGCTGCGCTACGAGCATCTGCGGCCGCAGACCATCATGCTCGACGGCTTCAGCAAGACCTACGCGATGACCGGCTGGCGGCTGGGTTACGCCGTCTGGCCGAGCCATCTGATCGAGGCGGCGACGAGGCTCGCCATCAACTGCCATTCCTGCGTCAACGCCGCCGCGCAATATGCCGGGATCGCCGCGCTCCAAGGCCCGCAGGATGCCGTCGCGACGATGCGCGACGCCTTCGACGAGCGGCGGCGCTTCGTGGTCGAGGCGCTGAACCGCCTGCCCGGCGTCTCCTGCATCGCGCCGGCCGGCGCCTTCTACGCCTTCCCGAACGTCTCCCGGGTCGGCCGCGCCGCCAAGACGATCGAGCGCGGCCTGCTCGAGGAGGCCGGCGTCGCGACCATCGCCGGGACCAGCTTCGGGCGCTACGGCGAGGGCTATCTCCGGCTGTCCTACGCCAACTCGCTGCCCAACATCGCCGAGGCCATCTCGCGGATGGAGGACTGGCTGCGCCGGCAGAATTGAGCGGCCGCGCCATGCCGGTCCTGTCGGGCCGCCGCGCCCTGCTCCAGCTGTTGGCGCAGGAAGGCGTCGAGCTGCTGTTCGGCAATCCCGGCACCACCGAGCTGCCGCTGATGGACGCGCTCGCCGGCGACGAGACGCTTCGCTACGTGCTCGGGCTGCAGGAGGCCTCCGTGATGGCGATGGCCGACGGCTATGCCCGGGCCTCCGGCCGGCTGGCCGTGGTCAACCTCCATGCCGCGCCCGGCCTGGGCAACGCCATGGGCATGCTCTACGACGCCCAGAAGGCCGGCGCGCCGGTGCTGGTGACCGCCGGGCAGCAGGACCAGAGCTATGGCGCCAGCGAGCCGTTCCTCTGGGCCGATCTGCCGACCCTCGCCCGGCCGTTCGTCAAATGGTCGGGCGAGGTCAGGCGGCTGGCCGACCTGCCGCGGCTGGTCCGCCGCGCCGCCAAGACGGCGCTGGCGCCGCCGACCGGGCCGGTCTTCCTCTCGCTGCCCGCCGACATCCTACAGGACGAAGCGCCGCTCGACCTCGGAGCGCCGACCCGGGTCGCGCCCAGGCTGCGCGGCGACCCGGCCGCGGTAGAGGCCGCCGCCGCCCTGCTCGCCCGCGCCAGCCGGCCGGTGATCATCGCCGGCGACGCGGTGGCGCACAGCCGGGCCCATGACGAGCTGGCTGCGCTCGCCGAGCTGCTCGGCGCGCCGGTCTATGGCGAGCCGGTCGCCAGCACTGCCGCGTTTCCCGCCTCGCATCCGCTCTTCCGCGGTGTCCTGACCCGGCTCGGCCCCGCCATCCGCGAGGCGCTGGCGGGCTACGACCTGCTGCTCTCGGTCGGCGCCGACCTCTTCACCTTGTCGCTGCCCTCGACGGTCGAGCCGCTGCCCGACGGCCTGGCGATCGTCCACCTCGACCCCGATCCCTGGGAGCTCGGCAAGAACTACGCCGAGGCGGTGTCGATCCTGGGCGACCCCAAGGCCACCTTGCCCGACCTCGCCGCCGCGGTGCGCGCGAAGCTCGGCGCCGCCGCCTTGGCCGCGGCGGGGGCACGGCTGGCGACCGAAAAGCGGATCGCCGCCGCCGAGCGCCAGGCGCTGCTGGCCGAGGCCGCCGCCGCTGCGACCGCGGTGCCGATCCGCCCCCTCGCGCTGCTGGCGGCAATCGGCGCCGCGCTGCCGGCGAACGCGGTGCTGGTCGAGGAGACAATCTCCTCCGGCCGCGGCCTGCACCGGCTGCTGCGCACCGACGACGCGCAGAGCTTCTTCGGCCTGTGCGGCGGCGGCATCGGCTGGGGGCTGCCGGCGGCGGTCGGCGTCAAGCTGGCCCTGCCCGACCGGCCGGTCGTCGCCCTGGTCGGCGACGGCAGCGCGCTCTACACCATCCAGGCGCTGTGGACGGCGGCGCACCACCGGGTCGGCGTGGTCTTCGTCATCCTCAACAACGCGTCCTACCGCGTCCTCAAGCAGCGGGTGACGGCGCTCCAGGGCCACGCGGCGCAGACCGGGCGCTATGTCGGGATGGACCTCGACGATCCCGCGATCGACTTCGTCGGCCTCGCCCGCTCGTTCGGCGTCGCCGCCGGCCGCGCGTCGACCATCGGCGAGGCGCTCGAGTTGCTCGGCCGAGCGCTCACGGCGGACGGCCCGACCCTGATCGACGTCACGCTCGATCGTGGTCTCTGAGCCGGAATGCTAAAAAAATAGGCAGATCGCACAACTTTCAGGCAGATCCTGCGGTTCGACGCCGGAACGACCCTGCCCGCCTGCGATATCACCGTCATCAAGAGTTGGCATGCGCCATGCTAAGCCTTGTCCGCTCGCAACTGTTGGGATGGCGCCCGGACATGAAGAAGATCGAAGCGATCATCAAGCCGTTCAAGCTCGATGAGGTGAAAGAGGCGCTGCATGAAGTCGGAATCAAGGGCATCACGGTGACCGAGGCCAAGGGCTTCGGCCGCCAGAAGGGCCATACCGAGCTTTATCGCGGCGCCGAATATGTCGTCGATTTCCTGCCCAAGGTGAAGGTCGAGGTCGTGCTCGAGGACAATCTGGTCGAGCGCGCCGTCGAGGCCATCCAGCAGGCGGCCCGCACCGGGCGTATCGGCGATGGCAAGATCTTCGTCACTACCGTCGACGAGGCGATCCGCATCCGTACCGGCGAGCGAGGCCCGGAAGCCGTTTGACCAACCCTCCACCGCAACAATAAACAGGGGCGCCGATCAGGCGCCCCGCATCATTCGAGGCATCGAGGAAACCAACATGGCCGACACTGCAAAAATCTTCTCGTTGATCAAAGAGCACGAGGTGAAGTACGTCGACTTCCGTTTCACCGACCCGCGGGGCAAATGGCAGCACCTCGCCCAGGCGGTCCAGGCCGTCGACGAGGACCTGCTGACCGAGGGCGTCATGTTCGACGGCTCGTCGATCGCCGGCTGGAAGGCGATCAACGAGTCCGACATGCTGCTGCTGCCCGATCTCGCCACGGCGACCCTCGATCCCTTCGCCGCCCAGCCGCAGCTGATCATCTTCTGCGACGTGCTGGAGCCGCTGACCGGCCAGAACTATGCTCGCGACCCGCGCTCCATCGCCAAGCACGCCGAGGCCCACCTCAAGAGCACCGGCATCGGCGACACCGCCTATTTCGGCCCCGAGGCCGAGTTCTTCGTGTTCGACGACGTGCGCTACGAAGTGTCGATGAACCGCAGCTTTTTCGAGTTCGAGTCCGAGGAAGGCCCCTACATCACCGGCAAGAAGCTCGAGGAAGGCAATCACGGCCATCGCCCGCCGATCAAGGGCGGCTACTTCCCGGTTCCGCCGGTCGATTCCGGCAGCGACCTGCGCGCCGAGATGGTCACCGTCATGGCCGACATGGGCGTCGAGGTCGAGAAGCATCACCACGAGGTGGCGCCGAGCCAGCACGAGCTCGGGATCAAGTTCAGCACGCTGGTGCGCTGCGCCGACACCATGCAGATCTACAAGTACGCCGTGCACAACGTCGCGCATTCCTACGGCAAGACGGCCTGCTTCATGCCCAAGCCGGTCTATGGCGACAACGGCTCCGGCATGCATTGTCACCAGTCGATCTGGAAGGATGGCAAACCCATTTTCGCAGGCAACAAATATGCCGACCTGTCGGAGACGGCGTTGCATTACATCGCCGGCGTCATCAAGCACGCGCGCACGATCAACGCATTCACCAATCCGACGACCAATTCCTACAAGCGGCTGGTACCGGT
>Ga0066709_100006072_pt1 | contig 10125 bp, 8 predicted proteins | sample GraSoiAngelo_158_FD_79665 | JGI IMG/M metagenome (GOLD analysis project Ga0066709, IMG submission 79665) | Grasslands soil microbial communities from the Angelo Coastal Reserve, California, USA - 14_1009_16_30cm | ecosystem: Environmental > Terrestrial > Soil > Grasslands | place: USA... | reverse complement strand
TGTGGATGTCGCTCGCGCCCTTCTGGATGGCCGACATGAGCACGACGTTCACGAGCCGAACGACCGGCGCCTCTTCGCCCTGCGTGGCCAGCGCCTCGGCGCTGATCTCCTGCAGCTCCTCGAGCACCTCGACGTCGGGCGTGCTCTCGAGCGTGGCCTGCAATTCCTCCAGGCCTTTGGTCGCCATCTCGAGCGTGCTCGGGCCGCTCGCCGGCGTGGGTGACGACCCGTTTCGTGAAGTCGTCGTGCCCTGGTAGTACCTCTGAATGGCTTCGAGGACGGCCGTTTCAGACGCGATGACGGGCTCCACGTTGTAGCCCGTCATGAACTTGATGTCGTCCATCGCGAAGACGTTGGTCGGATCGGTCATCGCGATGGTGAGCGTGGCGCCGGCGCGGCTGAGCGGAATGACTTGATACTTCTGGGCGGTTTCGAGCGGAATCAGTTTGATGATCGTCGGGTCGATGGCGAACTGGGCGAGATTGATTGAGGGAACGCCGTACTGACGGCTGAGCAGCGCGGTAAGGTCGTCGTCCTTGACGAACCCCATCTTGACGAGGTTCAAGCCAAGTTTGCCCCCGTTGCTCTTCTGATGGCTCAGCGCCTGCTGGAGCTGATCGGGGCTGATGCGCTTCTCCTTTAAGAGGAGTTCACCGATGCGGACCGGCGTGAAAGGGGATGGTTAAGGGACCGTGTCAAAATGTTCAACCTGAGCGCCTAGAACGCGAGCCGAACCGTCGTACTCCACGCCCTGAGCGTTTCATCTGTGCCCCAAACGCGCGAGATATCGACATAGACTCCCTTGGAGAGAGCAAAGCTCAAGCCAGCGCTCCACGCGGGCCGATGCTCACCGACCGTGTTCGACGTGAAGCCCCCTCGCACCCCCACGTGGCTCCCCAGCCACGCTTCCCCACCGGTGGCAATGTGCCGGACGTCGCCAAAAATCGTCGGGTTCCGCGTCAAATCCGCGTCGAACGACAAGGTGTACCCCTGAGACGACTGACGACCCGGTGACAAAAATGCAACGCCGGCGCGGGCTTGACGCTCGAGCTTGAAGCCGCCAGCCTCTGCTCCAAAGTCGGGCGCGATTACGTTCTTGACGCTCAACCCCGCTTTCAGTCGGCCGAACATGCCCATCACGCCGAGGTCGAGGTCAGCCCGCCTGGTCTGGGGCACGTCAAGATCGTTGGCCGCCTCGAGCGCGTCGGTTCCGGGCAACGCCGTGCCAACGGCGGCACCAGCGCGCACCAGCTTCGCCGTTGAACCCACGACCAGGTGGCGGCCGAGCGACTGTCCGACGGTGGCACCAAACTGGCTGTACGCCAAAGCCCGAAGAGCGACACCTCCGGTCAAGAGATCTTGTCGGACTGCGAGCGGTGTCACCACAGAGGCCAGCGGTCGTAATTGACTGATACGCAGGCGGTAATAGCTCACGCCCATGGCCGGAAACGCGGCGGCGAACGAGTTGGGAGTGGTCTGCGAGGCTGGCACCAGGCCGCTCGTCTCGGTCGGCTCGGTGATTCGACCGTGCTCATACAAGATGTTGAGGGTCGCACCGCTCGCCAGACCCGCCGGGTTCCACCAGCTGGCGGTCGCATCGTCGGCCACGGCGACAAAGGCGCCGCCCATACCCTGCGCACGCGTACCGACGCTTTCGAAGATCTGCGCGCCGGCGGGAGCGGCCGAAAGGACGACCCACACGAGGCCCGCAGCCGAACGGCTGAAGAACGAAGTTCGCATACGGTTTTTATCGAAACAAGGTGAGCTGAAGTTTGAAACCGCGGGAATCCCTACTCCCACACGGCCGCGGCGGTCGGGCCGCGCCTTGAAACGACGGCGGAGAGCGATCAGCCGACCAGTACGGCGGCAGCGACGACCGTGGTCCAGAGGCCCTTCTTGTCGCCTACGGCGGTCTGCGTCACGTTCTGGGTGCGGACGATGCGGTTCGAGAGACGATAGACTTCATTCTTTTCGGCACAGCTCTTCTCCGGATCGAACTCGAGGCTCACCGTCGTCGCCAGCATTTCGGCAGCCAACTCTTCGGCGTAGTCGCCCGCGACGTCTTCGCTCTTGCCGAAGCTGTGGTGCTCGGATAGATACCCGTACAGATTGCGGTCGCGCGGAATGGCGACGCCCACCGTAGCGGCGACCAGGCGATGGGGCTCCCGCGTGGCGGCCTCCGACATGACGACGAAGGTGACCTGACCAGGCTCGAGCCGCTTGACGCCCTGCGGGCGGGAGAGGAGCCGACACTTTGGTGGGAAGATGCTCGAGACGCGTACGAGATTGCAGGCGGCGATGCCGGCCGACCGTAGCGCGAGCTCGAAGGACGTGAGCTTCTCGCGATGCTTGCCGACCCCCTTGGTGAAGAACATCTCCTTTGGGACGAATCCGATCACGTCACGCTCCTATCGCGAATCGTGCATGGTAACTAGCGCCGTACTTGGGTGTCAAGGACGCGACGCCTCGATGACGCGACCCGCGTGCCACGCGCGACGCGCCTCACACGCGACGACGACGGCCGACACTCGACCCGCCGGCCTCAGGTTGCCGCACGTGACCAGCCATGGTAGATTAGCCCTAATAACAGTTAGGTCAACTAACATTTGCGTAAATGACTCGAGCGCAAGCGCGTGACACGGCCAGGGAGATTCTGAGGATCGTTCCGCTCGTCATGCGGGCCGTGGCAGCCGAGTTGCGCGCGGCCGGCGAGCTGCCGGCGCCGGCTCACTTCGGTCTGTTGAGCGTGCTGAGCGCCCAGCCTCGAAACCTCAGCGAGCTGGCGGCCGTTCAGGGTGTCAGTCTCCCAACGATGTCGAACTCGATCACCGCGATGGTGGAGCGCGGGTGGGTGCGTCGCCTGTCGCGATCCGGGGACCGGCGGGTGCTGGTCATCGAGGTCACGCCCGCAGGGCGGGCGGCCGTCGAGCGCGTCGGACGGGCCGCCGAGTCGCATCTGGCCGACGTGCTGGATCCGCTCGATGCCACCTCAAGGCGCCGGCTGCAGGCCGGGCTGGCCGTGTTGTCGAAGGTCTTTGGCGAAGCCTCGGAACGATCGTCGGGCCGTCCGTGCGGCCGTCCGGGGCGTGGTCGAGCCGCAGCGAAGCCGGGGGCCTGACCCGCGGGTCTCGAACTTCCCCGCCGGCATCGGCGTCCAATCGAAGGAGACTTGGCGCGAACGCACGGTTCATTCTGGAGACTCCATGGGTTGGAAGACAGGGTTGGCAGGACTGGGGATCGTGCTCATCGGCGGCGGAGCTGCGGGCGCCTACTACTGGTATTTCCGGGAAGTCACGCCGATCGTGACGGTCGAGACGATCAAGACACGCGACCTCGAAGCGCTCGTGTCGGCCTCGGGCAAGATCCAACCGAAACGGCTCGTCAACATCAGCGCCGATACGCCGGGCCGCGTCGTCGATCTTGCCGTGAACGAAGGCGACCGAGTGGCCAAGGGTCAGTTCCTGCTCCAAATCGATCCCAAGTTGCTGCGTACGCGCGTCCAGGGTGGGGCAGCCGGCCTGCAGGCTGCCGAAGGCGCCCTCGCTCAATTGCAGCAATCCGTCGAAACGGCGCGCGTTCAGCTCGAGCAAACACAGCAGAACCTCGCTCGACAGCGGGACCTCTGGCAACAGCAGTTGACGACGCGCGAGTCGCTGCAACGGGCTGAAAACGACCTGCGCGCCGCCGAATCGACCCTGCAGGAGCGCGAGAAGCAGAGCGCTTCGCAATCCGCCAGAGTCGGACAGGAGCGCGCTCAGCTCGATAGCGCGCGTTATGACCTCAGCAAAGTGCGGATTGAGTCGCCCATCGACGGGATCGTCACACGTCGCAACATCCAGGAGGGCGAGACGGCGGTCATCGGGACGATGAACAATCCCGGAACCGTCCTGTTGACGCTCGCCGACATGTCCGTCATTCAGGCGGAAGTAGAGGTTGACGAGACCAACATCCCGAGCCTCGTGATCGGGCAGCTAGCCAAGATCACCGTTGACGCCCTGCCCGACCGGGTCTTCAGGGGTCACGTCACCGAGATCGGCAACAGCCCGATTCAGTCCTCCGGCGCCCAAGGGTCGCAAACCACACAAGCAACGAACTTCAAAGTGGCCGTGATCCTCGATGAGCCCATCCCGGACGTCCGGCCGGGCTTCACCTGCAGCGCCGACATCACGACGGCGAAACGGGCCGGCTCACTCGGCGTCCCCATTCCGGCCGTCGCGGTCCGCGAGCTCGTGTACGACGCAAGCGGCCAGATCGTCCGGACGCCGCGGAAGGAAGCCAAGCGGCCGAGATGGGAGTGGTTCTGGACGCGGGGCCGGTCGGTCGAACCGGTGGCTTCCGCCGCCGAGCTCGAGCCGGGCCAGACGCGCAAGGAGACCGAGGGCGTGTTCACCATCCGCAGCGGTGTCGTGCAGTTCGTGCCGATCAAGATCGGCATCTCGGGCGACAAGTACTTTGAGGTCCTGACGGGCCTGAAGGCGGGCGACACCATCGTCACGGGACCGTACAACCTGGTCCGCGGCATGACCGACGGCGACCTGGTGGACGTGGAGCCCGTTCGTCGGTGACCACGCTCTTCGAAGACGCGGGCGTTGCGCTCGCCGCGATCTGGTCGGCCAAGCTTCGGTCGTTCATGACCGTGCTCGGCAACATTGTGGCCGTCACGTCGATCATCGCGGTGGTCGCGCTGATTCAGGGGCTGAACGCCTCCGTGTCCCAGGCCATCCTCAGCCAGGCGGGCGCCGACTCGTTCAGCATCCAGCAGTTCCCGGTCGTTCGAAGCGACGAAGAATTCGAGGCCGTACGGTACAACCCTCGCATCACGCTGCAGGAAGCGAAGGCTATTCGCCGGGCCAGCAGTGTGTCTGCGGTGATGGCGGAATCGACCGCCGTGGGTCGCGTCTCCTACCGGGAGAAAGCGATCGACAACACGCGAATCCAGGGCGTGACGTCGGAGTACGTCAACTTCTCGACGTTCGACGCTGAACGGGGCCGCCTCATGAGCCCGGTCGAAATCGAGACGTCGCGGCCCGTCGCGATCCTCGGGTGGCAGACCTCCGATCGACTCTTCGGCGGCACGCTCGATCCCATCGACAAGCTCATTCAAGTGGCGGGCCTGCACTTTCGCGTGATCGGAGTCAGCTCGAAGAAAGGCACGCTCCTCGGGCAGTCGCAGGACGAGTTCGTGATCCTCCCGCTCGGGCAGTTCACGAAGATGTTCGGCCTTCGCAACTCGCTGTCGCTCACGATCAAGCCGCGGGATCTGCTGCAGATCGGCCACACGATGGACGAAGCCGCGGTGGCGCTGCGCGCGGTCCGCCACCTGTCGCCCAAGCAGCCTGACAACTTCGGGATCTTCACCTCGGGCACGATTCTCGACATCTATCACTCCGCCACCCGCGGCATTTTCGCGGTGCTCGTGGGTGTGGTCGCCCTCTCCCTGGTCGTCGGAGGGATCGTCATCATGAACATCATGTTGATGGTCGTGACGGAGCGGACCCGTGAGATCGGACTCCGGAAGGCGCTCGGCGCGCGCCGGTGGGACATCATGGCGCAGATGCTCACCGAGTCGGTGCTGCTGTCCACGTCGGGCGGTGTCGCAGGCACCATTTTCGGCGCCCTCATCGCGACGGCGGTGTCGTCGTTCACGCCGATTCCAGCGGCCGTGGAGCCCTGGGCCGTAGCGCTCGGCATCGGCATCACGGCGCTCGTCGGGCTCGTCTTCGGGCTCAGCCCGGCCATGCGCGCGGCGCACCTCGATCCGATTGAGGCGCTTCGACGGGAATGAGCGCTGTTCCCCGTGCCACATCCGGGAGCGGCGCATGATGTTCCGCGTCACGCTCATCCGGGAAGTCGTGTTGATGGCGGTCGACACGGTACGCACCAACAGGCTGCGGTCCGCGCTCACCGTCGTCGGGGTCGTGATCGGCATCACATCGATTGTCGGCATGACGGCGATGATCCGCGGCTTCGACCAGTCGCTGCGCAACATGATTCGCAGCGTCGGGCCCAACGTCATCTTCGTCCAGCGGTTCGGCGTCACGAGCTTCTCGAGCGGCGCCGAGTTTCGGGAGCTCCTGAAGCGGCCCAATCTGACCATCTCAGACGCCAAGGCCCTGGAGCGCCAGAGCGAGACCATCCAGCTCGTCGACATCCAGCTCGGCGCCGGCGGACCGCCCACCCGCCAGCGCGTCTTCTATCGCGATCAGAAGACGCGGCCGCTCATCGTGTTCGGCACGTCGGAAAACTTCGCCGAGGGCACGAACCTCCCGACCATCGCCGGCCGGTTCTTCAACGGAACCGAAGTGCAGTTCCGGAAGAACGTCGTCGTGTTGGGGAACGCGCCCTACCACCTGCTCTTCGGCGACCGTGGGGTTGAGCCAATCGGGAAGATGGTGCGCGTGGGCATCCAGCGCTTCGAGGTGGTGGGCGTCTTCGACAAGCGGCCGGCCGCCGGCGGGTTCAACCTCGGGCAGGATGACTTTGTCGCCATCCCCTACACCGCGTACCAGCGCACGTTCGGGCTGAATCCCGTTCGCGTCGCCCGTAACGTGACGTTTCTCCCTATTCAGATCGCGCTTCTTCCGAGAGACGGCGTGAAGACCGACGACGCGATTCGCGACGTCGAGCGTGTGATGCGGATCCGCCACGGACTGCGCCTCGACGACCCGAACGACTTCGACGTCGTCACACAGGACGCGTTCCTGCACCTCTGGGACCGGATCAGCGAGGGCACGTTCTTCGCGCTGATCACGATCTCGTCCATTGCGCTGATGGTCGGTGGCATCGGCGTGATGGCCATCATGTCCATCTCAGTCACCGAACGAACCAGGGAGATCGGCGTCCGCAAGGCGCTCGGCGCCAGACGATCAGAAATCCTGTTCCAGTTCCTCATGGAGGCGGCGCTCTTGACCTCCTTCGGAGGCGTGCTTGGCATCGCCCTCGGCAGCGCCCTCGGTCTGGCCGTCCACGTCGTGGCCGGGTTCCCCATCTCGCTGCCGTGGTGGTCCTTCGCCATCGGCCTGGGTTTCTCGGCCGCCGTCGGAATTTTCTTCGGGATGTACCCGGCGGTGAGAGCCTCCCGACTCGATCCCATCGAAGCCCTGCGGTACGAGTAGCACCCTCCCCAGAAGCCGTCGAATCGGGACCTTGCGAGCGCGTGACTGCGCCGATATGATTCCAATTCCTTCACTTTTCGTCTGTGAGGTTGCCCCGCTATGAAGGTCTATGACGCCGCCACCATCAGGAACGTCGCGCTCGTCGGTCACGCCGGCTCCGGCAAGACCCAGCTCGCTTCCGCCATCCTGTTCAACGGAGGCATGGTCAACCGGTTCGGGAAGGTCGACGAAGGCACGACCATCACGGACTTCGACGAGGAAGAAGTCGCCCGCAAGCATACGCTCTCGGCCAGCCTCTGCTACGTCGAGTGGAACAAGCACAAGGTGAACGTCGTGGACACGCCCGGTATTGGTAACTTCTTCAGCGACGCCCGGGCCGCCCTCCAGGTCTCGGAAGCCGCGCTGGTCGTCGTCGACGCCGTGGCCGGCGTCATGGTCCAGACTGAAAAAGCGTGGGAAGCGGCCCAGGAGCTCGGCCTGCCGCGCATCATCGTCCTGAACCGCCTCGATCGCGAGCGGGCCAGCCTCGAACGATCGCTGCAGGCCCTCCGGGACGCGTGCAGCCGCACCGTGATTCCGGTGCAGCTGCCGATCGGTGAAGAGAAGGCGTTTCGCGGCGTGGTCGACCTCGTGAGCCGCAAAGCGTACGTCTTTCAGACCGACGAGAGCGGGAAGTTCGCCGAAGCGGCGATTCCAGCGGGCATGGCCGCGAGCGTCGAGAGCGCTCGCGAGGCGCTCGTGGAAATGGTCGCCGAGGCCGACGAAGCGCTGATGGAGCGCTTCTTCGATGCGGGAACCCTGACCGATGATGAACTGGTGGCGGGGCTGCGCACGGCGACCACCTCGGCCAAGCTCTTTCCCCTCGTCTGCACCTCGGCTGCCCTGAACATCGGTGTCCAGCAGCTGCTCGACACCATCGTCACCACGGTTCCCTCGCCGACAGAGCGGCCGTTTGGCGGTGCCGTGCGTGGCGACGGTGCGGTGCCGAAAGCCGACGACAAGGCCGTGCCGTGCGCGTTTGTCTGGAAGACGATTGCAGACCCCTTTGCCGGCCGGATCACGATGTTCCGCGTGGTCTCCGGATCGTTCAAAGCCGATTCAACCGTGTACAACAAGACCAAGGATGCTCAGGAGCGCTTTGGCAGCCTCCAGCTGCTCCAGGGAAAGACGCCGACGACGGTGCCGGAAATCAAGGCTGGCGACCTGGGCGCGGTCGCCAAGCTGAAGGACACGCTGACCAGCGATACGCTGGGTGACAAGGCCGACCCAACGGTGTTTTCGCCGCTGAAGTTCCCCGAGCCCGTCCTGTCGTACGCCATCGAGCCCAAGAGCCGCGGGGACGAAGACAAGATCAGCGCGGCCATGCACCGGCTGGAGGAAGAGGACCCGACGATTCGCTACAGCCGCGATCAACAGACCAAGGAGCTTCTGCTGTCGGGACAGGGGCAGGTGCACATCGAGGTCACCGTCGCGAAGCTGAAACGCCGGTTTGGGGTGGACGTGAACCTCAAGCCGCCGCGTATTCCGTACCGCGAGACCATCAAGGCGTCGACCGAGGCGCACGGACGGCACAAGAAGCAGACCGGCGGACACGGCCAGTTCGGCGATTGCAAGATCCGCGTTGAGCCGCTCAGCCGCGGTTCGGATTTCGAGTTCGTGGACGACATTTTCGGAGGATCCATTCCCCGACAGTTCATTCCGGCCGTGGAAAAGGGCATTCAGGACGCGCGCAGCCGCGGCTTCCTGGCGGGTTACCCCGTCGTCGATTTCAGGGTCACCCTGTACGACGGCTCCTACCACGATGTCGACTCGAACGAGCTGTCGTTCAAGCTGGCCGGCTCACTCGCCTTCAAGGACGCGATGTCGCGCGCCCGCCCGACGATTCTCGAACCGATCATGAACGTCGAGGTGTATGCGCCGTCAGACTTCGCCGGCGACCTGATGGGCGACCTCAATAGTCGGCGGGGACGGATCGGCGGGATGGACACCCGCGGCGCGATGACGATTATCAAGGCGCAGGTGCCGATGGCCGAGATGCTCACCTACGAGCAGCACTTGACGTCGGCCACCGGAGGACGAGGCTCCTACCACATGGAGTACTCGCACTACGACGAGGTGCCGACCCAGTCTCAAGCGAAGATCATTGCCGCTGCGAAGGCCGAGCGAGCGGGCGTCGAGGTGGAAGAAGTGTAGGTTCGTGTTACCGGCGCGCCGCTCGTCGGGACGGACGCGCCTCGGGAGCCTCGCGCGACACGCCCAACATGATCGGGTCGTCAGAACGAGCCAGCCACGTTTGGGCCCGTTCGAGGTCGTCGAAAACGGCGACCGGCACGTATCGGGAGGCAATCGTGGCGAAGAGGCGAGCGAGGGCAAACTGGGCCTTGGTGTCCGCGACGATCGCGCGCCAGCCGTAGTGGTGCTCGTTTGGCTTCCCCAGCAGGCCAGGGACCTTCCAGATCTCGCTCGGGGACCAGTAAGGTGCCGCCGCCCCGCGCACGTCGATCAGCTCTCGATAACCCTCGAGGCCATCAGCGAGGATCCAGTCGATATGACGTCGGACCTCCGACAGCCGCACCGACCCCGTAATGACGGTGTCGAGGCGACGCCGGAGGTGATTGACAACGCTTGAAATCGGCACGGCTGGCCCGCTCCGCTACTCCTTCTTGCCGCGAAGACGTTTGGCCGCAGCCCTGAGACGGCCGCCTACGCCGGTACCGGCCTGGGCGGTTTCGGGCTTCTTCGCATCGGCCTCGGCTTTCGCCCTGGGGTTGAACTCGCTTCCTACCAGCTCGACCTGCGCCACTTCGGCGGAGTCCCCTTTCCGAAACCCGAGGCGCAGCAGGCGTGTGTAGCCACCCGGCCTCGACTGAAAGCGCGGCGCCAGCGTCTCGAACAGCTTCCCGACGACCTCGCGATCCTGCAGGTCCTGCATGATGAGCCGACGGGCGTGCAGCGCCTTGCCTTGAGCCCCGTCGGCCACGCCCCGCTTAGCAATTGTAATCAATCGCTC
>Ga0066709_100006069_pt1 | contig 10125 bp, 7 predicted proteins | sample GraSoiAngelo_158_FD_79665 | JGI IMG/M metagenome (GOLD analysis project Ga0066709, IMG submission 79665) | Grasslands soil microbial communities from the Angelo Coastal Reserve, California, USA - 14_1009_16_30cm | ecosystem: Environmental > Terrestrial > Soil > Grasslands | place: USA... | reverse complement strand
TGGTGATCACTTCTCCCTGACGGATCGCCATGACGGCCTTTCCAACCAGAACTCCGTACATGAAAATCGGATCGCCGAGTGCGAAGTCGCGGAGGGCAAACTTATGTTTAGCCGGGACGTCAGTTAGCAGGACACATCGCTGGCCATCGAAGCTCACCGGATGACCTTTGGTCAAATCGGTTAGCGCGATCAAGACATTGTCTTTCGGATCGAGTTGCAGAACGGTGTTTCGCATTACGTCCATGCCAAGGCGGTGATCCAGCGAAGAGTGTTTCAATGGGCGTCACAAAACATAACGCACCTCACGATGACAATTGCGCCGACTTCGCCATCTCCAAAGTGACACGCTGCTTCTGCCGGTAGGCTGCATTCGCCAGGTGCGCTGCGATGGCCGAGCGGTATCCGATATCCACGGACGCGTTCGGCGTTTTGCGACTGCGCATACAGTCAATCCAATTGGCCATGTGATTCTGATCGGGGCTTTGTGCAGTGAGCGCTGACCCACGCGCCCGGTTTGCTTTCTCGGGAAAGTAACGAATGCTTTCTTCAGAGTTGTCGCGGACCATATCGTTGGCTCCTGCGGCATGCTCGATCGTGCCGTCGCTTCCCAGGAAACGCTCGCCCAACCCGTAACGGCTATTGCTGAAGGTGGATTGCCACGTAACCACAGTGTCGTTGGGGAAATCCAGCGTGACCGCAATCGTATCCGGCACTTCGCGGCCATCCTTTTCTGAGAATATTCCGCCTGACATATAAGCGGAGTCGGGCAAGGGGAGATCGAGCGCCGTCATAATCCACGCAATTTGGTGAACCATGTTCTCGGTCACGTTGCCACCGGAGAATTCCCAGAACAAGCGCCAGTTGATCAACTTGTAGGGATCGAAGGGGCGTTCTGGACGTCCATTAAGAAATGCGGCCCAGTTCACATTTTGTGGAGTACAGTCCGCTGGCACTGGGCGCACCCATTGGCCTTTTCCATGAGGAGTGTTGCGGCTCATCCATGACTCCACCTGCGTGACCTTTCCCACCAATCCGTCTTTAATCCACTTTTTCGCATCCGCCAGCGCGCCGGAACTTTCATGCTGCAATCCGATCTGGATGACCCGATCAGATTTCTTTGCCGCTTCCAGGCATTGATCAGCCTCAGGAATAGACCACGTCATGGTTTTTTCCGCATACAGATCTCTGCCGGCAGCAAGCGTATCCATAAAATGCCGCGCATGAATATGCAAGGGGCTGGCAACAATGACGCCGTCGATATCTTTCATGTCAAGCAAGCGACGATGATCGTCCAGCGTCTGAATACCTGGTGCTGCTTTCTTTGCTTCTTCGCGACGACGACTGTAGATATCGGCAATTGCTACCAGTTGAACATCGCGCAGTTCTAGAACTTGTTTCAATAGTTCCTGCCCACGCCCGCCCACGCCAATCATCCCTACGCGCACGCGATCATTCGCACCGAGTACCCGCGCCGGCGGATACGCCAGAAACGCCGCAGTGCCCAAAATGCTCTGTTTTACGAAGTCACGCCGCGTCTTCTTCTTCGCCATTTTTTATGCACCTCGCATGGTCGAATGGTGATTCGGTGCAGCCGAATGCATGCCTTGTTTTGAACCAGCATCCCGGAGATATTGGGTAACGACCCGAGCAAAATCTGGAAATGCGATTTCGGGCTCCTCGATGTCAGAATGCCAAACCTTTTCCCATTCAAATGAGTAATAACCCTTGTAGCCGATTTTCACCAGCGCCTGGACTTGCTGTTTCACCGGAACCTGCCCACGACCTGTGAGCACATAGTGAACATCGTTGCCCTCTTTACGAGAATCCTTGAGGTGGGTGTGATGAATGTATTTTCCAAGCTGACCTACAGTAAACGACGGGTCCTCTTTGCCGTCGACATAAGTATGATGTGCGTCCCAAAGCAGTCCAACGTGCTTCGAATTAGCTTGCTCCAGAATTGTGCGTAATGTCGGTGAATCGGTAAAGTCGCCGTGCGACTCGATCAGAACTGTGACATGTTTTGGACCAGCGTAATCACCAAGCTCACGCAGAGATTTTGCAACCTTTTGGAGGGCCTGATCCCGGGGACCAACAATTTTGTTTCCGAAAACCCGTACATAAGGAACTCCTAGCGCGTGCGCCAGATCAATGAACCGGCGGGCGTCGGCCAATTGCTCCTTGTGCTTCTTAGGATCGGTATCGTGCATATTGGCCGAGCTGCTCACGCATGAGATATGCAGGCCATGGGCGGCAACCTCTTTCTTCGACTCGGCGACACGTCCGGGACCGAACTCAGGACGCGCAGGCAGATCCATGGTTCCTTGCAATCCGCGTAGCTCAATCGCACCGAAGCCATGTTGCTGCGCAAAAGTGAGAATTTTGGCCCACTCCCAGCCCGGACAGCCAAGAGTCGAAAAGCCAATCGGCAATGACTTGCTTGCGGCCGCCGAGCCAAAAATGGGCCAGGCTGCCGCGACCATAGCTGAATTCTGGATGAACTGACGTCGAGTTAAATGCGTCATGACCGATCACCAGTTCCACATAGTTCCATCGAGCTTGCGGTTGACGGGCAAATAAGCGCGCTCATAAGGAAACTTGGCCGCTAACTTATCATCAAAATCCACTCCGTGCCCCGGCTTGTCCCCAGGATACAAATAGCCGCCCTTGAAATGATACGTATGCGGGAAGACGTCGTCCGTTTCTTTGGAATGCCGCATGTATTCCTGGATTCCAAAATTGCCCACAGAAATGTCGAAGTGCAAGGCCGCGCCCATAGTCACCGGCGAAAGGTCGGTTGCACCATGACTTCCAGTGCGCACGTGATACATATCTGCAAAAGCTGCGATTTTCTTCAGCGGCGTGATACCGCCACCGCGGACCACGGTCATCCGCAAATAATCGATCAACTGCTCGGTAATTAAAACATTAGCATCCCACACTGTATCGAAGATTTCACCGACCGCTAAAGGCGTGGTGGTGTGTTGGCGAATGATGCGAAATCCCTGCTGCAGTTCCGCCGCTACGGGATCCTCCAACCAGAAAAGGCGGTACGGCTCCAGTTCCTTACCCAACCGGGCGGCCTCGATTGGGGTCAATCGATGGTGCGAGTCGTGCAGCAAGTGGATTTCATCGCCAAACTTTGCCCGAAGAGCCTTGAACAATTTCGGGACCTGCATCAGGTATTTTTCCGTGGACCATACATTCTCAGGAGGCAATCCTTTTGCAGCCGGTTCGTAGAACATCTTGTCGTCGGACACGCCGTAGGTTGTGGGCAGGCCAGGGACTCCCGACTGTGCGCGGACTGCGAGATATCCCTGCTCAATATACTCAGCGACTTCATCAACCGTTTCTTCGATATCGCGGCCGTTGGCATGGCCGTAGACCATGACGCCAGTGCGGCTCTTGCCGCCTAACAGATTGTATAAGGGCGTATTTAATGCCTTGCCCTTGATGTCCCACAGCGCCATATCCACCGCGCCGATCGCGCTCATAGTGACCGGCCCTTTGCGCCAGTAAGCTCCACGATAGAGGTATTGCCACAGGTCTTCGGTCTGAAATGGATCTCGTCCGATGATGCAAGGGATCACATGGTCAGTGAGATAACTGGCTACCGCGAGCTCGCGGCCATTTAAGGTGCAATCTCCGAGGCCGTAGATTCCTTCATCGGTGTAAATCTTCAGCGTGACAAAATTTCTTCCTGGCGAGCAGACGAAGACCTTTGCATCCTTAATCTTCATCTACTCGCCTCCTTGATCACCCCAACGAGGATTCGCTTCAACGACAAATCTCCGAATGGATCAGTGCGCGAGGATTTACAGTGCCCCAGCTTTTTGCAGCGCGTCTTTCATTCCCTTCCAGCTTTCTATAGTGGACGCTTCCGGCGTACCGGCACCCCGCCAGTGGGTCTCCAGGCTTACAGCGTGGTGATAGGCGTCGCGCTTGAGCGCCTTGAACTGCCCGATCCAGTCGATAATTCCTCGCCCAATGGCTGCCCAGTCATAGCCATCCGCCTTCTTCACCACATCTTTGCAGTGGCAATGTCCAATGCGATCCTTCGGCAGCAGATTGTAGCCCTCCGGATAAGGATTTTCGCCATGAGCCGCGGCGTTTCCGGGATCCCAGTTCAACATGAAATACCGTGATTTCACCGCATCCAGCACTCGTGCTGCTTCAGCTCCGGTCGCTGTGTTGCACGCATGCTCATTTTCCAAAACCAACGTCACGCCTTTCTTGCCAGCTTTGTTAGCGGCATCCTGCAACTTTTCGTTGATGGCGGCACGGTATGGTTTTTGATCGTCCAGTCTCCAGAAATCGAAGCAACGAACACGATCGGTCCCCAAGGTTTTAGCCAACTCGATGCCGCGATCGAGCACCTCACCTTGCTGATCAAATGTGAAGTCAGCATTGAACTGATCGCGTTTCGGGCTGAACTTCGACTTTGGAGCACCAGGCCAATCCACTTTAAACAATGGACTCGCTATATCTGTGACCTGTAATTTGTTCTTTTTCAGTGTGCGGCTTGCTTCCGCGATTTCGCTTGAATCTAGCCTGAGTACGTTCTTGTCCCACAGGCTGCGCAGTTCGATCCACCTCATGCCGAGTTTTTGTGAGGCGACTTCGCACGCATGGCCAAAGTCCTGCGCAATCTCGTCATTGATCACAGCAATTCGGAATGGTGATTTTGCGATATCCGGCGATTTAGGCATTTCCAGAGCCGGGAGTTTCACAGCGGCCGCCAGTGCAGCAGTCTTAGCGAGAAATTCACGACGCGAACCCCAAAACGGCATTCAGACTCCTGCCTCGCAAGGGAACTTGTAACTATACGATGCACACGTCAGAGTAGCTTCTGGTCCGCCTTGTCAAATTGCGTATCCGGCAGTGGCTTGCTGTTATGAACGCTAAAATTCTCCACATTCTTGAGAACGAAGGTTGGAACTTCGGGTGCCTGCGCGACCTTGATGTGAGTAAAGTCCGCTCCCTGGACATCCTCGAGCGAAAATCCCGGCCTGAGATCTTGCTCCATAGGCTTCACTTCGATGTCGTGCATCTCGATACTCTTCACGTGGCGAATGTAAAAGGCGTGAACCGGCATGGCTCCGAATCGACTAGGTTCAGGATAAACATCCTCCAGTTCCGGTGGTCGGATCGCAGCGTCCTCTTTTCTGCCGCCACCCTGATGAAGGACATAAATGTCGCTCAACTTCACATCTTCGATGGAATGCCCGGGAATACCAGTGATGATCGCAGCCTGCCGCGAAGCGCAATTCGATACGATGACATTGCTGATCCTCACACGACGCAATTCGCCAATGGGTGTCCCTTGAGGACCACGCATGCGCCTGCCTAGCCGGAGAAACATTGGCACGTCCGTAATATCCCGCATGGTGATGTTGCTAATTGACACATCTTCGAGGTGTGCGCCGTCCACCGCCTCGAGAGCCAAGCCGCGGCAATCTTCGACTACACAATTGGAAACAGTAATATTCCGGAAACCACCGTTGCTCTCAGTCCCAAACTTGATGCGCCCGTTGCGCGGGGCCTCGCCAATGCGTTTATAGGTCGCGTCGAGCATCGTGCCTTCCTCGTATCCACCAGTAACGTAACAGTTACATATCGTGACGTGGTCGGTGGACCGCGCTAAGCCCAGTCCATAGGAACTCTTCAGACAAATTCCGTCGTCCCACGGTGAGTTGATGCTGCAATTTGAAATCCGCACATTGCGACAACAGTCGACATCGATGGCATCGCGATTTGTATCGATCCTAAGATTGTCGATGGTGAGATTGTCCACGCCGGTCGCGAGAATGGCGAAATGCCCACCGTGCAGGATCGAAACGTCGCGAAGAGTAACGTTGCGACAATTCTTGAGGCTAATAGATTTGTTGCCGACACCAGCGGCGAGGGCGGTGTCTCCTTCACCTCTGCTCAAGCCCTTTCCCCAAATCAGTCCCGGCCCAAGGATAGACAGATTTTCGATACCCTCTCCCCAGAGTAGGCTATTGCGCCAATGGCTATGGCCGAAGTCCTGAAACTTGTCCCAGGAGTTTGGCTCCGGTGGATCGTACCCGCCACCGCCGCCTTGCGCGGGCGAAGCGGCCACAATGGTAGCTCCGGGATCGAGCAACAAGACAATATTGCTCTTGAGATGGACTGAGTAGCACAAATACGCGCCCGCTGAGAACCGAACAATGCCGCCACCGGCAGCCGCCGCCACTTCAATTGCTTTGTTGATCGCCGGCGTATCGAGCGTCTTACCATCCCCCTTGGCGCCGAATACTCTCGCATCGTAATGACCGGCGGCCGCCGGCGCGTGGTTTCCTTCCGCGCCCGCCAAAGACGCAGGTGCGCCTAGCCCGACAATCCCCGCTCCTGTCATCTTCAGGAAATTTCGTCGTGCCACATCCTCAGTGAACATTGGTTCATCTCCGATTCACTTGTTCCCGGTCCCGCGATGTTGTCAGCGTCAAGCTTTAGCGTAGAAATCCCACGCGCAAGCCATCACGCAAAGCAACAGAACATGGACCAGCATTGGCCCGCAGACTATAGAAACCGGCTCGCCAGTGTGTCAAACCACAAAAAGTAAAGTCGAAATTCAGTCAGGCTCAATTGAACATGCCGCGGTCCAGCGGTGCATTATCATGATTCCATCAAAGTATGGCAATCCACATCGGTCTGATTGGTGGCGGAAATATCACGGAGACACACGCCCGCGCGGCGCGTGCGATTCCGGGCGTCGAGATTGCCGCAATTTACGGTACAAATGCGGAGAAGGTGGATCGCCTCTGCAAGGAATACAGAGGAACGCGGTATGAGAACTTCGACAAATTCCTCGCGCACCGCCCGATGGACCTGGTTGCAATAGGAAGTCCGTCCGGTCTGCACGCGACTCAGGGTATTGCGGCGGCCCAACGCGGTCTGCATGTGTTGACCGAAAAGCCGATCGACATCAGCACCGAACGCGCTGATGCGCTGATCGAGGCGGCAGACCGCAACCGCGTAAAACTTGGGTTGATTTTTCAAGACCGGCTAAAACCGGACATCTGCAGACTCAAACAGTGGGTTGCGGGTGGCGTGATTGGCAAGCCCATGCTCGCGGATGCGCACGTGAAATGGTATCGGCCTCCTGACTATTACAGCAATTCGAGGTGGCGCGGAACATTGTCGCTCGATGGCGGCGGTGCACTGATAAACCAGGGCGTCCATACCGTTGATTTGCTGCTTTGGCTGTTCGGCGACGTCACTCGTGTCCAGGCGCGCACCTCCACGGCGCTGCATGCGATTGAGGCTGAAGACACTGCTGTCGCAATCCTCGAGTTCTCTAGCGGTGCGCTTGGCGTTCTGCAGGCGACTACCGCTGCTTACCCGGGATATCCGCGTCGACTCGAAATCACTGGCTCGGAAGGCACAGTCATTCTTGAGCACGATCGAATTGTGGCGTCAGATTTGCGGAAACCTCCTGCGAACATCAAGGTTGACATTGCCCGGGACCAAAATCAGAGTTCTTCGTCTCCGGTCGTAAGCGACGTCCGCGGGCATCAGGCTGTGTTTGAGGATTTCATTCAAGCCATTCAACACGATAGGATGCCGGTATGCGATGGTCGCGAGGGCCGACGAAGTTTGGCCGTGATCGAAGCAATCTATCGCTCTGCACAGAAGTCGGACAGAGTGGTCGATGTGTGAGGAACGAGGTCTAGTGTCCCTCATAACCTAGGCGCCGCGCACAATCCTGCAAAATTTGCGCCTCCCATGTGGGGCGTTTGGGATTCTTTGGGTGGGTCGAATCGCTGGGTATACGCCCAAACAGATGCAAGAACACCGCGGCGGAATGTTTGTAAGCCGGAACCGGCTCCCGAAAAGCCACATTGCCCAGATACTGCAGCGCATCGGAGATCGCGTAATAGTCAGGGTTACCGCTCTCCCACAGTTGGTCACGCTCGGCGAATTTTTCCGGGGCGAAAGTTGCCAGCCCGAGCAGATAATCCGATCCATACTCAATCATGTCGATACCCAGATCGTTTCCCGTATAAATACGGAAATCCGGCCGATGGTTGTCGCGGAGAGCGAGGCGCTCGAGCTCGAGTGGGCGGTCAAGTGAGGAATGCTTTATCCCCTTAATTTCCGGAATATCCATTAGCCGTCGCACAGTTTCTTCGTCAAAAATTTCGCCGTTCGGAGCGAACACTGGGCCCAATTCAAAAGCCAGCACATGCGGATATCCGCGGCACGCGGATTGATAAACCGCCGCTTTCTCTCTGGCGGGCGTGCCGCGCAAACGAACGGTCTGGAACAAAATAGGGATTCCCCCGAACCTTACGATGGAGTCGATCTGCTGTCGGTAAAGAGCGACTACGGCACCCGCTCGATCTTCGATGTACGCTCCCGCCACAAAGGGCACATCTTTTCCTAGTGCCTCTCGCGTCCATCGGAGCACGTCTTGCTTTTCAGCATCAGTCAGGTAGTTCACGTAGCCGGTATCCATATTGACAGCGTTCATTAATCCGGCACGATGCGTCGCGACCAAATGCTGTTGAAATGCTTCCACGGCCACGCTCCCGTCTGACTCATATGGCAGCAGGGTCGCTGCGATGCCGTGCGCCTTGCGACGAAGCCTGCGTCGTTGAACTAGAGACTCGATGCTCGCAGGGTCACTGATGCCAGGTTTCATTCCGATTGATCCTCAACTTAGTAGGCACTCGTCTCGCACGGTGAGTTAGTGCTTCTTCAAACTGCTTAGCCTCTCCGCGAATTCAGAAGTCTTGTAGTAACTGTCCAGCGGATAACATCCAGACGGCAACCCGTTGCGCGGCGCAGTCGTGCAATCACTAAACGTTCTGCAGATTCGCTTGTGTTGGATCGTCTTCCCTTCGGTTGCATCCCAGAGCAGCTCAGGATAGGTCAATACCATCCGTCCCAGCCCAATCATGTCGACCCATCCCTGCCGGACGGCGGCCTGCGCCACATTCGGCAGAAAATCTTGGAGGTAGCTATACGCCGATCCCACAAAAATCAAATTTGGAAAACGCTGTTTCAACTGCCGCGTGGCTTCCATCTGCCGAGCCACACCGATCAGAGGATCCTCCGGCGGCTGATATCCATCGGAAGGTGGATACAGCGCGGGCCGTTGAATGTGAGGATTGTAATAAGGGCTCCCGGCGGTGATATTGACCAGCCGGATGTCCAACTCCTCTAGCAGAGACAGAAAGCGAATCGTTTCGGTTAGATCCTGTTCAGTCGGAGCGAGCGGGTTTACACCGAATCCCCAGCGGTACGGAATCAAGCTCTCGGATTTTTCAGGAATTCCAGTACCATGCTTTCCGTTGGACGAGCGCTGGCGATCAGACAAGAAAGGAATCGTATCGAACGCTGAAAGCCGCACACCAATATGTAGTCCCGGAGCGAGGGAATGAATCCCCTGTACAACCTCCCGCAGAAATCGAGTGCGGTTCTCAAAACTGCCGCCATAACGCCCGTCCCGTGTATGAGCGCCCAGAAATTCGTGGCCCAGATAACCATGGCAATGTTTGATGTCCACAAAGTTGAATCCCAAATGCCAAGCCAGCCACGCTGCGCGATGGAAATTCGCAACAATCTCCCCAATTTCTGCGTCTGTCAGTAAGGGATAATCATCCGGCAAACCCAATCGACGGTCCAATATCGGATGATGAAACAGAATGCGCGGTTCGATGCGACCATGGGCATTCGGTCGGCTGTAACGCCCCGAATGCGTCAACTGGAGCCCGATCATCAATCCATCGTCTGAACCTGTCGTTCGCCGATGTTCCTCTACCAATACAGATCGTAGACAGTGCAATCCTTCACGCGTGTGTTTTGCCGCCAAGAGTTGATTTGGATTGGCGCGTCCTTCATGAGTGACCGCGACGGCTTCTCCACCCCAGATCAATTTCGCTCCACTGCGCCCGAATCGCTGCCAGCGCCGGATCGTGCTCTCGGTGGGGTTTCCGTCTGGCGAACCGTCCCAGCCTTCCATGGGCTGCACCGCGATGCGATTGCCGATTTTGATTTCACCCTTGACCAGCGGCCAACGCAGTGGAGATTCCGGCCCATACGCCAGTTCTCGCTCGCACGGGATATTCAGATGGAGCGATTGCAGATGCTGTTCAAAAC
>Ga0066709_100006068_pt1 | contig 10128 bp, 7 predicted proteins | sample GraSoiAngelo_158_FD_79665 | JGI IMG/M metagenome (GOLD analysis project Ga0066709, IMG submission 79665) | Grasslands soil microbial communities from the Angelo Coastal Reserve, California, USA - 14_1009_16_30cm | ecosystem: Environmental > Terrestrial > Soil > Grasslands | place: USA... | reverse complement strand
TCGGAGCCCGACCTCCGGGAACGAGCACGGCCCCGATGACGAGGTCGGCCTCGGCGACCGCGCGCTCGACGGCGCCGCGGTTCGACGCGAGCGTCATGATGCGGCCCTGGTGGATCTGGTCGACCCAACGCAGCCGATCGATGCTCTTGTCGAGAAGCCATACCTCGGCCTCCATTCCCTGGGCGATCCACGCCGAGTTCCACCCGACGTTGCCGGCGCCGATCACGACACAGCGGGCCGGCCGCACACCCGGTGCTCCGCCGAGCAGCACGCCGCGCCCCCCGCTCTCCGCCTCGAGATAGTGCGCGCCGATCTGGGTCGCCATGCGGCCCGCGACCTCGCTCATCGGTGCGAGCAGCGGCAGCGCGCCGTTCTCGAGCTGAACCGTCTCGTAGGCGAGCGCGGTCGTCTTCGCCTCGAGCAGCGCGGCCGCGACCTCGGGGTACGCGGCCAGGTGCAGGTAGGTGAAGAGGACGAGATCGGGTCGCAGCCGGTGAAACTCCTCGGGCTGCGGTTCCTTCACCTTTACGACCAGGTCGGCCGCCCACACGTCGTCGACCGAGACCAGCTCGGCCCCGGCCGCCTCGAGCTCGTCGTCGGTGATCGACGACCCGACGCCCGCGGCGTGCTCCACGAGCACGCGATGACCATGGGCCACCAGCTCGCGCACCCCGTCGGGCGTGACCGCGACGCGGAGCTCGCCGTCCTTCAGCTCGCGGGGGATACCCACGACCGACGCCCTGGTCGGGGCCCGGTCGCTCACGACTGGACCCGCTTCCAGGCTTCGACGAGGACGGTGCGCAAGACGGTCTCGATCTCGGCGAGCTCCTCGGAGCCCGCGATCAGCGGCGGCGACAGCTGGATCACGGGGTCGCCGCGGTCGTCGACCCGGCAGATCAGGCCGGCCTCGAAGAGCCGGGGGGCGAGGAACCCGCGCAGGAGCGCCTCGCGCTCCTTGCCGTCGAAGGTCTCCTTCGTCTCCTTGTCCTTCACGAGCTCGATGGCCCAGAAATAACCCGCCCCGCGTACGTCGCCGACGATCGGCAGGTCGAGCAACGACTCGAGTCGCAGGCGGAACTCGTCCTCGTGATCGCGCACGTTGGCGAGCAGGTTCTCCCGCTCGAAGATGTCGAGGTTCGCCATGGCGACTGCGCAGCTGACGGGATGGCCGCCAAAGGTGATGCCGTGCGAGAACGACTGGTTGCCCTCGAGGAACGGCTCGACCAGGAAGTCGCGCGTGAGCATCGCTCCGAGCGGGGAGTAGCCGCTCGTCAGGGCCTTGGCCGTGGTGATGATGTCGGGGAGGTAGTCGTAGCGCTCGCACCCGAACCAGTAGCCGAGGCGCCCGAACGCGCAGATCACCTCGTCGGACACGAGCAGCACTCCGTAGCGGTTGCAGATCTCACGCGCCCGCGCGAAGTAGCCCCCGGGCGGCGGAATCGCCCCGCCACCGTTCTGCACCGGCTCGAGGTAGACGGCGGCGATGGTGTCCGGCCCCTCGAACTCGATGACGTCCTCGATGGCGTCGGCACATGCGAGCGTGCACGCGGGGGCCGCCGCGCACGTGCGACACCGGTAGCGATCGGTGTTCGGCACGTGAAACGCGCCCGGCGTCAGGGGCTCGAACGGAGTGCGGATCCCGGCGACACCGTTGATGGCGAGGGCGCCCATCGTCGTGCCGTGGTACGCGACGTTGCGGGCGATGACCTTGGTGCGGTGCGGCTGGCCGACGGCCCGGAAGTACTGACGGGCCAGCTTCCATGCCGACTCCACGGCTTCGGAGCCGCTCGTCGTGAAGAAGATGCGATTGACGTCGCCCGGCGCCAGCCCGGCGAGGCGCTCGGCCAGCTCGAGCGCGGGTGGGTGCGCGTAGTTCCAGATGGGGAAGTACGCGAGCTGCTCCGCCTGCCAGGCGGCGGCCTCGGCCAGCTCTTTGCGGCCGTGTCCCGCGGCCACCACGAACAGGCCGGACAGGCCGTCGAGGTAACGCCGCCCCTTGTCATCCCAGACGTAGCACCCCTCGCCCCGCGAGATGATCGGGAGCTCCTCGGTCGCGTACGCCCCGAGGCGGGTGAAGTGCATCCAGAGGTGCTTGCGTGCCAGTGCCTGGAGGTCGCGGTTCTCGCTCAGTGGGCCGCCTCGTCGAGGACCAAGGGTCGGTGCGCATCGGCTCCTCGTTTCAACCGTCCAACGTACCTCAGACGAAGGAGATCGCAGCCGAAGCGCCCGGGGACGATGGTCCGCGTCCCGGGATGCAGGTAGGCGTACCGTTCGTTGGCGAAATGCCGGACGAGGCTCGCGGTTGTCCGCGCTGTGAGGGGCTTGTCGTCATGGTCGCGGTCGCGTGCAGCCAGTGCGGCGAGATCCACCAGTCCGGGCACAGCGCCGGTCACGCCGGTCACGGCGGCGCGGCCTCGTCGTCGTGGCGCCGCTCGGGTCCGGTCTGGGACGTCCCCGCGGTGATACCCGAGATCCCCACCACGACCGAACCGGCGTCAGCGGTCCTCCCCGTGCCCGTGTGCGGGTCCGACGCGACCCACCGGTCCCTCCCACCTCGCATGCGCATGAGTGCCACCTACACGAACGGTCGCGTGCGCAATCCCTCCACTCCGAAGGCGCTTCCGAGAGGTAGTCCCGCGCCGACGCCACCGCCTCCACCCCCTCGCGCCGCGCCCGGCCCGCCTCGCGTCACGCCGCGCGAGCCGAGGTCTCCCCGCCGGCCCCTCGTCCAGCTCATCCAGGAAGTCTTGAACCGGAGTGCGACGCGCGACCTCGAGCCCGGCACCGTCGTCGTGGTGAGGAATCGGTTCAACGGTCGGTGGACGCCGGGCTTCGCCGTGCACGAGGTGCTCGAGGCGGGTTACCGGATACGCCGCGCCCACACCATGGCAGTGCTGCCGACGATCTTCGTCAGAAGCGACATCGCGGCTGACAAGTCGGGCGGGGGAGTGGGGGCGAAGCTGCACGGTCGCGCCGCTGCCTGTGCCGTGATCTGACGCGAGCGCGAGATTCACTCCGTCGCGAGCAGGCGGGCTTCGGCCGCGCCCATTACCCCGGTGACCAGCTCTCGGATGGCAGGGGGTGCCTTCGACGGCGCACCCGCGTCGTACGGGGGTTGGGGGTCGTACTCGATGCCGAGCTGGATGGCCTGCGCGGTCTCGACACCGTGGGTCACACCCACCAATGTGAGAGCGAGATCGATGCCCGCCGACACGCCGGCGGCCGTGACGACCTTGCCCTCGACGACGACGCGCTGCGCGGTGGGTTGTTCGCCGTAGGCGCGCAACTGCTCGTACGCGATCCAGTGCGTCGTGGCGCGCAGCCCGTCGAGCACGCCGGCCGCACCCAGCAGCAGCGCGCCTGTGCAGACCGAGGTCGTGTACGTCGTGGTGGCGTGGGCGGTGCGGATCCAGTCGACGATGGGGCCTCGCTCCTTGGCGATGCGGCGGGTGACGAGGCCGCCGGGCACGAGCAAGATGTCGGGCGTGGAGACGTCGTCGAAGGTGTGGTCGATCTCGAGGTGCAGCAGCCCGTTGTCGTCATCGAGGGCGCCCCGCCGCTCTGCGCAGAGCACGACTTCCGCGCCAGGAAGGTTGGTGAAGACCTGATAGGGACCGATCGCGTCGAGGGCCGTGAACCCCGGGTAGAGGCCGATTGCGATCTGCATTGTGCGTTTCTCCTTCAGCCGGCCCGCCGAGCGAAGTGCTGGCGGTAGCGATCGGGTGTGGTGCCCACTCGACGCCCGAAGGCACGGTGGAGCGTCTCCGCGTGCTTCATCCCCACGCGATGGGCAACGGCCGAGACGGTGAGGTCGGTCGTCTCGAGCAGGCGGCGGGCGGTCTCGACGCGCAGATCCTCGACGAACGCCGCGGGTGTCGTCCCGGTCTCGCGCCGGAACACGCGCGCAAAGGTTCGCGGGCTCATGCCGACATGCGTCGCCAGCGCCTCCACGCCGAGGTCCTCGCCCAGGTGGTCGGGGAGCCAGCGCTGCAGCTCGGCGATCGACGGCGTGGTCGCAGGCTCGGCGCGCAACTGGGCGCTGAACTGCGACTGGCCTCCGGGCCGCCGCACGAACACCACGAGCCATCCCGCGACCGCATGGGCGAGCTCGGCGCCGTGATCCTGCTCCACGACGGCGAGGAACAGGTCGATGCCCGCGGTGACGCCCGCCGAGGTCCAACGGTCACGGTCCCGCACGTAGATGCGGTCGGCACGCACTCGCACCCGCGGATGAGCGTCGGCCAACGCGCTGCACGAGGCCCAGTGCGTCGTCGCCTCGTACCCGTCGAGCAACCCCGCGGCCGCGAGGAGCAACGCGCCGGTGCAGACCGATGTGACGCGCCGGGCGCGCCTCGCGACGCTAGCGAGATCGCGCAGGAACACCTCGTCGCGCGTGACCGGGCGGGAGCCGACGCCACCGACCACTAGGAGCGTGTCGATCCGTCTGCGGCCCCGGGCGAGCTTGGCGAGAGATACGTCGGCGTCGACCGCAACACCGCTCTCTGAGCGCGCCCGCCGGCCCTTCGGCGTGGCGATCAGGGTGCGATAGGGCGGGTCGGCGCCCAGGAGCGTCGCGCTCCGCAGCACCTCCACCGGTCCCGACAGGTCGAGCAGCTGGAAGTGGTCGAAGGCGACCACCACGACGAGGCGCTCGGAACGCGGCACGGCCTCATTGTCGGCGAGCGGGACCTTGGCGGCAATGACAACTTCCTGACTATTCCTGCCACCGTGCGAGCACGCGGCGATCACCGCACGCCGTCGCCCGCTCGGCCGGACCTCCCTACACTGAGTCGTTGCTCTGACTCCCCGAGCGGACTCGCGAGGTCAGGGCACGAGTCGAGCCCCTGTAGCTCAGTGGACAGAGCGGCTGCCTTCTAAGCAGCGGGTCGCAGGTTCGAGTCCTGCCGGGGGCGCTCGCTAGCCGATTCTTGGCCGTTCCACCTGGTGGGGCGGCCTTATTCATGTCCGATCGCTCGCCGGCCTGATCGCGCATATTCGAACCGCGACTGATCAAGCCAGCGACGTGAGGTCGTCGGGAGTCGCAGCTCGGGCCGATCTCGAGGCGCGAGAGCGAGCGCAGACCGGGCAATCGGGCGCTGCGCGCGGCGCGCTAGAAGTCAACGACAACGGAGTGCGGAAATGCCGTTCGGCGTGCCTGCGTCGTCTCGGGCTCCTGTCGTTCTGTGGCGCGGTTCGGTGCGCCCTCGCGGGCCGAGGCTGGTGCGCCGAACGCCAAATTTGTGCGGCTGCGGAGATACGGGGCGCGTCGCGACGGGCCGCGCGGATCTGCTGCTCCCGTGCCCGGACGTCGGCCGTCATATGGTCGAGGTGCGTACCGCCGCGACCGCGATGTATCGGCACCTTCCGGTACGACCCGAAGCGCCCCAAATCACGGCGCTGGGCGTCGTTGTGCGCTGGCGCGACGTGCTGACGATCATCGCCAGCGCGGCTGACGCGGTCAGGCAGCCCCGGCGGTCGCACTTTCCGGGGTTGTCGGCTCCCGTCAAGGCATGAGGATCGAGCGAGATGCACCTGAAAGTCCTTGCCCGTCACGTCAGTCACCCGCAGCGTCAGCTCGCGCATGCCCATGAGTGTCGACGGTCGCAACCGCCGGCTCATCCGCCATCTGGCGGATGTTCGCTCGGAAATGGGCGCGAGGATGGAGCTAGCTCTGACATGCCCGGGGGCGAGATGGCCGAGACGCAGCGTGAACTCGTTGAGAGGGCGACGGGACCGTCGCCGCGATCGCTACCCGCGGGGACACTCACATTCGTTATGACCGACGTGGAGGGTTCCTCCCGGCTGTGGGAAGTCGACCCGGCCGCGGCTTCAGAGGCGCTCGTTCGTCGGAAGGAGCTAATTGCCGACGCGACGTGGCGTCACGACGGCACGCTTCCCGTCGAACAGGGTGAGGGTGACAGTTCGGTGTCGGTGTTCGCCCGGGCGTCCAATGCCGCGGCCTACGCGCTCGAGCTACAGCAGCGCATGGCTGCCGAAGCGTGGCCGGGTGGCGCGAGCGTGCGGATTCGAGTCGCGCTTCACACAGGCGAGGCCGAGATCTACCCTGACGGCACCTACCAGGGCGGGGCGCTCAACCGGTGCGCCCGGCTGCGGGCGATCGGCCATGGCGGCCAGATCCTGGTATCGCAGGCGGCCTACGAAGTCATCGTCGATGGCCTGCCCGATGACGTGCGCGTGCACGATCTCGGAATCCACCGCCTGCGAGACCTGGCTCGACCGGAACACGTCTGGCAGCTAGGTCACCCCGAGTTGATCGACGCGTTTCCGCCACTGCGCTCGATCGACGCGGTCGCCAACAACCTCCCCGTCCAGCTCACGTCCTTCGTGGGTCGAGAGCGCGAGATCGCGGAGGTGAGCGCGCTGGTGCGTGAACACCGGCTCATCACCCTCACGGGCGCCGGTGGCTCCGGGAAGACCCGGCTCGCCTTGGCGATCGCCGCCGGCGTGTCGGAGGAGCACGCCGCCATCTGGTGGCTCGATCTGGCACCGCTGGCGGACCCGTCGCTCGTGCCGGCGGCTCTGGCAGCGGTGCTCGGGGTTCCCGAGTCACCCCTGGAACCGATCACCGACACCCTGGTCCGGCATCTGGCGACGCGTCGCGCGTTGGTCGGGCTGGACAACTGCGAGCACCTCCTCGAGGCCTGCGCCGGGCTGGCAAAGCGCCTCCTACAAGACTGCCCGTCGGTCACCGTGCTCGCGACCAGTCGTGAGCTGCTCGGCATTTCCGGCGAAACCACATGGGCGGTGCCGCCCCTCACTACTCCTCGAGACGGCGCCATTGAGGACAGCGAGGCCGTACTGCTCTTCGTCGACCGGGCCCGCGCCTCACGGTCGAACTTCGCGTTGAGCGACGCGACGACCGGTCCGGTGGCACAGATCTGTACTCGTCTCGATGGCATTCCTCTCGCCATCGAGCTGGCGGCCGCCCGCACGCGGATGCTGAGCGTCGACCAGATCGCCGACGGCCTCGCTGACCGGTTCCACCTGCTCACCGGCGGAAGTCGCTCTGTGCTGCCCCGTCAGCGCACGCTCGAGAGCTCGGTCGACTGGAGCCACGACCTGCTCGATGCCGAGGAACGAGCGGTCTTCCGCCGCCTGGCAGTGTTCGCCTCCACCTTCACCCTGGAAGCAGCCGAGGCGGTCTGCGCCGGCGGAGAGATCGCCTCTGGCGAGGTGCTCGATCTCTTGGGCCGGCTCGTCGACCGGTCTCTCGTGCAAGCGACCGAGGAAGCCAGCAGCCTCTCGAGATACCGGCTGCTTGAGACGATCCGCGATTACGCGCGGCGCAAGCTCACCGACGCCAGCGAGGCGGAAGCGACCCGCGACCGGCACCTCGATTTCTACGTGGCATTTGCCCAGCAGGCAGCCGTCGGGCTGGAGGGCTCCGCGCTCCTCCCATCGCTCGCACGCGTCGACACAGAAATCGACAATTTGCGCGCCGCGCTGGATTGGAGCACCCACTCGGCCGAGCGCGACCGCGGCCTCCTGCTTGTGGGGTATCTCGCGCTGTACTGGTTCGCCCGCAGCGACCTCGCGATGGGCCGCGGGTACCTCGAGGCGACCCTCGAACACGTCCACGCCGACGAGCGAGCACGAGCAGCGGCGTTGAGCGCGCTCTGCCTTGTCAGTTACCGCGCGGGCGATATGCAGGCGGCGGCACGGTACGGCGACGAGGCCGTCGACACCGGGCGACGCCTTGGAGATGCGCACACGCTCGGACGCGCCCTCCATTGGCGCGGATGGGTCCGGTACTGGGGCCAAGCCGACCGCGCGCGGGGTTGGGCCGACTTCGAGGAGGCAGACGCGCTCCTGCGCCCAACCGGCGACCGCTTGTTCCAGGCGCTGAACCTGGCATTGCTGGCGTGGGCGTACGTGGACACGACGGAGGCGGGCCGATCTGGACCGTTGCTGACCGAGAGCCTGACGCTCGCGCGTGCCGACGAGCTCCCTCACGCGCGCTGCTACGGCCTCCTGGTGCTCGGCTATCTCGACACCTACGAGGGCCGGCTCCAGACCGGTGCCGCTCATCTGAACGAGGCCATCGAGCTCGCGAGGGCGATCGGCGACCACTACGCCGAGATCATGTCCACTTGCTTGCTGGCCCACAACAATCTGTTCGGTGGTCGCTACGCGGAGGCCGGCAACCTTGGCGAGCGCGGGCTTCGCGCCGCGCTCGACAACCGCAGCCCGATGGGCGAAGCGGTCATGCGACTGCTCCGCGGACTCACGGCGTTCGCTGTAGGTGATCTCGATGCTGCTGGGATCGAACTCGAGGCATCCTACGAGCTCTTCCTTGTCCTGTGGCCGGGGGGCGCCGCGATAGCCCGCGCCAACCACGCTCACGTTGCGATGGCGCAATCGCGCCCCGAAGAGGCTCAGCGGTTTGCCGCCGAAGCGCTTCGCGTCACTGAGGAAACCGACGTCGTATTCGCGATGATCAGAGCACTCGGTGTCCAGGCGTCGCTCGCCCGACTCGAGGGGGACCGCCACCGCGCTGAGGACCTGGCGCACGCCGCGCTGGACCTCACCTGCCGAACCGCCTGGCCGACATTGACGTGCGAGGTCCTCGACGTGCTCGTGCCGGCGATCGCTGATCATGACTGCCTCGACGAGGCTGCGCGCCTGTTCGGTGCCGCTGATGCCCTCCGGAGCTCGATCGGCTTTCCGCGTTTTCCGGTGCTGCAGGCCGCCCACGACGCTGATGTGGCGATGGTGAGAGATGCTCTCGGCACCGACGCTTTCGAGAACGCGTGGAACGAGGGTGCTGGTCTGTCTGTCGACGACGCGATCGCCTACGCCCGCCGCGGCCGCGGCCAGCGCAAACGGCCCACGCACGGTTGGGACAGCCTGACCCCGGCCGAGCTCCACGTCGCCGACCTCGTCGCCGAGGGTCTGACCAACCCCCAGATAGGCGAGCGGCTGTTCGTCTCCAGGCGCACGGTCCAGACGCACCTCGCTCACGTCTTCACCAAGCTCGGTGTCGCCACTCGTGCCGAACTCGCCGCCAAGGTCGCCGCCCGCGAGAACCCCGCATCGTCGTAGGAAACGGGCGACTGTCGACAGCCGTCCGGCAGCGCATATCGTGGCTTGGCCTGGGCTATGGCCCATCGACCCGGCCTCTCGAGGCAGCGGTCGTCGCGTCGAGCGGGTCGGGAGGATCACTCTCATGTGCCCGGTAATCACGCGGTCGTCTAGCGCAGAACGCCCGCCAGGATTGCGGAGCGAGCGCCACTCGAAACGACGGGTACATCGCTGCCATCGAAGCCATCGCAGTCGCGGCTCTGCTTGTCGCGAGCACGCCCGAGTGCCCGATCTTAAGGGTGGTGGGATTCGCTCACTCGTCGCACGACCGCCAACCAAACGTGACGCCCCAGATCGACGGCTCGGTGCCCGATCGTTTGTCGTCCTCCCGCGCCATATTCAACGTCGACGACACTTCGCCGGCCGCGCTCATAGCCGACGATCTGTGCGGATTGCCGCGCGTCCTACCGACCCACGCGCGCCGAGAACCATCGCGCCCGAGCTGCCGCTCGGCTCGCATTCATCGGGCAAGATGTGTACGCCGTGTGTATGACGATCTACTTGGGCACCGACGATGCGCAGGTGTCGATCCCATGGGACAAGAAGAACCCGGCGTTGAACGTGGCGCCCCTGAAGCGCAATCGTGTCGTACGGCGAAGGTTGACCAAGCCGCACCTCTACGAGATCGGCGCGCACACCGGGTGCGGCTGTGGGTTCCTTGCGGACGATGGAGACGACGTGAAGGAGGCGGCGCGGCATTCCGCCTCGATGGCTGGCCTGCGATCGTTGCTGGAGGATGCGACTGCGAACGGGAACGCACAGCTGCTGGTCTGCTGGATGGGCGATGAGCAGAAGCCAGCCAGGTCGCTGGCAGTCACGCCCGCCGAGATAGCGACACTGGATTTCGGGTCGGTCTGGGACCAGCCGCTCCTGCTATCGGTGCAACGCGACTAAGTGCAGAACTGCCGCTATGCGCTGGCGCCGGTGCGGGGGCATTCGGCGTGGTTCGCGCGACGTTAGATGATGACGATGCGGGCATGTCGGATACTGCCATCCAGCCGGTGGATCTGTGCCCGGTCGTCATGA
>Ga0066709_100006067_pt1 | contig 10128 bp, 7 predicted proteins | sample GraSoiAngelo_158_FD_79665 | JGI IMG/M metagenome (GOLD analysis project Ga0066709, IMG submission 79665) | Grasslands soil microbial communities from the Angelo Coastal Reserve, California, USA - 14_1009_16_30cm | ecosystem: Environmental > Terrestrial > Soil > Grasslands | place: USA... | reverse complement strand
TAGTCAGCCTGGACTCGATTCGCGCCGTTGGGGTCGCGCGTTAACGGCGAACCGAAGATTCCGCCGCCGATGGTTTCGTGGTCCACGCCGGAGGGGATGCCGCCGCCTTGGCTCGGAATCCAGGTGGTACCGTAAACTACTTCTGACCCAAAGTTCCAGCCTTGCCGAGGGCGCTCACCAAGTCACTGCTCAGAACCGTAGGGCAAAGATTCTGCTCGATATACTCAATGACCAGCTCTGTCCCCTGATCGTGGCGTACATAGGGGCGATCCTTGGGGTTATACAGGCTGTCCGTAAGATCACGAACGAGAATGCACCGGATCCCCCACTCCGTCATCCGCCGGATGGCGAATGTGCGTGTCAGCACACACAGATTCGTGTGAACACCCATCACCATCAGGTTTTTGATCCCGCGTTGCCGAAGTAAGCTGTAAACCTCATTGCCATTCTCAGAAATGAAGTCAGCGTCGTGAATCGTGATCGCAGAGTTCTCGTGCTTCCAGGCGACGAAGAACTTGTCGGGTGGTGTGGTGTCACATCCTCCATCCGCGGCGTCAATCGGCAGCGGCGCCCTGGCTATGGCCAGAGCGGGGGGAGGGTTCACCTTTGCAATCTGCAGCATCCGCTTCCTTTGCGGATAATCCATGTAGTACTCCATCGTCTCGGAAGGGGCGTGGATAATCACGATGCCATGGGCCCTGGCCACATCAATGACGGGCGCCATCTCCTGCGCAAGGATATCGGTTCGCTTGGCTGCACCGGTGCACCAGTGGTTGTCCCACATATCACAAATGATGATGGCGGCTTCGTTGGTTGGGATGTCCTCCTGAAAATTCACTTCTTGCCATTCGCCGGTGGCCTTAAAGGGCTGCACTCGTGTCCGGAGATTCAGGTGCATTACCTGCCCGGCAGCATGGGTGGCCAGATAGACAGGGATCAAACCGAGTTCGCAAATCACTAGCGCGAGGATGATTTTCCAGCGAAGAGAGGCAGAACGCATGATGACAATCTCCTTTCTTGAATCCCTGCGTCAGACAATGACGGGCACCAAGGGGGCAGGCGTCGCGGGTTGACGAGGTGCTTGCTCAGCGCAATTCCCATGAACCGTTTCGCAGATCAAGACCGACGCTGGCCACGCAGGCCGTCGCGCCATCCATCAGCAATTCCTGGCTGACGTCGCTTAACCGCTGACTCACACCTTGTCCGGGATAGTCCAGGGAGCGCGGCCCGGTGATTCAGGTGTTCCATGACAAACCCCTAGCGTTTGGGAGCGCGCTCCGCAGCTTCCCCTGGCCGTAGCCATCGATCCAGGAATTGGAAGGTCAAAACACCATGAATCTCATGAGGTCCGTCGAAACGATCGCGCACGATCCGGTCGCTCGCATTCCAGACGTGTGCAAATTCTTCCACTTGCGCCCAGGCTCTTGCGTGCCACTCGGGGGTAGTGGTTATGTCTCGTTCGCCGAATTCGATGCAAACCGCCCGCGGCCACATGGCTGCGATGAGTTCCAAGTGAGTAAAGCGATTGAGGACATTCCAGTTGTGCATGTCATCGTTCGGAGAGAACAGAAAACTCTTGTGATTGGTCTCATCGGTGATTTTCGCCCGCCAATCGTTGAAATATCCCGAAATGACTACAGCCTTCAGGCGCGGCTCCAGCGGGCCCATCCAGATGGCCGAATAACCGCCGTAGGAGAGCCCGTAATAACCGATTTGCTCTGGATTCACAAAACGTTGCGACTGCAAGAAACCGACGATGCGATTCAATTTCACGAGCTCGACGCTAGTGCGCATTTTCCCTAGTGCTGCCGCCTGGCGGACCAGAATATCTAACAGGTCGGGTGAAGTGCGCCTGTCGTCGCCCTCGGGAACGGCCATGTAAGGCGCAAAGGTCACGTACCCGCGTTCGGCCAGACGCGTTGCGAATTGATGATAGACTTCCGGTTTGGGGTCGCCTCCAATTCCGGTAACGGACCAAGGCTTGCCGCCGATCCCATGCTGGCAGATCACCGCCGGTACGCGTCCCTTTACATTCCGCGGAACCAATAGCTGGCCATATGCCTCAACTCCGGGGAGGACATCTAGCAAGACATCGTAGGCCGCGAATTTGTCGGTCGCTTTGACCAAGGAGGTGCGAGGATTAAGCGGGATGTCCTGGGACGGAATTACGCCCATCAGATCGCTCAGATCTTTTTGAAGGGATTCGACTCGGCTGGCGCGGCCCGCCGGCGTCGTCCGCAAGAGCCTCCAGCGGTTTTCCCTCAACTTGTCGCTTTCTTCATCTAGCCGGCATAGATAACGATGCAGCGATTCAAACTGGTCATTGCGCGCCTTGGTGATGCGATCGAGGGGCATGCGGAGCATGATGGGCAGTTCTCCGCGTTCTTCTGCCTTTGCGCCAAGGATGGCGGCTGTCATTGAGGCCCCGGTTCGGAGACCCTCGGCGCCGTCCCCTGGGTCCTCCGGACCAGAGATGAGGTTATCTGATCTGCCTAAACCCCGGTAAAAACGCTGCGCTCGCACCAACTCTTCCAGCGCACTGGCCGCGGAAACGGGTGAACGGGGAGTGCGTTGAACAATCAAGGGGCGCGGAGCGATCAACGCAGCAACCTCTGCATCTCCGAATTCGTTTAGCTGGCCGTACAGCATCCGGTCTGTCGGTTCCGTCCAGCAGCGTTCACGCTGCTCAAAGTAATCGACGACCGTCGCGCTTGCTATTTGTTCGTCAACTGCTGCGGCATACAAAGCGGTCATTCCTCCCTGGCCTTCACCCAAGACCGCGATGCGGCTGGCATCAATGTGAGGCTGGGAGGATAGGAAGGTGCGAAGGGCAATGACTTGCTCTACCTCAAGCCCGACCAGCGTCCGCCCCACGATAAAGCCCAGTCGGCTAAGAATCTGCCGGAAGTCTTTGGGACTATAACGGGGAGTTCCCCGAAGCAGCAAAGACGAAGAGTGATCAGTAGTACGCTCCACCATTAAGGGGATTGAAACCGCTACTCCCCGTCTGAGAAGGCTGGTGAGCCATTTCGTAGGCGTCATCCCTTCGCCCACTCCCGCGAATTGTTCCCTAGTTTCTTCGGCCGACGGAATCGCGATAACAGCGGGTTTAGGCCGCTGACTTCGAGGCAGGAAAAGCAGAGCGCGGGCGCGCAAGTCCTGGTCGAGAGGGATTGAGACCTCTTGGACGCGCAAAGCATCGTTGGTTTCGAGCGTATTGATTTTTGGCTTCCCTTCGTGCGACTCAACCAGGCTTAGCATCTTCCGGAGATTTTCCCGGTGTCCAGCCAGGGACTGATGGTAGGCAGCGATCGAGGAATAGTCGGGGCGCCACAACATGTCACGCCGCGTAGGGGTGACCGCGATTTCCCGGGAGAAGTATTCATAGATTTGCAGGTATTGCTGCTCGATGATGTTTTCCGGCCCTTTGAAAGGAGTGGTGCCTTCCAAGGCCTGCCCGACCACGGGTAGCACGGCAGGGTTCATTGGCAGAGGGTTCCAGGCACTGGATGGGAGGTCTAGGGACGCCAGGCCAGTTAGGACCGTGAACCAAACGATTAGATGGAACATCGATCGTCGGCAATTCATTTCAAACCTCCGTGACTGGTCAAGTCCTTGTGCCGACTGATAGGGTCAAGTATCTCCCGTCCAGGATCCTTCATTCCCTTGTCATATGCCATGCGATTCCAACTTCACTTAACAAAGCGCAGTTGCGGAGTTTCGACCACCGAAACTGACCTCATCCCCGAACTCCTGCATTGCGTTGCCACCCAGGCGCCCATCCTGTCGCCGCCCCTTTGTAGGAACACCCTTCATTCCATCCAGGACACACCTCCGTTGGATTTCGAGGGATAGGCCTTCCGCACCCAAAGCTAGCTCGGCGAGTTTCGTCGCGCTTTCGGCAGGGATTGAGCATCCGCTGGTGGGGCTCATATGCTCTCGTTACCCTTCCGCGGCTTTGAACAAAAATGAGGGGAGAACTTAGAACCCAGGCAGTGCCACCACCTGCGTTCTACCCCGGGAAAATCCCCGGGGCAGAACAAGTTGGCTACCTTAGCAGACCCCGAACCGACCGGCCTTAGAAGAAAAATCTCAGCGCGAACTGGATCTTTCGTGCAGGGCGTGTGCCTTCTATCGCGCCAAAATTTACCGCAGGAAAAAAAACTTGAGGATCGGCCCATTGGGTGTGGTTGAACGCATTAAACATGTCAACTCGAAACTGCACTCGGCCCGATTCATTCGGAAACCCTGTCCGAGTGTCCTTGGAGATCGAAAGATCCCAGTTGTTGATCCCAGGCATCGTTATGGCTCCCATGGGAGAGTTCGGCCATGTGCCAAACGGCGCCTCCTCAAAGCACGCCGGGTTGAACCATTCGAAACGAGTGCGGGGCGCATTTCCCGGATCACAAATGCGATTGGGATACGCACGGGTAAGCGCCGTGCCGCTCAAGTCGTCCTCAGTATAAATAGGTTGCGGGGATCCGGTCGAAAAAAATGCAATTCCGCTGAGCGACCAGCCATTCACAAACTTGTTCAGAACAGGCCCGGCCGAGCTCGCCAACGCCCTTCCCCGCCCAAAGGGCAGGGTGTAGTTGTATCCCGCCACAAAGCTCCTTCTCGGAACCCACTGAGCGTCGCCGGCAAGGATATAAGGTGCGAAGATGTTCGAGACACCGTTGTCACTCTCAATCATATCGCTGGGCGCCAAGCCTTTGGCCCAGGTAAAGTTGGACACAAATGTGAGACCGTGCCACTCCCGGTTCTTAATGCTTGCAATCATGGCGTTGTACTTGGCCCAACCGATCGGAATCCAACTTCCGACCCGCCCCCACTGCGGAAAGATGCGCCGTTGCTGTAGACTTAAGCCTGCATATTGACCTTGGGGTAAGTGGGCGGAGTTGAGATCCATGAACATGGGCTCATGGATGGTGTGAGAACCAAGATAGTCAAGTTCAAACGACCAATTGGGGTTGAGGGCTCTCTGCACACTTGCGGACCACTGGTAAACAGCCGCCGTGGGATAGTAAGGCTCGACAAGGCGGAAGGTGTAGCTGGCTCCGGTGCCGGGCTGCGGAATACCCGTCGGGGATGCAGGAGGAAAGAGTTCACTGACGAAAAAGGAAGGGATTTTTTGATCCGGTGTAGAGATGAGATCAGAGCGCTGACCGAAGGGTGGGGCAGAATTCTGCATGAGGTTCCGGAAGACGCCATTCTCGCCCGACTCATAGAATATCCCGCCCGCAGCCCGGAGCACCGTTTTTGGCGTGATCTGATAAGCCAAGCCAAGGCGCGGCGCGAAGTTCCGGGTTCCGGTTCGATATCCTTCACGCGGCACACCCGGATTGAGCGGTGCGCATGATCCGAGGCACTTCGAGTTATCCAAATAGTCGAGAGGGTTTTGCAGGGCATAGCGTATCGCGCCGTTGACGCTATCCCATTGCGCAGTGGTATTGTGGGGGACCAACCACGGCGCCCAATATTCATATCGGAGACCGAAGTTTACGGTCAACGTAGACGTCGCCCGCCAGGAATCCTGAGCATATGCGCCATAATAACGCTGATATCCCCAGTATTTTGGAGAGAGCACGACAATAGCTTGAGTGGGCGCGCCAAGCAGGTAATCGGCGAGGAGGTCGCCACCTGACACCAAGCCACCGGCTGCTCTTGCAGCCTCACAGGTTGCGTTTCCAGCCGGACAGGCTTGGGAAAATCGGCGGCCAAACTCAATCTCACCCTGGTCTGCCGAGGCTTGATCCAAATAGAGGCGTTTTTCCCTTCCTTCGAAGCCGAACTTCAGTGAATGTCGACCGCGGACGTAGCTGAGATCGTCTTTGAGCTGATAGTTATTGTCGATTCCGCTTATTAAGTTCTCCCCGGGGGTGTCTAATGCCCATTGCCGCCCGTCAAAGTAAGGCGCACCCGGATCACCTCCCACGTTTTTCAACCCAAGCTCTTGTGTCACGTTGCCGAACTTGGTGATGCGCGTGAGACCCCAGCCGGGACGGCTGTAACTGACCATGAAGTCGTTCACAATCTTCGGCGTGATGACCCGCGTCCAGTGCGCCGCCAAATTCTTGGAAGAGTATGGGTTGTTCTGGCCTTCGAGGGGTTGAACTCCGCTATGGGTCTGGGCCGCATCTGAGTAGGTGAATCTCACGTAGAAGGAGGATGTGGAACTCTTGAGAAGGTCCACTCGGAAGTTATACTGGTCGGAATCCAGTACTGCTCTCGCATTTCCCAACACCACCGGGTTGCCTTCGAACGTGGTGTTGGGATGTAAAACCCACTTCTGGAGGAAAGCTAACGTTACAGGGTCGGCACATTGGGGCCTCGGAGCGCAAAGGTTTGTTGGCCCCAGAGGAATCTTGTTCCCCGGAAAAGGCTGCCTCAGGCCCGTGACGGGGTCATATTTGAACGGGTTGTAGATTGTCGAAAACTGCCGGTCCGAAAAATCTCCGGTGAAAACACCCTCCGGTGGCACATGCTCAAACGCCACGCTTGATTCGCGAACGCGCATGCCCTCGTAGTTCGCGAAGAAAAAGAGCTTGTTCTTTTTGATCGGACCTCCGAAGGCGCCACCAAACTCGTTCTGCTGATAGTTGGGTAGCTTTTGCCCCTCCAAATTGGTGAAAAAGGGCGCGGCATCCAGGTGATTGTTCCGGAAAAACTCGTAGGCTACACCGTGAAACGCGTTTGTGCCGCCCTTAGAAATGACGTTGACGGCTGCCACGCCTCCCCCGAACTCGGCGTTCATGTTGCCGGCCTCAACCTTCACTTCCTGGATGCTTGCAGGCGATTGCAATTGAGTCGTTTGCTGATAGACAGAACTTTGCACGTTGGAGCCGTCGATCGAAACGTTTGCCCCGCTGTCGCGGTTGCCGGCGATGAAGACGCCGGATTGAGTGATCTCACCGGTAGCGCGACTCCCTCCCGTTTGCACGCGATTAAGAGAAAAGGCCACATAGGACATTCGGAAATTCAAGTTATTGGGCACTGCGCCCGGCGTCAATATCAACAGGTCAAAGAAATTCTGGCGCTTGAGGGGGATTTCCGTCACGAGCGTTTGATCGATCGTTCCCGAGACCTCCGAGGTCGTGGTCGTGATCAATTCCGCGCCCGCGCCGGAAACAGTGACCGTCTCATTCTGGCCTCCCACTTGAAGCGTAATGTCCACGCGCGCTGGTGACGCGACTACAAGCACTTGGCCGGTGACCTCGGCCTTCTTAAATCCGGGCATGCTGACTGTCACCCGGTATGTCCCGGGCAGCAGCGACACAACGGAATAGGAGCCAGTTGCGTCGGTGGTGGTTTCCCGCAGGGCCCCGGTGTTTTCATTCTTGACGACCACCGCGGCACCAGGGACGACAGCCCCCGTTGGATCAGTGACGATGCCGCTGATTCTTGATGTGGTTTCAACTTGCGCCGTTGCGGTCATTAAACCCGTGACGCTTAAGAACCAAACGGAAAGTCCCAACCTCAGAATCAGTCGATATGATCCGCACGTGTAACCTTTCATACAGTTCTCCCCCGTCAGATGCGTTCTTTTGGACTTTTAGCTCAGACTTTTCACGCGATCTGTACCACCAACGCCCGGGCACCGCGAAATCGCAGGATTCAGATAGAGCCAATCAGACTTTACGTTCGCAACAAGACCGTAGGTGTGAGAGTGTTGAACACAAATCCAGGGAGTCAAACTAAAAACTAAATAATAGCTTCTCGTTTTTGCGCATGGTAAAGAGTTCTTCAAACGGTTGTCAAGAGGAGAATGAGGAGAATAAAGTAGCGGAGAGGAGTTGCTGCAGTCGGAGGGGGCCGCTCAGCAGACATCACAAAGTTTCCATGATCCTGCGGCTTCCAGGCACGACTGAAGTCGTGCCCTCCCGTTCGGAGCGGTTTTCATAGCTTCAAACTTGCGACATGCACTGTGACGCTCGACAGCTACGCTGACCCGACGGGCACGGCTCGGCGAATGACATTGCTGTCTGAGGCCGCGTTTGAACTTGCTCAGAATGGAATCGAACTTTTTAGCCTTCCTGGTGGGTACCTTTTCGCCTCCTCAGATGGCAATGACCTTCAGGCACTCCAAAAGCAAGCAGGACGCTTGGCCATAGATTGCGGTATTGATCTGCTTGTAGGGGTAGATGAGATCGTGAAGGACACCCATCCAGATGCCGAGCTGATCAGACGCAGTAAACTGGGTGCTTTCGCAATCTTTGCCTCCCGGCACGGTGCGGTGGCCAACTGGCGCCAGAGAACTATCACCGGCGCAGACCAGCACTTGATTTCGGATACTGTCTGCACCGGGAGGCCAGGCCGCATTTTCAGCAGTTAATTAATGAGGGGAATGCCCCGCGTCCCCGGTCTGCGGCTGAGCTGATTCGACACTACTGCAATGACGAGCAGTTCCTACATGGTGTCGTAGGTCCAATGTATAAGGAGTTCACGGGAGTCGACCTGCCTTGCGAAAAGGTTCGCGAGTTTTTGTCCGATATCCCTCACTGGTCGCTCTATCTTGCGGGATGGGCACATGCTATCTATCACCGGGCGATCCGTGACGCTAACTATGGGACAAGATTAAAGCCGGGGACCATAGATCTGTGGTGCGCTGTTTATCTTCCATCGTGCCATATTTTTGTCACAAACGATGGCCCTCAGCTACGCGCTCTCAGACTAATCAACGTCTTTAATCCCCGGAAGACAAGAATCCTCTCGTACAAGGAATTCAGAAAGAGGCTGTTGATACGTTAAGAGTGCATGCCAAAGCCACAAACTGAACAGAGGAAAAGTAATATCAACCTGAAGAGATTGCGCTTCGCCGTTGCGTTCGTGCTACTCGTGTCGTCCTCCGCCGCCTGATTCGCCCAAATTCAAGATCCACGACTTGATCGCATGGGAGGACCGAAACTCGCCGACAAGGAGGCCGAGAGCGCGGCTCACACGAGGTGCTTCACGTACTTCCTTTAAACCGAAGCGCCCGATGTCGGCGCTCCATCCATCCAGTTACCGAGAAACGGCTATCACGACACCGGTCAATGCCGCTGCACGTCTTTAAGCCCTTCACTGTGGTTTCATTCATGGATACTGGCAGCGCACCTATATCGGAGGCTCCCCCGACAGACGCGGGGAGGCCTCCGTCCGGAGTCGCTGATGTCAGGATTTCGAGGGCTACCCATCAATGTCTCGCGGCTGGAGGTTAGGTTTTATTTCAGAAAAAAATGGCGCGCCTAAGACGCTGGCCGCTCTTCCTTCCTGTCAACCTTCCCGGATTCGATCTTCTTAGCCGTCGTCTTCCGCGAGCGCGATCTGCTGGAAGTCTTCTTAGCACGCTCCGCCCCCGGCTCTTTCTATTCGGTCTGCGACTCGCCGGATCTATAATCCTAACGGAGGTGCATATGCGCATCGAAGGTTTCTCATTCGGCTCAATCGAGATCGATAGCGTCACCTACGAGCACGACGTGGTGATCGATTGCGGCGAGGTCCACAAGCGCAAGAAAAAGCCGTCGAAAAAATTCCGCGACTCCTTCGGACACACGCCATTATCCATGGAGGAGGAGATACCCTGGAAGTGCCGGCGGCTGGTGGTGGGTACGGGAGCGTACGGAGGATTGCCCGTGATGAAAGAAGTGAGGACCGAAGCCAAGCGCCGAAAAATCGAATTGCTCATCCTTCCCACGACCCAGGCTATCGAGACTCTGAAGCAAGAAGCCGAGGAGACCAACGCGATCCTGCACGTGACGTGGTGAGATTTGTTCAAACTAAGCTCCCCTTGGACTGTGCGTCTGCCTGTGCGACGCCACAGGAGGACCTCACCCAGCCCCTGCAGGGTGAGGATGAATCTCCTCCTCCCGCTCATTCCGGATGCGGCAGGCCGCCGCCCAAACCCGGCTCGCTCCTGGCCAATCTGTTCACCGGGCGCTTTAGCCGCTTGAACTGGGTTGTCCGGATCCTTTTTGCGCCGGGCATTGTCTGGCATGAGGCCACCCATCGACTTGACGCGGTGAGGCACCACCTGCTGCATCCGTCCCGTGTCCGCTGGTCCCACTACTTCAGCGCGATCCCGCTCAGGATTACCGGGAAGCTTGCACTTCGTGCCCGGGCGGCCAACCTCCGCGCGGCGTGGCTCTGGGC
>Ga0066709_100006065_pt1 | contig 10130 bp, 7 predicted proteins | sample GraSoiAngelo_158_FD_79665 | JGI IMG/M metagenome (GOLD analysis project Ga0066709, IMG submission 79665) | Grasslands soil microbial communities from the Angelo Coastal Reserve, California, USA - 14_1009_16_30cm | ecosystem: Environmental > Terrestrial > Soil > Grasslands | place: USA... | reverse complement strand
GCATCGCGCGGCGCGTGTCCTCCGGTGTCGTTGTTGAAGTACGCGTAGATCGGCGCGCCGCGCTTCGCCTGTTCGCCGAGCCACGACGCCCACTGTTCGAGCGCGGCGTCGCTGTAGCTGCCGGAGTACTTCTGGGCGCCGTGGAACCGCGCGTACACGAACGGTCCGATGGCGAGACGGCCGCTCGCGGACCCGGCCATGTCGTGAAGACAGAGCGCCACGCGATGCTTCCGCATCAGCGCGAACACATCGTCGTTATACCAGCTCGGCTCGCGAAACTCGATCGCGTGCCGGCGCCGGCGCGGCAGCGCTTTGAGGAAATGCTCGAACCGTTCGAGGTTCACAGGCCAACGCGGCGGCAGCTGGTAGAGGACCGGACCGAACATCCGCGCGAGTCGCGCCGCCCGCGAGAAGAACAGCTGTAGCGGCTCCTCGGGATCCTTCAGCTTCTTCATGTGCGTCAGGAACCGGCTCGCCTTGACGGCGTAGACGAAGCCGCGCGGGGCGCGGCGTACCCAGGCGGCGAAGGTCGTCGCGTCGGGAAGGCGATAGAAGGTGTTGTTGATCTCGACCGTATCGAAGCGTTCGGCGTAATGCTCGAGCCATTGCGTCTGGGGCAGGTCTGCAGGATAAAAATCTCCCCGCCAGTGCTTGTACTGCCAGCCCGAACAGCCGATACGTATGTTAAGATGTGAACACATTTCCGCGTCCCCCGCGGAGATTCCTCACACAACCCGAGCTACTCACGACGACCTGGTAGGTAGTGTCCGCTTTTGGCGGACCGGTCGCAAAGCACTGGAGTGTCACGTGTTTGGTCGCAAGTGGTCCCGCCGCGCCATCATTGGTTCCGCCGTCGCCGTGCTCGTTCTGATTGCGGCTGTCGCCCTGCTGCGTTCGAGGAGCGGCGCGCAAGTAGCGCAGGTGCCGTTTTCCGACCTGCTGCAGCATCTCGACCGCGGTGCGCTGGCCGAAGTGGTCGTCAACGGCGACACGCTCGACTTCAAGCTGAGGAGCGGTGAGGCGTTTCGGACGACGGCGCCGGCCAACTACGTGACGAGCAATGCGGCGTTCGTGCCGGAGCTCGCGCGCCGCAACGTGCGGCTCGATGTGCGGACCGCGAGCGAACAGAGCGCGTACAGCTACGGCGCGCTGGTGCTTGGCGTCGGCTTCGTCGGCCTGCTCGGCTTCACCCTGTATCGCGTGACGACGGGACGCATTCCGGCGCTGGAGAGCAAGACGCGCGAAGCCGATCCGGAGACGGCGACGGTGACGTTCGACGACGTCGCCGGGGTCGACGAGGCCAAGGCAGAAGTGAAGGAGATTGTCGACTTCCTCCGCGAGCCCGAGCGGTTCTCGGCGATCGGTGGACGCATTCCGAAGGGCGTGCTGCTCGTCGGACCTCCCGGAACCGGCAAGACGCTGCTGGCGCGATCGATCGCCGGCGAAGCGAAGGCGCCGTTCCTGTTTGCCAGCGGATCGGACTTCGTCGAGATGTATGCGGGCGTCGGCGCATCGCGCATCCGCAAAATGTTCCGCGATGCGCGCCGTCATCCCTCGTGCATCGTCTTCATCGACGAGCTCGACGCCGTGGGCCGCAGCCGCGGCGGCAACTCGCTGTCGCACGAGGAGCGTGAGCAGACGCTGAATCAGCTGCTCGTCGAGATGGACGGTTTCGCGCCCAACCAGGGCATCGTCATCATCGCGGCGACCAATCGGCCCGACATTCTCGATCCGGCGCTGCTGCGTCCCGGCCGCTTCGATCGCCAGGTGACCGTCGGCGCGCCCGACGTCAAGGGACGCGAGCAGATCCTGAAGATCCATTCGAAGAAAGTCGCGCTCGATACGGACATCGATCTCCGTCAGATTGCGCGCGGCACGCCCGGCTTCTCGGGCGCCGATCTCGCGAACCTGATCAACGAAGCCGCGCTGTTCGCCGTCCGCAGCGGCCGCCAGGTCGTGACGAACGAGGATCTCGATCAGGCGCGCGACAAGGTCCTCATGGGCGTCGAGCGCAAGTCGCTCGCGATGAGCGAGCACGAGCGCATTACCTGCGCGTATCACGAAGCGGGGCACGCGGTTGTCGCGGCGCTGCTGCCCGACGCCGATCCGCTGCACAAAGTCACGATCGTCCCGCGCGGCCGCGCGCTCGGCGTGACGATGCAGCTGCCCGAAGGCGACCGCTATACGCACACGCGCGAGTTCCTCGACGCGCAGCTGGCGATTCTGATGGGCGGACGCGTCGCCGAGGAGTTGTTCCTCCGCCAGATGACGAGCGGCGCTGGAAACGACATCGAGCGGGCGACCGACATCGCGCGCCGCATGGTCTGCGAGTTCGGCATGTCGACGCTCGGCCCGCTGGCGTACCGGACGCCGGGCAACCCGTGGGAGACCGATCGCGGCGCCGGCATCAGCGAAGCGACGGCGCAGCGCGTCGACGAGGAAGTGCGCGAGCTCGTGATGCGTGGCTACGAGACCGCGCGTCAGGTCGTCGCGAAGAACCGCGCGGCCGTGCGCGCGATGGCGGAAGAGCTGCTGTCGGTCGAGTCGCTCGACGCCGACGCGATCAAGACGATCATCGCCAACGCCGCGTAGTCGATAATGGGGCGTATGAAGCGCCCCATTCTGCTTTACCTCATTCTTACGCTTGCGGCGATCTGTGTCCGCGCACAGACGCCCGCCCCGCCCAAAGCTGCCGGTCTCGACACGGCGGCCATCGATCGCGCGATCGGCAAGAGCGGTCAGGTGATGCCGGGTGACGTGTACCGCGTTGCCTTTCCGCGATCGGATCTGAACGTCACCGTCGGCAGCGTGAAAGTCAAGGCCGGCTTCGCGCTCGGCGGATGGGCGGCGTTCAAGGCCAACGGATCGTCGGCGGTCGCGCACGGCGACCTCGTGCTGACGGATGCCGAGATCAATCCGGTCATCTCCACGCTGCAGCAGCACGGCTTCGAGATCACCGCGCTCCACAATCACTTGATCAACGAGACGCCGAGCGTGATGTATCTCCATTTCTGGGGACAGGGCAGCGCGCCGACGCTCGCCGCGAGCCTGAAGGATGCGCTCTCGAAAACCAGGACGCCGATGTCCGCGCCGCCGGCGCCGACAGGCACGAGCGGCGCAACCGATGATCTCGCCGCCGATCAAATCCAGCAGGCGATCGGCCTGAAGGGGACCGTCAACAACGGCGTGCTCGGCTTGTCGCAGCCGCGTCCCGAGACGATTCAGATGATGGGCGTCACGCTTCCGCCGAGCATGGGGATGGCGACGGCGATCAACTTTCAGTCAACCGGCAACGGCAAGGTCGCCGCGACCGGCGATTTCGTGATGCTCGCCGATGAAGTGAACAAGGTCGCGCGCGTGCTGCGTCAGCACGACATTGGCATCACCGCGCTGCACAATCACATGCTTCACGGATCGCCAGATCTCTACTTCATGCACTTCTGGGGAGAAGGCGATGCGGCGACCGTCGCGAGCGGATTGAAAGCCGCGCTGGCAGAGTTGAAGAAGCCGTAGGGCCCGTAGGAGCGGACACATCGGCCCGCCCCTACGAAATGCTCTCTGCTTCCGGCGAATCGGGCCAGGTCGGTTCCGGCCGGGCGACATAGCCGGCGTGCGCGAGCCGGTGTTGGAAGAGCGCCGTCTCCGACGACCAGAACACCAGCTTCACCCACAACCGCGCGAGCACGTACAGCTGCCCGATCGTGAACGCGGCCCACACCATCGCCCCGGCGCCGCCCGCGCTCGGCGCGACCATCGCGTACGCCGCGATGACGGCGAGAAACGCGGCGAAGTCGAGCGCGTACAACGCGACGGCCGCCGCGTAGTTCCGCTGGATGAATTGCAGCGCGGCGTTCACGGCGCCGAGCATGCTGCGGCGGTCCTCGACGACGGCGCGGACTTTCGTGTAGTCGAACACCAGATTGCATCCGGCAACTAGGACGCCGAAGAGGAGATACAGCGCGACGCGCGCGAAAAACGCGGTCCGCTCGGACGTGACGTCGCGGGTCATTCGAGCGTAGAGCCGATCGAAGAGCCAGCCGTGCATCGCGCCGAACAGGAACGCGTACACCAGCCACTGGACCACGGCGAGCCGAAGAAAGCGGAAGAAGAACACGCCGCAGGCCGCGAAGAAACCGTGCGCGTGGAGCGCGCGATCGCGCGCGTACCGATCGATGATTCCGCCCGCGAGGAAAATCCACAGCGCGATGTAGGCCCCGCCGGCGCAGACGATGACGATCGGCCGCGAGCTGTTGTCCATGAAGGCGCTCAGGTTGTCGACGACCGCCGCGAAGCCGATGATGGTCGGCTTGAACGTGACGCCGATGCCGGTGGCCTGGTCGGCGAATTCCTGCATCCATTCGTAGTTGACGCCGTTCGCCGCGGCGTCGGCCGCCAGGCTGCTGCCGAGGTGCTCGATGATCATCGCGCGCATCGCGAGCGCGAGCGGCAGCGTCACCGCGCACGTCAACAGCCACACGCCGATCAGGATGGCCGGCGCGCGGTTGACGCGCCGGACGCCGTCGAGAAACGTCACGCCAACGATGCCCATGACAGCACGCAGTCCTCGAGCCACACGAGCCAAGTCGTCGACCACTTCGCGGCGGCCTGCCGCGCGCGCGGCGCGAGCGATCTGGAGTTGTTGGTTCGGTTCACGTCGAGCAGCAGCACGTGGCCGGGATCGGCTTCGGCCGACTGCGCGGCGGCGGCGCGGGTGTAGACGTACGCCTTCCAGCGATCGCGTCCTTCCCAGTGTTCCGTCACCTGCTCGCCGTTCGCGAACGTCACGCGCACGTCGATTGGGAAGATCGCTTCACCGTACCGGCGCACGACGACCGTCGTCCGCTGCTCGCCGCCATCGTCGACGCTGGACAAGTCGTCGATGCCGTAGTCGAACGCATTCGAGCTGCGGTACACCTGATCGAAGAACCAGCCGAGATCGCGGCCGGCGACGGCCGTGGCCGTATCGAAGAAGTCGTGCGGCGAGGGATGAGCGAACTTCCAGCGCGCGAAGTACGTGGACATGATCCGCTGCAGCAGCGGCCACCCGAGCCAGCGCTCCATCGTGTTCAGCCACAGCGCCGTCTTGGCGTACGTGATGCCGCCGGCCGACGTCGGAAAGTACCGGTAGCTCGGCGTCGACTGGACGTCGCGTGTGGCGACCGCCGCGTAGCCGCTCCAGCCGTTGTCGTCGACCTCGCGCGAGAGCACGATGTCGCTGAACACGTACGGGACGAAGCCGCCGAAATAGCGCTGGGTGTAATAGTGCGGCGCGTACGCGGCGGCGACGGCGCGGGCGGTCGAGAATTGATTGAAGCCTTCGTCGAGCCACGCGTCTTCGAACTCGTTGCTGCCGACCATCCCGTACCACCACTGATGTCCGGCCTCGTGCACGGTCGCTTCCTCGGGCGTCACGACGCCGCTCGGCGCCAGCCAGCGCGTTCCGGCGGTGAAGAGCGTCGGATATTCCATGCCGCCTGCGCGGCTGTGGTAGGCGGGATCGACGATCGTGATGTGATCGTACGGATACGCGCCGAACCACTCGCCGTAGTACTGCAGCGTGGCGCGCGTCGCCGCGAAATGGCGATCGGCCTGCACGGCGTGCTCCGGCTGCAGCAGCAGCCGCATCGTGACGCGCGGCAGCGTCGGATGCTCGAACAGTTCGACGCGCTCGACGTAGTCGGGGCTCGTCGTCCACGCGAAGTCGTGAACGTCGTCCTGGTAGTAGCGATGGACGGTCGCGTTGCCGCCCTCGTCGCGCCGCTCGCGCTCGACGCCCGTCGCGCCCACGATCCAGCCGCGCGGCACGGTGAGCGAGACGTCGTACGACCCGTAGTCGGCGAAGAACTCGGTGCTCGAATGGAACTGATGGCAGTTCCATCCGTCGTCCTGCAGGACGCCGAGCTTCGGAAACCACTGTGCGATGAAGTAGAAATGTCCGACGACGCCGGTGCGAGCGATCGCGCGGGGCACATGCGCGGTCCACGCGATCTCGATCGTGGCCGATTGACCCGCACCGATCGGACGCGGCAGCGGCACGGCCATCACCGTCTGGTCGCTCTCGTTGTCATCGTCCGGCGCGATGAAATGCTGGGCGGCCGTCAGGTCTGCCGCGAAGCGAGCGGCAAGGCGGATGGACGTGACGTCTATGCGCGAGCGCTCGGCATCGGACGTGTCGTCGGCGTCCTCGTTCGGAGGAGTCCCTCCCAGTCGCGATTCGCGCATGTACGTCGAGCGGTTGTTGCGCCACGCGTTCCAGTACAGATGAAAGCGCAGCTCGGTGGCCGTCGTCGTGGAGATGTTGCGCCACAAGAGCGTCTCGGATGCCGCAATCGTGTGCGTGGATGGATCGAGGCGCGCGGTGATCGTGTAGCTGGCGTTGCGCGGCGAGAGCGGCGGCGTGATGATGCCCTGGGCGGCCGCCGACGTCGCCCCCTGCACGATCGAAAGGATGGCGACAAATGCGCCGCGCATGCTCGAGAATGCTACACCACTGCTGCCGTGCGGCTCGTTGCGATGTCGGTGTCCCCGTTGCAGCCTGACGGCAACAAAATGAGCGAGCGGATTGTTCAGTTCGTGCGGAAGACGACGGAGGCGAGTACGTCATGCGGCGTGCGATCGATCGGCGCGCCGTCGATCGTCGTCGCGCGATAGCCGAGCGCGCGCATCTGATCGAGAAATGCCGCGGCGCTCACGCCCGACACGCGCTCGAGCTGCGCCGGATGCAGCTCCGACACGATCAGGGGCCGATCTTCAGCGAGCAGACGCGCCGCACCGCGCACGACCAGTGGCTCCGCGCCTTCGACATCCATCTTGATGAGCCGCACGGGACGGCGGATGTCGAGATCGTCGAGCGCGACGATCGGTACCTCGGTCGTCCTGTTGCCCGGCATCGGCGCCGTTCCCGGCCGCACGATGTAGGCGCCGCCGGTGTTCAGCGTCTCGACTGGAAACGTCAGCGTTGCCGTTCTCGATTCCGCGCCGACGGCCGAGCGGCGCAGCACCACACGCTTCTCGAATTGATTCTCAGCAATCGAACGCTCTACCAGATCCGCGTTGGGGCCGAACGGCTCGAACGCGTACACGACGCCACCGGCTCCAACCGCCGCCGCCATTTCCATCGCGAACAGCCCGATGTGCGCGCCGGCGTCGATCGCGATGTCACCAGGATGTAAACTCCGCCTGACCAGCTCGGTTGCGTCCCGCTCGTACTGTCCGCGCACGATGTTCAAACCGATGACATGATCGGACAAATCGACAAAGAGACGGACACCGTTCTCGAGCTCCTTGATCACGATGGTTCGGTCGTTGGTGTGTGCGTAGTCGCGATTCTTCTCCTGGAATTCTGAAGACGTCATCAGGTGATGCCGCAGTTCGCGCGTGTCGCGCGAGCCGGCGAGCTTCGGACCGATCACGTCGTCGCTCTCGGGATCGCGATCGAGGAGCAATCGGTACGCCCACACGACGTGCTCGCGTGTAAGGCCGCCGGGATGGTCTGGCATATAATCCAAAAGTTTATGCCGAACATCAAAGTGATGCATTTCGGGCTCGGTCCTATCGGCGCTGCCATCGTCAAGCAAGTCGCGCAGCGGCCTGGGTTCACGATCATCGGCGGCGTCGACATCGACCCGGCGAAAATCGAACGCGATCTCGGAGACGTCGTCGGTCTTCCGCGGCGTCTTGGCGTCAAAGTGGCGGGCGATGGGGCCAAAGCGTTGAAGCGCGCGAAGCCCGACGTCGTCATCCTCTGCACCGGCTCGTCGATCAAGGGTGTCCTGCCGCAGGTCGAGACGATTCTCAAGTCGAAGACGCCGATCGTGTCGACGACGGAGGAGTTGTCGTACCCGGGTTACACGCACATCCGGCAGGCGCGGCAGATCCATCAGCTGGCGAAGAAGGCGAAGGTCGCGGTGCTCGGGACGGGTGTGAACCCGGGCTTCGCGATGGACGCGCTGCCGATCGCGTTGACGTCGGTGTGCGAACGGGTCGATCGCATCGTCGTCAACCGCGTGCAGGATGCGCGAATCCGCCGTCTGCCGTTCCAGCAGAAGATCGGCGCCGGCCTGACGACCGAGCAGTTCCAGAAGAAAGTCGACGACGGCAGCGTGCGCCACGTCGGGATGACGGAATCGATCGCGATGATTGCCGATTCGCTCGGCTGGACGCTCGATCGAATCGCCGATGACATTCAGCCGAAGCTCGCGTCGGTGACGATCTCGAGCGAGTACCTCGCGGTCGATCCGGGTTACGTGTGCGGCATCATTCAGGACGGGATCGGATACCGCAAAGGCGAGCCGGTGATCAAACTGCACATGGAGGCATATCTCGGCTCGCCGGAAACCTACGATTCGGTCGACATCGAAGGGTTGCCCAGCCTGTCGATGAGAATCGCCGGGGGGATTCACGGCGACGTCGCCACGGCGTCGATCATCGTCAACTCGATTCCCAAAGTGCTGAGCGCCGCACCCGGCTTGCACACCATGCGCGATCTGCCGCTGCCGTCGTTCTTTTCCGGACGGTAAGCCGCAAACTTTTCGGCGTCACGCCTCGTCTAAGCCTTCCACTAGATGGTCTAGTGGAGTATCATCGTCTGGCCATGCCGAAACGTGGAAATCGGCCGATTCAAGGGGAAATGCTCCAGGGAACGCTCGACCTGTTGATCCTGAAAACGCTGGCGCTGGGGCCGGCGCACGGACACACCATCGGCTACGCGATCGAGCGGCAATCAGACGAGGTGCTGCAGGTGGAACACGGGTCGCTCTACCCGGCGCTGCACCGTCTCGAGGATCGCGACTGGATCGCGTCGTTCTGGGGTACGTCGGAGAACAACCGCCGCGCGCGGTACTACCGGCTCACGCCCGCGGGACGGAAGCAGTTGGAAGAACAGACGAACCGCTGGGACGAGATCGTCCGCGCGATCAATCGAATTCTGAGGCCGGCCTAGCGGAGCTCGCTCGCCTGAAAGGCTCGCGCTACAGCCGTCGTGGTGGCGCTTGTAGCGCGAGGCTTTTAGCCGAGCGTGGGCCCATGAGCGTCAAACGGTTCTTCAATCGCAGTCGATGGGACGACGAGCGGGCGCGCGAGCTCGAGTCGTACGTCGCGATCGAGACCGACGAGAACATCGCGCGCGGCATGGCGCCCGAAGAGGCCCGGCTCGCCGCGCTTCGCAAGCTTGGCAACCGAACCCGGGTGCGCGAGGACATTTATCAGATGAACACCATCGGCTTCCTCGACGGCGCGTGGCGCGATCTCAAGTACGGCGCGCGGCTGCTTCGACTCAACCCCGGCTTCGCCCTCGTGGCGATTCTGTCGCTCGCGCTCGGCGTCGGCGCCAACACCGCGATCTTCCAGCTGCTCGATGCCGTGCGCATTCGCACGCTGCCGGTCGTGAACCCGCAGCAGCTCGTCGAGCTTCGGATTGCCGATACCAAGGGCGGCCGCACGGGACGGTTCACCGGACGCCGGCCGATGCTCACCTATCCGCTCTTCGAGCAGATCCGCGATCGCCAGCAGGCGTTCGACGGACTGGCCGCGTGGGGCACGACGTCGTTCAACCTGACGCGCAGCGGCGAAGCGCGCTACGCGCTGGGGATCTGGGTGAACGGCGAGTTCTTCAACACGCTCGGCGTGAAGGCGATGCTCGGCCGCACGCTGAACGTCGACGACGACGGCCGCGGCTGCGCGTCGCCCGCCGCCGTCGTCAGCTACGGATTCTGGCAGCGCGAGCTCGGCGGCGAAGCATCGGCGATTGGTCGCGCGCTCGATCTAGAGGGTCACGCGTTTCGGATCGTTGGGGTGGCGCCGCCGCGGTTCTTCGGGATGGAAGTCGGCCGTACGTTCGACGTCGCGGTTCCGTTGTGCGCCGAGCCGCTCACGCGCGTGCAGAGCGGCCTCGACAAACCGGACGTCTGGTTCCTCGGCCTGTTCGCGAGGTTGAAGGAGGGATGGACGATCGAGCGGGCCACGGCGCATCTGGCGGCGATCTCGCCGCAGATTTTTCAGCTGACGTCGCCCCCGCGCTATCGACCCGAGGACACGAAGAGCTACCTCGCGTTCAAGCTCGCGGCGTTTCCGGCCGGCACCGGCGTGTCGTCGCTCCGGCGCGACTACGAGGCGTCGCTGTGGCTGCTGCT
>Ga0066709_100006064_pt1 | contig 10130 bp, 10 predicted proteins | sample GraSoiAngelo_158_FD_79665 | JGI IMG/M metagenome (GOLD analysis project Ga0066709, IMG submission 79665) | Grasslands soil microbial communities from the Angelo Coastal Reserve, California, USA - 14_1009_16_30cm | ecosystem: Environmental > Terrestrial > Soil > Grasslands | place: USA... | reverse complement strand
TGGATCATCTTCGCGCTGCTGTTCGGCCTGATGCTGACCGGCATGCCGATCTCGATCTCGCTCGGGCTCACCGTGCTCACGTATCTGTTCGCGATGACCTCGGTGCCGATCCAGTCGGTCGCGCTGAAGCTTTTCACCGGCATCGAGAAGTTCGAGATCATGGCGATCCCGTTCTTCATCCTCGCCGGCAACTTTCTCACGCATGGCGGCGTCGCGCGGCGGATGATCAACTTCGCCTCGTCGATGGTTGGCCACTGGGCCGGCGGGCTCGGCCTAGCCGGCGTGATGGCGTGCGCGCTGTTCGCGGCCGTGTCGGGCAGCTCGCCTGCGACCGTGGTGGCGATCGGGTCGATCATCCTGCCGGCGATGGTGCGCCAGGGTTTTCCGGCGCGCTTCGGCGCCGGGGTGATCACCACGTCGGGCGCGCTCGGCATCCTGATCCCGCCGTCGATCGTGATGGTGATGTATGCGGTTGCGACCAGCACCTCGGTCGGCGCGCTGTTCATCGCCGGCATCATCCCGGGGCTCGTGCTCGCGACCATGCTCGGCCTCACGACGTGGTGGCGCGCGCGCAAGAACAACTATCCGCGCCAGCCGAAAGCCACCTGGGGCGAGCGCTGGCGCACATTCCGCCAGAGCATCTGGGGGCTGCTGCTCGTCATCGTCGTCATCGGAGGTATCTATACCGGGATCTTCACGCCGACCGAGGCGGCCGCGATGAGCGCCGTCTACGCGTTCTTCGTCGCGGTGTTCGTCTATAGGGACCTGCCGCTGTCGAAGGTGCCGAAGGTGCTACTCGACTCGGCGAACATGAGCGCGATGCTGCTCTACATCATCACCAACGCGGTGATGTTCAGCTACCTGATGACCTCGGAGCAGATTCCCCAGGAGCTTGCGGCGTGGATGCTCGACAAGGGACTCGGTGTGGTCGCCTTCCTGCTGTTCGTCAACATCGTGCTGCTTCTCGCGGGCAACGTGATGGAGCCCTCATCGATCGTGCTCATCATGGCGCCGATTCTCTTCCCCGTGGCGATCAAGCTCGGGATCAACCCCGTTCACTTCGGCATCATGATGGTCGTCAACATGGAGGTGGGCATGTGTCACCCGCCGGTGGGCTTGAACCTGTATGTGGCGAGCGGTATCACCAAGATGGGAATCACCGAGCTCACCATCGCCGTCTGGCCGTGGTTGCTGACCATGCTGGGGTTCCTGGTGATCGTCACCTACTGGCCGACGCTCTCAATCTGGCTACCGCAGGCGCTGGGAATGATGCGCTGACGACAACCGCAACGTCTTGTTGGCGAACTGAAGCCCGGCACCGCCGGGTTTTTTCTTGGGCGAGCTCCAGGAAAGTACTTTGCCGTCGGGCGCTTACGCGAGGGTCCGAAGCGTCGCACGAACGAGCGCTCGAGAACCGTGTTAAAATTATGAGTTTATTGGCTTTTATAGCGGTTTTTGCCCGTCGGGCCGGTGACCTCCGAGCATGGGGTGGTGCTTCCGAACGGTCAGGCCCATGATGGAGTTTCGCGAATGGCTCTGGAGCGCACACTTTCGATCATCAAACCGGACGCAGTCGCCAACAACGTCATCGGAGAGATCTACACGCGATTCGAACGCGCGGGTCTGAAGATCGTTGGCGCGAAGATGACGTGGCTTGCGCGCCCGGACGCCGAGGGCTTCTATGCGGTTCATCGCGGCCGGCCGTTCTTCGCGAGCCTGGTCGAGTTCATGACCTCGGGCCCGGTGATGATCCAGGTGCTCGAAGGCGAAAATGCGATCGCGAAGAATCGCGATCTGATGGGCGCCACGGATCCGAAGAAGGCGGCGCCGGGCACGATTCGTGCCGATTTCGCGCAGAGCATCGACGCCAACGCGGTGCACGGCTCGGACGGCCCGGAGACCGCGAGAACCGAGATCGCTTACTTCTTCCCGACGCTGGAGATTCACAGCCGATGATGGCAAAGCTTCAAGGCTTTTGATCTTATGATCAATCTGCTCGACTTCGATCAGCCCGCGCTGACCGCGTTCTTTGCCGAGCGCGGCGATAAGCCGTTCCGCGCACGCCAGACGCTGCGCTGGATCCATCGCCGGCTCGTCGATCGCGTCGAGGCGATGAGCGACCTCGCCAAAGCGACGCGCGAGGCGCTCGCGCGCGATGCCGAGATTCGCGCTCCTACTGTGGTGCGCGATTCCGTCGCCGCCGATGGCACGCGCAAGTGGCTGCTCGACGTGGGCGGCGCGAACGCGATCGAAACGGTCTACATTCCCGAGGGCGCACGCGATGACTGGCGCAGCGGAGGCGATAGCGATCCGATACCCTCGGGTGACACGAGCGCGCCGCCCGCGGTCGCCAGCATCCCCTCCGCTGGCCGATCCCGCTTCGCCGGTCCCTCGGCCCACGCTCCGGGGCGCTACCGCGGCACGCTGTGTCTTTCCTCGCAGGCCGGCTGTGCGCTTGACTGTGCCTTTTGCTCGACCGGCAAGCAGGGCTTCAACCGGAACCTGTCGGTAGCCGAGATCATCGGCCAGCTCTGGCACGCTAATCGGGCGCTGCTCGCCGATGGTGTGACCGCGCCGTGGGTCGAGCATGGCCGGCACCCGATCACCAATGTCGTGATGATGGGCATGGGCGAGCCGCTCGCCAACTTCGACAACGTCGTCGCCGCGATGCGAATCATGCTCGATGACGACGCCTATGGATTGTCTCGGAGGCGCGTGACGCTGTCGACCTCGGGACTCGTGCCCGCGATCGACCGGCTGCGCGAGGAGTGCCCGGTTGCGCTCGCCGTCTCGCTGCACGCGCCCGACGACGACCTGCGCGACGCGCTGGTTCCGATCAACCGCAAGTATCCGCTCTCCGAGCTGCTCGCCGCATGCCTGCGCTATATCGAGCGCGCGCCGCGCGACTTCGTCACGTTCGAGTACGTGATGCTCGACGGCGTCAACGACGCGCCGGCGCAGGCGCGGGCGCTCGTCGCCCGCGTGCGCGAGGTGCCCTGCAAGTTCAACCTGATCCCCTTTAATCCGTTCCCGAATACCGAGTTCCGCACCAGCTCGCGATCGCGGATTCGCGCCTTCCAAGATGTCCTGCAGGAAGCAGGCCTGGTCGCGACCGTGCGCAGGACGCGCGGCGAGGACATCGACGCCGCGTGCGGGCAGCTCGCCGGACGAGTGCAGGACAAGACCCGGCGGCGAGCGCATCGTATCCATGCCATCCCCGCTTCCTAGGCTCGGAATGTCCCTGACTCTGCGCACCATGTTCGCGGCCTCTTGCCGGCGCGCCCTGCTCGCGGCCATTGCGCTTGCGCTTGGATCCGGCTGCACGACCAAGCAAACGGTTCAGGAATCGCCGCAAATCGTTCCGCTGCCCGCGCCACAACCCGCGAGCCCGCAGATCAGGGCACAGCTGCACACCGATCTCGGCGCCGGGTATTACGAACGCGGCCAGATGGACGTCGCGCTCGAGGAACTGAGCATGGCGGTGAGGATCGACCCCACTTACGCACCAGCGTACAACATCTTCGGACTGGTCTACGCAGTGCTCGGCGACGACCGCAAGGCAGAACAGAGCTTCGCGCAAGCACTGCAGCTCGCGCCCAACGATTCGGATATCCGGCACAATTGGGGGTGGTATCTCTGCCAGCACGGGCGCGAGCACGACGCGCTCGTGGAATTCGAGACGGCCGTGCGCAATCCGCTCTACCGCACCCCCGAGGTCGCTCTGGTCAATGCCGGCCGCTGCTCGCAGCCCTACGACGAGCGTGCGGCGGAAAACTATTACCGTCGCGCGCTCGCGGCGCAGCCGGGCAATCCGCTGGCGAGCCTGGGGCTCGCGCAGATTGCCTACAAGGACCAACGTTACGACCAGGCGCGCGCATGGATGAGGGGCGTGATGCTGACGACCAACCCGCCACCCGAGGGGTTGCGGCTGGGCATGTGCGTCGAGCGCCGGCTTGGCGATCGGCAAGCCGAGCTTTCCTATGTCTCGCAGTTGAAGAACCGGTACCCCGACGCCCCGGAAACCCGAGGACTGGCGACGGAGACCTGCGAATGAGCGCCGCCGAGCCATTTCACGGCGCGGGCGGCCCCGCGTTTGGGGCCGCAACCGTGGGGGCCCACATGAGCGCCGCAGGGCCGTCCCAAGGCGCGAATTGCTCCCCCGCTTTTGGCGGCAGCGCAGCGGCCGAATGGGTCAATGAGGCCGCAAGCGTGGGGGCGCCATGACCGCAATGCAGGCGGGCGTCGACATGCCGCTGCAAGGGCTGCGTCCCTCGCAGGATGGGCCCGGTGCGCGTCTGCGCGCGGCCCGCGAAGCGGCCGGCCTGTCACTCGATCAGGTCGCGCAGCAGTTGAAGCTCGCGCCACGGCAGGTGAAGGCGCTCGAGGACGAGGATTTCGGGAAACTACCCGGGCGCACGTTCGCGCGTGGATTCGTGCGCAACTACGCGCGGCTGCTCAATCTCGATGGCGACGATCTGCTCGCGCACCTGCCGGACGCCTCGCACGCGCCGGCGCTCGGAGCGCCCACTCTGCAGTCGACAGGCACGACGATGGCGGAACTTCCGACCACAGCGGTCGCCCGTTCCAGTTTCATGCGCTGGCTGATCCCGCTCGTGCTTATCGGCTGCATCGTCGGCGCCGCGGCGTACGAGTGGTACCGCGGCGGGCTCACGACGCCGGGCGACGTGCCGCGTCTGGCGGCTACGGAGGCTCCCGCTCAGTTGCCATCTCAGTCGTCAACATCGGCGGCCCCGCCCGCGGGCACGAGCAGCACGCCGCTTCCGAATCCGTTGACTGCCGGGGAACCGGCAATCGAACCGTCGCGCGCGGGAGAGCCGCCCGAAACGAGCCCCGCGCAGGCCGTACCCTCCTCCGCGCCGGTGCCGGCGGCGACCGCGCCTGCGTCGCCCGCAGCGCCCGTGGCCGTCCTGAGGTATCGCGGCCCGTCATGGACCGAGGTTCGCGACCGCAACGGGGAAGTTCTGATCGCGCGCCTGGTCGCCGCGGGCTCCGAGCAGCCCATTCGCGGGGCGGCACCGTTCGAGGTTGTGATCGGCAACGCGCGTGCGGTCACGCTCGTCTACCAAGGCAAGCCGATCGACCTCGCGCGTTACACGCGCCAGAACGTCGCGCGCCTGCGCCTGAATTGAGCAACGCCACGATGAGCCCGCAATCCGGATTTGTCCGCCACCGGATACTCGCCGCGCTCCCCGGCGCCGTCGCGATTCGCGTTGACGTGGCGATTGTCGCGCTTGTCGGCGACGGCCGCTTCGGGCCTACGCTGCTTGCCGAATCGCTCGCGTAATACCGTGGACGCGCCGACGATCCAGGCCGTTCGCGGCATGAACGACGTGCTGCCCGACGAGGCCGTGCTGTGGGAACGCCTCGAGGATGCGGCGCGTACGATCTTCGCGCAGTACGGTTACCGCAACCTGCGCGTGCCGATCGTGGAAGCGACCGCGCTTTTCGTGCGCGGGATCGGCGATGCGACCGACATCGTCGAGCACGAGATGTACAGCTTCGAGGACCGTTTGAACCGCGAGAGCCTGACGCTGCGCCCCGAGGCCACGGCGGGAATCGTGCGAGCCGCGATCGAGCACCATCTGACCTACGATCGGCCGCAGCGGGTGTGGACGGCCGGCCCGATGTTCCGGCACGAGCGGCCGCAAAAGGGCCGCTATCGGCAGTTTCACCAGTTCGACGTCGAGGCGCTCGGTTTCGAGGGCCCCGACGCGGATGCCGAGCAGATCGTCATGCTGTCGCGGTTGTGGGCGAAGCTCGGACTCGACGGCATGTCGCTGCACATCAACACGATCGGCGATCAGGACGAGCGCCTGGCCCACCGCCGCGCGCTCGTGGGTTACTTCACCGAGCACGCCAGCACGCTCGACGAGGACTCCCGACGGCGGCTCACGATCAATCCGCTGCGCATCCTCGACAGCAAGAACCCTGTGATGCAGGGTATCATCGCGGGCGCGCCAAAGCTCGTCGACCAGCTTGGGGCCGAATCGGCCTCGAGAGCGCACTTCGAGGGGCTCAAGAACATTCTTTCGGAAGCCGGGGTCGCCTTCGAGGTCGATCCCCGACTGGTGCGGGGCCTCGACTATTACAATCGCACGGTCTTCGAGTGGATCACGGACCGGTTGGGCGCCCAGGGAACCGTCGCCGGCGGTGGACGCTACGACGGCCTGTTCGAGCAACTCGGCGGCAAGCCGACGCCGGCATGCGGCTTCGCGATCGGCGTCGAGCGCATCGTCCTGCTCCTGAAAGCCGATGGGCGCAGCGTCGAGGCGGTTCCCGACGCCTATGTCGTGCACGCCGGCGACGCGGCCGCGAAGCTCGCGCGCGCGACGGCCGAGCGGCTGCGCGACGCTGGATTGACGGTCATCGTCAACGCTGGCAGCGGCAGCATCAAGGCGCAGATGCGACGCGCAGATGCGAGCGGCGCCCGCTGGGCGCTGATTGTCGGCGACGATGAGGTGAGTGCCGATCGCGTCGCGCTCAAGCCGCTGCGCGTCGCCGGCGAACAGGTGGCGCTGCCACCGGACGCAGTTGCGGAGCACATCGGCGCAGCAGTGGAACAGAAGTGAAGAGTCGGGCCGATTTGATCTTGCCGCTCTCCCGCCTCCCGCGGACACTCGGCAGCCGGGGACCTGGTTACGCGACGGTACATAGGAACTGACCATGGCAGTTTACGATCTCGAAGAACAGGAAAAGCTCGAGGACCTCAAGGCGTGGTGGGCGACCTACGGCAAGTACGTCAGTGCTGCGGTCGTGACGGCCGCGATCGTGGTGGTCGGCGTGCAGGGCTGGCGCTGGTATCAGCACTCGCAGGCGCAGCAGGCGAGCGTGCTCTACCAGGCCGTGAGCCAGGCTGTGCGCACCAACGAGCCTGCCAAGGCCAAGGACCCGGCGGCGCAACTCGTCGAGCGTTTCAGCGGCACGGCCTACGCGCCGCGCGCGCTGCTGCTCTACGCGAAGCTCCTCTACGATTCCGGCGACAAGGCTCAAGCGAAAGCGCAGCTGCAATGGGTGATCGACCATGCCGGTCAAGACGAGCTGCAAGCGATCGCGCGTTTCCGCATCGCCCAGGTGCTGCTCGACGAGAAGCAATACGACGAGGCGCTGAAAACGCTGGATGCCAGGACCGACGAAGCGTTTGCGGCGATCTATGCCGATCTGCGCGGCGACATCCTGGCTTCGGCGGGCAAGAGCGCCGATGCGCGGGGCGCATATCAGGCGGCGCTTGCCAAGCTCGACGCCAAGTCGGGCTATCGAACGTTCGTGCAGGCCAAGCTCGACGCGCTGGGAGGGCCACTCGCGGTCCCGGCCGATGCGGCCGGCGCGCCGGCGGCTCCTCCGCCCGCGGCGCCGAGCCGATGAAGCCGCGCATCGCGACCGTGGGATCGGGCCGCGCCAGGAGCACGGTCGCAACCCTCGCCGTGTTGAGCATCGTCGGGCTCGGGGGTTGCTCGACATTGTCCAACTGGCTGCCATCGTGGTTGGCGGAACCGCCGTCGTGGCCCTCGTGGCTCTCGTTCGGGCACAACGCGCACAAGCCGGGGCCGCTGCCGGCATTCGAAGCCAAAGCGACCGCACGCGTGAACTGGCAGGTCTCGCTCGGCGGCAAGGGCGGGCCCGGGTTCGCCCCCGCCGTGCGCCCCGACGCGATCTATGCCGCGTCCCCGGAGGGCGTGCTGGTGAGCGTCGAGCCCGCAAGCGGCACCCAGCGCTGGCGCGTTAGCGCCGGCAAGCCTCTGTCCGCCGGCGTGGGCGCCGACTCGACGGCCGTGGTGGTCGGGACCGACAAGGGCGAGGTGATCGCGTTCGACACGGGTGGCAAGCCGTTGTGGCAGGCGAAGATTTCGAGCGAGGTCAGCGGTCCGCCGAAGCCAACGGACAGCGCGGTGGTCGTCTGGTCGCTCGACGGCAGGATCTTCGGTCTGTCCGAAACCGACGGAACGCGCAAATGGGTCTACCAGCGCACGACGCCGCCGCTCACCGTGCGCCGTTACGCCGGCGGCATTGTGAGCCGCGGCGGGCTTTTCACGGGGACGCCGGGCGGGAAGCTGCTGGGGATCGACGTCGCGACGGGCACGCTTGCCTGGGAGGGCAACGTCGTCACGCCCAAGGGCGCGACCGAGCTCGAGCGCATCGCCGATATCACGAGCCTGCCGGTGATCGACGAGCGCCAGGTCTGCGCGGCAGCTTACCTCGGCCGAGTCGCGTGCTTCGACGCGCAGCGCGGTACGCTGTCCTGGTCGCGCGACTTCGGCACCCTCGGTGGCCTCGCGCTCGACAACCGCTACCTTTACATCACCGACGACAAGGGCGCTGTCCAGGCCCTCGACAAGGCGACCGGCGCGTCGGTCTGGAAGCAGGACAAGCTCGCGCAGCGCTTTCCGGGCGGGCCGGTCGTCGTCGGCGATTACCTGGGTGTCGTGGACGCCGAAGGCTACCTGCATCTGCTCGATCGCAACGACGGTAATCTCGTTGGACGGGTCGCGACCGACGAAAAGGCACCGTCGTCGCAACCGGTGGCGGTAGGCGACGCCGCGGTGTGGCAGAGCACGGGCGGCAACCTGATCAGCGCGAGCGCAAAATAAGTTCGGATGCTCCCCACCCTCGTTCTGGTCGGCCGCCCCAATGTCGGCAAGTCGACGCTGTTCAACCGCCTGACCGCGCGGCGCGCGGCGCTGGTGGCAGACTTTCCCGGACTGACCCGCGACCGCCACTACGGCCGCGGCCGGGGCGGCGACCGGCCCTATCTCGTGGTCGACACCGGCGGGTTCGAGCCCAAGGCCAAGAGCGGGATCATGCACGCGATGGCGGCACAGACGAGGATCGCGATCGCGGAAGCCGACGCGGTGATATTTCTGGTCGATGGCCGCGAAGGCCTGACCGGCGAGGATCGCACCATCGCCGAGCTGCTGCGCCGCTCGGGCCGACCCATCGTCCTGGCGGTGAACAAGGCGGAGGGCCTGGCCTCCGAGCGCGTCACGGCGGAATTCCACGAGCTCGCGCTCGGCACTCCGGTGCCGATCTCCTCCGCGCACGGCGAAAACGTGCGCGAGATGATCGACCACGCGCTCGAGCTTTGTCCGCCGACTGCAGAAGCAGACGATGCAACGTCAGCCCAGGACAAGCGCATCCGGGTCGCGATCGTCGGCCGCCCGAACGTCGGCAAGTCGACGCTGGTGAATACGCTGCTCGGTGAAGAGCGCGTCATCGCCTTCGCCGAGCCGGGGACGACTCGCGACTCGCTTTATCTCGATTTCGATGTACGCGGCCGCGCCTATACGCTCATCGATACCGCGGGCGTGCGCCGCCGCGGGAAGGTGACCGAGACGATCGAGAAGTTCTCGGTGATCAAGACGCTGCAAGCGATCGAGGACGCTCACGTCGTCATACTGCTGCTCGATGCCGAACAGGGAATCTCGGACCAGGACGCGCACATTGCCAGTTACATCCTCGAAGCCGGGCGGGCACTCGTGGTCGGGGTCAACAAATGGGACGCAGTCGACGATAGCGGCCGCGGCGCGATCAAGCGAGAAGTCGAGCGCAAGCTCGGCTTTCTCTCTTTCGCCGAGCTGCATACGATCTGCGCCCGCGACGGCAAGGGCATCGGAGGGCTCGTCGCGGCCATCGACCGGGCCTACGCCGCAGCGATGGCACGGCTGCCCACGCCGCGGCTCACGCGCGCGCTACAGGCCGCGATTGCGCGCCAGCAGCCGCCGCGCGCCGGCATGGCCCGCCCGAAGATGCGTTACGCGCACCAGGGAGGGGCGAACCCGCCGCTGATCGTGATCCATGGCAATTCGCTCGGCAAGATCCCGGACGGCTACCGGCGGTACCTGGAACATTTCTTCCGGGAGGCGTTCCAACTGCAGGGCACGCCGCTTAGGATACAATTGAAGACTGGCGCCAATCCCTACGCGGAGTCCGCTACGCACCGGCGGAAACGCCGCTAGGACCGCGATTTGCCGGGGGTTGCCCGGCGACGGCCTGGACGAACAACGGTGCAGTGAAAAAAACCAAGCGGAGCATGCGATGAGCAATAAAGGGCAAATGCTACAAGACCCGTTCCTGAACACCCTGCGCAAGGAGCACGTTCAGGTTTCGATCTACCT
>Ga0066709_100006063_pt1 | contig 10131 bp, 11 predicted proteins | sample GraSoiAngelo_158_FD_79665 | JGI IMG/M metagenome (GOLD analysis project Ga0066709, IMG submission 79665) | Grasslands soil microbial communities from the Angelo Coastal Reserve, California, USA - 14_1009_16_30cm | ecosystem: Environmental > Terrestrial > Soil > Grasslands | place: USA... | reverse complement strand
GGGTTGTGGATCCTGCGGCTGGAGCCGAAAGCGCAGCAGACCCCGTAGGCGGTACGGGGTTCAGTCCTGCAATCTCGTGCGCCGTTGCGGAGTAGAATCGGTCGAGCGGTTGGGAAGCCCGATGGCCGTCCGGAAAGCGGCCAGCGCGGCCTCGTAGAGGCGGATGCGGTTCAGCACCTCCGTGGCCACCGGAGCCGGGTTCTTGGAGGCCGTCCGGCTGCACGTCGGCGTGTACGCGATGATCGAGTCGATGCGGACCGCGAGCAGTTTGGCGGGCGTACGCGTGGGGAGATCGTAGGCCACCGGCAGCATCTGGGCGCGGCCGCTCGCCATGAAACCGCGGGCCGCCGAGCACAACCCGCCCAGCCGGGCGCCCGCCTGCCGCCGCTTCACCGTGTCACTCTGCATCCGGACGACGCGGTCGACGCCGTCCTTGAGCTGGGCGATGCCGCGCCCCGCCGTGCGCAGACCCTCCAGGTACCGCACCTGGGCCGCCGTCGGTGGGGCCGGTGCGCTGTCGGGCTTAGCGGAGTCCGGTCGCGGGGCGGTGGTGTCCTGGCCGGCCCCCGTGCCCGCCGCGAGTAAGCTCCACATGATCAGGGCTGCAACACCGCGCACGCTCGCTCCTCTGTTTGTGGTTCGGGCGTAGGGTTATAATCCCGTTGTGACCGTTCCCGCAACCTCCCGGGTCGCCCGCACCTTTGAAGACCGGGCCGAGGCCCTCGCGCATTTCTTCCTGCGCGCGGGGGAGGCGCCTCGCCTCCTGGCGTACGACGACGCTGTTGGCTGCCCCATGGACCAGGCCCTCGCCGCCCTGGAATGGACCGCGGCGGTGGGCATCCTCGCCGCCGATGACCTCCTCCACGCCGCCCAGATCAGCACCGATAGCGCCGCGGCGGTGGTCGAGCGCCGACAAGGCGACCAGCGGGTGTTCGTCTATTTCGGCCCCCAGACGGAGGCCCCCCCCGCCGACCCCTACGAGGGCGCGTTGTTGCACGACGAGCCCGGGGTCCGCGCCTACACCTTCGGCCAGCGGGTCCATGCCATCGCCCATTTCCTGCGGGCGACGCAGGGGTCCGGCGCCGTCCTCGCCATGCTGGGCCGGCGCGCCCCCGAGCTGCGGCACATCCGGCGCTGGATGCAAGCGCTGTTCGCCGCTCCCGGTGCGGTCCAGCCCACCCAGTTGCTCGCCGCCTGGTTCGCCACCGGCGGCGCGGGGTGCCTGTTTCTGCCGTCCCAGACTGACGATCAATACACCTACCACGAAGTCGCGATCGACTCCTGACTATGGGCGGGCTGTTGGCGGCGCTCTGGGTGGCGGCGGCCTCGCATACCCAGCATCCGGATAGCGCGAAGGCCGCCCGGGTCGAACGCGTGATCACAGCCACGACCGACTCGATCAGCCGCCTGCGGAGTGCGGCGTATGGCTTTCGCCTGGACCTCCAGGCGGTGTCGGCGGCGTTGGTGTTGGAGCGTGCGCAGCGCGTCCACGACGGCTGCACCGGCGCGGTCGCCGGACTCGAGTCGTTGCTGCGTGTGCTGACGGTGGAGACCCTCACGCCACGCGCGGGGGCCGAGCAGGCTCGGCTGCGCATTGCTGCGCTGGACCTGCGCCGCACGCTGCAGCAGTGCCGGAGCGAGTGGGACCCCGTCCCGCCGAGCGCGGCCCGCGCCGACACGCTGCGCGCCTGGGGCCCGTATCGGGTGCAGCAGCTCGACCTCGCCTTCCGACGCTACGACGCCGCCCTCCGGGTCTTTCAGATGAAAGCCGGGCTCAAGAAACCTGCCGCACGCTGATTGTGGAAACGTGCCCGCTGTGGATTCACAACTCCACATCGTGTGGATGAGGAGTGGAAGCCGCACGCCCCCTGCGTTTTAGGATGCACATCCCGTGCACATCGATGTGAGCTAACCCGAAGAAAGATCGGCACTTGCGCGCCTTTGCGGGCGCCCTATATTGCCTCCACGCGTCGCACAGGGAAGGGCTGGGACCTGGCGTTCTGGTCACGCCTGTGAGACGGGTTCGGACGGAAGCTCCGGGGAGGGCGCCGATGCAACCAAGGGCTCAGGCGCTCGTCGATCCGGGAGAGATTCTCACCGGTCCGGGCAGTTGGGGCCAGTCGCGTGCCCCAGCCGCGTCGACGTGGTGCCTCGGCGCGCAGTGCGGAAGGTCGGTCCGCGACCCGATCTGACCCGCAGCACTCACACTGGCGAACCTTGCGGCCCGGCCAGGCTGCTTGGGGATGGAAGCCGGAGCTCCTGTTTGCCCTACCGAGCGGCGCATCAGCCAACCGGCGGCGACGGGAAGAAGAACGGAGGGCGCAAGCCCCCGGCTCCGGGTAGCTGGTGTGCGGAGCCCCCGGGCGGCCTATCGTGCCGACCCGGGGGCTTCGTGTTTCTCACGCCTTTTGACCTTCCCGCCCTCTCCGGGGTCTTGAAGCAGACGGAAACGGACGCTTCCTTCCGAAACGGGCTAAATCATGCGCGTCGCGTTGGTGACCGAGTTCTACTATCCCCATCTGGGCGGTGTCAGCGAGCACGTGCACCACCTGGCGCTCGAGCTGCGCCGGCGCGGGCACGAAGCGACCATCGTCACGTCCAACATGGCGGGACAGGGCGCGGATCCGCCGTTCGTGCGCCGGGTGGGCACCAGCCGCCTGGTCTACAGCAACGGCTCGTTCGCGCGCGTCACCACCGGGTTCGGCCTGCGCCGCCGCATCACGGCATTGCTCCGCGAGACCGGCGCGGACATCGTGCACTTGCAGGACGCGCTCGCGCCGACGCTGGGCCTCCTCGCGTCGAGCGCCGCGTGGCGGATGGGGATCCCCGTCGTCGGCACGTTTCACACCTGGTTTCGCCGCTCTCCCGGCTACTGGGCCTTCCGCCGCTTCCTCCAGCCGCGGCTCGACCGGCTCGATGCGCGCATCGCCGTGAGCCGACCGGTCGTGCAGGCGATGCGGAAGTACTTCCGGGCCGAGTTCGAGATTATCCCCAATGGCGTGCCCGTCGGCTACTTCCACCCCAACGGCCGCCGACCGGATGACGCCCTCCGGCTTGGCCCGCGCCTGCTGTTCCTCGGCCGGCTCGATCCGCGTAACGGTCTCGACACCGTCCTCGCGGCGATGCCGGCGATTCTCGCCGCCTACCCCGCGGCCCGCTTGACCGTCGTCGGCGACGGCCCGCTGCGTCGCGTGTATCAGCGCAAAGCCCGGTCGCTGGGGGACCGCGTGCGCTTCGCCGGCGCGGTGTTCGCCGAGCGGCCGGAGTACTATGGGACCGCCGACCTGTACTTGTGCCCGACGACCAAGGCCTCGTTCGGCATCACGCTGCTCGAGGCGATGGCGAGCGGCACGCCGATGATCGTCTCGGACATCAGCGGATTCCGGGAGCTCGTCGACGGCGGCGCCGAGGCCGTGCTGGTGCCGAAGGACGATCCGGCCGCCTGGGCGGCGGCGGCGACGGCGCTTATCGGTGATCCGGCGCGGCGGACGCGGATGGGAGCGGCCGGCCTTGCCAAAGCGGCCCACTACGCCTGGCCCCGCATCGCCGACCAGGTGCTGACCGTCTACGAGCGGGTGATTCGGTGAGCGCCCTGCTCGTGCCGGCCGGGCTCGCGGCCGTGGGAGTACTCGCCGCGGGCGTGTATCACCCCAACGCACCGCTGTTCGGCCGGGCGATCGGGAGTGGCCCCCGCGCCGGACGGCGGCTGTATCTCACCTTCGACGACGGCCCAAACCCCGAGGCCACCGACCGCATCCTCGACACACTCGAGGCCGAGCGTGTGTCCGCCGCATTCTTTATGATCGGTGACCACGTGGGCCGGTTCCCTGCGGCGGCCCGGCGCGCCGCCATCCTGGGACATGAGATCGGGAACCACACGCAGCACCACGTCAAACTCCACGTGCGCGGCCCGGCTCGTGTGCGGTCGGAGCTTCAACAGGCTCACGACACGATCGCGACAGTTACCGGGCAGCTGCCACGCGTGTTCCGCGCCCCGCACGGCTATCGCAATCCCTTCGTGGGCGCGGCGGCGCGGCGGTTGGGATATCGTGTGATCGGCTGGACGTTCGGCGTGTGGGATTCGGACCGTCCCTCCGCCCACGAGATCCGCCGGCGCGTGCGCGACAAGCTGCGCCCCGGGGCCATCATCCTGCTCCACGATGGGGACGGGCGCGATCCGAACGGCGACCGCCGGCCCACGGCGGAGGCGTTGCCCGGCATCATCGAGGACGCGCGCGCCAACGGCTACGAGTTCCGCGCGCTGGGAGAGCTGCTCGCGTGAAGCGCTGGATGTGGTGGGGATTCGGGCTGCTTGGGGTGGGCCTGGCACTGCGCGTCCTGCTGAACTTCCCCTGGCAGGAGACCGGCGCCGCGCTCGTGGGCGTCGACTTCTGGCTGCTTGGAGCCGCCTTCGCCGTGAACCTCCTCTCGCCTCTGGCCAAGGCGTGGGGGTGGCAGGTGCTGCTGCAGCCGCTCGCTCCGGTGCGGTGGTGGACCGCACAGGAGGCGAACCTGGTGGGGACGGCGGTGAACATCGTCGGTGTGGGCGTGAGCGGCGAAGCCGCCCGCATCACTTTATTGCACCAACGCGACGGCGTCCCGATGCGGGCGGGGGTGCTCTCCGTGATCGCGGCGCGCGCTGTCGAAGCGCTGGGCCTCGCGCTGTTCGTCGTGGTCGCCCCCGCGTTGATGCGGCTTCCGGCGCCACTGCGCGGGCTGCAGATCGGCGCGGCGCTCGCGCTGGCGAGCATCCTGCTGATGACTCGCCTGCAGGTGTGGACCCGACTGGTGCCCCGGCTTCCCGCCGGCCTGCGCACCTGGGCCGGCCAGCTCGCCGAGATGGGCGGGGGCGGGCGTCTGGTCGTCCCGGCGGTGTTCGCGATGGGGAACTGGGTGGCCCAGTGGGCGGCGTATCAGTTCACGCTGCAGGCGCTGCACATCCCCGCGCGGCCGGCGGCGTCCTTCACGGCCATGATCGCGGTGAACCTGGGAGGAATCGTGCGCGTGACACCCGCCAACATCGGCGTGATGCAGGCGGCCATGGCAGGGGCGCTGCTGGCGTTCGGTGTGCCGGCGGAGCGAGGGATCGCGGCCGGGTTCGCGCTCCAGGCGATTCAGGTCCTGCCGATTCTGGCGTTCGGCGTCGCGCTGGTCGGGCGCACCGGTCTCAAGCGGCTCTTGGCGACGCCGGAGCTCACCCTTTCACCACCCCCACCGGCTTGAGCTGGGCCACCTTGCGTCCGATCCCGGCGGCGTGCACGACGTTCACGACGCGCGAGACGTCCTTGTAGGCCTCGGGCATCTCCTCGTCGATCGTGTCGCGCGTGGCCGCCCGCACGAGCACGCCCTGCGCCTCCAGCTCGCGCGTGATGTTGCGCGGCCGGGCGAGCTTCTTCGCCTGATGCCGCGACAGTCGCCGCCCAGCGCCGTGACACGTCGAGCCAAAGGTCTCGCGGTAGGCTCCCTCCGTCCCCAGCAACACATACGAATACCGCCCCATGTCGCCCGGAATCAGCACGGGCTGGCCGAGGTCGCGGAACTGCGGCGCGAGCTCGGCGTGGCCCGGGGGGAAGGCGCGGGTCGCGCCCTTGCGGTGCACGCACACGCGGCGCGGCTCACCCCCGACCTCGTGCCGCTCCATCTTCGCGATGTTGTGGCAAACGTCGTAGACGAGTCGCGTGCGCTCGGCGGCGTCCCGGCCGAACACCTGGTCGAGCGCACGTCGCGCGTAATGGGCCATGAGCTGCCGGTTGGCGAAGGCGAAGTTCGCCGCGGCGTTCATCGCTCCCCAATAGTGGCGTGCTTCGGGTGAGCCGAGCGGTGCGCAGCACAACTGCCGGTCGGGGAGGGTGATGCCGTACTTGCCGCTGGCGCGCACCATCGTCTCGAGGGAATCGTCGCAGACCTGGTAGCCCAGGCCCCGCGATCCGGAATGAATGAAAACGGTGAGCCGGCCGGGCTCGAGCCCCAGACGGGCCGCGGCCGCGGCGTCGTAGGTCTCCGCCACGTAGCCGATCTCGACGAAATGATTCCCGCTCCCCACGGTGCCGAGCTGGGACTTCCCCCGCTCCTTGGCTCGATCGGAGACGGCGCCCGGATCGGCGCCCTCGAGCGTCCCGTTCGCCTCGATGGCCTCGAGGTCGGCGGGGACGCCGAACCCGTGCTCGACGGTCCAGCGCGCCCCGTCGCGCAGCACCGCCTCGAGCTCCCGTCGCTGCAGCGTGACGTCCGATCGCGATGCCCCGACGCCCGATGGGATCGTCCGGTAGAGGGCGTCCATCAGCGCGGCGAGGCGGGGGCGCGCCTCGGTGATCGAGAGCGGCGTCGCCAGCAGGCGCACCCCACAGTTGATGTCGTAGCCCACGCCGCCGGGGGAGACGACGCCCTCCGCTTCGTCGAACCCGGCGACGCCGCCGATCGGAAACCCGTACCCCCAGTGGATGTCCGGCATGGCGATGGCCGGCCCGATGATCCCCGGCAGGTGCGCCACATTGGCGACCTGCTGCACGGCCTGGTCGCCTTCGAGGTCCTGGATGAGTCCCTCGTCGGCGAAAATGAGCCCGTGAGTGCGCATCCCCCCCTCCTTGGGGACACGCCAGCGATACGCATCGATGCGCTCGAGGCGCGGGGCTGTGGCCATCAGAGATCGAAGACCACGCTGGCCCGCAGGGTTCCGTCCTCGCTCCGTCGTACCTCGACGCCGTGATACGTCACCGCTTTGACCTCCCGGATCGCCCGGTGGCGACCCGCCTGGAACGGCTCCCCCCGGACTCCGCCCGGGGACGCCTCCGCCGGAACAAAGCGCTCGGCGTCGTACAGATACAAGACCTCGCGCAGGAAGTGAATCAGGCGCTCGGCCGGATCGTGGCCGGACGGCGAGATGCGGCGCTCGCTTTCGGAGGCGACGGGACTGTCGCCCACCAGCAGCTCGCGCAGGGCGGCGACGCCGGCGGCGCGCAGGCCCGGCTCGTCGGACGCCTCCAGCTCGACTGCGGCGTCTCCGGTGTGCGGGAAAAAGCGGTACGGCACAGGGAAAAAAGGTGATGGGTGGGGAGGGGGATGCGCTAGGTTCGGGCCGTGACGCCGACCGTGAAGATGCCGGACCCCGCCGAGGGCCAACGCCAGGCGACGATCGCCGAGATCAACAACGCGCTGTGCGCCGCGCGCTGCGCCGCTCAGCTGGCGGGCATGGAGTCGGAGGAGTTCGTCGTGCGGGAGCTGCTGCTCACCACCCTGCAGCAGATCGACCGCGCCGCCGCGGCTATTCGCCGCCTGGCGTCGCCCCCCAGTCGCTGACGCCGCGGTAGGCGCGGCGGTAGTCGAGCTGCCAGAATTTGCGCTGCGAGACGAGCGAGTCGCCGAACGCTTCCGCTTCGCGCAGCGCCTCACCCATGCTCGAGGTCTTGGCGCTGGCGTTGTCCGCCCAGTGCAGGACCTCGGCTTCCAGGGTCATCGGCGACACCGGGCTGCCGAACTCCAGCCGCCCGTGGTGCGCGAGGACGAGATGGAGCAGGACATCCCGCTCCGCCCCCGAGCACGGGCGCTCCGCCTCGAGGGCGAGCCGGCGCTCCAGCATCAACGCGCCCAGGGCCACGTGGCCCAACAGGTGCCCCGCGTCGGTGTACTCGAACACCCCGTCCCAGCGGTAGCTCTCCAGCTTGCCGATGTCGTGAAGCAGCACGCCGGCGAGCACGAGATCGGGGTCGGCGCCGCACACCTTCGCGATGGTGCGCGCGATCGCCGCCACCTCGGCGGTGTGCTTGACCAGCCCACCGATCGCGGCGTGATGGCCGTTGATGCTCGCCGGACAGCGACCGTAGCGCGCGCGAAACTCATCGTCCTCATAGAACAGCGCGAGCACGTGCGCGAGCCGGGGCTTCTTGATCTCCCGGCGCCACCCGTCCAGCACCTCCCAGTAGCGCGTCACGTCGCCCACGGTCGGCAGCAGCTGGCTCAGGTCCACCGCGCCATCGGGGAGGAGTCGCAGTGGGGCCGTGACGCGCAGCTGGCGGCGGCCGCGGTACTCGGCGATTTCGCCGATCACCTGCACCACGTGGCCGCGGCGGACCCCTTCGACGTATGGCAGGTCCTTGTCGAAGAACGGGGCGCTGGGGAGCCGGCCAGTCGCGTTCCCGAACGTCAGGACGGTGTACGCCCCGCCGTCGAAGCTCTTCTGCTCCGCCTCCAGAACCAACAGCGTATCCTGCACGCGGTCGCCGACCTGTAATGCGCCGAGATCCAAGACGCGGGTCATGATCTCAAATCTACAGGTGGGGCGTGGGATGTGGGGTGTGGGACATCGCAGTGAGTAGCCGAATTACGCGCCCACACACCACATCCCACGCCGTTCAGATGTCAGGTTGCCTGAGTCGCGGCAAGTCCGTCTCGCGCTCGTGCTCCTTGTGGAACGGCAGCCGTGGACCGCGGATCTGGACCAGATGCGCGATCGAGTTGGCGTAGTACTCGAGCAACGGGCGGCCCCGCGGCAGGACCACGAGGCTGTCGCCCTCGGCCACCACCAGCTGCCGGAGCCGCAACATCCGCCACGCCCGGTCCCAAATGTCGCGGATGCGCGCCCCGCCGCGGACCACCTTGGCGTTCACCTCCTGCAACCGGTCGCGGAGCTGGTCCATGCGGTCGAGCACCGCCGCTTTGGAAATCACCGTCTGCTCGAAGGAGAGCAGGGCCGCGGCGGCCAGCGGCACCGGGGTGACCGGAATGACGGCGCCGATGCGCCGCAGCATCTCCTCCGCGAGCTTTTGCAGCTCGAGAAGACGTTGCTCCCGGGGCCACGCGAGCACCCCCGCCGGGGCCGCGGCGAGCCAGGTGCGCAGGGAGAGCGGGGTGCCGAAGTTGACCGCCGCCCGGCCGTAGCGCCGCAGGCGCCCGGTGATGAGGCGGCCCAGGTTCGCCAGGACGTACGCCGCCACGCTGAATAGCTGGCTGAGGCGTCCCGGCCGGTCCCCCTCGGCGACGAGCTCGCGGATGAGCGACCGGTCTTCGAGCACGCGGTCGTAGTTGATGGCGACGGGGACGAACCAGATGTCATGCGTGAAATCGGGCGTGAGCACGGTACGGCAGATGTAGTCGAGCAGGCCGAGCTTGGACGGCCGGAGCCGGCCGTCGCGCGTCAGGCCGCCTTCCGGGAAGATTCCCTGGGTCACGCCGTTGCGCGTGATGAGCTGGACGTAGCGCTCGAGGACGGCGTGGTAGAGGGGCTCACGGTAGCGGCGGCGGATGAAGTAGGCGCCGAACGACTTGAACACGTACTCGAGGGGCCAGGCCCGCGCCCACTCGCCCACCGCGTAGCTCACCTGGACGCCGTACGCGAGGACGTACGCGACCACGACGTAGTCCGCGTTGGAGCGGTGATTCATCAGGTACACGACGACGTCCTTCTTGGGAATCCGCCCCAGCGCCGCCTCGTCCTGGTAGTCCACGCTCACCTTGTAGAGCAGATTGACGAGCACCTTGGCAAGGTTGTAGCCGACTTTGTAGTAGGACAGGATGCTGAAGTGGGGGACGATCTCGGTGATGTAGGTCTCGACGCGGCGCCGCACTTGGGCGTCGCTCATGCCGTGCTCGGCGGCATGTGCCGCCATGGCGTCCCGGATGACCGGGTCGTCCAGGAGAGCGGTCTTGGCCTGGCGGCGCTGCTGGAGGTGGAAGCGGGCGAGGCGGGTGCGGAACTCGTGGAGGGTGCGGCGGGCGCGGCGGCGCAGCCACCCCCTCACGCGACGACGCCTCCCTCCTTCTTCAATTGGGCGTACCCCATCCCCTTGAGCCGTGCAATGCGCATCGCCATCGGGGGGTGGGTCCCGAACAGGTTGGCGAACGCTCCTTCGCGGTTATTGAGGCGGCGCCCCAACGGATCGGCGATGCATAGGTGCGCCGCGCCGCGCTGGATCGATTTCGTGGGCTCCGCGGCGCCTTCGATCTTCTGCAGGGCGCTCGCCAGCGCCAGCGGGTTGCGCGTGAACTGGGCGCCCATGGCGTCGGCGAGGTACTCCCGCTTGCGGCTCACCGCGATAGCGAGGAGCTGGGTGATGATCGGCGCCAGGATCCAGGTGATGACCCACACCACGAGGAGGATCAGGGCGAGCTGGCCCATCTTCTTGCCGCCTTTACCGC
>Ga0066709_100006062_pt1 | contig 10132 bp, 8 predicted proteins | sample GraSoiAngelo_158_FD_79665 | JGI IMG/M metagenome (GOLD analysis project Ga0066709, IMG submission 79665) | Grasslands soil microbial communities from the Angelo Coastal Reserve, California, USA - 14_1009_16_30cm | ecosystem: Environmental > Terrestrial > Soil > Grasslands | place: USA... | reverse complement strand
GCCGCGTGCGAAGGCACGACCAGTCTGTTTGAAGTGAAATACTTCGATGAGCAGGCATTTCTTACGCAATCCGGACAGCTTTACAACGAAGCAACCGCCGCTGCGCTGGGCAAGGTCTACTGCTTCGGTCCGACGTTTCGCGCAGAAAAATCCAAGACGCGCCGGCATCTGACCGAGTTCTGGATGGTCGAACCGGAAGTGGCCTTTGCAACGGTTGAAGACATGATGGACTTAGCCGAACGCATGATCACGTTCATCGTTCAGCGCGTGCTTGAACGAAGATCGAGCGAATTGAAGTCGCTGGAACGCGACTTCAGCAAACTCGAAAAGATCTCGACTCCGTTTCCTCGCATCAGTTACGACGAAGCGCTCAACATCCTCCAGAAGAACGGCTCGGAAATCCAATGGGGCGGGGATTTCGGCGGCGGTGATGAAACGATCATTTCACAACAGTTCGAAAAACCCGTGCTGGTCCACCGATATCCGAGCGCAATCAAAGCGTTTTATATGGAACCGGATCCCAATCGGCCCGACGTCGCCCTTTGCGTGGATGTACTGGCTCCGGAAGGCTATGGTGAGATCGTTGGCGGCGGACAACGCGCCGCAAGTTACGATCTGCTCGTCGCGCGTCTCAAAGAACACGGACTTCCTCGCGAGGTTTTTGAATGGTACCTCGATCTGCGGAAATTCGGCTCCGTGCCGCATGCCGGCTTTGGTATGGGTATCGAACGCGCCGTCGCCTGGATTTGCGGTTTGGAGCACGTGCGTGAAACGATTCCTTTCCCTCGGATGCTGAACCGGTTGAGTCCATGAAGCCGGAAGCCGGAACACAAAGACACAAAGGCACAAAGCCACAAAGAAAGGCCGCTTCTAAGAGTTATTTGAGCGGCCTTTCCTTCGTGGCTTTGTGCCTTTGTGTCTTTGTGTTCACCTCGGGGTAGAATAGAAAAATCGTATGCCACAGATTTCCATCATCGGTGTCCCCATGGACCTCGGCGCGGATCGGCGTGGCGTGGATATGGGCCCGTCGGCGCTGAGGTATGCCGATCTTAACGAAAAGCTGCAGGAACTCGGCTATGAGGTCGCCGATCTCGGAGATCTTGACGTCATCATTCCGGAAACGCAGCATTTCGGCGATCCACGAGCGAAATATTTGAAAGAGATCGTGGATACATGCGGGCGGCTCGCCATGCTGGTCTTGGGCATCCGCGAAGCCGGGCGCACACCGCTCGTGTTAGGGGGCGATCACTCGATTGCGGTCGGCTCTGTAGCCGGCGTGTCGGAAAGCTTTCGGCGTCAAGGAAAACAAATCGGGCTCATTTGGTTTGACGCGCACGCAGACTTCAACACGCCGGACATTTCGCCGAGCGGAAATGTCCATGGGATGCCGATGGCGGCAATCATGGGCTACGGGCCGACCGAGCTAACCCACATTTTCGGCTTCTCACCCAAGGTCCAACCCGAACACACCGTGATGATCGGAATCCGCGAAGTCGATCGAGAGGAACGAGAACTCGTCAAGAAGTCCGGCGTTCGCGTCTTTACGATGAAAGAAATTGACAGGCGAGGGATCGGTTCGGTCATGGACGAAGCATTGTCGATCGTCACAACTGGAACCGATGGCTTCGCAGCCACGCTCGATGCGGACTTCCTCGATCCCTATGAATCCCCCGGCGTCGCTACACCCGTACGCGGCGGCGCCGACTATCGCGAAGCACATCTCGCTATGGAAATGATCGCGGACACAAAAAAGATGGTTTCGTTCGAAATCACTGAAATCAATCCCATTCTCGACGAGCACAACAAAACCGCACAGTTTGGAACGGAACTGATTCTTTCCGCGTTCGGGAAACAGATCTTATGAAAGATTTGCGAATTTTTTATGCCCACTGAATCACCCGCCCTCAAGCAAGTCCTTGAGACATTCACAACTGCAGGAGATCTCTACGAACAGCTCGAAAACAGCCGCGTGCGCTGCTACGCCTGTGGCCACCGGTGTGTCATCTTCGACGGACTGGATGGCATTTGCCGGGTTCGTTTCAATCGTGGTGGAAAGCTCATGGTGCCGCATGGCTACGTGGGCGCTCTGCAACTGGATCCAGTCGAGAAAAAGCCATTCTTCCACGCGCTGCCCGGCTCACTGGCGATGAGCTTCGGCATGCTCGGCTGCGATTACCACTGCGGCTATTGCCAGAATTGGGTGACTTCACAGGCCCTGCGCGACCCGAATGCTGTTTCGCCGCCTCACCGCTTGACGCCGGAAGAGTTTGTCGGGCTCGCCCTGGATCACGACGCGCGGATCGTCACCAGCACCTACAACGAACCTTTGATCACAAGCGAGTGGGCTGTCGAAATCTTCAAGGTGGCGCGGCAGGCGGGTCTGAAGACCTCTTACGTTTCGAACGGAAACGGAACGCCGCAAGTACTGGCATACATCAAACCGTGGGTGGATTTATACAAGGTGGACCTGAAGAGCTTCCAGGACCGGAACTACCGGAAGCTGGGCGGTGTTCTAAACAATGTCCTCGACACGATCCAGCGGCTGCACGCCATGGGATTTTGGCTGGAGATTGTGACCCTGATCGTGCCGGGCTTCAACGATAGCAATGAAGAGCTTCGAGACATCGCCCGATTCCTGGTCCAGGTTTCCCCCGATATTCCGTGGCATGTCACAGCCTTCCGCCAGGACTATAAGATGACGGACCCGGAAAACACTTCGGCCGGCACTTTGCTCAGAGCCGCCGGCATCGGGAAGGCCGAAGGCTTGAACTTTGTTTACGCGGGTAATCTGCCGGGACGTGCCGGCGATTGGGAAAACACGAAGTGTCCTGGTTGCGGCGAACTGCTGATCGAACGTTACGGCTTCAGGATTCGAAGTATGCGTGTCAAAGACGGCGCTTGCCCGAAATGCTTGCGCCAAATTCCCGGCGTGTGGGATTGAGGAAATCAAACACCCTCGGGTGCTTGCAATGACATCCTTTCCTCCATGTTATTAGCCGCGGATTAAGCGCCCTCCGCGGCTAGCTTCCGCAACTCCTCGTAGGCATGCTCGACTTCGCGTTGTGTGGTTTCCAAAGAACCGGAATTATCGATCACATAATCTGCGTATTTCATTTTTTCTTTTACAGGCATCTGAGAGCGAATTCGTGTCTCAATCTGCTCTCCGGACAGGCCCGAGCGCAGGCGCAAGCGGCGCTTCTGTTCTTCGGGAGGGCAGGCAACAACGATGAGTTTGTCGTAATTTTTGTATGTGCCCGCTTCGATCATCAACGCCGCATCGACAATCGCAATTCCTCGCGGATCCCGAACTTCGACTTGCCGGAGCCATTCCTGCTGGCGCTGGACCACGGCCGGGTGGACCAGACTGTTGAGCTTCCTGCGGTTTTGCGGGTCACTAAAGACGATTTCGCCGAGAATTTTGCGATCAATGGTTCGGTCCGGGGCGAGAATGCGTTCCCCGAACGCCTGCACGACTGCCTCATGGACCGCCTGACCCGGTTCTAGAAGTTGATGTGTGATGTGGTCCGAGTCGATCAGGTGGCATCCAAGGGCTACGAACATCCGGCCAACGGTGCTCTTGCCTGTCGCGATTCCACCGGTCAACCCGACGCGGAGCATCAAAGACCTCGCCGCATGCGCGCAGCTTTGATGGTGTTCTTCATCAACATGGCAATCGTCATCGGCCCGACGCCGCCCGGCACGGGAGTCAGCATCGATGCGACTTCCTTAACGGAGCGCTCCTCCACATCCCCGGCCCAGACGTAACCGCGCTTTTCGAAATCCTGCCGGCGAAGTTCGTCATTTCCAAAGAGGCGTTGAACATCCGCACGGTCCGCGACCTTGTTGGTTCCAACGTCGATCACGACCGCGCCCGGTTTCACGAAATCGCGAGTCACCATTCCGGCTTTGCCAATGGCGGCCACAAGGATGTCGGCTTGCCGCGCCACCTGAGGCAGGTCACGTGTTTTGGAATGGCATATGGTGACTGTAGCATTTGCATGCATGAGCAAAGCCGCCTGCGGTTTGCCGACATCATCGCTGCGTCCCAAAACAACGGCATGGGCGCCGGCGATCTCGACGCCGCTGCGATACAGCAATTCCATAACGCCAAGAGGCGTACAGGCCACCAGGGTTTCGTGGCCCAGCAACAGCGACCCCAGATTGTGCGAATGAAATCCATCGACATCCTTTTGCGGATCGACGCCTTCAAGGATTGTGTGCTTGCGGACATGCTTCGGCAGTGGAAGCTGAACGAGAATGCCGTCGATTTTGTCATCGTCATTCAGCTTTCGAACCTCCAAAAGCAAGTCCTCGGTCGTGACCGTACTCGGAATCGTTAACTTACGGCTATAGATGCCGAGCTGCTCGCAGGTCTTCGCTTTCATGTTCACGTACGCCGACGACGCTGCGTCGCCGCCAACCAGCACCACAGCAAGTCCCGGCTGCACCCCGCGCCTGGCCAATACCTCAACCTCGCCAGCAACCTCGCGTTTGATGTCCTCTGCGATTTTGGTTCCGTTAATAATGACAGCACTCATATAAATTCGGGGACAGACGTATAAATCACCTAATTAGTTTCTGTCTCGAAACTGGCAGGTCGCCGCATGAGAACGATCAGCTCAACTGTAGGCGCGGTCTGTGACCGCGCGTTTTTCCAGCAAATCCGACGTTTTTCCACGTCGCGGAAAAGACGCGCGGTCACAGACCGCGCCTACAACACTGAGAATTTGGAGTTTCGCGACAGAAACTAATTAGGTGATTTATACGTCTGTCCCCGAATTATCATACACTGGGAATCCAATGGGTCTGGCGTTAATCCTGTCTCTGCTGCTTTCGACGGCATTCGAATCCGCGATTGATCGTGCATTCAGCCTGCTGCGTAATAATGACTGGGCAGGCGGCGCGTCCGCTCTCGACCAGGCCTTAACGGAAGATCCCATACTTTTCTCTGCCAATAACTTTCCTTACTTGCGAGGACGCGTTGCGGAAAATCAGCGCGATTGGAAGCGGGCGCTGGAGGAATTCAAGAAGATCGGCGCTGACAGTCCGCTCCATGTGTTGGCGGCATGGCACTCGGCCAGGGCCTCGGCTCAACTTCGGGACGATATGGCGGCCGAGGCATTTCTCAACGATCTGCCAAAAGACTTCCCGCCGGACCTGAGACTTCAAATTGCTCGCGAATCCAGCGACGCACTGGCACTGAAGATTTACCAGGACGTGCCGGCGCGAGAAACCCGTCTGGCGCGGGCGAAACTGCTCGGGGATCACGACGCGTTCTGGTCCTTGCTGCGCGAGCGCAAGGACGATGACGTCGCACTCGAGTGCGCACGCCTGGTTGCGGCGTCCGCCTCCGCTCCACCAGATCAGATGGCCATCGGGGAGGTGTATGCCACACACCGCCAATTCGACCAGGCGATTCGTGCCTTTCAGAGCGCCGCACAAAGTCCGGCCTATGTTGCCGAAGCCCGGTATCAGATCGCACGGGCTCATTTTCAGCGTGGCAGCTACAAGCTTGCCCTGGATGCCTTCCAGAGCATCGCGAAGGATTTTCAGGGAACCGATTCGGAGAAAAATTCGGAATACCAGATTGCCGCTTGCTACTGGCGGCTCGGCGAGTATCACGATTCGGAAAGGGCGTATGTCAGTTACATCGACAAGTACGGCAGCAAAGCCGACGAAGGGGCTATCCGCAATCTCATCGACGTCTATCGGGTTCTTGACGAAAACCAGAAGGCCCTTGCTCTGCTGGACCGCACGCTCGCCAAACGCCTTTCCACAACCAATCGCCAAGTCCTGCTGTTTACGAAAGCAAAGATTTTTTATACGCAAAAACGGTATGCGGCCGCACTTAAAATTTTTGAATATCTGGGAAAAACGCGTCTGCGTGCCGCGCCCGGCGGAACGACTGCCGAGGAGGTGCAATATTTCCAGGCGCTCTGCCTTTCAAAGTCCGGAAACAAGGCCGGCGCAGGCCTGATCTGGCGCAGGCTTGCCCGCGAGCCATTTTCCTATTATGGCCAGCGTGCTGCGGAAAAGCTTGGCCGGCCCGCGGCGACACAGCAACAGCAGGCCTGTTCAGCGCCCCGGAATCCCGATTTGCAAAATACCGAATCGGGCCTCGCAAAGCTGCGGCATGCCTTCCGCTCCCAGATGGATTCGAGGGCCGACCCGATTTCCGAACTCATTTTTCTCGGACTTTGGGATGAAGCCTCCATTTGGATGGAGCGGCCCGTTTATCGCCCAGACGCCCGCCTGGCGGCTCAAATCGCTTTTCTCGCCGGCCGATATTACCGGTCGGTCATGTACGCGCAGCGGCTGCCGAAAAACGAGTCAAGCACGTTAGCTTTATTGTACCCGGCCGGCTTTCGACAGGTTGTCTGCGAGGCGGCCGGTACGCTGAAAATCGATCCTCTTTGGCTCCACGCGATTATTTGGCAGGAGAGTAAGTACAACCCGAACGCCAGGTCCGGCGCTTCGGCCCGTGGTTTGATGCAACTCATTCCGGAGACAGCTCAGGCGGTCGGATCGGCGGTTGGCATGCCGGAACTGACGCTGGACCGGCTCTACGATCCGGCAGTGAATATACGCGCCGGCGCACAGTATTGGTCTTCGCTGCTGGAGAAATTGAAATCTCCGGAGATGGCATTAGCTGCGTATAACGGCGGGCTCGATAATGTGCAGAGATGGAAGAACAAGTGGCCCGGCGCAGGGGATGATACGGATCTTTTCGTCGCCGATATCGGCTTTGTCGAAACTAAAACGTACGTGATGGCGGTCTTCGCCGCGCATGCGGCATATGCGAAACTGCAATAAAAGTTTTTTAGCCGCGCGAAAGCGAATGCTTTAACCCTCGTACTTTTTGAACAGGAGCGCGGCGTTAGTACCGCCGAAACCGAAGGAATTGGAGAGCGCGTATCGAACGTCGGCTGTTCGCACCTTGTTCGGAACGTAGTCCAGATCGCAATCGGGATCCGGCGTTTCGTAGTTGATAGTTGGCGGGATGATTCCGCCTTCGACGACGAGCGACGTAATGCCGGCCTCGACGGCGCCCGCGGCGCCCAGCAGGTGTCCGATCATCGACTTGGTCGAGCTGATGGCCAGCTTGCGGGCGTGATCGCCGAAGAGCCGCTTGATCGCCAGCGTCTCGATTCGATCGTTGGGCTGGGTGGAAGTGCCATGAGCATTAATGTAGTCGACCTGCTCTGGCCGGATTCCGGCGTCGGCTATCGCATTGAGCATGACACGATGAGCGCCGTTGCCGTCGTCAGGGGGTAGCGTGATGTGAAACGCATCGCCGCTCATACCATAGCCGGCAATTTCGGCAATGATCGTCGCGCCGCGCTTTTTTGCCAGTTCCAGGTCTTCCAGAATCAGCACTCCGGCGCCTTCACCCACGACGAATCCGTCACGGTCTTGGTCAAAAGGCCGGGAAGCGCGCGCCGGTTCTTCATTACGCGTGGAAAGCGCGCGCATTGCGGCAAACCCGCCGACGCCCATCGGCGTAACGGCAGCTTCGGATCCTCCACAGATCATGACGTCGGCGTCGCCGCGAGAAAGGACGCGGAAGGCGTCGCCGATCGCATGGGCGCCGGAGGAACAAGCCGTACAGGGAGCGGAGTTCGGGCCCCTCGCTCCGAAGCGGATCGAGACTTGGCCGGCGGCCAGATTGATGATGCTGGATGGTATGAAAAAGGGCGAAATCTTGCGCGGACCGCCTTCGAGGAAAGCCTGATGCTCGCGCTCGATGACGGTAAATCCGCCGATTCCGGATCCAATGAAAACTCCCGTTCGCTCCGACAGCTCAGGTGTGATCCTGAGCCCCGCCTGAATCATCGCGTAATCGGCGGCGGCGACCGCGTAGTGGATAAACGAGTCCATCTTTTTGAGGTCTTTCTTATCGAACCACCGGAGCGGATCGAAGTTTTTGACCTCCGCGGCGATCTTGGTAGGAAAATTTGTCGTATCGAAACGGGAGATCATGGTGACGCCGCTGCGTCCTTCGCAGAGACCTTTCCAGGATTCTTCAGTTCCCGTTCCGAGTGCGGTCACAAGCCCCACGCCAGTAACAACAACTCGTCTTTTCTGCAAATCGAACCTCTCTTGGATCAAAGGTCCCGTCTAGGATTTCGGCAGATGCGCTTCGATGTAGCTGATCGCGTCTTTGACCGTTGTAATCTTCTCCGCGTCTTCGTCGGGAATCTCCATTCCGAATCCTTCTTCCAGAGCCATCACGAGTTCCACGGTATCCAGCGAATCCGCGCCGAGATCGTCGATGAAAGAGGCCGTTGGTGTTACCTCGGATTCGTCTACGCCCAACTGCTCGACAATAATTTGTTTAACCTTCTCTTCAACTGAAGAAGCCATTCTCAGACCCTCCTGTGTGAGCGTGGCCGTTAAGCCGCGCCTGCATCTATATCGCAAACCGGTGATTATAGGAGCGCGTGAAAAACATTTTCCACCGATTTTTCGTCTTCAACGTTCAGCATTGTAACCGACTTGCTCATCGATCGAATCAGGGCCAGTAACACTTTACCCGGTCCGACCTCGACAAAAGCGCGCACTCCTTCATCCAGCAATCGCTCAATGGTCTCCTGCCAGAGGACCGGCCGCGACACTTGTCTCTTTAGGGCACTGCGCGCCTCTCCGCCTGTCCGAATGAGCTGCGCGTCGACGTTGGTAATAAGCGGGCAGCGCAAATCGGAAAATGAGCAGCGATCCAGGTCGGCCGACAATCGGTCCTCGGCCGGTTTCATCATCGCGCAATGAAACGGAGCACTCACTTGAAGCCGTATCGCTCGTTTGGCTCCGGCCTGCTCGGAGAGCTTTACCGCCCGCTCGACGGCTTGGTGGTTTCCCGCAATGACCACCTGTCCGGGGGAATTCAAATTCGCAATCGAGACGACCTGGCCTTGGGCCGCCCGCTCGCAGACCGACTGAGCCGCGGATAGATCCAGGCCGAGCAGAGCCGCCATGGCGCCAACGCCAACCGGAACCGCTTCCTGCATGTACTGTCCCCGCCGCCGGACCAGAGTTACAGCTTCTGCAAGTGTCAGGGCCCCCGCAGCCACCAACGCCGAATATTCGCCAAGACTATGGCCAGCGACAAAATCCGGCCGAACCCCTTTCTCTCCGAGAACCCGAAACAGGGCGGTGGAAACTGTGAGAATCGCCGGTTGCGTATTCTCGGTCAGTTTCAGATCTTCTTCGGGACCATCAAAACAAAGCCGGGAAATTGGGAAATCAAGAGCGGCATCCGCTTCATCAAAAGCGGCTCGCGCAACAGCAAACTTCTCTGCGGCCTCGCGGCCCATACCCCGGTATTGCGAACCCTGGCCTGGAAACACGAATGCGATTTTCATAAGCCCACCGGAGCCGTAACCCCAAACTCCCCCTCATATGCTGAGGGGCTAAGGAACGAACTAACGGAAAGGCGAATTCCCCTCCTTTGCCAAGGAGGGGAATTCGCCTTTCCGTTAGTTCGTTCCTCGCCTACTGTGTCCAGCGAAAACTTCCTCCCTAAACCCCCTACGTGACACCAGCGGTCCTGGTGATACCCAGTTTCGTGAACTCCGTTTCGATCACCAGGTTCACATTGTGCTTGCAGAACTCGTTAGCCACCCGGATAGCGTTCTTGATGGCATTGGCGTTGGAGCGGCCATGGCAAACGATGGTGATTCCTTTCATGCCAAGCAGGGGGGCGCCGCCGTATTCGGAATAATCTAAGCGCCGCTGGAACTCGCGGAATGCCTTCTGGGCGAAGATGTATCCGACCTTTGCGGAGAGAGTCTTCTGCAGTTCCTGGCCGAGCATGGCGGTAAATGTTTCAATAAGGCCCTCGCTCAATTTGAGTGCGACATTGCCGGTGAAACCATCGCAGACGATGACGTCGACGTCGCCCCTAAAGATGTCGCGGCCTTCAACGTTGCCGATGAAGTTGAGAGCAGCACGCTTGAGAGATTTGAAAGCTTCCTTCGTCAATTCGTTGCCTTTCGAATCTTCTTCCCCAATCGACAGCAGGCCCACGCGAGGCCGGCGGATACCGAAGATTGCCCGGGAATAAACGTCGCCCATGATGGCGAACTGCTCCAGGTGGTGCGGTTTGCAATCCACATTGGCGCCCACGTCAAGCAGG
>Ga0066709_100006058_pt1 | contig 10135 bp, 8 predicted proteins | sample GraSoiAngelo_158_FD_79665 | JGI IMG/M metagenome (GOLD analysis project Ga0066709, IMG submission 79665) | Grasslands soil microbial communities from the Angelo Coastal Reserve, California, USA - 14_1009_16_30cm | ecosystem: Environmental > Terrestrial > Soil > Grasslands | place: USA... | reverse complement strand
GCGTGCGGATTCCGCTGCCTGCGCATTCGTGTGGACGCGCACGCCAGTGAAGTCGTGGCCGAAGCGCGGTTCCATGAACGCGCTCGTCGCTGGGTCGAGCGGCTGGCCGGGTGAGCGCAACACGTCGTGGACGATAAGAGGCACCTCAGAAGCATGAGGGATGAAGGATGAACGACTAGAACTCGCGCATTGAAGCGAGAGCCGCTTCTTACGACACCCTTCACACTCGCCTGTCGCGCCGGGCGTGCCACCGCAGGCGCATTTGCGTTGAACCAAGCGCGCGCTTCGGTTCAGCAGCGGCGACCACAATGTCGCGGCTACTGCTACCGGTGTTCCTTTTGTTGGAACCGTTACGCGTTGCATAAACATTCTGATCGGCGTCGATGCGCTTGCCTTATCTAAACATTTTCAAGCCCGCGGAGGGTCCAGAGGTCGTCTGCCAGGTTGTCATTCGAGATGTAATCGTACGGCATCGTGAAATAACCCTTGATGCCCCAGTCCGCGCCCCAAGAGTTGCGGACGAGCATACGCTTGGCTGATTCGTCATAACCCACGGCCATCACGGCGTGGCCGCCCAGCTGTTTTTCGCTGGGCTTAGGCAGGTTCAACTTGCCGCTCCTGGCAACTTCATCGGACTCAAACGCCTCATAAACTGAGAAACCGAAAACGAACGGGTAACCTTCGGCGAGGCATTGGCGCATCTGCTGCAAACTGATGATGCGATGATAAGAGGTAACCTGATGATCGGACGCCTGCTTGTAGCACGCCGGCGACGGCTTGCTGGCGAAGCTCGCAATCTTGTAAGGCCATTTCTTTTCACTGCACGCGCCAAGCTTGACGAGCGATTTGACGCCGTCGCGGATCATCGCGCCGGCGTCGTCATTGATCGTCCCTTCCATCGCGCGTTCGTTGTAGTAAATGAACAGCCGGCTCAGATTGGTGACCGTGTGACCCGCTTTCTTTTCGAGGAATTCCAGGTTGCCCACCAACGCGTTTGCCGTGCAACTGCCGAGTTGTCCCTGGTCTTCCACCCGTGAACAGCCCGGGCGCAAATCCACGTTTGGCGGTAGTTTCTTCGGCGGCGCGGCGATGGCGGTGTAGAGTTTATCACGATAATCGGGCCGGTCGGGCACCCACCCGTACCAGGCATTCACTTTTGGTGTTGGCATACTATCTCCTTTGGTTGTTGGTTTGTGTTGAACCCGAAATCCGAACCTGTCCCGGATCGGAGGTCGGCCCTCCGCTCGACTTCAGTTTTCGGGTTAAATAGTTGTTGTAAAAGTCGTCAAGATCCACGCCCACGCGCCGGTCCGTCGAAACGACTCCTCGAACCGGGCCTCGCCTGCTGCCGCCGGCCAAACCCGATTGAATCAAACTGCGGAAGACGCTCTGGCCAATTTCCACGCCCAGATCGCGGGCGGTCGTGCCGGGATGAATGTGAATCTCTCCCGCAGCGACGCGCGCTGCTGCGAATGACAATGCCGGGGCAAACAGTTTACTTGCAAGCAATCGCCCCAGCTCTCCTTCTACCGCTGCCTGCACGAGCGCGGTCTCGCTGCTTGCTACCGACAAATCGTCAAACACCAACCGCTCAATGTGTAGTTGGATGGAAGGCTGAGAACTGAGAGTTGAGGATTGAGAGGTCATGCCCAGCCTCCGATTTCGGATTCGGTCAATGGTTTCTCCAGCTTCGCGTATTCGCTGCGGGCGGCGCGCAGAAGATGTGTCATGCGCACCGGTTCGTCTGCCTCGGCGGCAAGGAAAGCTGCGTTCAAAGCGACGTTGCGGATGTTGCCGCCTGCAACGTTCAGCTTGGAAAGCTTTACCAGATCAAACTGTTCGGTCGGCGTATCGGACGGGAAGATGCGCCGCCAGATTTCAGCACGATGAGCAGCATCGGGAAATGGGAATTGGACGACAAAACGGATCCGGCGCAGAAAGGCCGAATCGAGCGATTCCTTTCGATTGGTCGTGAGAATCGCGAGGCCGCGATAGGCTTCCATGCGCTGAAGCAAATAGCTGACTTCGATGTTGGCATATCGGTCGTGGCTGTCTTTGACTTCGCTGCGCTTCCCGAAAAGCGCGTCGGCTTCGTCGAAAAGCAGAATCGCTCCACCCTCTTCCGCTGCGTCGAAAACCCGCCGCAGATTTTTTTCCGTTTCGCCGATGTATTTGCTTACGACGGAACTGAGATCGATCCGGTAGAGGTCGAGGCGCAACTCGCCGGCCAACACTTCTGCCGCCATTGTCTTGCCGGTGCCGCTGCTGCCGGCGAACAACGCGCCGATACCCAGGCCGCGCTCGCCTTTGGTCACGAATCCCCAAGTCTCATAAACTTTCGCCCTCTGCCGGACATGGGTTGCAATTTCCCGCAGAATCTGACGTTGCGCTTCGGGCAGGACCAAATCCTCCCACATCGCCGCGGGGTGGATCCGCTGGGCCAGATCATCGAGCCGTGTTCGAGACTGGACACGGCAGGCCTCCCAAAGTTTGGCGCCGGGATTCTTTTCATCGCCGGTGTGCGAGCCTAATTCAGCGCAAGCCGCCTGGATGCCGCTCGGACCAAGGTTGAACTGCGCCACCACATTCTCAACCTGGCCGTTGAGCTGGTGAAATTCTTCGCCGAGCGCATCCTGCCAGAGCGCCTTTTGTTCGACGGAACTTGGTTTACGCACATCGAAGCGAACGATGAGTCTGCGCCATGCGCGCAGCGGTTCACGTCGACTCACTAATAAGATGCCATGAGCGTTTTCGAGGAAGGGCAGAAGTGTCCGCGTGCAATCAGCAACATCCGTCTCGTCGGCATCTACCAGCAATGCGCTATTGCTGAGCATGGCTTCGCGTTCCCAAAGCCGGGCTAGCGATTCCCGTTCTGCAGCCGAAGCGGGAATGTCCGGGTGCCTGAGACAGTACAAGCGCAGTCCAAGTTCGCGGCAAGCTATGGCCGCCACCGCGCGCCGACCACTTCCATCTACTCCGCATAGTTGGATAACGGGAGTGACTTCGTTCTTGCTGTTGGCCAGCAACTCAGCAATGCGTCGTGCCACGTTAAGTTGCGAAAGCGGCAATTCATTCGGAACTGAAATCGGTTCAACCAATGCTTGCAATCGGTCATCCAGGCAGTTGACTCCCGTCAGGAAATGCAGGACCCGCTCGTCGATGCGCAGTGGCGCGGAGACCAGCCCTTCGTTGCTCGTCAATTCGATGAGCCGCCACCGCCGCAAAGACGCAGCAGGGGAAAGGGCGCTCCAGTGTGCTTCCGGTAATGCGGCCATGGCGAGACTGAATGTCGGATAAGTTCGGCGAGCATCTCCTTGGGCGGCGGCGCATCGAGCCGGGAAACTTGAATCCAGTTCGATGCCAGCGCAGAGCAGCAGCACATCGCGCTCGAAGGGAGAAAGTCGAAACGCAGCACACAACGTGTCCAAAGCCGACGGCGCTGGTAGTGTGTTCGCGGCCTCACGCAAAGCATGTTCTGCCGCCTGACCACATTCGCTATTTTCCGCTTCGCCTTTCCCTCGCCGCGTGTGTCGCTCTAAAGCCGAGCGCACCACTGCCACGGCCGCCATCAAGTAGTTTTGGTTCGCTTTTGGCCAACCGATGTTTTCGGGCGAGTTCATGTGATAGTCACCGTTGGCCCGTTGAATTGGTTGAGTGTCGGGCTGCCCGGAGTCGTGTCGATGGTCAGCGGACTTTCCGCTCCATCCACCTGCACGCGCAGCAAAAATGTTCCCGTTGGAAAATCGGCTGGGATCGGAAAATCTAAGTTTGTGGTCGTAGCCGGATCGGTCGCTGGCCGATCAGGAATGGAAATCGTTCGCTCGCCCAGCAGCAACGCGACGCGTTGGCTGCGGCCGACGGGCAGCGTAACAGACAACGTCAGCGTATTGCCGCGCGCCACAGTGATAGGGGTCGCTGTGGTGATTTGCGGCGCGAGCATGAAGGCCGCGACATTCGAGGCAAAACCCCGATGCGGTTCATTTGGTGTGCCGAAGTCAAGCGAGTGGACGACCTGCACCGTATTTACACCGGCCAACAGACCCGCCGGCAGCGTGACTTCTATCTGGTCGTTATTCAACGTGTCGGGATCGACTGTCAGCGCGCCGAACCGCACTTTCGTAATCTGCCCTCTAAGATTGTATCCCGCCAAAGTGAGTTTCTCCCCAGCCAAAGCGATTTGCGGCGAGACCGTCTCAATAGTCGGCTGTTGAAACGGCATAACGAAAAGTTTGCGGTCGCGCACCGGTAACGTGGGCCGGGTCGAGCGGCGGCTTTCAATGAGTAATACTGTGGCGAGATACCCGGTCGTGGGCCGATAAGGGGCTTGGAATGCGGTCCACAGTTTGGACATTTCTTCCGTGTTGAGGATTTGTGGAGAGATTTTGATTTGTTCAATCTGGTCGGCCAGCCCCGAAGCGCCGAGCGCTCGGAGCATGTCGCCCAGAGCATCGCCGGGCGGAGCGGCGGACGAGAGGGCGGCGCGGATCGCATCGCGCGTGAGAAACGGCGCTTCGTGGAGCGCGTGCATGGCACAGCCGAGCAGGATTTCCGCATTCAACCGTTCCGCGCCGTACGCGCTGAGCAAATAGTGAAGATCCAAAGCAAGGGGCGGGTTGGTCAGACGCTGGCCTTGATCACCGCGCGAGGGAAAAGCTGCGTTTCGCCAGCCCGCATTGGGCGTGATTTGATATAGAAAGAGGTTGAGTTGATTGGCATCGGCGCCGTTAGCAGGGGTGAGAACGCGGCTGGGCGGCAAACTGGTGACAGTGAAACTCCCGATGCTGACTGGAGAGAAATCTGTCTTTAGACCCTCATCGATGAGGCGTTGCAGCACGGCAGTTACACCCGCAATGGCCAGAGCGGTGCTCATGACCGGCCTCCATTGCGTTGCTTCAGGTAATCTTCCAGCGAAAGCTTTGGCCCCGATAGAGGAGCGGGTTTCGGCGCTGCGACACGCGGCATGAGGGCGCGAACTTCAACGCGGCCAATCGTGACGTGAATGGACGGCGGCTCTTTCGGCGAAGGTTGCAATAATGAAACAGCCGGAGTTGTTGCCAGCTTGACATGGTTGACGACCTCTGGCTGAACGACAATCTGATTCTTTTCCTTGGAGACCATTTCTGTCGTACCGAGAATCGGACGCGGAGTCGGCGGCGAAGTCTCTGGCCGTGAAACCGGGGGCGCGGGGCGAGACACGTGAATGACAGGGGGCTGCTTGGGCGAAGGTTGCGGTGAGGAAACAGCCGGAGTTGTTGCCAGTTTGACATGGTTGACCACCTCTGGTTGAACGACGATTTGATTTTTTTCCTTCGAGACTATTCGTGTAGCATGGGACAACGGAGCCGGAGTCGGGGGCGACGCTCCGGTAATATCCAGAGCCTCGGGACGTGAAACTGAAGGCGTTTGGCGCGACCGAACTTTGGGTCGCGATTCGACCGGATCAGGCCGATCATCTTTCTTCTCAACTGGAAATTCTGCCCGTGCTACGGCGCGTGGAGTCGAAGGTAGAGGAGGCTCGTTTTCAGCTCGCGAAAACGCGGGCTCAGCTCCCCTGACATTCACAACAGCGCCCGGCGACGCTTCTTGTTCCGAGGTTCCAATCTTCGCAACAGGACCTAGCTCAAATACCGCAGGGGTTTCCACAGTCTCGCTCAGCACCAAACCCGTGGGCGCGTGGATCGGTGCAACGAGCGGCTTCGGGACAGGGCCCGACTCGATTGTGGCAGACGTTTCCAGCGTCTCACTCAGCATCTGCCCGGACGGCGCGTGGATCGGCGCAATCAGCGGCTCGATCTGCGGCGCTAAACCAAGAGATCGCTCCATCAGGCGCGTAAGGTAATCGCTCATGCGCCGATTAATTCCAGATATGCTTGCCGCCGTGTCGCACTTAAGCCGAGGATCTCGGCCTCGCCCCAGCCATAGCTGCGCGCCAACGCATCTATTTCGCGGAGAAGGCGACGAGCGTGAGCGGAAATCTCTGTCCAAAAAAAGGCGGCAATATCAAAAAGTGCCTGCCAGGAGTGTGAGCACAAAGGGCATTGCAAATTCAATAGCACCTCTGCCGCGGGGTCTGATGCGGCCATGAAACAATTGATTTCTTCACTCACTTCCGGTGGCAGTTCACTCGGCGCGACAATTGCGTCGCCACGGCGCGCCTCGATTACACACCGGCAGAGAAGCACCTCTTTAGCTCGGTCAATCGTTCCAGCCGAGATTGCCTCGGCCAAATCGATGCTGTTCGGAACCCGAAACCGCACTGTCACCCCACGCGATTCCATTTCTTGAACGTCCGGTCCATCATCACCCGCAGTTTTGATTGCTGTTGCTGCAAAGCGAATTTCGAGCGGTCCGGCGCATTGTGGGCACTCGGAAAAGGCGTTCAACCTATCGCCAAAAGTCTGTCGGCGCAGCTCGAGCAACTGCGAATCGCGGCGGCTGATACTGAGCGCCGCCAGTTGCTCGCGCGAACTTTCTGGGCAGGCGGCTGCAAGCAGCGTTAGCGCCCGCTCAATTGGTTGTTGGCCACCCCCCGCCTCCCACATTCTGAGAATGTCTGGAGCGAGCAAGCCACGCATGATTGTTGGCCGTTAAGTGAGGCTCGGTTCAGTCGGCTCGGGTACCTCGATGTCCCGTTCCCAGCCTTCATTTTCCAGTTTGATATGTTGAATCGCGACGGCATTAGCGTTGGCATCCAGATCAGGCAGGGCCTGAAACTCGGACACCCAACAACGGAAAACCTTATACGTAATCGCTAACTGGCCGGCTTCGTTGTAAACATCGAGGATGATGTCTTTGCGGAAATCCTTGAGCGAAACTTCCGCGCCAAGTCCGGAGCCGAAGTTCCAAACCTTGTTCGCCCATTTTTCAAATTCTGGGTCATGCGTGACGCCGCGCTCGAGCGTGATGGCGTCATATTCAGTGCGACCGGGAGATTTGCGACTGCTGCTCGGGTCGCCGCCTTCGCGATGTTTGACCACCTCCGTCGTGCGCTTGAGCCCGCCAACTTTGCTCACACCGGCGACGTATTTGCCATCCCATTTTACCCGGAATTTGAAATTCTTATAGGGATCGAAACGCTGTGGATTGACGCTGAATTGTGCCATGACTATTTGCTCCGATTAGACTTCAATTTGCCCCGCCATCTGTTGAATCTTAATGACGACAAACTCCGCCGGTTTGAGCGGCGCAAACCCGACCAGGATGTTCACGATCCCCAGGTTGATGTCGGCCTGCGTGGTCGTCTCCTTATCGCATTTGACGAAGTAGGCGTCGCGCGGCGTCGTGCCTTGAAAAGCGCCTTGGCGAAAAAGATCGTGCATAAACGCGCCGAAGTTCAAACGAATCTGCGCCCACAGCGGCTCGTCATTCGGCTCGAATACGATCCATTTCGAGCCGCGATACAGACTCTCTTCGAGGTAAAGCGCGAGGCGGCGAACCGGAATGTATTTGTACTCTGACGTAATTTGGTCGGCGCCACGTAGTGTCCGGGCGCCCCAGGCGATTGCCCCGAACACGGGGAATACGCGCAGACAATTAACGCCGAGAGGGTTGAGCGTCCCATTTTCTAAGTCGGTTAACTTGTATTCCATTTCCTGCGCGCCAACGAGTGTCGCTTCCGTCCCCGCGGGAGCTTTCCAGACGCCGCGAGCGCTGTCTATTCGCGCATATAATCCCGCGATCGTGCCGCTGGGCGGCGCGGTTCGTAATTGACCGCCCTTCAACGGATCCGCAATCCTGATCCAAGGATAATACACGGCGCCGTAGTCGGTCTTGGGCAGCGCTGTCCCTGAAATGGCTTGCACCATCTCATCCGGCTTTTCCTTATCGGGTGGCGCATCGGCAATTAGGAAGGCGCGTCTTTCCTGACAGTACGATGCAGCGTCCATCAAGATGCCGCTATCGGTCACACCTGGCAGGCACAGCAAGTTGAACAAGTCCACTGCCTCGAGCGCGTAAATCCCTTCGCGTTGCGAACGATCGGCAATGAACAAGTTGTATGCTTCGGCTGCCGTGTAAGGACTCTCGTTTCCACCCTGCAACATTACATTGGCTGGCTGAGTCGCGGTGACGCCGGAAAGGAGATGTAAGCTATTGGCAAGATCGTTGCTCGCCGCAGCGCTTACCAGCACCGATGAACCGGCGCCCCGGCTGCCGGAAGCCAGAATGAGCTTGTTGTTGGTAGTATCCGCAGTGCAGGCAAAGTCTCGATATGCGGGGTTGGAAGGCTTGAGCGCGCTCACCTTCGTCTGGATCCGGGTCGCGATTTCACTAAGCTTTGCAGCCAACGCGCCGTTGGCCCCACCGGTTGCTGTGCTGCCGATGTTGACGGTATCCGGACCATAACCGTCGAGGCTAATCTGAAAACTGTTATGTGTTGCATCGGGAAGAGTATCGAGCTCGTTGTTATTAGCGAAAACGCCGCTAGTCAGCGTGCCATGATCAGGCGCCTCCACCGGGCGGATCGCAGCAACCGCATCGGTTTCCACGCCGCCATTTAACGTGCCCAGCTTGAGTCGGGCTGCGGCATCGTTACGGTCACCCGGCAGCACGCGGACACTTGATGTCTCGCCTGCTGCTCCCGAGGTCATCACTATCGTGCTTCCGTTAGACGCACATGTCAGACCAGATAAGGCCGCATTACCCGCCGCCACTCCTGCGGCTCGCACTTTGGTTTGAATTGCAGCGCATAACGTGCTCAGCCGCGCGGCGGAATTCGCACCGCCCACGTCGGTAGGTAACACGAAAGTCACAGGCACAGCAGCCGATCCGTTGACTGAAACTCGAATTTGATTGTGAGTCGCATCCACTAAAGTGGCGACATCATCGAGAGTGCCACTGACAGTTTCCAGAACGCCACTCACACTCCTGCCAGTACCGAGGGCGGTCAGCGTCGCCGGAGGAACGACGCGTTCGACTTCCACCAGTTGTGAGCCGGAGTTGACTATGTCCAGTACGTATCGTGGATCCTGACTGTTCATTGAAAGGTTCGTGAACCTCTCAGTCAGGTTGTCGGACGGATTTTCAGTCGAGACGAAATTGAACGTCAAGTTGAAGGTGGTGGCGGGATTGCCAGGCTGGAAACTAACTCGAACTTCAATGTCATTGCCGGTCTTGCCTTCTTCCAGCGCTGTGATTTTGAGCACATCGACAGGCGCACGGTTTTGCAGCGTCCGGGAAGCAGCGATTGCTCCCTTCGCCAGCCGCACAACCCATGCGTCACTGCCGCCGTTCAAGAAAAATTGACGCACCGCATAACTCATTTCCGAATCGGTTTGCAAACCGCCGAAGCGCCGTTCGTAATCACTGAAGCTGAGAATGTGAATCGCCTTGTCAATGGAACCGCGCTTTGCCGATCCGACGAAAGCAGTCACAGACGTACTGACTCCTGTAATGGTGTGCACCCCGCTGGGGATTTCTTCGATGTAAACGCCGGGATAGGTCAAGGTGGCGGGCATGATTGTTCTTTCTTGTTAGATGGTTTACGGGGTGGCGTTAGCCGGTGGAGTTTCTCGGTGGTGGTTGCTGAAGAGTGGAGAGATAACGACGAGAGACGTGGTAAAATATTTTCCCATCCGAAGATGGCTTTTCTTCGAGGAAACCTTGTTCGACGAGTTGCGCGACGGTCTCTGCAATTTTCGGGGCCCACTTTCGAATGCAGGCTTCGAGCACCCACCAGTGAAGGATGCCCTCGATCGTGTCTTGTGCCTCCGGATGCCGGGCCAGATAGTCGAGAATTTCTGGTGCCGGAGACGGAAGCGAAGGGGTCGGCAAGCACACATTGGGAGTCAGTCGTCCACCTGTAGCAATCGACGTACCTCGTAATATCCGCTGCTGCGCGCGGACACGAAATTATTTGTCTCCGCCGCTCGCGCGAGTTTCAATTCCTCCTCCGAAAATGCGCTCGCCCGAGAACACCTCTGCTCGCGCCCGAACGCGAACTGGCATTGAATTCGAGAACGCCAATGAGGACAATTTTGTCCTACCATCCTGGCAAATATTCGCTGTCGATTTCGTGGTAACCCTGTGCGCGCAGGCGAGGACAATTTTGTCCACGTTCCGGCGTTCATTTGCCCGACCGAACAGGCGTCGTAGCCGGAAGACTTAGCCGATGCTCTTACCCTGCGCGCGCGACGCT
>Ga0066709_100006057_pt1 | contig 10135 bp, 7 predicted proteins | sample GraSoiAngelo_158_FD_79665 | JGI IMG/M metagenome (GOLD analysis project Ga0066709, IMG submission 79665) | Grasslands soil microbial communities from the Angelo Coastal Reserve, California, USA - 14_1009_16_30cm | ecosystem: Environmental > Terrestrial > Soil > Grasslands | place: USA... | reverse complement strand
GACACACGGCGCGAGAGCGGCTGATCGATCAGCGGCTCGCCGTCGAGAAAGAGCGCGTCGAAGAACACCGGAGTGATTGGCAGCGTCGCACGCAGCGTCTCGACGTCGAGCTTGCGGCCGAATCGCCGCATCGTGTCCTGAAACGGCCGTGGCGTCCCATCCGCCCTGAGGACGATGGCTTCTCCGTCGATCACGATCTCGCGAGCCGGAATCGCTCGCGCGATCGCGACGACCTCCGGGACGGCCACCGTCACGTCGCGCAGCGTGCGCGAGTACACGCGCACCTCGTCGCCGACCTTGTGTACCTGGATCCGCGCGCCGTCGAGCTTGTATTCGAACGACGCCTCGCCGAGTGCCGTGAGCGCGTTGCCCACGTCGGATGCCGATTCCGCCAGCATCGGCTGCACCGGGTGAAACGGCCGCAGCAGGAACTCCGAAATCCCCGCTGCGCCGCCGGCCAGCGCCGCCGCCGCCACCGGCGCGAGATCGCCTGCGAGCATGGCGGCGCGCCGGACGTGCGCGGGCGAGACGCCGGCCGCGCGAGCGATCGCGTCGCTCAGGACGCCTTCGAGCGCACCCTGCCGCAACTCGCCGAAGAGGAGCCGGACCAGAAAATCCTGCTCCTCGCGGGTCGCGCGCGCGAACAGCTCGCGCAGCATCTGGCCGCGCGCAGACATGGATCCCGCACCCAATGACGCAGCAACGCGCTCGAAGGCGCGATCGACCTCGGCGATCTCGAGCCCCGGCACAGCTGCGGGGGGGACCTCCCGCATCGCGGAGACCAGCGCACGGCCGACGCCAATCCGGCCTTGCCGCGCCGCGCCGCTGAGGAAAGCGATGACGATCTCGAGGTCTCCCGGCGGCGTTCTCTTGAGCAGATCGGCCAGCTGGCCAATCTTGTCCAGCCGGCTCGACGTCGCGGCGACCGAGCGCGAAAGTGCGACGATCTCGGCAAGGTGCATCGGGAAATCGTAATCAATCCGGCGTTGGCCAGGCAGCGTATATAGGCGACGGAGGGTCAACGATGGCAGGAGCAGACAACACGAAGATCGTGCAGGAGGCGTACGCGGCGTTCGCACGCGCCCTTTGCGGTCTTTGCGGCCTTTGCGTTTACGCGCGGCCGAGGACGCGCCGCAACCGGAAGACTACTTGCGAAACGACGTTGGGCGCGGCGGCTGATCCGCTGCGGGAAGGGGTCGATTGCAATCCCCGCCGATCGGCGACGACCGTGGGCGGCACTTCGTCGCGCCACGCGGCGGTGTGGCCGACGATCTCGGCATGTTCCTGGACCGTCCGGCCGACCCGGCGATCGCCCTGCGGGAACCAGCGGCAGAACTCGTCGACCGTCGTTTCGGGATCGACGCCGATCGCGTGCGCGTAGTCGCGCACGTAGGATCGCGCGAAAATGCCGCTCGGCCACCGCGAGAAGTCGTTGCGCTCGAGCCCTGCCCAGAGTGATACGCTCACTTTTGTGGAGGCGGCAATCTGCTCGAGCGACACACCCCGCTGCAGGCGGATGCGCCGCAGGTTCGGACCGAAGGCGTCGCGCGCGCTCACGCGCGGCAGCGTCGCAAGAACGAGTCCGCGCCGCTCGCCATCGTCAGTTGTCGCAAAGTCGAGAATTCTGCGCCGGTTGCGGATGGGCACGACCGTCACGTCATATCGGCCCGAGTGCTGTTTTTCTACACCCGATTACGTTCCTGCACCTCCGTTCCCCTAGTAACCTCCGTCCCCGCCGGCGGGGACGGAGGTCGCGTTGCGTCAGTCGAATTCCCGCTTCGCCGACGTCTGTTCGAGCCCGACGCGGCCTACGGCGATGTCGGCCCGCGAATAGTTTTCGCCTTTCATCTTCGCGCCCGCCAGCCGCCGCAGCATCGCAAGCTGCCCGATGTGCGTGAGCGCGTCGGCGACCGCGCCCTGAAAAATGCGTTCGACAGACACCGCGAGGGGCGCGTCGGACGCGAGATAGTCGTCGAACCGCTGGAGCGCGCCGAAGAAACGTTCCACTTCCAGGTCCCATTGGAGCGGCGGCGAATCCGTCCACGCCTCGGCACCTTTGGCCTGCGACAGGGCCCAGTCGAGTAGATCGCCGACGTGCGCGAGGATCTTTCCCGCCGTGCGCGGGGACCCGTCGGGGCTGTAGCCCGCGAAGCTCGCCGGCGCGCCGCGCACCGCCTTGCCGCCGCGATACGCGACCGTGGCCACCGTATGCCGCAAAAACATGCGTTTCTCGTCCATGTAAAAGACCTCAACCGCAGCAAAGGCCGCAAAGAGCGCAAAGGACAATTTGGCTTTGCGGTCTTCGCGGTCTCGGCGGTCTAGACCGTGTCAGTTGCTGACGATCACGCTGCAGCACGTTACCGCCCCTTCCGCCTTCGCAAGCTCGCTCGTATCTACGATCGCCATCGGCAGACCCGCCTTCGCGATTCGGTCCGCGGTCCGAGGGAACGCGGCCTGATACACGATGCGATCGTGCAGACGGAGAGCGTTTGCCCCCATGGGCTCGGCAGGGTCGACGTCGACGAACGCGAAACCGGCCAATGCCGCAATGTCGACCCACTCGCGATTCGCGAGCAGCAGATCGCCGCTGAGCGCCGTGACCGCCGACTTGAGGTGGAGGCAGCCGCGCACCGCCACGTCGCAGACGATGTACCCGAACGGCGCGAGCATCTGCCGCAGTTGGCCAATCGCGGCGGCATTGGTGCGCGTGGATCGACCGACGAATACGCGGCCGCCAACGACGAGCACGTCGCCGCCGTCAATCGTCCCGGGTGCCTCGATGGCGCGAACGGGCCGATACCGCGCGAGCGCGTCGGCAACGACCGGCACCTCCACGCGCCGCGACTCGGCGCCGGGCCGTGTGACGACAGCCAGCTCATCGAAAGCGAGGGCGATATCCTCGATGAAAACCGAATCGGGCATGTCGTCTGTGGCGGGCAGGCGCTCCACGACATACCCGGCGTCACGCAGGGCCTGTTCATAGGCGCTGTGTTGCTCGCGCGCCCGTTCGACGTCGATCGAGAGGCGCGCCAGATACGTCAACTCACACGCGGCCAACCGGGAGCTGACTTCGCGTGTCAAAGCAATCGGCACGGCGTAATAATAGTCGCACCATCACCGCTCGTGGCTTGGGTCGCGCCGATTATAACGTCCGTGAGGAGTCACATGAACAGCGAGGAACTCGGCACCGTCGAAGGCGCTCATGGCATTCTCACGATCCGCGGCGGCGCCAACGTACGCGGGTGGAACGGCATCCGCTACAAATCCGGCTTGTCGGGAAAGAATGTCGGATCGAAGCAGCTGTCGATGAATGTCGCGACCATCCCGCCCGGCGGTATCGCGTACGCGCACATCCACGTAGGCTTCGAGGTCATGCTCTACATCCTCGCGGGACGGGTGCGTCACGAATACGGCCCTGCCCTCGAATACACGCTCGAAAACGAAGCCGGCGATTTCATCTTCATCGAGCCCGGCGTTCCGCACGAGGTCTTCAACATGAGCGACACCGAGCCCGTCGTCGCCGTGGTGGCGCGATCCGACGCGAGTGAGTGGGAGAACATCGCGAGCTTCACGAGACCGCGGCCGTCAGACCCTTAACGCCAGCTCGATCGCCGCCGGGACGATCGTCGTGACGAGGGCGCCTGCGCGTCCACACGCCGCCTGGACCGCGGAAATCGGGGATGCCGCTGGCGGTCGCGACACCCGCGCCGGTGAAGATCAGGATGTGGTGCGCTGCACCAATCAACTCGACCAACTGCGTCACGTCGCCGAGCGGACGCATCACTCCATGCCTTCTATGTCGCCCAGATCTTTCGCGCGGCCGGTCGCGCGCTTGTTCACGAGGAACGACGCGCGCCCGATGAAGTCGACCTCGACGTCGCCAAACGGCCTGCGTACTCGGTCGGGCCACGCGTCTGCGAAAGAGAGACCTGTGAGCTCGGTGAGAATGTCGATGCGTCCAGGCGGCACGCCGATCTGGTAGACGACTCCCAGCCGCGCGAAATCGTCTGCCGAGATGTCGGACACTGGTGCACCGAACACGGCGAGCGCGCGCATGATCCGCGCGGCATTTTCGGGCGTAGCCTCGACCCAGAGACCCAAGTCGCCGGTCGCGCGAGGCCGGCCATGCAGCGCGAGCGCGTACGCGCCGACGATCAGAAAGCGGACGTCAGCGGCGTTGAACGCGCGCAACAGATCGACAAAGTCCGGGTTCATTGGGGAGATTGCCGCGCAGGCGCCAGATCTCCTGGCTCAGACGCCACACATGGAGGACGCGTTCGGCATCGGACATCGCCAGCCAGAACTCGAGATCGTGACGGTCGGCCTCGGCGGCCGAATCGAAACGGCGTACGGTCATGTTCGTTCGTCGACCTGCGGATCTGTCCGAAGGCATTCCCTATTGTACCGAAGCGCCGCGCGGCCGATCTCGCGCGCGCATACGCGGGGCGATCGTCGTTGACGCCCCGGTAGTATGATGTCGCACGTTCCTGACCAAGGAGGCAATGATGCGATCTCACACCCGCATATTCGCAGCGGTGTGGATGTTCGTGCTGCCGGTCGCCGCCGCTGCTCAGATCAGCACCGCGATGGTGACCGGCACAGTCGTAGACGAATCGAAGGCTGTGCTCCCGGGCGCGGCGATCGTCGCGACCGACCTGGAGACCGGACGCAAATACGAAACGGTCAGCGACGCGCGGGGGACATACCAGCTGCCGCCGCTGCCACCGGGCATTTACAAGGTGCAAGCGGAGCTCTCGGGCTTCGCGAGGACCGAGGTCCCGCGGATCGAGCTGCTCGTAGGTCAGAATGCCTCGCTCACTCTAACGATGAAAATCTCGACGGTCGAGGAGAGCCTCACCGTCAGAGGCGAGACGCCGCTCGTCGATCTCAGCTCGACACAAGTGGCCGGCAATGTCGATCGCCGGCAGATGGAGGCGATGCCGCTGCAGGGCCGGAACTGGCTGGAGCTGTCGCTGCTCGTGAAAGGCGTGACGGCAAACAACGTGACGAATTCGCCTGGAGTCGGACAGAACGAATCCTTCAACCTCAATCTCGACGGACAGCAGATCAAGCAGAACGTGCTGAGCTCCGGCTCGGGAGAGCCGCGCTTCAGCCGTGAGGCGATCGCGGAATTCCAGATCGTCACCAGCAACTTCGACATCACCCAGGGCCGGTCGACCGGCGTGCAGGTGCAGGCGATCTCGAAGTCGGGCACCAACAATCTATCCGGCGCCGTGTACGGCTACTTCAGAGACGATTCGCTCAACGCGCCGGATCCGGTCGCCCATCAGGTATTGCCGTACTCCAATCAACAGACTGGCTTCGCGATCGGGGGGCCGGTCGTCAAGAATCGGCTCCACTATTTCTTCACGTACGAGCACGAGAACAACCCGGCGACGGTCTTCACGCAGCCGCCGCAGCTCGGCGGGGTCAGCTATTCGGCTTCGAGTCCGACGAAGCAGAACAGCTACCTGGCGCGCGGCGATTGGCAGATCTCGCCGCGCGATACGCTGTCGGTGCGCGGCTCGCACTGGAGCTCGGCGAACCCATTCTCGCTGGGCAGCCAGACGTTTCCGTCGCTGGCGAGCATCCAGGAGCCGTACTCTGCGAACCTGGCCGCGACATGGTCGCGCATTTTCAGCAACAACAAGGTCGCCCAGCTGCTCGTCGGGTACAACCGATTCCGGACGTCCACGTTGCCGCAGCCCGGTGTCTTCGGGCAACCGCAATACGACTTTCCCGGCGCGACGATGGGTGCGCCATTCAATTATCCGAGCATCGAAGGGACGCGGATGTTCCAGGTCCGGTACAGCGAGACCTGGACGCGCGAGAAGCACGAGTTCAAGTTCGGCGGCGAATTCATCAAGGGTCGCGACGCGGGCATCGCGTACTACTCCGCGTTCGGGCGGATGACGTTCCTGTCGCTGCCGTCGCCGGCTGAAATGGCGCGGCGCTTCCCAATCAACCAGTGGAACAATCCGGCGGCATGGGACCTCAGTGGCCTCGACGCCATCGTACAGCGCTTCGATCTCAATTCCGACCCCGGCAGCGGCGGCGTGCCGCCGTGGAACTACGACATCCCTCGTCCGACGTACGCCGTGTGGTTTGGAGACGTCTGGCACGCGACGCCCAAGCTCACGCTCAACTACGGTCTTCGCTGGGACGATGACTGGGGCGCCGCGGCGCCTCCCGGCATCGCGGAACGGTCGATACCGATCAACAACGGCTACGTCAGCGGCGACTTCGGGTTCGTGCAGGACATCTACGATCACAAGGACTTCGCGCCGCGCGGCGGGTTTGCCTACAACATCGGCAGCGGAAACGACTTCGTTGTTCGAGGCGGCAGCGGGTTGTACTTTGCCACACCAGTGTCGAATGTCACGTACAGCCAGCAGCTGTACAACCGGTTCACGTTCGCCACGTTCAACAACGATGGAAAGCCGGGATTCTCGACGGACCCGACGCGCGGTGTTTCATCGACCGACATTCTGACCGGAAAAGTTCCGCTGCCACCGCAGACGACTCGAATCCTGTCGCCGGATTTCAAAATGCCGTACACGTGGCAGTACAGCGCCGGCTTCCAGAAACAAATTGGCGGGGTAATGGCGGTCGAGTCCGATCTCGTCGGCTGGAACTGGTATCGCGACACGCGCAGCCACGATCCGAACCTGTTCTACGATCCGACGACCGGCTACAACGTGGATCCGAAATTCGGCCGGCCCAATCCGCAATACGGCCAGATCTCCTACTTCACGAGCAAAGGCCGCCGCGACTACCTCGCGCTGTCCAGCGGGTTTACTCGTCGGCTGCAGAACAGTCTGCAGGGAGGCATCACGCATACCCTGATGTTCTATATGCACGACGACGGGAGCATCGGGTATTCGAGCAGCGCGGCGAACAACGATTTCACGGCGCCCGGGAGTGAATGGGCGCGTTCGACCGATTTCCAGCGCAACACGTTTCGGGCCTGGGCGCTGTATCAATTGCCGTATGGGCTGTCGGTCAGCGGCGCCTACTTCTACGGATCCGGCAACTACTTCGCGTCCACCGTTTCTGGCACGCCGTACGGCAAGCCCGGCACGAACCGTTTGAACCTCGGCGCGCCAATCGCAATTCCACAGAGCCTGCTCGATCGATTCGACGGTCCGGCAGTGATTGCGACGGGCGCGGTCGCGCCGCGTAACGCGCTGCACGGCACGCCGCTTCACAAAATGGATCTCCGCATTCAGGAGCAGATCAAGCTCTCCGGCAAGGCACGGCTGACGCTGATGGGCGAGGTGTTCAACCTGTTCAATCACGACAACTTCGGGTCGTTCGTCACGATCATCAACAACGCCAGCTTCGGCCAGTCGCGACAGAGCCTCGCGAATGCCTACGTGCCGCGATCCGCGCAACTCGGCTTCCGCCTGTCGTTCTGATATGACCCGTCGACTTGCCGCCATCTTCGGATGCGTTGCAGCGGCAGCCGTCGTCACCGCGATGGTGTCGCATGCGCAGGGCACAGCGCGTCTGGACCCTGCGCTGCTCGCGGCCGTTCCGCTGCGCCTCATCGGACCCAGCGCTCCGTCCGGCCGCGTGTGGTCGGTCGTCGGTGTCGCCACTCAGCCGAAAACGTTCTACGCGTGCACGGCTGAAGGAGGCGTGTGGCGCACCACGAACAACGGCACGACGATCGCGCAGGTCTTCGATCAGGAGAATGCGGCGTCGTGCGGAGCCGTGGCGGTGGCTCCCTCCGACCCGAATGTCATCTGGGTGGGATCGGGCGAACCGGCGGCGCGCCAGTCGGTGGCGCCGGGCTACGGGGTGTACAAGTCCGTTGACGGGGGCCGCACATGGCAGCATCTCGGGCTGCAGACTACCCAGGAGATCGCGGCCATCGTGATCGATCCGCGGGAACCGCAGACAGTCTACGTCGGCGCGATGGGTCATTTGTGGGGCACCAATGCCGACCGCGGCGTGTACAAAACGACTGACGGCGGCCGGACGTGGCGGAAAACGCTGTCCGTCGATGAAATGACCGGCTGCATCGACCTCGCGGCCGATCCGCACGATGCGAATGTCTTGTACGAGACAACATGGCAGCGCTTGCGGTCGGGCGGCGCCGAAATGCGCGAATCAGGCCCCGGGAGCGGAGTTTACAAGAGCACCGATCGCGGCGAGCACTGGACCAGGTTGACGAACGGGCTACCGAGCGAGCCGCTCAGCAAGATCACGCTCGCGGTTGCGCAGCGCACGGCCGGCCTCGTCTACGCGTACGTCTTGTCGGGCGAGCCACGTCGCGGCGGCCGCACGAGCGATGCGGGCGGCGTCTTTCGGAGCGCCGACGGCGGCGCAAGCTGGACTCGTGTGAGCCCGAAGCTGTCGTCGCGCACGTACTACACGCATATCAAGGTCGATCCGACCAACGACCGCCGACTGTTCATCCTCGACCTCGAGCTCTGGCGATCGGATGATGGCGGCGCGACGTGGGCGAAGCACAACATGAAGAACGTGCACGACGATCTGCATGGCCTGTGGATCGACCCGAACGACGCCGACCATTTCGTGCTCTCGGGCGACGGCGGCGTCGACGTGTCCTTTGACGGCGGGAAGAGCTGGTCTCAGACGGTGTTGCCGCTCGGGCAGTTCTACGACCTGGACGTCGACATGCAGGATCCGTACTGGGTCTACGGCGGGATGCAGGACACCGCGTCGTGGAGCGGCCCGAGCCGCACGTACGACAACGATGGGATTACCGACCACGACTGGATCAAGCTGCGCTCGGTTGGCGACGGCATGGCCATTCACCCGCACCCGCGCGATCCGAACATCGTCTATCTCGCCCAGAACAACGGGAACCTGGCGCGGCTCGACCTGCGGACATGGACGCGAACCGAGCTGCAACCGGAGCCCGAGATGGCCGCGAAGCTTGGTTTGCACGAATTCCGCTGGGACTGGTCGCCGCCGTTCATCGTCTCATCAACGGATCCCAACGTGCTGTACGCTGGCGCGAATTACGTGTTTCGGTGCGAGATCGACCAGCCGCGCGCAAACGGTGAAGTCGCGCACACGTGTTCCGTAATCAGTCCTGATCTGACGGCGCAGCAGGACAAGCCCTACGCACCGGTCGGTGCGGGTTACCACAGCTACGGTGCTCTCTTCTCCCTCGCGCAGTCGCCGGTCGACGCACAGGTGTTGTGGGCCGGTGCGGACGACGGTCCGATTCACGCCTCGCGCGACGGCGGCAAGACCTGGACGCGTGTCGACGGCAATCTGCCGCCCGGTACCTACAAAGAAGGCTTCGTATCGAAGACCGAGCCATCGCGGACGGCGGCAGGTACCGCGTACGTGGCCTTCGATCTGCACTATCACGACGACTTCAAGCCGTATCTGTTCAAGACGACCGACTTCGGCCGGACCTGGGCGACGATCACCGGCGATCTGCCCGAGTGGGGCTCGACCTACGTCATCCGCGAAGATCCGCACAACCCCCGCGTGCTGTACGTCGGCACCGAGTCGGGACTGTTCGTGTCGATCGACGGCGGATTGCATTGGGTGCGGTGGAAGAGCACGATGCCGTACACGGCGGTGCGCTCACTCGTCGTCCACCCGCGCGACCGCGAGCTCGTCGTCGGAACATTCGGCCTGTCGATTTGGATCGGCGACGTATCCGTGATCGAGCAGCTCGAATCCGCGCTGGCGCAGAAGGCGTTTCTTTTCGAGGTCAAGCCTGCTGTCGCTCACAACATTCGGTACACATACGGTACGTCTGTCGAAGAGATTAACGGCGATCTGTTCTTCCGGGCGCCGAATCCTCCGTACGGCGCGGCGATCTGGTACTACCTGAAAGAGCCGATCGCCGGCGAGGTCACGCTCACGATTGCCAACGGCTCCGGCAAACCCGTTCGCACGCTCGCTGCACCGGGAACCGCGGGACTGCACGTTGCACAGTGGAATCTCGAGACCGATACGGCCCAGTCGCAGGTGCAGAGCGGGGGCGGCAGGAGCGGAGGCGACCGCTCCGCGGTGACGTTCTCGGAGCGGCAGCGGCAGCGTCGCGTCAGCCCGGGCGAGTACGCCGTCACGCTGACAGCCGGCGGCACATCGCTGAGCCGGCCAGTGCAGGTCCGAGCCGAATCGGACGACGTTCGCCGAG
>Ga0066709_100006056_pt1 | contig 10135 bp, 8 predicted proteins | sample GraSoiAngelo_158_FD_79665 | JGI IMG/M metagenome (GOLD analysis project Ga0066709, IMG submission 79665) | Grasslands soil microbial communities from the Angelo Coastal Reserve, California, USA - 14_1009_16_30cm | ecosystem: Environmental > Terrestrial > Soil > Grasslands | place: USA... | reverse complement strand
TCGCGCGCCAGAATCGCCTCTACGAGCAGTGGCCCGATTCCAGGCCAGCTCATAAGGACCTCTACGAGCAATGAAGCGCTCAAGAGGGTCCCCACTGAGAATCCAAAGAGAGAAATAAGCGGATTGGCCGCCGCTGGGAGCGCATAAAGGAACAACACCCGCCCTTCAGGGATGCCGTGACCTCGCGCCGATCGAATAAAAGGTGAATCCAAGACTTCGACCAAAGCGCTTCGGATGTGTCGAAACAAGATTGGAAGGGAGCCCAGGACGAGACACATTACCGGGAGAAATATGTGGGCGACGGTGTCCTCGACCTTGCCCCATGCGTTCAGTCGGGAAAAGCGGATGTCATGTAGTCCGCCGGTCGGGAACCAGCCCGTGCGGAGCGCAATCAAAAGCAGTACTAGAGCGAGCATCAGATCCGGAATAGCCAAAAGTGTCGTGGTTCCCAAAGTTAAGACGCGGTCCAGCCATTTGGCCTTGCGGGACGAGCTCCACACGCCCAAGGGAATTGCAACAAGCCATGACAGCAAGGCGGCGGTTGCGGTCAAGAGCAGCGTGTTTTTCGCTCTCGCTACAAGCAACGGTCGGACGGGCGTGTCATAGGAAAAAGAAAAGCCAAGCTCCCCGCGCAGAACCGACTGCATCCAGCGGAAATATCTTTTGGGGAGAGGCTGATCGAGCCCGTACTTCGACCGCATCGCGGCGACGGTCGCCTGCGAAATCTGGGGATTCAGCCTCATCTCTTCGAAATAGTCACCCGGGGCAAGCGCGACAAACAAAAAAGAAAGCACTGAAACTCCGAGAAGGAGAAACATGGTATGAATTAATCGGCGGAAAAAATAACGCATTTTAGCAGCCCGCGTGGGGCGAACCTCACGCGTGCGATCCTAGTCTGGGAATTGAGGCAATCAATTGCTGAGTGTAAAGATGCCGCGGGTTGTTAAACAACTCGGATGTTCGGCACCGCTCGATAATTGTCCCTTCCCGCATGACGGCAACTTCGTCGGCGATGTTGCTCACCAGTGCCAGGTCGTGAGAAATGTAAAGATAAGTGAGGGCCTGAGTTGCCTGGATGTCCAGCAGCAGGTTTACCATTTGCGCTTGGATGGAAAGGTCCAGTCCGGCGAGGGCCTCGTCCAAGATAAGGAACTTTGGCCCGAGAACCAGAGCTCGCGCGAGCGCCAACCTTTGGCGCTGGCCGCCGCTGAATTCCAAAGGAGATTTGTCTCCCCACTGTGGCGACAATCCTGTTTGTTCCATCGCCGTTAAAGCTCGCTCGCGCCAGTCTACCTTCGAGCCTTCCCCATGAATCACCAGCGGCTCCGCAACGATCTCAACGGCACTGAGGCGTGGATTTAAGGCCGATGTGGGGTCCTGAAAGACAAGCTGAATTTGGCGCCGCACCCAAAGCCTGTCCTTGCTCGGTAGATCAAGGAGACTTTTCCCTTCGTACCAGATTTCTCCTGAGCTCGGCTCCTCCAACCGCGCCAGGCAACGTGCCAGAGTGGACTTTCCGGCGCCGGATTCGCCCACTACGGCGAGCGTGGAACGAGGGCGAATCGAAAACTCCACGCCCGAAAGCGCCTCAATCAAGTACTTCTTGCGCGCAAACCAGTGGCCCTGCGCGTACCGTTTGCTTAGGCCGCGGACGCGCACCAGCGGCTCCTCCGTCTGAAGTTTGATGTCAGCCACCATATTTGAAACAGCGAACCCCTCGCGAATCTTCCAGCTTGACTTCTCTCGGTTCTCGCGCGGTGCAATCCTCCATCCGCTCCGGACATCGCGGTTCGAAAGGGCAACCGTGGATCAAATCGGTTGGCCCAGGTGGGTTACCAGGAATTGACGGAAGAACTCTGCGTGGCCGGAAAGCGCCTTCGTCTCCCAATTCAAAAACGCACCGCAGCAAACCGACCGTGTAAGGATGCAAGGGGTGCCGGAGAATTTGCGTCGTTTCGGCTTCCTCAACGATTCGCCCTGCGTACATGACCAGGATGCGGTCCACCACTTTCGCCAAGATCGCCGGACTGTGGCTAATGAACAGGAAGGCGGTCTGAAAGCGAGCTTTCAGATCGTTGAATAAAGCCAGGATTTCTGATTGGACAGTGGGATCGAGTGCCGTGGTCGGTTCATCTGCAATCACGAGGGAAGGTTTGCAGACAATGGCCTGCGCAATCACCGCGCGCTGCCGTTGCCCGCCGCTGAGTTGATGTGGATAAGCATTGAAGATCCGATGGGCATCGGAGAAACCAAGTTGATCCAGTAATGCCCTTACCTCATCAAGGCATTGCTGCCTGCCCTTAGGGTGATGGGCACGGATCACTTCTGCAATCTGTTGTCCCACGCGCATCACCGGGTTCAATGAAATTTCGGGCTCCTGAAATATCATCGAGATCTTTGCGCCACGGAGTCGCCGAAGCTCGCTCTCGCCGAGTCCCAAAAGTTCAGTTTTGCCAAAGAAGATGGAACCGCGGACTTCGCAGGCGATTGCTGGGAGAAGGCGGAGCAACGATAGAGCGAGAGTGGTTTTTCCGCACCCCGATTCGCCGAGCAGCCCTACGGCCTCACCCGAAGCGATGCTGAAATCAACTTGGTTTACGGCCGCAACTTCCGCCCTGCCCTCCGGCCGGTAACGAACCGTCAGACCACGAACCTGGAGCAACGGTTCTCTCGATGGCCGGTCCAGAGGCGCTTCCTTTCCTCAATGGCGGTTCATGTTCGCGCAAGCCAGATACATTTGCAATCGTTGCTGGATCTGGGGCGACCACCATTTTAACTAAAACGACAACCCCGGAACTCACATTATGATTGGACCATGGAACGGGGGCAGGTCACTGGCAAGACCGGTAACTGGCCATAGCATAGCCGCGCACGGAACGATCCACTTGTCGAGTTCTCTGCTCATAATTCCGGTTTTGCCTGCTACGCGATATTGCAGAAAAGCGAGGATTCACGCGCTGATGAAGATTTTCCTTCTGTACATCCAGAAAAGTAAAAGCCAGGCAACCAGGAGGACCGAAAGGGCCGAAAAAAGCTCTCCGAATGAGCCGAGTTTCCCCGCAATAGGATCAGCAAAGACTCCGACGATTTTGCGAATAGGAATGATACTCATAAACAGGTAGATGAAAATGGCGTTCATTCCAATTACTACAACGGGCATTGCCCATTTCTTGTGGCCCCGAACGTCGATGAACCAGAAAAGGGAAGCAAATATGATGCAGGCCCAACCAGCCGTCATCACTCCATAGGAAGTCGTCCACATCTTCATGACCACAGGAATGAATGGGCTTAGAATCCATCCCACTGTCACGCACGCAACTCCCGTTGCCGCGATGATGCTGACCTTCCTCTTTTTCGATCGTGAGCTCATCAGCAATTCACCAATAATCAGGCCGAGGATTGTAGTAGAAACCGTAGGGATCGTTGAAAGAATGGTGCCCCAACCCTCTGGCGCATAGGGCCACACCTGCCAATGCTGGCGAAGAAAGAGCAAGTCGACATAGTTCACCAAGTTGTGGTTTAGCTCATAAGTCCCTGCGCGAATTCCGGGAGCAGGCACAAATGCCAATAGGAGGGCGTTACCAATCAAGATCAGCGAGGCCACTGCAACCTGAATGCGCACGGACTTCTTGGCAAGCAGGAAAGCCGCTAGATAAGCAATCGCAATCGGCTGTAACGCGCTGCTCAATTCAATGAGATACGGGTGACCCAGAGAGAGAGATTCGCGTATGGACCCAAGCAAAAAAAGAACAGTCGCGCGCTTCACGGCGTGCCACGTCATCTGAGTCTCGCTTTGAGTCTTCGAGCGCCTCGCAACCGCGAACGGGATCGAGATTCCGACCATCAACATAAAGGACGGCCATATACAATCGTAAAAGCGCAAGCCCTGCCACGGGGTATGATCAAATTCGTATACGAGCAGGTTTAGGATGTAGTTGTTTCCAACTGCGTGGAGCGACCGCATGACCTCAGCCCCTCCGGCAAGCCATAGCATAATGAAGCCGCGAAACGTGTCCAGCGAAACCAGCCGCTCCTTCGTTGGAGCAAGGAGCGCAGCTTCGCTTGGCATTGGCTTGTTGACGGTTGGGATCGCAACGCCATTCTCAAGATCTGAGTCTGAAACGTTCGTCGCCATATCCCGGCCTCCATCTCCCGACTATAGGGTTCCGCACGTCTGCGGTACATGGATTCGCACTGCGAATCTATTTGACACATTCTCATGCGTCCACGCATGAAAGCATCCCAAGTCAGGCGCGTGAATGCCCATCTGTAAATCCTTGCGAACCTGAATTCAGCTAATGACGGGTCTAATCCGCCCCCCTAGGCGGTCGCCGATCAATGCTCTAACCTGGCGCATTCAGCTTCCAGACATGTTTACCCAGCCCTGCCGGAATACGGATCACAAATGGCTGGCGAGACAAATCTACCGCTCGCTCCGTGGTCTCCGATTCCTGATCAGTGCTCAAACGGAAATTGCGAAGGCTTCCAAGCTTTTCGCGCAGCGGGTCCGCAAGCCACAACCACCAGGAGGAAGGATGCTTCTCGAAAAATGCGCAATAGGGATCTTCATAGTCAAAGGTCAATTGCCATCCGGTGTCCGTTGCCGAAGAACCGATTCGGGTGTGGAGGATCCCGATGTAGTGATTTGCACTTATGGTCTCGTACCCTGTGGGCAGCGCGTTAAAAAGACTTTCAACAAAATCCGGCCGAAGAGCAATATCCCGATCGTGAAAAACTAACATGACAGGCCCATCCGGATGCTGAGGCTGCAACTGGGAATGCAAGGCGTCCAGGCGGTCGTAACCACTCGTAAAATGCGGTGAGATGCCGGTCATATCCAACACCAGCCGGCGATCCAGATAATAGTAGAAATCGGGTTCGGCATGGAAAAGCCCGAAACCCACTCGCGCTGCCAAACGGCCGGTGTTGTTAGATTCCGACTTCGACCAACCGCCATTACCGGGTCTTAGCTCGAGAGGTCGCTGGCCGAAATCATTTTCTATATCCTCGATCCCTTGCTCCATGTGGAACAGTTGGACGATCGCGGGAACTTCCGTACCGCGCCTATGGTCCGCAAATTCTGAGTACCAGCCGTCCGCGGAGGCTTCCCCCTTCAAGTCCGCCGCCCACCATGGTCCGGGCGGGGACTCAAGATTCGGGGCCATGTGGGTCCAACCGTGGCTCTCAATTTGGAGGACTCCAGCGGCAACAGCATCCAAAAGACCTCTTCGGGTCGAGGCATAATCCTGGTGCAGCCCCCATGGGTCGATGAATTTCCGGGTCCAAGGGGACACGATTCGTTTCGACTCCCTGCCAACGTATCCGGTAATGATGTTGGCGGCGACGATGGCATGGTGCTTTTCCAGGGGAGCAATCAGATGCTCGCGCAAGGTCTCCTCGCTTGGTTCTAGGTAATGCCAGTAGGACAGAAAACCTTTGTCGGCTGTCCCCCAGTCGTCCATCTCGATCTCGATTGCATGGGAATAGTCCACATTGGGCTGAACCAGGTACCCCAAGCTCCAAACAAGTGAACGAAAGAAAATTTCCCTCCAATATGAAGAGTCGCGAAGCAACGCGACGTCTGGAACGCCTACCCATATTGCTGAAGTGTCATCCGCAATCTGATTTACAGATACGACCGGATGACCAGCCTGATCGATTAGAACTTGTGCCCCTTGCGGCACCATCCAGGACCGCGTGGTGAAATCCCAACTGGTCATGAGCGTACTCATTCCCTCGGCTGTCAGCCGCCGGGTGATGAAATGCGCCTGGGTAATGCGCAGAGGATCGGTCGCTGTGTATACGTCCCTAAATTTGGCCCCCAGTAACTTTTCCAGGCCAGGATCCAGAAACCGGGATTTGGCGACCAGCAGACCCGTCCCGCCATGCACCGCCTCTTCGAGGGACACTGTGTTCTGGTCCTTGTACGATGGGAGGTCTGCAAGCCAAATCAATGCGCCGTATCGGATGTCTCCAGAGCGGTCAAAAAGATACGAAGCGTCGAGGTGCTGTTCGTCCAGACGTAAGATGTCAAAAGGCACGGACCAGGCTTTGAGCAGCGCCGCAACCGGCTGAAAATCGTCCTTTTCATGATCCACCAGAATGCTGCTCGGGTCGCTCCACCTTTCCACGACGAGCAGGACCCGGTAAGGTTTCCGAGGAAACGACGGCCCCTTTTCCTGGCCCCACCCTCTGGTGGGGAAAAGCAGCGGGAATAGGATCAGAAGGGATATGAGTTTTACGGGTCGTACCTCGCAGTGCCTTCTAATGGTGGACCTCCCAAAGCAAAATGCGAACAAATGCTATTGGCGCCGGAGTTTGACTTGCTCGAGTTTTCGAACGAGCCCTATTGAGAGTCTTTACGCGGATTGCACGCGCTGTGCCGTGGCTTCCACGACGTGCCGCGCCCACCTCGATTCCAAGTTAGCGTCGACTCTGATCATTCGGGTAGGAAGTGCCCGGACTTGTGCCATGCCTTGGGTGGAGAACCCTTCCATAGCGAAATGCACTTGGTGCCTCCCGGCAGCCACCTTCGCAGCCCAGCGATATCCCGAGCTGCTAGCTGCTGTTGAAGTCATCGTTGCCCTCGCATCGGATATGACGGCCCTTTGAGAATCCATCACAATCCCTTCGGTCACGCCAAGATTTAGTTGCCTCCGGACCGGTAAAACCCATGAATGAATAAGAAATAGACCTGAGGGCGAAATTTCAAGAAAAACCCTTCTGCACAGCATACGACAACCAGCGCCCTTTCGGCTGCCAAATTACTCAATGGAGCAATTCGCGGGCGCCGTCCTCTCTTACATCTCACAACTTGACCTGTCAAGACGCAATTGGTAAGTTGAGGGTCCACTGTTCAATGGAGTGAACATTTTCTGAGGATTGGATGGCCAGCTTACGCGGTTGCGGTGCGCCTTCGGTCGACCGGGCAGTCCGAATTTTTGAGCTTTTGGCCCATTCTCAAAGGGGCCTTTCGCTATCCGATATAAGCCGAACCCTCGACCTTCCAAAAAGTTCCGTATACTTGTTGGTTTCAACCCTCGAGAAGAATGGTTATTTGCAAAAGAACATTCAGACCGGACGGTATTGTTTTGGGCTGAAGCTCGTTAGTCTTAGTCGAAGCGCCTTGGAAAACCTGGATCTGCGACAAGTGGCAAGACCGTTCTTACAGAAGGTGGCGCAAGAGACCAGGCTCACTGTTCATCTCGCAGTTCTGGAGCGCGGCGAAGCAGTGATCATTGATAAGATTGAGTCGCCGGGAATGGTAAAGTTGGCTACATGGATTGGCCGGCGGTTGGATGTCAACTGCACTGGGGTTGGGAAAGCACTCATTGCTTTTATTCCGGAGGAGTCATTTGATCGGCAAATTACCGCAAAGACTTTGACCAAACACAACGACCGGAGTATTGCCTCAATCGGGGCGCTTAAGAAAGAACTTGTTCTGGTAAGGAAATCAGGCTATGCATTTGATGATGAGGAAGATGAAATTGGGCTACGTTGCCTTGGCGCTCCTATCTTCGATAACGGGCGGGAGGTTGTAGCTGCTCTGAGCGTTGCGGGGACCGTGACCCAGATTCCGATGGAGCGAGTATCGGAGTTGGGCAAAAAGGTCAAGCAAGCTGCCGATGCCATTTCTGCCAGTTTGGGTTGCGCGTAAATTGAGGAGGAAAAGACGCCGCCGCATTCTTTCAAGTAACGCCTGATCTTTCTGATCCGCTATCTCCGGCAGCTATAACAGTGAGGATCTGAGATGCTTCGCAAGACATTTTCGAAGCGTCTCGACCGGGCTGAAAACTCCAAACCCTCTCAGTCAATGGGCCGATTTCACCACAAAATAGTTCTGACACGAACGGCACCCGGAATCCGCGTGATAATCCGTTCCGGTTCCTATTGTATTTTTGACGATGCGGGACGGATTCCACCTGGTTCTTCATACGCCCATAAACCGCAAAATTTCTCTACCGCATTTGGCACGGCTCAGCTACCACGGAAAGTGTTCACTAGGATGAACAACAACTGCTTAAGCGCCTAAATCCGCCTTGACTTTCTAAGCTCCACGCCTATGATCGGCCTTCTTACTTAAGAGCTATTCCATAACCCTCTGCCACACAATGAGGGGACAGGTGGCATGAACAAGCGCCTGGTGGATGGTAATCAAGCGGCCATGGTGCACGACCAGTTGTGGGAAGTTGCCGAGCCAAGCGATGCTGAGTTCGACGATCCAGCGCCGGTGGTAGTGCCGCAGCACGCGACCATCTTGAGGCGGCGTCCAGTACTGGCTGGAACGGTGCGGGGCAAACAGGGTGATCCCGCGACGCCGCAACCGTTCGCGCACCGCATTGCTGTCATACCCCTTGCCGGCGATCACCCGCGGGGGGTTTTGCCAGGGACGCCTGCCGCGAGTGGTGGCGCACGTTTCTTCCGCCAGCCGAATCTCGGCCGGAGAGGCAGAGTAAAGGCGTGCTCTCAAAGAAACTCCGCCGTCGTCGACCACAACCATCCACTTCGTCACCTTGCCCCGCTTGCTTTTGCCGACGGCGGCCCCCCTTTTGGGGCCGGCGCAAAACTCGCGTCCAAAAACGACTCGCTCAACTTCAAGTGCTATCGCTCGTTTAGCTCCGCCAGAAATGTTCGCCACATGCGCAGCCAGACGCCCCGCACTTCCCGGTCGCACAGCCGCCGCCAGCAAGTGGACGGAGAGAGGAACTCGCTGGGCAAGTCCTGCCAGCGTGCTCCACTGCGCAGAATCCATCCCGATACAGTTCATCGGGACTTTTCAGCACCTCGCGGTTCGGAACCGGGGGGGGAGTCCCCGCGCCGCTGGCGTGGTGGTCGGGGGAGCAAGGGCCTGATTTTCTCCCGCTGTGCCCCGGTCGGCAAGCGGCCGTACCGCCGCATCCGCCTTCCCCCTGTCGCTCTTCCCCCTCCCAGGAAAAGACAACTAGCGGCAAATTAACCTATTACACCCGGTTTTGAAACGGCTTTTAAGCCAGAAGGAGAAAGAGCTATGGGATACAAGCTACCCCTAAACCGCACCGAATTATGTCTCACTGCGCTGGTATTACTGGCTCTGGTCCTCCCTTGCGCAGGGCAACAAGTGAATGCGACTTTTGCCGGGACGGTCAGAGACGCCAGTGGCGCTGTCATGCCCGAGGTGACGCTGACGGTTAAGAACGAGAGTACCGGGGCTGTTGCGACGACGATCTCCGATGGGTTGGGCAATTACATTTTCCCGTCACTTACCCCGGCCACCTACACTCTTTCAGCACAGAAAAGCGGCTTCAACACTACGGTGATTTCCGGCATCACCCTGAGCGTGTACCAAAAGGCCACGATGGATGTAGTGCTGCGAGTGGGGCAGGTTAGGCAAACCGTCGAGGTTAAAGGGGGACCACCACTCGTCAACACGAGCAGCGCCAGCATTGGCACGCTTATTGGCGAGCGGGAAACTGTCGACCTCCCGCTCAACGCGCGCCGTACCAGTGAGCTGGCCCTTCTGGTTCCAGGCATAGTAAATACTTCGGGGAACTCACTAACTTCGGCTAATGGTAACGGTTCCGGCTTCAACCAGACCAGCTTCAGTGCGGTGGGCAGCACCTCGGCCAGCAATCTGGTTTTGATCGACGGAATGCTCAACCGAGCGCTCAACAACGGAGGATTTGCTTTAGATCTCGCTCCGGAGATGGTGGAGGAATTCAAAATCCAGAACAACGTTTACGACGCTGCATATGGCATCACCGCCGGCTCGGTGATGAACATGGTTACCCCCTCTGGCACGAACCGGCTTCACGGCTCCACCTGGGACTACTTACGGAACCAAAAGCTCGACGCGCGCAACTTTTTTGCCCTCAACGACGTTAACCCTTCTACCGGAGCGGAAATTCCGGGCTCGGCGCGGCCGGAATTTATCCGGAACCAATTTGGCTTTGCCGTGGGTGGCCCGATTCGGAAGGATAAGACCTTCATTTTTGGAAGCTATGAAGGATTGCGACTGGCTCAAGGCCAGACCGGAACCTCGGTCGTACCTACTGCGGATGAAAAGGCGGGGGATTTCAGTTCCTTCCTCACCGGACAAACGGTCAATCTTTGCGGCGGGGGTGGGCCGGCAAACCTTAACTTTGATTCGGGACAATTG
>Ga0066709_100006055_pt1 | contig 10135 bp, 10 predicted proteins | sample GraSoiAngelo_158_FD_79665 | JGI IMG/M metagenome (GOLD analysis project Ga0066709, IMG submission 79665) | Grasslands soil microbial communities from the Angelo Coastal Reserve, California, USA - 14_1009_16_30cm | ecosystem: Environmental > Terrestrial > Soil > Grasslands | place: USA... | reverse complement strand
GCGCCCGGAGGGGGAGTTGCTCGAAGAGCTGATGCACCGCGCGGTGGCCGTGCTCGACGCAATGACCGGGCTGGTCTTCTCGCTCGACGAAAAGCTCAACGTCCAGCAACTCTTTACCTTCGGATTCGAGGTTCCGGCTCAATCGAGTGGCGTGCTTGGCGATCCGGCGATCAAGCAGGTGCTGTCATCGCGCGAGCCGATTTCCCTCGCAGGGGCGCGGTTTCTCGGCGGCGCGCCGAGCGACGTGCTGGTCGCAACGATGATCGCCGGCGAAAGCGTCGTCGGCATCCTGGCCGTCGGCGGGAAAGAGGAGCGTAGGGCGAAACGCGGCAGCTTCGTCGAGGATGACCTCCGCTTTCTCTCTTCGCTCGCAGCGATCGGCGCCGCGGCGATCGACAACAGCCGGCACTACCATCGCCTCAACGTGATCCGCGAATCGCTCGAGGATGAGAACCGGAACCTCAAGCAGCGCATGCTCCGCGAATACTCGGACCGGCTCATGGTCGGCGACTCGCCCAAAATGCAAAAGGTGATCGATCTTGTGGCTCGAGTAGCGGATAGCCAGGCCAACGTGCTGATCCGCGGCGAATCGGGGACCGGTAAAGAGATGGTGGCCCGGCTGATTCACGGGAATTCGCCGCGGAAAGAGGGACCGTTCGTGGCCATCAACTGCGCGGCGCTTCCGGAGACGCTGCTGGAGTCGGAGCTTTTCGGCATCGAGCGCGGTGTCGCTACCGGAGTCGAGGCGCGGCCGGGCAAGTTCGAGCTGGCCCGAGGCGGGACGGTGTTCCTCGATGAAGTGGGCGATATCCCCCTGACCCTGCAAGCCAAGCTGCTGCGCGTTCTGCAGGAGCGGGAAGTCGAAAAACTCGGCGGCCGCCGCCGCATCCCCATCGATGTCCGAATTCTCTCCGCCACTCATCGCAGCCTCGAAGAAATGATCGAGCGCAGCGAGTTTCGTCAGGATCTCTACTATCGCCTCAAGGTCGTGGAAATCGTTCTCCCGCCGCTGCGCGAGCGGAAGGAAGACATTCCCAAGCTCGTGCGCTATTTCCTCGACAAGTACGGCAAGCGCGAGGGCCTGCGCGACGTCCGCATCACTCAGGACGCCCTGCAGAACCTGATGCGCTACTCGTTTCCAGGCAACGTCCGCGAACTGGAGAATGTCATTGAAGGAGCATTGGCGCTGACCACGGATCCCATCATTGATTCCGGCGACCTGCTGATGCCGGACCGAGCGACCGTGACAGCGGGTGAGGAGATCTCCGCCGACCTCCCCTCGCTCGATGAACTGGAGCGGCGCTACGTAGCGCGGGTTCTCGCCTTCACCAAAGGAAACATCTCGAAAGCAGCGAAGATCCTCGGCATCGACCGCAAGACCCTCTATCGAATGCGCAGTGTGCTGTCCCAATCTGGCACAACTGAGGAGAAATGGGATATACACTAACAAGTGGCTAAGCTTCAGCAAGTTGCGTAGTGTCATAGACATCGTAACGGTAGCATGTAGCGAAATGCCACATATGGATCGGACGCCTCGATCGACGGTTCCCCTCATGTAAACTTAGTGGCATCAGGAGGTTAGAAGGAGAGGTGGGCGTGCAGTACGGGTGGCAGTCGCGTTGCTCCTGCGAGGCCCCAGATGAGGGGGGTCACCATGAACAACGTCGCAGAAACCCGCACCAGCGCCATCTCCATGCCATACGCTCTCTCCGTGCTGCTGGCGGGCAACACATTCGCCCTCCTGGCGCTCGATCACCTTGGACAGATTCCGGCCTGGATCAAATCAGCGGTCGCGCTCTTTCTGGCCTTCTGATCTTCCCGCCACTCAGGATTTCCTTTGATGACCACGACTGACCAGCGGCAGATGGAGCTGACTCTTCCGATGGTCCCAGACATCGAGATCGCCGCTGCTCGTGCCGCCGGCAATCTGGCCCGCGAGTTGGGAATGAGCTCGGAGAAAGTCGATGAGATGATGCACGCCGTCATCGAAGCGTGCATCAACGCCCGCGAACACGGATATTGCGCCGACAATCGCATCTATCTAAGATTCGTCGGCACTTCCCAGGGCGAAGGTCGCAGGATCGACGTCTGGGTCACTGACCGCGGTAAGGGATTCGATCCGGACGACGAACGGTCTCGCCGCGCGGCTCCCGGAACTGCTCACAAACGCGGCCGGGGACTCCAGCTCATTGAGGCGCATATGGACGAGGTCGACATCTCCACCAGCCGAGACGGCGGCACAACCATCCACATGGTCAAATACGAGAAGAAGTCATGACTGAGGAACTGAAAGTCGCGGTTGAGCGGAAACCGAACGGAGCGGTCCTGTACACCAAGGGCTATATCAACAACGTGGGCGGGGAAGAGATCGCCAATCGCGCGTACGAGTTGATGGACGACGGGGTACGCACGCTGCTGCTGAATCTCCGCGACACGAAGATCGTCAACTCGATCGGGATCAGCATTCTCATCGAGATCATCGAGAAGATGATGGACCAGGGTGGCAAGATCGCGTTCTGCTGCCTCACTCCTGTCATCCACAAGACGTTTCAGATCATGGGGCTCGCGAACTACGCAGCTATCTTCGAGAACGAAGAGACCGCAGTAAAGGAACTCACGTTGTAGCGGGTCGGCAACGGCCTCGATCCGCGACGCCCATAGTATTCTCGCGCCAACATGTCACCTCTCGTCCGCCGGCTCGCTGATTTCGTCCACGACCTTCAACAGATCGAGAGGACTTCGGCGCGGGGCGAGGCCATCCTCGACGCATTCACGCGTCACACTGCGTTTGCCGGCGGAGCGCTCTATCTGTGTGAGCCGCGGGACTCGAAGCTTCGCCTGGCCGCGCGCACGTCACAGTTCGTGGCCCCGGAGATTCTGGACGAAGAGATTCCGGCTGATCTGATTGCCACCTTCGGCCAGGTTCTCGTGCCCTTGCGTGCCGGTCGGGACCATCTCGGCCTGGTCAAGCTGACGTGCGAGACCGCTCACTCGGAAGATGATCTGGAAGTGCTGCGGGCCGCGGCGGCGTTCGTCAGCGCGCTCATCGCCAATCAGCGATTGGTTCAGGAGATGCGCGAGGGAGACTTCCAGCTCAAGTATCGCGTGTGGGAGCTGGAGTCGCTCTACGACATCGGTCTGTCCATTGCCGGGACGCTGAACATCGACGAGCTGGCGGACGAGGTCCTCTTTCGGACCATCTCGCTGCTCAACGCTCGAAGCGCGGCGCTCCTGCTGCGCGACGGTTCTACATTCAAGGCCTACCGATCGTTCGGCGACGTGAATCTCGATCCGGATGCCCTGGCTCGCCTGGGCAGCGACGCAGCCCCGCTCAGCCTCGGCGGCGGGATGACCGTGGCCGTTCCGATCAAGGGGAACAACGCCATCATCGGTGTACTGGCCGCTTGCGATCGGGAGACGCGCGACGGAGTCGGCGCCTTCGAGCCGAACGAAATTCGGCTCCTGTCGCTCTTCGCCAACCAGGTGGCCATCGCCCTGGAGAACGCTCGGCTGCATCTCGAGGCGCTGGAAAAGCAGGCCATGGAGCGCGAGTTCGAGCTGGCCGCCACGATCCAGCGCAACATTCTTCCCAAGGCCATTCCCTCCGTCGATCGCATCGAGATCGCTGCCCTGGCCCGTCCGGCTCGCCAAGTGGGGGGCGACTATCACACGTTCTTCGATCGTGACGGCGTGCTGACCATGGTGGTGGGCGACGTCGCCGGCAAGTCGATGTCCGCGGCGCTCCTCGTCTCTGCGCTGCACGCGGCAGTGCAACTTCTCGTTGCCGAAGGGCGAGAGCTCGGCGACGTGGCCACGGAGCTGAACACGCATATCTTCCGCTGGTCAGCGGAGAACAAGTTCGTCACGCTGATCCTCGTCTCCATCGACCGGGAGGCGGAGACGATTCAGTTCGTCAACGCCGGCCACAATCCCGCATATGTGCTCATCAGCGGGCATGTGGAGACGCTCAAATCGCATGGCCTGCCCATCGGCATCCTCGCCCAATCGAAGTACATGACGCAGACGCGGTCGTTTCCCGCCGGTTCTGCCGTCGTTCTCTACAGCGACGGGATCACGGAGGCGGAAAACGAAGCCGGTGAGGAATTCGGAAACGACCGACTGGAGGCGCTTCTTCGCGACGGGATGTACGACGCTCCTGGCCGGATGAAGGACCGAATCGCCACCGCCGTCGACGGGTTCACCGGCATGGCTCCGCAGAAGGATGATCAAACGCTGGTGATCGCCCGGATCGCGTGACCACGCCGGATTCATCCTTCATCCTTCCGCCCTCATCCTTTACACTCCCGCGCGTGAAGCGTGCCGCAAGCTGGCTTCTCTACGCCACGATTCCGATTGCGATTTTTCTCCAGATCACACATCGAAATCTCATCTGGCTGTTCATCTTCGCCTGCCTGGCCGTGCTGCCGCTGGCTGCCTGGATCGGAGCGAGCACCGAGCAGCTTGCCAGAAAGATGGGATCGACGGGCGGTGCGCTCTTCAACGCCACATTCGGAAACTTCGCGGAGCTGATCATCGCCATCTTCGCTCTGCGCGCCAGTCTTCCCGACGTCGTGCGCGCCTCGCTCGCGGGATCGATCGTCGGCAATCTGCTCTTCGTGACCGGGCTCTCCATGCTCGTCGGCGGCTGGCCGCGCGGCGTGCAGAAGTTCAATGCGCTGGCTGCCGAATCACAGGCTGGTCAGCTCATTCTCGCCCTCAGCGCGGCTCTCGTTCCGGCGCTTTTCTTTCGCGCCGCGATCCGCGCGCACCATCCGGAACTGATCCATCAGGTCTCCATCGGCACGTCGGTCATCCTGATCATCTCGTACGCCCTCGGCCTGCTCTTCAGCTTCAAGACCCATCGCGAAGCACTGGCTGCCGATTTGCCGCCGGAAACTGAGGAGCCGTGGACGGCCGAAAAGGCGATTTTGCTTCTGATTTTCGCCAGCGCTCTCATGGCGATCGTTGCCGAGGGACTAGTCGACGCAGTGAGCGATGTGGGGCGGGCCTGGGGGATGAATCAGGTCTTCATGGGCTTCGTCGTTCTGGCCATCGTGGGAAACGCGGCCGAGCACTCGACGGCGATTCTGCTGGCGAAGCGGAACCAGATGGGCACGGCGCTCAATATCTCCATGCAGTCGAGCGTGCAGATCGCGCTGTTCGTGACACCGCTGCTCGTCTTTCTGTCGTATCCGCTCGGCCATCCGCTCGATCTGCTCTTCACTCCGTTCGAGATACTGGCCGTAGGGCTGGCGGTGGCCATCCTGGCCTACCTGGTGATGGACGGCGAGACGAACTGGTACGAGGGGATCCAGCTCCTGGCGGTCTACGCCATCGTCGCCGTGGCGCTCTACTTCCTGCCGGCGAGCGCGACGCCTGTTCGCGGTTGAGGGTGTACTGCTAATCTCGTCAACGGTGAATCGCCGAGCGGTCCACAGGCCGTACTTCTTTGAAGTCTTCACCGTGATCAATTTCGTGATCATTGCGCTGCTGCTGATACGGATCACGCCTGCTCCGGTGCGCACAATGCCGGGCATCCTCCTGTCGATGATTCCGGCGTTCGTCCTGCAGACTGCCGCGGGTGTTGGCGTTCGCGCGCTGGTGGCCTGGCGGCAGGGGCGGGGGAGAGAGTACGGGACGATTCTCCGCTCGCCGGCGTGGTTGATCGACACGGCGCGCATCATCGTCTTCAGCGCGTTGTCCGTGCACACCTACTCCTGGATCAAGCTTTCGATGCCACTGCTCCACCCGCGGCTCTTCGATCAGGAGCTGTGGGACATCGACCGAGCCATCTTCTTCGGCCACTCGCCGAATATTTTTTTTCTCGATCTTTTCTCCAACCGAGCCATGCTTCGATTGATCGACGTCAGCTATGGCAATGTCTTCCTGGCCAGCCTGATCATCGCCTCGGCCTTCTTCGGCTCGGCGCCGTCGAGGCGCGCGCGCGTGGCGTTCACCGACTCCAACACGGCCATGTGGATCGTGGGCGCCTGGCTGTACATGCTGGTGCCCTCTCTCGGGCCAGCGTACCGATTTCCAGATGTCTGGCTGGCCCTGGCCTCCGTGCTGGCGCACACACAGGAGCTCCAGCGCATCCTGATGACCAACTACCAGGCCGTCCTTCAGTTCAGGCGCGGCGTCAACGCACCGGTGAACATCCTCTATGGTGTGGCGGCGTTTCCCAGTCTTCATGTCGCATTCGAGATGCTGGTCGTTCTCTGGATGCGCCGCGTCTGGCGTCCGGGCGAGGTCCTGTTCTGGATCTTTTTCCTGATCATCTTTCTTGGATCGGTCATCACAGGCTGGCACTACCTCATTGATTCGCTGGCCGGAATCGTTCTGGCATGGGTCTGCTACGCTGTTGCCGCGCGGACCTGGCGGATCGATCGCTGGGTGGCAATACGCGGTCGCCGCTGAGCGTTTTTCGACACATGCCGCAACTGACCGAACGACAGATCACCCTCGGCGAGATTCTCTCCAAGCGCACGAGAGAAGGCGCGCCGGAGCTCTATGACAAGCTGGAGAATGAAGCGGTCCGCTGCTATTCCTGCGGCCACCGCTGCAAGATTCTCAACGGGCTCAAGGGCATCTGCAAGGTCCGCTACAACGAGGACGGCGTCCTCAAAGTGCCGCGCGGCTACGTTGCCGCCCTGCAGGTCGACCCGATCGAAAAGAAGCCGTTCTTTCATGCGTATCCGGGGGCACTGGCACTCTCCTTCGGCATGCTCGGATGCGATTACCATTGCGGCTACTGCCAGAACTGGGTGACTTCGCAGGCCCTGCGCGACCCGGTGGCCGGCGCGTCGCCCACCGACCTCGAGCCGGCCGATCTGGTGAAGCTGGCGAAACGTCACGGCGCGAAGGTCATCACCTCGACCTACAACGAGCCGCTAATCACTTCCGAGTGGGCCGTTGAAGTCTTCAAGGAAGCGAAGAAGGCCGGCCTGGTCTGCTCGTATGTCTCCAACGGTAACGGAACGGAACGGGTGCTCGACTACATCGCGCCCTACATCGATCTGTACAAGGTCGACCTCAAGGGCTTCGATGAGAAGCACTATCGCGATCTGGGTGGCACGCTTCAGCCGGTGCTGGAGACGATCAGAAGCCTGAAGCAGCGCGGCATCTGGTTGGAGATCGTCACGCTGGTGATCCCCGGCTTCAACGACTCGGACCATGAGCTGACGAATATCGCGGAGTTTCTCGCCGGAGTCGATCGCGACATCCCGTGGCACGTCACGGCGTTCCATCAGGATTACAAGATGACGGCCAACGCGAACACCGACGTGGGCACTCTCGTCCGCGCGTGCGAGATCGGCAAACGCGCCGGGCTCCGATACATTTACCCGGGGAACATTCCCGGCGGATTCGGCGATCGCGAAGGAACGCATTGCCCGAGTTGCAATGCGGTCGTCGTCGGCCGCCACGGTTTCCGCGTCACCTCGTTTCGTCTGAAGGACGGCAAGTGCCCGGAATGCGGCACGCCCGTTCCCGGCGTTTGGGGCGACGGCGCAGCTGTGGGCCGCGACGGAATTCCGCGTCCCGTCTTCAGTCTATCCTGAGCCCGAGCGCAGCGAGGGCGAAGGATCTCCGGTGGCGCGGCGACGGCGTAGGTTTGGGCGCAGCGCGTGTACCATGCCGTGTCGCTGTGCCACCGGAGATGCTTCGCCTTCGCTACGCTCAGGCTCAGCATAAACTTCCATGTCGGAGTTCATTGACGTTGCCAATGCAAATGATCTTCCTGTCGGCCGGGCCATGACCTGCGCGATCGGCGAGCGGAAGATCGCTCTCTTCCACACCGCGAAAGGATTCTTCGCCACTGACAATACGTGCCCGCATCGAGGCGGACCGTTGTCGGAGGGCGACGTCCTGGGAAACGAGATCGTCTGTCCCTGGCACTTCTGGACTTTCGAAATCGAGAGCGGCGCGTGCGTGGGCAATCCCGACTTTCACCTCGTCGTCCATGAAGTGAAGGTAGAAGGCGGTCGCGTTCTGGTGAGGATGGCGTGAACGGGAAGCCGCTGCGTCACATCGATCTCTACAGCAGCACGGGACGTCTGGAGGCGTTGTATCGCGAACTTCAGGATCCCGCCGCCGTCGCCGTGGTCTGTCATCCACACCCTCTCGGCGGTGGCACGCTGCACAACAAGGTGGTCTTTCGCGCCGCCCGCGGTCTGGAGAACGCCAACGTGGCCACGTTGCGATTCAACTTTCGCGGCGTCGGCACCAGCGGCGGAAAACATGACGAAGGAGAAGGGGAGATCGACGACGTGTTCGCCGCCGTCGATTGGGCCGTCCGAATGCATCCAGGCAGGAAGCTGATCGTCGGCGGATTCTCCTTCGGCGCCTGGGTCGCCTCACGCGCCGCATGCGAGCTGCCCAAAGTCGACGCCATCTTTCTGATCGGAACCCCTGTCAACAAGTACGACTTCGGATATCTCCGCCGATGCGACAAGCCGATGCTTTTCCTTCACGGAACGCAGGACGAGCACGGCGACGTGGAAAAACTCGAGAAGCTAGTGCAGCAAGTGCCAAACGTGCAGAGCGTCATCATCACCGGCGCCGATCACTTCTTCACGAAGGAACTCGACGCCGTGGAGGAGACGATGCGGACGTGGGCCGAAGAGATCCTCGAGAAGTAGCGTCCATCATTGACTTGTATGTTGAAACGCCATATTTTGATCGAGTAGTCTTCGCGAGGCCCCGGGCTCTCCTCCTTGCGATTCTGTTGGCGCTTCTCACCGGGGCATCGCGAAGCTGCGCTGCAGGAAGCGCAATCCTTCGATCGTCCGCGCCCCATGCCATGTGAATAGGTGTCCCGGAAACGGACCGATGATCCGCGCTCCGGACATTTCGCGCATCGCGTCTGCATCGGCTTCAGTGAATAGATACGGCTCGTCCGGCAGGAAAATGACGTCGGGACGAAGCGCAGTGACTTCCTGGGCCTCGATGATCGGATAGCGCGTTCGATCGCCGAGAAGATTTCGTCCGCCGATACTCACAACCAGATTCGATACGTACGTGTCGCCGCCACACCACATCCACGGCTTCTTCCAGATCGGAACGACGAAGGTGAAGGCGGCAAGCGGTTGGCGATTGGCCGCGAGCAGGGCGACAAGCTCTGTGGCGCGCTTCTCCGAGCGATGGATGGAGCCGAGGAGCGAGATCAGTGCCGCGACGTCGTCGACGCTCTTCGGCTCAGTGGAGAACACCGGAGCGAACGCAGCGATCTCGTCGGCGTGTCGCTTCAGGTTCTCTTCGAGGTTGACGTAGACGATGTCGGGGGCGAGCTGCCGGATGCGGGCAACCGATGGTGTCTTCGTTCCGCCGACGCGCGTTCGGTCCATCCCCCGAGGAAAGATGCAGAAGTCGGTGATGCCCACCACCTGCTCGCCCGCCCCCAATTCGAAGAGAGTCTCGGTGAGGGAAGGGACAAGCGACACGACCCGGCGCGGCGGTTGTGGGAAATCGAATTCGCGGCCCAGGAGATCGCGGGCGATCACGGCCGACTGAAGAAATCGCCGCGATTCCAGGTCGGGCGTTCGGGCGCATCGGCGATGGCCTTTACCAGTCGGAGATTCGCCTCGACATAACGCGCGCCTGACGCGAAGTCGAAGTGCTGGCTCATGTCGTCGGCCGGCGAGTGATACACGCGACGTAGCCAGTTGCGCGTGATGGCCGCGCCATCCAGCGCCGGATCGAGGCTCTTGATGCCCGGTTTGAGATGAATGGCCGGGATGCCGCCCTCCACGAACGAGAACTGATCGCTGCGGATGAAGCGAACCTCCTCCGGATACGGATCGGGGCTCATCTGCATCCCGGCGGCGTTCGCGGCGCGCGCCGCGAGTGGACCGATGGACGTGTGTTCGCCGCCGAGGGCGATGAGATCGGCGACGGGGTAGAGCATCAGGAACATGTCCATGTTGACGTCCGCCACAATGGATGACCGCGGCACGGGAGGATGGCGCACGAAGAATTTCGAGCCCTGAAGACCTTTCTCCTCGCCTGTGAGCGCAACGAAGATCACCGAGCGGCGGGGCGGCGCAGCCACGAGACCGCGGGCGATCTCGATGAGGCAGGCGATCCCGGAAGCGTTATCGTAGGCGCCGTTGTAGATCGAATCGCCACCTTTAGCGGG
>Ga0066709_100006053_pt1 | contig 10136 bp, 12 predicted proteins | sample GraSoiAngelo_158_FD_79665 | JGI IMG/M metagenome (GOLD analysis project Ga0066709, IMG submission 79665) | Grasslands soil microbial communities from the Angelo Coastal Reserve, California, USA - 14_1009_16_30cm | ecosystem: Environmental > Terrestrial > Soil > Grasslands | place: USA... | reverse complement strand
GGACACGACAGGGATTGTGACACCTCAGCGTCCGCTGGTGATGGCCCGGCGAATGGGCGCGAGCGGCGCGCGATCGTCGAATTCCACCGCCGTCCCCCGCAACGCGACCCCCAGCCTGAGAAAGAGCGCGTCGAGATCCACTTCGACGGGCCTGGAACCCATCTTCGCGTACAGCTCTTCGAGCACCTTCGCTCCCACTGCGCGGTCGCCGACGTCCAGCGCGCTTTGCAGCGGCCAGCGATCCGCGATGCTCCCTCCCCGCGCCACAAGCGCCCGAAGCGCGTGCTCGAGTCCGAACCGATTGCCGGTCCGCTCCCGGATCTCGACGTCGGCGAGCAGCCAGAACAACGCGCCGCCCCAGTAGGTGCGGCCCCAGGTGTGCGTCTGATCGAGCCCCTCGTCGCCTCGCTGCGGCAGCCCTTGCGGCAGTCCGCGCACGAGGTCCCGCCACATCTTCTCCGGGCTCAGCTCACCGGCCCGCGCGCGCGCGATCGGCTCGACGTAGGTGGCGAGACCTTCCTCCGCCCAAAGATGACGGCGCCCCAACGAGGGAAACCCGAGATGGATCAGCTCGTGTACGAGCTCCCAGCTCGCGTGCGCCTCGGCAAGATCAATTTCCGTGCCGAGCAGGAAGAGGATCGATGCGCCTCCGATGCCGCGGGTGCGGCCGTGGATCTGATGCCCCGACGCAGGCAGGACCAACAGAAGCGCGCCGTCGACCGGAAAGCGCCCGAAGTAGGGCGCGACGAGCACCGCGCAGCTTCGAATCCAGCCGAGCAATTCTTCCTCGCTCTGCCGGCGCGCTCCTCTTGCGAGTGCCACGGTCAACGAGCCGCCCTCCAGCTGAAGCTGCTCGACGCGCAGGTCGCCAAAAGCCGCGTAAGGCAGACCGCCGAGAGCGGAGGCCTTCAGCGGACCTCGAGGAAGACCCGCGACGAAGCGCGTGCCTTCCGGCGTCGACACGTTCAGCTCTGTGGTCGCTCCGGTCGGCGCGCGCAGGGGGCGCAAGAGCCACGCGCCTGGGGGCGATTCGACGACCTCTCCATGGAGCGCGGCCAGGTCATCGTCCTCGCGCGCGGCAGCGGCTTCACGCAGCCCAAAGCGGTAACGGATGCGACAGCCGCGCAGGGCGCACTCGGGAGCGAACCAGGAGTCGCCGCGCCGCTCGATGGGAACGGCGCCATTTGCCGAGACGATCCCGACGTCGCGCACGAACGACTCGGCGCCGTCGTCGACGCTCAGCTCGCCGTCGCGATCGGGGAAGGCCGGAATGCGCGCCTCGATGGCGAGCTCGCGGGCACCTTCGCTCGCCGCCACTTCGTAGCGGAGGCCGGCCGCGGCGAGGAGGGCCGCGATCAGCCCGATCATGCCGGAGCCTTCGGCCCCAGCTCCGACGCGTACTTCCTGCGCAGCGCCTTGTCGAGAAGGTGATCGAGGCTGATCCACCCGGGCCCCGAGAGGAAGAGCCAGAGAAAGCTCAGCGCATAAAGCGGTTCGTCCAACTCGACGAAGTCGTCGAGCCCGCCCACCTTCCTCAACTTCACCGCCAGCAGGGCGACCACCATGTTGATGAAGAGCGGAATGGAAACAGGCCGCGTGAATAGACCCACCACGATGAGCAGGCCGCCGAGGAACTCCGTCCAGCCGGAAAGCGCGGCATTGAAGGCCGGCGCTGGGATGCCCCAGTCGGCGAAACGCTCGGCCATTCCCTGCAGATTGTGGATTTTTCCCCAGCCGGTCTCGAGAAAGAAGTACCCGACGAAGAGCCGCACGAGGAGCTGCGGCACCCACTGCGCGCGAGTCAGGCGGCGCAGCGCTTCATCGATCCGCGCTGCCGCGGTCATGGCGTCTCCTCTGGTTCTGCGAGAATCCAGCCCTCTACGAACCAGCTCGAGATGGCGCGGAAAGCCGCTTCCACCGCGTCGGACCGCTGTGCAAACGCCTCGCAGACGGTGCCGAGCGGCTCGCCCGATCTCGCCAGCGCCAGCGCCTGCGCTTCGTCGTCATCGATCGGCGCGTGCAGCACGTCGAATTCCTTTCTCCAGACCGCTACGCACTGGCGGTGCGGTGAGGGCGGTCCCGGCCGAGCACCCTCCTCCAGCGCCTGCCATAGCGGTTGCAAGTCGTGCGCGAGATCGAGCACGCGTAGCGCCGGAACGAAACGCAGACGAGCGAGCGGCAGCGCGTCGGGACTCATCATGCGCAGCCGCTCCGGTGGCGCGGGCTTTACGTTGGCTTCCTCGAAGACCTTGGCCCGCGCCCATTCGAGCGCGGCGAGTTCGGCGAGGTCGGCTCGCGCGCCCTCCCCGCTCCACTCGCGCAAGAAGTCCGGCAGCTCGCGCCCCAGTTCGGAGAGCGACGCGTGCCGAGATGGTTTTTCTCGAAGATACTCCTCGGCCATCGCGTAGAACGGCGCATCGCCGAGGAGAAGCGCGAGCTTGGGGAAGTCGTCGCGCAGCGCATCGATCTGCCGCCAGATGAACATGTCGGCGTAGATCCCGATGCGCGCATGGGCGTCGAGCGAGGGTGTTCCGGCGAGGAGCACCGTGGGGTCGATCGCCTCGCTTCCCGGAGCGCGCGTGGCGAGTTGATGGAAGAGCCGCTGCATCTCGGCGAGCTTCACGATCCCACCGCCCGAAGACCCTGCACCTCGGCTTCGATGGCAGCCGCCTTGCGACTCTCGCCGACCAGCACTTCCAGGTCGGGAATGTGGTCGTCCCACTCGATCAGCGCCGGCACCGGACCGAAGCGAGCGACGGCCGCGCGGTACAGATTCCAGACTGCCTCTGGCACCTCGGCATCGTGCGAGTCGAACAGGTAGGCGCCCTTGTCGCTGTGGCCGGCAAGATGGAATTGCGCGACGCGATCGGCGGGCACCCCGGCGATGTACTCGGCGGCGGAGAAGCCGTGGTTGCGTGCGCTGACGTAGATGTTGTTGACGTCGAGGAGGATGCCGCAGTCTGCGCGCCTCGCGACTTCGCCGAGAAAGTCCCACTCGGCCATGGTCGACTCGCGGAAGGCAACATACGAGGAGACGTTCTCGAGCAGGATCTGGCGCCCGAGCGCCTCCTGCACCTCCCCGACGCGCTCGACCACGTGCGCGAGCGCCTCTTCGGTGAGCGGAAGCGGCCACAGGTCGTGGACGTAACGGCCGCCGTGGCGGCCCCAGCAGAGATGATCGGAAACGATCGCCGGCTGGATGCGATCGGCGAGCGCGCGCAACGCCCTGAGATATGGCACGTCGACTGGATCCGTGGACCCGATGGAAAGCGATACTCCGTGCAGCGCCACCGGAATGTCGCGGCGCACTTTCTCGAGCGCGGCCACCGGCCTTCCGCCGGGAGCCAGGTAGTTCTCGCTGACCGCCTCCATCCATTCGACAGGAGGTCGTTCGGCAAGCAGCCGGCCGATGTGGCGGGGCCGAAGCCCGATGCCATGGCCGAGGTAGGGTCGCGCGATGCTCATGGCGGATACGGGTCGGCGGCTGGGGAGCCGCCGGCCCGATGTCTCCGTCACATCTTCATCGGCTTTTCTTTCGATACCTTGCCGCCCTTGGCCTCGCAGTCCTTGGCGTTCTTCGCCATGGTGAAGCTCTGGCCCTTGCAGTCGTTCTTGCCTTTGCAGTCATGGGCCGCGCTCTTGCAGTTGCCCTTGCCCTTACAGTCGTTCGTCCCTTCGCAGTGGACGCCCTTCATCGCCTTGCCCTTGCCGGCGAAAGCCACCGCGGGGGCCATCAAGGTGGCGAGCGCTCCCGCGATCGCCAAACCCCTCAAAGTCCCGTTCTTCATGTGTGAGCCTCCTGGTTCTACGTCTCTGCTGCGACGGCGATAGACCATCGTCGCCGTACTCCGTTACGCCCAAAGATGCCAACCGGTTACGGTCATCTGCCGTCACTCAGCAGGAGCGCGACTTCGGAGGCGAGAACGTGGCCGCGGAGGAGCGAAACCACGACTCCGTGCGGCACGCGGGGCTCCCGTAAAGCTCTGGAAAAGGAGAGCGTCGGACGCGCTGCGGTCTCGAGCAGGTACGCGCCTCGATCACGCGCCACTCGCATCACGTCATGGCGCCTTCAGCGGCGTGGGGCTGTGGTCGGCGAAGAGCGCCTCGGCCCGCGCGAGTTGCCGGGCGAAAACCGCCGGGTCCGCCGTGGGCAGATCAGACCCGCTTGCGGCAGACGTAGGCCGTCGTGCGGCGTTTGAGCGCGCGCTTGGACTCGAGCCATTGGGGTGCGCATCGTATACGCCCCAATCGCGCCGGCAGTTACGGCTTGAGATGGGGGAGAGGCGCGGGACTGCGATCGCGATAGAGAGGCTCGGTCTTCGCAAGCTGGCTCGCGAACGTCGAAGGATCGCTCGTAGGGAGGTCGCAGACATTCCTCCGGCACACGTATGCCGTCGCCTTCGCGCGTTGCGCGCGTTTGCCCTCGAGCAACGGAACGATGTGCGCCTGCTTCTCGAGATCGGGGCCTTCAGAGGCGACGGCGCGAACCGCATTCGGCAGAAACGCGCGGCGAAGCAGTTCGAGAAGCTCCAGGCATGGTTTTTTCTGCGGCAGCACCAGCACTACTTCGAGCGGCTGGTCGAGCCACCAGTCGAGCGCGGCGAGCATCGCGGGCATGGCCGGCAGGCGCGAGGCGAACGCCGCGATCGCCTCCTCGGCGCGCTTGCGGAGCTGCGCGTCGCCGGTCAGCTCTGACAGCCGCAAGAGATTCAGCGCGGCGATGGAATTCCCGGCGGGCATCACGCCATCGTAGGCAGGCTTCTCGCGCGCGAGCAGTCCCTGTTTCCCCTCTGGCGTAAGGAAGTAGCCTCCCCCGGCCGAGTCGTGAAAACGGGCATCGAGAATGCGGTGCAAGGCGATGGCTTTCGTCAGCCATCGTGGATCATGCGTGGCCTCGTCGAGATCGATCATTCCCTGGGCGAGCGCCGCGTAATCGTCGAGGAAGCGATCTTTTTCGTCCAGATGCGCGAGCACCTCCCCTGCTGCTCGCACGGCCGCCGCCGTGTAGCGCGGCTCACCCAGGGCGAAGCCCGCACGCGCGAGGGCGGAGATCATCAGGCCGTTCCAGGAGGGGATGATCTTACGATCGATCGCCGGCGGCGCCCGCCTGCGGCGCGCAGCGAGCAACTGCTTGCGTACTTCCTCCGGCACGTCACCCACGCGGCGCAGGATGCTGCGCCCGTCGAGATCGCCGCCAGCTGTGACGCCGTACGCCGCAAGGGCGGCCGCGGCCCTCTGCCTCCCCAGGGCCTCCTCGATTTCGCGCGGTGTCCAGGTGAAGCAATAGCCCTCGATCTCTTCTCCATTGGGCCCCGGACTGTCGGCGTCGCTCGCCGTCCAGAAGCCGCCGCGCGGATCGGTCATCTCGCGCAGGACGAAGTCGAGCGTCTCGCGCACCACGCGCGAGAAGTCCACGCGCCCCGTGATCTGCCACGCCTCCAGGTAGACGACGGCGAGCTGGGCGTTGTCGTAGAGCATCTTTTCGAAGTGCGGCTTGAGCCATTGCGCGTCGGTGGAGTAGCGGTGGAAACCGCCCCCGAGCTGATCGTAGATGCCCCCCGCGGCCATCGACTCGAGCGTGTGCACGACCATCTTCAGCGACTGCGCGTCGCCGGTGCGGCGGTGATAGCGCAGGAGCAGCTCGAGATTGATCGGGGTGGGAAATTTTGGCGCGCCGCCGAAGCCGCCGTGGGCTGCATCGTACGAGCGCGCGAGCCGCTCGGCCGCCTCGCGGATCGCATCGGGGCCCGCGAGATTTCCCGCACGCGTCGGCTGCGCATTTTCCTGCACCGCGCGCGTCAGATCTTTCGCCACGCTGGCGACGCGCCCCGGATCCTTGTCGTAGACGCGCCGGAGTTGCTGGAGGAGATCGAGAAAGCGATCCCGAGGGAAGTAGGTCCCGCCGAAAAACGGCTGCCGCTCGGGCGTGAGCGCCGCGGTCATCGGCCAGCCGCCACCGCTGGTCAGGGCCTCGACCGCGGCCATGTAGATGCCGTCCACGTCGGGCCGCTCCTCGCGATCCACCTTGATGGCGATGAAGTTCTCGTTGAGATACCGCGCGACTTCGAGATCCTCGAACGACTCGCGCTCCATCACGTGGCACCAGTGACAGGTCGAATAGCCCACGCTGAGCAGCACCGGCTTGTGCTCCCGCGCGGCGCGCGCGAACGGCTCGTCGCCCCACGCGTACCAGCTCACGGGATTGTTCGCGTGCTGGAGCAGATAGGGGCTCGTCTCTAGGATGAGCCGGTTGGTGAAGAGCGGCCGGCCGCGCCCGTCGAGGTGGCGCGTGTTGGGACGGAATGCATGGCCCTTCGCCGCAAGCGCGGCGGCCAGCTTCTGCATCAAGGGAGGGGACGGATCGAGCCCCGGCGCCGCCGGATTCTGTTCGAGCGCCGCGACGAGCAGCAGCGCAAGGAGCGTCATTGCCCGCTCTTCGCCACGGCATCCACCCTGCTCCGGGCCTCGACCGCGCGCGCCAATGCCACGCCGATGACCGGCCAGCTCCGATAGGTCGCGAGCCGATCGAGAAAGGCGCCGATGCCCTCCTCGATGACTTTCTTTTCTTCCCCGAACGAGGCGTGCCGCACCACCAGCCCTTTCGCGCTGCGCACCACCAGCGCCATGTGGCTGACCCGCACGACGCGCCGAGGGTCCGGCGCGCGCACGATGAGCATCACCGATCCCGGCGCGATCTGCGCGGCGCGCTCGCGCGCTTCGGCGAGGGGAAGGTAGCGGATGGAGAACTTCCCCTCCGGGATCTCCGCGGGCGCAAGCCGCTCCAGCCCCTTGACGTTGCTCCACTCCTCGCGTCGCAGGACCAGCGTTGCCGAGGGCGCTTCGCGATCGATCTCGGGGGTCTCCTCGATCAGATAGCCCTTCGCCTCGTTGGCCGGCAGCCACTGCGCCTCGGTGAAGTGATTGCGCGACGAGAATGAGATTGGGGGCGCCCGGTAGCGGATGTCGTCCAACAACGCCTTCGCCCGCGACAGATTTTTCGCGTTGGCCATCGCCAGCACGGTCTCCACGTACGTCTGGCAATCGACCATGTCGGCGCGCCACCGCGACTGCGGCTCGACGCCGCTTCCTTCGCCGAGCGGATATTGCCCGTAGGGCGTGCCGAGGAACAACCGGCTGATCTGCTCGATCCGATCCGCGATCGCGGGCTGGCGTTGCGCCTCTTCGATGGCCGTCTCGAGCTGCCGCTCGCCGAGTGGCGCCGCAAGCAACGTCGCCAGCACGAGCGCGGTCATTTCGGCAGCGCTTCGAGAATCTGCTTCGGCATGGCGCGGATCTTGTAGGTCTGCGCGAGCGAGCGCCAGAGGATCTTTCCATTCTTGTCGACGACAAAGATGGCCGGCCAGGAGATGCCGTTCTCCATGTCCTCGACGCCGAAGGCGCGGATTGTGGCAAGACTCTCGTCGGAGAGCAGCGGGAAGGTGACGCCGAGCTTCTTCGCCAGTTCCGCCGAAGTGGCGGGCGGGTCGACCGAGATGGCCACCAGCTCCGCGCCGTGGCTCCGGAATGCCTCCAGGTTCTTCTGCAGCTCACCGAGCTGCCCGCGGCAGAACGGTCACCAGTGGCCGCGATAGAAGACCAGCACCGCCGGCCCGTGCAGGCGCCATTTGCCGCCATTCGCGTCCGGTAGAGTAAAGACAGGCGCAGTCGCGCCGGTAGGGAGCGCGCGCTGCCCGAGACCGGGCGGCGGGCTCTGGCGGATCGGATTGGGCGGCGGCGCGGCGGCCATCAACAGAAGCAGTCCAAGAATCATCTCATCTCCCGTTCACGGGAACTGCAGCGCACAAAGCAATCGCTGCCCGACAGACACGTCGGCGGCCGGGCGTTACATCTTCTCGACCAACTCGGCGATCGAGTCGGCTCTCCCATCGCGGGCTCGAACTTCTTTTTCCAGCCGGCCGACCCACGCGCCCCGCAGCCCCGCGCACCGCGCCGCCGGCGAGGGGCAGCAGCCACAGCCTCGCGCTCGTCACTGGCGCGCCTCTCCGCTCGCGGTCGGCGCGCGCCCTGCGGGCGGCTTCCACTCGCGTGCTTTGAAAGGAGCGTCGACCGGCGTCTCGAAGAGGTGGTTCGTGTAGTTGGAGATGGTCTTCACCGCGATGGCCAGCACCACGTCGAGGATCTGCTTCTCGGAGAATCCGGCGGCGAGAAAGGGTTCGACGTCCTGTCGGTCCGGCCGACCGCGCCTCTGGATCATGGCGCCGGTGAACTCGCTCAGCGCGCGGAGCCGCGCATCGGGGATCCGGGTTCCTGCCCGGATGGCGTCGGTGACTGGGGGCGGCACCTGCGAGCGCTTGTCGGCGATGAAGCTGTGCGCCGCCATGCAGTAGTCGCAGCCATTTTCGTAGCTGATGGTGAGCAGCACCACTTCCTGCTCAGGCGGGCTGAAGCCCGACTCCTTGCGGAAGTGCTCCATGCCGTAGAGGTAGGTCTCCAGCGCCTCGGGGGCGTTGGCCATGGCGGCGTACATGTTGGAGATCATCCCGCTCTGCTTCTTGGCGCCTTCGAGCAATTCCTTCGCCTTCGGCGCAGCGGTTTCGAGCGTGATTTGCGGCAAGGTCATCCGGTAGGTCATCGTCATTCTCGGGTGGGTTGCAGGTTGTGAAGCAGGAAAAGGACGCCATCGAGGTAATGCGTGATCGCGGCTCGAGGCGCCGGCGAGCGGACCAGCGCCATCAGGCCCAGCACCGCGCCCGTCAGATAGTTCGCCATCCGGGCCGCATCCGTGCGCGGTCTGACCTCGCCGCGCTTGCGTGCGTTGAGCAATGCTTTTCGGAAGAGCCGACCGAGCTCCTCGAGGTAGGAGGTGACGATGCGCGCCACGGAGGAGACGTGGGGCGACACCTCCGCGGCGGTGAGGCACATCAGGCAGCCCAGGCGGTTTTCGCCTCGCGCTCCCAGGTTGCGGAACTGGCGGAAGAACCGCTCGATCTCTGCGAGGCCCGCGTCCTCTGCCTGCAGCGGCGCCAACCTCTGCGCGGTGATCTGCGCTCGATAACGGCCAAGGAGGGCCTCGAAGAGCTTCTTCTTGCTCCCATAGTCGGCATAGATGGCCGCGCGATTCAATCCCGTGCACGCCGCGAGGTCCTCGACGGAGGTGTCGAAATAGCCCTTCCGCCAGAAGAGCTGCATCGCCTGGTCGAGCCTGCGGCCGGTGTCCATGAATCTCCAGAACGATCGTTCTGGAAGGCAGGATAACCTTGCGACGCGCTCGTGCAAGCGGAAACGAAACGCACGCTGCGGCGTCCAAACGTTACATGAGGGCTGAAATCGCCGTACAGCTTGCGGCCCGCCAGAAGCAATTCCTCTCCTTCCTGCAGCCGGTGCCCGAAAAAGAACCGCGCTGTAAGAGATTTCTCGCCTCAGCGTCAGCACATGCCGAGACTGGAGAAACGCATGCAAACGCTGATGAACGAGAGCGCATCCTTCCCCGAGGTGGCATCCCAAAAGCCGGGGCGCGACCCGGTCTTCGGCATGGAGGTGGACCCCTCGCGACCGAAGGGCGGCACCGTCCTTCACGAGGGCCAGCTCTACGGGTTCTGTAACGCCAAGTGGCGCTCATGTTCGCCGCGGCGAAGAAAAGGGGAAAGGGTCCCCACGCCATGCCCTCGCTAGACTATGCAGCCCGCGGAATCCTGGCATCAAATGTCTTTGCGTGACGGGCATAGTTCTTCTTGCCCGCCCAACCCTCACGCGTGAGCCATTCCTCGAGGCTCGTCCAGGTGATCTCAGGGTAGTCGCGGCGAAGCGCAGGAATGTCCGCCTGGAAGCCCGCTTCGTTGAACCACTTGAACATCTGATGGAACTCCTTGCCCAGCATGATTCGCGTGAGGAAGAGCGGCAGCCGGCGGAACTTGATCGGTCTTCCCATCACGCGGCCGAAGGTCGCCGCGATCGCAGGGTTGGTGAGCTCGTCGCCGGCGATCTCGATGGCCTTGCCGATGAATACGTCGGGCTTCGCGAAGGCCAGCGCGGCGAACGCGCCGATGTCGTCGGCGCAGATGAGCTGGTATGGCTTGTCGGGGCGGACCGCGTCGAGGAGCATGCCGCCGATGAGCGCTTTCTCGACGGCTGGGATGTAGTAGTTCTCCATGAAGCCAACGGGCCGCAAGATGGTG
>Ga0066709_100006050_pt1 | contig 10138 bp, 11 predicted proteins | sample GraSoiAngelo_158_FD_79665 | JGI IMG/M metagenome (GOLD analysis project Ga0066709, IMG submission 79665) | Grasslands soil microbial communities from the Angelo Coastal Reserve, California, USA - 14_1009_16_30cm | ecosystem: Environmental > Terrestrial > Soil > Grasslands | place: USA... | reverse complement strand
GACTTCACGTGTCTCGCGCACGGCAACTGCGGCTTCACGCAGTTCGACGCAGCGTGGGCTGCACACACGCTCGCACACGAGGCGTTCCATCTCCGCGGTTTCCAGGACGAGGGCGTGACCGAGTGCTACGCGCTCCAGAACACTGCCTTCGTCGCAGAACGCCTGGGGGTCCCGGTCCCACAGGCCGAGAAGCTGCAGCAGTGGATCTACATCAGGGGCTATCCGAACGAGCCGGAGGAGTACCACTCTGCGCAGTGCTACAGCGGCGGTCCGCTGGACCTCCGCCCCAACGTCGCGAAATTCCCCTAAACGCCTACTTCAACACAGTAGGGATGTTTTTGATCTTGCCGCTGATGATCTCGGCGCGGACCTTGTTGACCGCGGCGACTTCGGACTTCGGGACCTTCGGACTGATCTTCCCGATGCCGACACCGTTCTGCTTCAGGCCGAAGACGATGTCGCCGCCCTTGAACGTCCCGTCGACGACGCTCTTGATCGCAAGAAAGACCGCCGTGTCCACCCGCTTCACGGCGCTCGTCAGGATGTGCGGACCGAGGAACGACTGGTCCGCGTCGACCCCGATCCCCCAGACGTGCTTCTCCTTCGCCGCGTCGAGCGCACCGAGCCCGCAGGCGCCTGCGACCTGGAAGATGACACCGGCGCCGGCCTCGATCTGGTTGAGGGCGACCTGCTTGCACTTCGCCTGGTCCGTGAAGTCCTGCGAGTAGCCGTTCAGGACCTTGATCCCGGGATCCGCGGCCTTTGCGCCCGCCTCGTAGCCGGCGATGAAGCGGTCGACGGGCGGCTGCTTCTCGCCACCGACGGAGCCGACGACATCGGGACCGGGAAGCCGTTTCTCCTCGAGCCCGGCGAGGTAGCCGACGAGGTAACCGGTCTCCTGCTCGCGAAACAGCAGGCCGAGCAGGTTCGGCGGCTTGTGTGTCTCTTCCGTCTGGTCGACGTCGACGATCGCGAACTTCGCCTTCGGGAAGTTCGTTGCCGCAGTGTCGACGGCCGTCGCCTCCGTGTAGCCCACGGCGATCGTGAGGTCGTAGCCCTTCCGCGCAAGGGTGGTCATGTTCGGGAGATAGTCCAGCTGCGCGTTCGAGTGATACACGGTCGGCTGGACGCCGAGCTCCTGCTGCGCGCGAAGCAGGCCCACGTAGGACAGGTGGTTGAAGCCGCGGTCGTTCAGGCCGCTGACGTCCGGAACGAGTCCGACCTTGATCGTCGTGCCGCCCTGCGTCGTGGTGCCGGCCGAGGGCTTCGCCCCGCCACCGCCTCCACCGCAGCCGGCGGCGAGGAGGATGACGGCGCCGAGGAGCACGAGCGATCTCTTCATCGAGGAACCTTTCCGCTAAGGTTTGCGACTATGGGGCGAAAACCCACGAGCGAGGTTAGCAGCGCGCACCCCACCCATGTCACGTTGGCCGTCGTCCTCCAGGTCAGAGGAGGTGAGTTGCAGGTTCTTCTCTGGCAGCGGGCGCGCGATCCGTTCCGGGGCGCCTGGGCCCTCCCCGGCGGCTATCTCAGTCCCGGCGAGACGCTCGAACAGTCGATTCGCGGTCATCTTGCGACGAAAGTCGACGTGCGCGAGCTCTCGCATCTCGAGCAGCTCGAGACGCTCAGCGATCCCGAGCGGTCTCCGAAGGAGTGGCAGCTCGCAACCACATATCTCGGCCTCGTACCGAGCGACCTCGATCCGGAACTGCCGCGTGACACGGATTGGCAGCCCGTCGACGACCCGCCCGAACTGGCCTTCGACCACCGCTCGATCGTGCTCGCCGGCCGTGAGCGGCTGCGCGCGAAGCTCTCCTACACCAACCTCGGCTTTGCGCTCGCACCGGCCGAGTTCACGATCTCCGAGCTCCGCGATCTCTACGCTGCGGCGCTCGGTCACGACGTCTCGGCGACGAACCTCCAGCGGGTCCTGCTCCGGCGGGACGTGCTCGAGCCGACCGGACGGCGTCGCGCTTCGGGACCGAGCGGAGGTCGTCCCGGGTCGCTCTTCCGCTTCAGGACGGGCGAGCTCGAGATCACGGATCAGTTCGCGGTGCTCCGCCCACCGGGACCTGCGCGCGTCCCGGTCGCGTAATCCTCGGGCATGGACCCGACGCGAAGCGTCCGTCCGCGACAGCGGACCGGTGGGAGGGGCCTGGGGGAAACGGGAGGTTCCCCCAGGGAAGCCCGATGCGAGCGCTCATCAAACGGTCGCCGCGGCATGGACCCGTGGCCGTACCAAGCTCGTAGAGTCAGTGCGTGGCGGCCCGCCGAGGCGACGAGCGCGCCTGGATCCGGGGCGCGCAGCAGGGATCCGTCTCCGATCTCGAGGCGCTGTTTCGGCACCACTGGCCGAAGGCGTACCGCGCGGCGTACCTGGTCGTGCACGACGCGGGAGCTGCTGAGGACATCGCCCAGGAGTCGTTCCTCGCGGCCGTGCGTGGGCTCGACCGCTTCGATCGCCGCCGGCCGTTCGGTCCCTGGCTGCACAGAATCGTCGTCAACCGCGCGATCGACTGGTCGCGTGCACGGGCACTCCGGCGCGAGTCCGGAAATGCAGCCCTCGAGGTCGTCGCCGCGCCTGCCGCTCCCGACAATCCGCACGCTCAGACGCTCGCGGCCGCCCTGGGAAGCCTCTCGCCCGAACATCGCGCCGTGATCGTCCTCCGCCACTTGCTCGAGTACACGCCGGGTGAGATCGCCGAGGTCCTCGGACTGCCGCGCGGCACGGTGAACTCGAGGCTGCGCCGGGGCCTCGACGAGCTGGCCGCCCGCTTCGGGGAGGAGCTGCAGTGACGCACTGGCGGGAACCTGCGCCGGGCGAGCGCGAGGCCGGAGACCGGAGCTGGGAGGTCGTCAGGTCCGCGTTCGAGGCACGCACTCCGTCTCCCGCCGGTCATAACTGGCGACCGATCGTGATCGTCGCTCTTGGCGTCGCCGTCCTCGCGGCCGCCTTTACGCCCCCGGGCCTCGCTGTCTGGAGCTCGCTTCGCGACGCCGTCACGAGCGAGGACCACCTGCTCTCGCTCCCTACCGAGGGTCGAATCCTCGTCAACTCGCCTTCGGGTGCATGGGTGGTCAAGCGGGACGGATCGAAGCGTCTGCTCGGCGGGTACCTGGATGCGTCGTGGTCGCCGCACGGCCTCTATCTCGCCGCCGCACGCGGAAACGACCTCGTTGCGCTCGAACCGAACGGCAGCGTGCACTGGAAGCTTGCACGGGCACGCCCGATCGGCGGCCCCCAGTGGTCGTACGAGGGCTATCGCATCGCCTACCTCGCAGGGCCGGCCCTCCGCGTCGTCAACGGGAACAGCACCGGCGATCGGTTGATCAGCCCGAACGTGGTCGGCTCGGGTCTGCCGGCGTTCGCGTGGCGGCCGGCGACCCATGAGCTCGCTTACAGGGACAACCGTAACGAGCTGGTCCTGCTCGACGTCGACACCAAGCGCGTGCTCTGGCGCCTGACCAAGACCAACGGGATCGAGCGCCTCCTCTGGTCCGACGACGGCCAACGGCTGTTCGTCGCGGGCGGCGAGCCGATGGTCGTCGATGCGGCCGGGCATGTGATCACAGCGTTCTCTCCGCAGAACCTCCTGCCCGCGGCTTTTGCGCCGAGGACCCGCGCCCTCGCGGTGGTCACCTCGACGAACGGACAAAGCACGGTCTCGATCTATTCCGGTCCGCGCTACAAGCGACGACGCGTTGTCTTCTCCGGGGCAGGGACCTTCGCCGGCCTGGCGTGGTCGCCGGACCAGCGCTGGCTGCTCGTCGACTGGCGAAGCGCAGACCAGTGGATCTTCATCCGCTCGGCGGCCGTGCGCCGGATCGCAGTCCGGAACATCGGGAACACCTTCGACTCCGGCCCGGAGCACTTTGCAAGCCTCGCGGGGTGGTGCTGTCCGTGACCGCGTGCTACGGTCAGTGCGTTCCCGGCGACAAGGAGGTCGAACAGATGACGATTGCGCTTACCTCCTTCCGAAGAGCCACGCGGCTCGTCGGCTAGCTCCGGCCAGCTCGGGAATCAGCATCTAGCGCGAGTCTCGTGAGCCCGCTGCGCGCGGGCAGCTTCGGCTTCTTCCTCGTTTCTCAGTCGAAAGGAGACTTGCTTTGCCTGCATTGGAAGCGCTCGGTTGGGATGCCTCCTGGTCGTCCTCATTCGAGCTGATGGAGTTCGACAACGTGATTCCCGCACGAGTCGCCGCCCAGCATCGCGGCGAGTACGCGGTCTGGTCCGAGGACGGCGAGCTACGCGCCCGGGCGGCCGGCAGACTGTTCTACAAGCACGAGGTCGGCGGGCCGATTCCGGCTGTCGGCGACTGGGTCACGGTTGCCCGCCCGGACGGCGAACGCGCCGTCATCACGTCGATCCTGCGAAGACGCAGCGCCTTCGTGCGCAAGAACGCCGGCAACGACTCGACGGATCAGGTGCTTGCGGCCAACGTGGACCTCGCGTTCCTGCTCGCCGGCCTCGACGACGACTTCAGTCTTCGTCGGCTGGAGCGCTACATCACGACCGCGTGGGAAAGCGGCGCGCAGCCGATCGTCGTTCTGACGAAGGCCGACCTCTGTGACACTGTCGACGACGCGGTGCTCGCCGTGGAGAGCGTCGCGATCGGAGTACCGGTCCATCCAGTCTCCAACCTGAGCGGTGCGGGGCTGGACACGCTCGAGCCCTACCTTCAGCCCGGCCGAACCGCCGTGCTGCTCGGGTCCTCTGGGGTCGGCAAGTCGTCGTTGCTCAACCGGCTCGCAGGCGCGGAGGTCATGCGGACGAGGACAGTCGCCGCGGACGGCACCGGCCGGCACACGACCACCCATCGAGAGCTCGTGCGGCTCCCCGACGGCGGGCTGGTCATCGACACGCCCGGCCTCCGGGAGCTCCAGTTCTGGGAGGGTGACCTGAGCGCCGCGTTCGAGGACATCGAGGCGCTCGCCGCGGACTGCCGGTTCCGAAACTGCGCCCACGCCCGCGAGCCTGGCTGCGCGGTCCTCCGTGCGGTCGACGACGGGACGCTCGAGCTCGACCGGCTGCGTTCCTGGCGGAAGCTGCAGCGAGAGCTCGAGGCGATCGCGGCGCGCACGGACACGCGGCTCCGTCTCGCGAGGAAGAAGCGCTGGAAGCAGTACGCCTCCGTCGCGCGGCAGAGGAGCAGGTCCTAGAGGGGTACCGACTAGGCCGCGTCGCAGCCGAGGAGCTCGAGTGCGACGAGTGAGCTCTCGATGAAGCTCCGCGCTTCCTGCGCGGTGTCGAAAACGTATGGTCCGGCGCTTCGCGGCTGGACGGACAGCTCGTCCACCGCATAGACGTCGGCGGCGACAACCCACTCTGTGCCGTAGTCGGCGCAGCTCAGGCGCACCACCGGCCGGCCTTCCTTCTGGACCGAGGAGACGAGCTCGCGAACCGCGGCGAGCGGAAAGTTCATACGCCGTTTCGCCCGAGCACGTCGACGGACACGATCTGGCGCCCGTCGATCGTGGCGTCGCCGACGGCGACCGTGCCGCCCGCCTCTGCCTCGTCGATGACCCGCATGCCCATCGATTTCGCGTACTCGAAGTCGCTCGCCTCCGCAACCAGGAGCGTTGCGCCACTGGCGAGCGTGACCTCGACTCGATAGACGGTCTTCGGCTCGGGCTCGACCGGCGTCACTGCCGCGGTCGGCGTGTCGGCCCGCGCCTCGGCCAGCGCCATCTGCGTGATCATGCCGCGCGGCTCGTGCAGGCGCTCGATCGCGTCCTTGATGTCCGAGCGAGCGGCGGTGACGAGCCGAATCGGGCCGTGCATGGCTTCGCGAAGACGGGTCAGATGAGACGCGTTGTCGGCGTCCGGAACCGCCACGATCGTGCAGTCGTTCTCGCGCGCCAGCGGCAGTGCGCAGTACATCTCGGCGGCGGGACGAGGAAGCTCGTGCGCGACGGCAGGATCGATCGGGTACTCCGTGAGGTCGACAAATTCCTGTCCGTGCTGCGCAGCGAGGAGTCTCGTCAGCTCGCGCTCGGGCAACCCATACTCGAGCAGGACCTCACCGAGGCGCCGCCCGCTGTCGGCTGCCTCCGAGAGTGCCCGGTTGACGTCTTCCAGGGACATGAGGCCCGCGCGATAGACGAGCGTGCCGAGCGGATAGCTCCGCATCTCAGCGGTGCTGAAGGGTGGTGTCGCCGGCGCAGCCGGCGCCGCCTGGCTCGTCTCGAACATCGTCATCGCCGCAGATCTCCATGACACAGAGTCGTCAGATTGCAGCAGGCGGTCTACCCCCCGAAAGAGGTAGCCCGTTCGAGTTCCTGGAGTGAGCTGCTAGTTGGCCGCGAGGACGGATGCTAGGGCGGCGCCGGAGAGCTCATCCTTCCGCAGGAAGGCGCGCGCCGAGCTGGCTCCCACGAGCGACCGGTAGTCGTCGCGGCTCGACGTGAGAATCACGATCGGCGGGGACTCGAGCTCTCGCAGGCGCTCGGCGACCTCGAAGCCGTCGAAGTCGGGCAAGTGGACGTCGAGCAGGACGACCTCGGGCTCGAGCTCCTTCGCCAGCTTCAGCGCGATCACACCGTTCTCCGCCTCGCCAACAACGTCGAACCCCTCCGCCTCGAGCAGGCTGCGCGCACTCGCGCGGAAGGTGGCGTAATCGTCGACTATGAGGATGGACCTGGCCACGAGACCGCTGCCGCACAGAGCTTAAGCGGTTCCCTTCGGTCAGCGCGCTCGCGTGACCTTGGTCAGGCCGACGGGGTGGTCGGGGTCGAGCCCCTTGGCCTGGGCGAGCGATGCGGCGAACAGCTGCCCGGGTACGACCGAGAGCAGCGGCGCCAGAATCGGATGCGGCGCCTCGGGAACCGGCAACGCGTAGGCCGCGCCCTCGATCTCCTCGGCCGCGTTCCCGCTCGCCACGATCGTCGCGCCGGCCTCGCGCACACGCGCGGCCGCGTCGACCACCGCCGGCAGGCTTTCGTCGCGCGAGGCGATCGTCCAGACCGGGAACAGGGCGTCAAGCGCTGCGATCGGCCCGTGCGCGAGATCCGTTGCGGTCAGCGGCTCGGCGGCGACGCGACACGTTTCCGTCAGTTTGAGCGCGACTTCCCGCGCGGTGCCGAACTCGATGCCTCGGCCGATGACGTACATGCGGCCCACGTATGCAAACGCGGTCGCAACGTTCCGGACCGCGCGCTCGAGCGGCGCAAGCCGATCGGCCAGCTGGTCCGAGACGGCACGGACTCCTTCCGCGACCTCGTGACCGCGGCCCGCTGTGCCACCCGAGAGCAACGCGAGCGCCGCGAGCTGGTTGAGGAAGGTCTTCGACGCTGCGACGGCGCGCTCGGGGCCGGCGGCCAGTGAGAGTGTCGCGTCGGCCGCTTGGCCGAGCTCCGACTCCGGACCGTTCGTGATTGCAACGGTGAAAGCTCCCCTCGCGCGCGCGCGTGTCACGTACTCGACGACGTCCGGGGTCTCGCCGGACTGCGAGAGCGCGATCACGACCGAGTCGGACAATTCGAGCTTGGCGTTGTAGTAGACGGTCAGCGAGATCGAGTCGCGCATGGCGGTCCAGCCCGGCAAGAGGCCGAACGCATACACGCCGTACGAGGCTGCGGCATCGGAGGAGCCGTGGCCGACGAGACGGACGACCGACGGGGCGCGGTCTACGAGCGCCTTCGAGACTGCCTCGAACTCAGCCTCCTGTTCCACCAGTCGCAGCAGCGCTTGCGGCTGCTCCCGGATCTCCGTGAGGAAGAGCTCACCGGGGATCGGGTCGGGGTCGGGTGCAGCCGCGGGAGTCACGCGCGGCCTAGCCGTTCAAATTGCTTCGGAGCGTTCCGGACGTCAACCAAAGGTCGAAACTCCCTCGAGCCGCGAGAATGCCGTGCCGAGCTCGCTGCGCACGCGAGCCTGAACGGCAGTGCCGGCACCGAGCTGGTCGAGACCCAGGAGCGCCGCGCCGACGATGGCGGCAGAGGCGGTCGGTCTGACGGTGACTGCCGGCGCAGCTTCCCGCAGTCCCGAGTCGATTGCCTTCAACAGGTCGCCGTCGACGTCCTGCAGGACGCCGCCGCCCAGCAGGACCTCCACCGGTTCATCCGTGAGGTCGAGTCGCGTCAGTGCGACGCGCGCGAGTGCGACAACCTCCGAGGCGAGGTGCTGCACGATGCCGGCCGCCACCGCGTCGTCTGCAGCCTCTGCGAGCACGAGCGGTGCCAGTTCGATCACGCGCCGCTGCTCGAGCCGTCCGGCGTGGATCGCCTCGGCGAGGTCGCTCGGCGTCGCCAGGCCGAAGTGGGCCGGCACCGCGCGTTCGAGGCTCGTTCGCGGACCGCGCCCGTCCTCACTGCGCGCGGCGGCAGAGACCGCGGCGAGTCCGAGGTCGTAACCGCCGCCCCAGTCCCCGGTGATCGCACCGAGGGCGGGAAAACGCGCGTGACGTCCGTCCGGCGACACTCCGACGCAGTTGATTCCGGCGCCGCAAGTCACCGCGACCCCCCAGCCGCGTTCGGTTCCGGCACGCAGTACGGCAAAGGTGTCGTTGTCGACGTGCAGCTCTAGCGCCCAGCCGCGATTCCCCACGGCCTCGCGGAGAGCGTCTTCCTCGGCCGGAAAGTCCACGCCTGCCATCAGGAGCGCCGCCACCTGCGCAATCCGCCCGGCATGGTCGTTCAGACGCGCCTCGCGCACCGCCTCGGCCAGCAATCCCTCGATGACCGCCAGGCAGCCCTCGACGCCGAGATGCTGTGGCGAGCTGAAAGGCCCGCGTACCAGGGCAAGAACGGATCCGTCGGCCTCGACGAGGGCGAGGTCCGTCTTCGAGTTGCCGCCGTCGACGGCGAGTACGGCCGCGCGGGTCATCCGCCAATTCCGGCGTGGAACTGCGGTAGGTGGTCCGCACCCGCTTCGAGCAGCCGGTCGAGCAGGTCCTCCGAGAGCGGATGCTGTCCGATCAGCGGATGAGTCAAGAGGGCTTTCCGCGCCGTTACACGGTCGCCAGTGGCGGCCGCTTGCGCGGCGAGCCGCTCGTACGCCGAGACGTGCTGCATCAGCCCGAGCAATTCGGGTGCGACACGCGGCTGTGGCAGCGGCGCCGGCCCTCCGTTCCCGACCCGTGCGAGGACCTCGATCACGTCGTCGTCGGCCATGCCCTCGATGGTGCCGTTGTTGCGCACATCGACAACTTGCGACTCTCCTCCGTCCGAGGCCAGCGACGCGACCAGGCCGATCGCCGCTTCGCTGTAGAAGGCGCCACCGCGCTGCTCGAGGAGCGCGGGTTTCTCGACGAGATTCGGGTCGCTGTACATCTGGATGAGGTCGCGCTCGATCTCCGCCACGGTCGCGGCACGTGGCACTCCTACGAGCTGCTCGGCGAGGATGCGATCGTGTGTGTAGAAGTAGTGCAGGTAGTACGAGGGGATCACTCCCAGCTCGTCGATCAGTCGCCGTGCTAGTCCAACGCTTCGTGCGATCTCGTCGCCGTGCGCTTCCAGTAGCTCCGGAAGGACGTCGGTTCCATCGACCCGGACGAACCGCACCCAGGAGAGGTGGTTGAGACCGACCTGATCGACCTCGACGCGTTCCGTTTCCACACCGAGCATGCGCGCGAAGGAACGCTGGAAGCCGATAGCCACGTTGCAGAGACCGACTGCTCGGTGCCCGTGGTCGAGCAGCGAACGCGTGACGATCCCAACCGGATTCGTGAAATCGACTATCCAGGCGCCCTCTGCACCACGCTCGCGGACGCGGTCGGCGATGCCGAGGACGATCGGCACGGTGCGCAGCGCTTTTGCGAGCCCGCCCGCCCCCGTCGTCTCCTGGCCGATGCAGCCGCAGGCGAGCGGGACGGTTTCGTCGGAGAGCCGGGCCTCCTGTCCGCCGACGCGAATCTGGATCAGGACGAAGTCAGCGCCGTCCACTGCACGGTCGAGGTCGTCGGTGATCTCGAGCCGGCCCTCGAAGCCCTGTCGCCGCAGCATCCGGTCGGCCAGCCCGCCGACCACTTCGCGTCGCTCCTCGTCGATGTCGTGTAGCACGAGCTCGCGGAGGTCGAGCCTCACGCGCTCCCGCGACAGGCCCGAAACGAGCTCCGGCGTGTACGTCGACCCACCGCCGATGACTGCCAGCTTCATTCTCGAGCTCCCGACCTCAGCGGCGGCTCGCTCCCGACGGTTT
>Ga0066709_100006049_pt1 | contig 10138 bp, 6 predicted proteins | sample GraSoiAngelo_158_FD_79665 | JGI IMG/M metagenome (GOLD analysis project Ga0066709, IMG submission 79665) | Grasslands soil microbial communities from the Angelo Coastal Reserve, California, USA - 14_1009_16_30cm | ecosystem: Environmental > Terrestrial > Soil > Grasslands | place: USA... | reverse complement strand
GCATGGGGGTCGACGAGCGCTGGAAAGAGAAGTTCGGTATCTGGATCGTACGGACGCCCGACGACCTCGAGCAGCACGCGAGCGGCTTCTACGCGCTCATCACCGTCTGCACGCATCTGGGCTGTACTCCGAATTACCTCCCGGCGGAAAACAAGCTCAAGTGTCCGTGCCACGGCAGCGGCTATCGTTTGAGCGGCATCAATTTCGAAGGGCCGACGCCGCGCCCGCTCGAGCGGGCGCGCGTCGTGCTCGCCGACGACGGTCAAATCCTGGTCGACAAGAGCCGCCACTTCCAGTGGGAGCTGGGGCAGTGGAAGGATCCGGAGTCGTTTTTGAAGGCATGATAAAAAACAGCAACCACGGAGGACACGGCGCTCAAAGGCAATCAACGGAGGCCACTGTCAGCCAAATCACATAGTGTTATTGTTCCGTGACCTCAGTTGTCCACCGTGACCTCCGTGGTGGAGTTTGTAGGGCAGCTCACATATGGCAGATACGAAAACCGTTGCTCCCAAGGAAAACTCACTCGAGAGGCTCTGGAACTGGCTGACCGAGACACAGGCGTGGACGTCGATCTTCCGGCACGGGCGGCCGACCACCGATCGCAACCGCGTGCTCGTGATGCTGTCGAATGTCTTCCTGCATCTGCACCCGGTGCGGATTCGCAAGTCGGGCGTGAAACTGCGCTACACGTGGTGTATGGGCGGCATGAGCTTTTTTCTGTTTCTTTCGCTGACGCTCACCGGACTGCTTTTGATGTTCTACTACCGGCCAACCCTCGAATATGCGTATACGGACATCGTCGGGCTGCGGGAACACGTGCCGCTCGGCATCATGCGCGAGATGCACCGGTGGGGCGCCCATGCGATGGTCATCACGGTGTGGCTGCACATGTTCCGCGTCTTCATGACCGGCTCGTACAAGCCGCCGCGCGAGTTCAACTGGTCGGTCGGCGTGGTGATGCTCGTGCTCACGCTGCTGCTTTCGTTCACCGGCTACCTGCTGCCGTGGGACCAGCTGGCCATCTGGGCGATTACCGTCGGCTCGAACATGGCGCGCGCGACGCCCTTCCTGGGGCACGAAGGGCCCGGCGCCTCGCTGCTGCGGCTCGGCGATGTGCCGCTCATCCACGCGCAGGATGATGCGCGGTTCGCGCTGCTCGGCGGCACGTTTGTGGGCGAAGCCGCGCTGCTGCGGTTCTACGTGCTGCACTGCGTCGGCCTGCCGCTCGGGATTGCGGTGCTGATGGCGGTGCATTTCTGGCGGGTCCGCAAGGACGGCGGCATCTCGGGACCGCTGTAGAAAATTTACAATTCACAATTTACAAGTTACAAAGAGACCTAAGACCTTTCTCCTTGCGCTTTGTAAATTGTGAATTGTAAATTGTAAATTGCAGTTCCGGAGGAAACGTGGCGTTCATCAAAATCCTTTTCAACGCGGTCGCCGATCCGCGGCTGTTCTTCCTCCTTGCGGTGGCCGGGCTCGCGCTCGTCGTCTGGAAGCGCGAACACGTCGCGTCGAACACGATCGGCTACGGCGGGCTCGGGATACTCGGAGCGTTCTTCGTCTTCGGCACGTTCGATCCGTATTTTCGCCTCATCGTGACCAAGCCCGACAACGTCCCGATCGTCGGGTTGATCTTCATGCTCGTGTTCTTCGTCTGGTTTTCGATTCGCGAGGGCGTGCTGAACGACCGGCGCATCGCCGCGGGACAGGGACCGATCGAGAAGGCGGAGGCAGATCGGGTCTGGGTATGGCCGGATCTCGTATACACCGAGCTCATTTCACTGATTCTCTGCTCGGTCATCTTGATTGTCTGGTCAATCTTCCTGAAAGCGCCGCTCGAGCAGCCAGCCAATCCGGCGAACACGCCGAACCCGTCGAAGGCCCCCTGGTACTTTCTCGGCCTGCAGGAGATGCTCGTCTACTTCGATCCGTGGCTGGCGGGTGTCGTGCTGCCGAGCCTCATCATCGTCGGGTTGATCTGTATTCCGTATATCGACAAGAACCCCAAGGGTAACGGGTATTACACGTTCACCGAGCGCCGAGCCGAGATTACGATTTTCCTGTTCGGGTTCGCTGTCCTGTGGTCGTCGCTCATTGTGCTCGGAACGTTCCTGCGTGGACCGAACTGGAACTTCTTCGGCCCGTTCGAGTTCTGGGACATCCACAAGCTGGCGGCCCTGAACAACGTGAACCTCTCCGAATATGTCTGGGTCCGGACCCTGCGCACTGGCCTGCCGTCCAACTGGTTCGTCCGCGAGATCTTTGGAATCATCCTCGTACTGTTCTATATCCTTGCGCTCCCGGTGATTCTGGCGAAGGCGTGGTTCAAGGGCTATTACGAGAAGATGGGCGGCCCGCGCTACTACGTCGGTGCGTTTCTGTTTCTGATGATGATGGCGCTGCCCATCAAGATGCTCGCGCGGTGGCTGTTCAACCTGAAGTACATCGTCTCGATTGGGGAATACTTCTTCAATATTTGAATATGGCTGAAAAGAAGGGTGTCGGGCACGCGTACAACGTCGACTTCCTGAACGTCGTCTTTGCGGCGTCCAGCTTGTTCCTGTTCCTGTCGGTCGTCTGGATGGTCTGGGACGACTACGACCGGGACTGGAAGAACACGCAGCGGCGTTTCGAGCAGCTCGAGGTGCAGGTCACCCAGGCGCAGCTCCAGCAGGCCGGCCGCGCGGTCGATCGCAACAAGCTGCAGCAGCTCGAAGCGCAACTGCAGACGGCGCAGAAGAACGTGTCTGCCAACCAGAAGAAAGTCGACGAGCTGCTGGCCAAACAGGCGGAAGTGGAGAACCGCCTGTACCGTGCGACGCAGGATTATCAAGCCGCAAAGGCCATCTACGACCAGGATCGGTACGACTTCGAGGCCTCGCGCGTGGCCGGGTCGTCGAGCGCCGCGAAAAAAGGTCCGGCGGTCGAAGAGGAATTGCGTCGGCTGACCGATCTGAACCTGGCCAGGGAAAAAGCCGAAGCAGACAAGGCCGACATTCAGAAGCAGCTCGGGCAGTACACCGGGCAGGTCGCGGCAATCAGCACGCAGATTGACGAAATGACGACCGAGCAGACCCGGCTGAAGAAACAGCTCGACGTCATCGCGCCGAGCGCGATCAAGGACTACTTCCGGAACGCGCCGTTGCTCGACTTCATGGCGCCGACCATCAAAATTCAGCAGATCATTCTGCCCAACGTCGTCGACGACGTGAACTTCATCCGCGTGCCGAAGATCGACCGCTGTCAGACGTGCCACCTCGCGATCGACAAGAAAGGCTACGAAAAGTACCCGCAGCCGTACACCACGCATCCGGACCTGGCGACCTATCTCGGCGGCAGCTCACCGCACCCGATCGACAGGATCGGCTGCACGGTTTGCCACGAGGGCATGGGGCAGTCGGTGAGCTTCCGTGACGCCGCCCACATGCCGGCCGGCGAGAAGCAAAAAGAGGAGTGGGAGAAGAACTACAAATGGGAAGAGCCGCACTTGTGGGATTATCCGATGCTTCCGGTGAAAATGACGGAAGCTTCGTGCGCGAAGTGCCACAAGCAGGAAATCTACGTGCCGAAGGCCAACACGCTGAACTCGGCGTACGCGACCTTCGAGCGCGCCGGCTGCTACGCGTGTCACAAGACGCGGGGCTTCGAGAACGTAAAGAAGCCCGGGCCGATCCTGACAAAGATCGACTCCAAGCTGTCACCTGAGTGGGTGAAGACGTGGATCAGGAACCCCCGAGCGGTGAAGCCGACGACGTGGATGCCGCGGTTCTTTTACAACTCGAACAACAGCTTGCCGGAGGACGCGGTCAGAAACGAGGTCGAGATCAGCGCCATCGCCGCGTATCTGTTCGCGAACGCCGAGAAGCACGAGTTCGCCGTCAAGGATCCGCGGCGCGGCGACGCGAAAGCCGGTGAGCAGATCGTCAAGTCGATCGGGTGTCAGGGCTGCCATGTGGTGGGTGAGGGCGCGCGCGCCGAGGTGGGACCGCGGCGCACGTTCGGTCAGCCGCTCGAGAACATCGGCAACAAGACCACGTACGAGTGGATCTACAACTGGGTCCGGGATCCGAAGCACTACAGCCCCGCGACCTACATGCCGAACCTGCGGCTCACCGACCAGCAGGTGGCCGACGTGGCCACGTACCTGTCCGGTCTGAAGGGGTCGAGCGGCGACGCGCCGAAGGCGACGCCCGATCAGATGGCGGTCGATCGGGTCATTCTCGAGTACTACAGGGCCGTGATGCCCTTCGAGGATGCCAAAGCCGAAATCGCGAAGCTCGATCCCCAGCAGAAGCAGATTGCGCTCGGCCAGCGCGCCATCACCCGCTACGGGTGCTTCAGCTGTCACGAGATCAAAGGGTTCGAGAAGGCGCAGTCGATCGGCACGGATCTGTCCGAAGAGGGCAGCAAGCTCGTGACGCGCCTCGACTTCGCGTTCATCACCGACATCCCGCACACCTCGAAGCTCGCCTGGTTCCGCACCAAGCTCCACGATCCGCGCATCTTCGACAAAGGCCGCGTGCTGCTGCCCGACGAAAAGCTGAGGATGCCGAACTACGACTTCAACGATGTGGAAGTCGACCGGCTGGTCACGGCGCTCATGAGCTTCCAGCGCGAGACACAGCCGCCGGCGGCCATGCCGGCGCGTTCGGCGCGCGGCGATTTCCTGGTCGCGGGGCGGACGATAGTGCGTCGCCGCAACTGCGTCGGCTGCCACATTATCGAAGGTGACGGCGGCGATTTCGTGACACTGCTGAGCGATTCATCGCTGGGGCCGCCGATGCTGACGCCGGAAGGCGCGCGCGTGCAGCCCGACTGGCTCTATGCGTTTCTGCGCGGGCCGATCACGCTTCGCCCGTGGATCAGCGTGCGAATGCCGACCTTCGGCCTCGACGATCCGAACTTGAACGGCGTCATCCGGTACTTCGGCGCCATCTCTAATACCGTCGGACCGTTCCAGACACACGAGGTGATCAAGACGGCGGCGGGCGACGGTGCCGGCAAACAGATGTTCGAGCAGTTTCAGTGCCAGAAGTGCCACGTGCTCGGCACCGTCCCCAAGGACCAGGCGCCGACAACGCTGGCCCCCGATCTGCGCATGTCGTCCGAACGGCTGCAACCCGACTGGATTCTGGACTGGCTGAAGAGCCCGTTGACGATTCTGCCGGGCACGCGAATGCCGGTGTTCTGGGCCGACTATCCAAAGTCGCCCTACCCGCAGCTTGGCGGCAACGCGGACGCCCAGATTCGCGCGATCCGCGACTACCTCCTGACGCTCAAAGGTGGTCCCACGCCGAGGAAGACTGGCGGCGGCACCGTCGTGGCGACGAACGACTAGGGGTCGGGTAGCTCGCGTGGGCTGGTAGGGCGGGTGAGGCTGGTAGGTCGGGTGGACGACGCTCACTCCATCGGCCACCCACTTGACCCACCTGGCCACCCGGCCCACCTGACTTACCAGGCCCCCCTGATCAACTCAGCCCCGCCCACTATAATCATCGACCACGAATGTCCACGAAGCCACCGGGCGGGACGCGCGATTTTCTTCCAGAGGAAATACGCCGGCGGGAATATGTCGTTCGTATCGTACGGGATGTGTACGAGCAATATGGCTTCGAGCCTCTCGAAACCCCCGCGTTCGAGAACATCGAGACGTTGCTTGGGAAGTATGGTGACGAGGGCAACAAGCTCATCTTCAAGATTCTGAAGCGCGGCGAGCACGAGGCCAGCGGGGAAGCGGATCTCGCGCTCCGGTACGATCTGACGGTGCCGCTCGCCCGCGTCGTGGCGCAGTATCAAAACGAGCTGCCGAAGTTCTTCAAGCGCTATCAGATTCAGCCGGTCTGGCGCGCCGATCGTCCCGCGCGCGGGCGATTTCGTGAGTTCTATCAGTGCGACATCGACGCGATCGGTTCGACGTCCCTGGTCGTCGAGGTCGATCTGCTCGCGGCCGTCAGCGAGGTTCTTGGCAGGCTCGGCTTTGACGACTTTGTGGTTCGTTTGAATCACCGGCGGTTGTTGACCGCGCTGCTCGATTTGAACGGCGTCCCCGAGTCCCAGCACGGCGCCGCGTTGATCTCGATCGACAAACTCGGGAAGGTCCAGGCGGACGTCGTGATCGCCGAGCTCGCTGCGCGGGGAATGAGCCGCGCCGCGGCGGCCGGATTGTTGGAAGCGTTCACGGGTCACGCCGACACGGTGGGCCGGCTTCAGTCGTTGCTCGGGGAGCACGAACAGGGTGCCTCAGCGCTCACCGACCTCGGCGCGATCGTCCAATTTGCCGAGGGCACGCCGGCCGCCGGCAGGATTCGCGTCGATCCGAGCCTGGCGCGAGGCCTGTCATACTACACAGGCACGATCATGGAAATCGCGGTCCCGGACCTCGCGGGCAGCCTCGGCGGCGGCGGGCGCTACGACAATCTGATTGGCATGTTTCTCGGCCGCGATGTGCCCGCATGCGGCTTCTCGCTCGGCCTCGAACGGATTATCGTCGTGATGACCGAGCGAAGCATGTTTCCGGCGACAGTTGCGAGCGGCGGCGTCGACGTCATGGTGACGATCTGGAGCGACGAGGCCCGCGGTGACGCGCTGAGGCTGGCTGCGGAGCTTCGGCGCGCCGGACTGCGTGTCGATGTGTATCCGGAATCGGACAAGCTCGGCAAGCAGGTCAAGTACGCGGCGAGCCGCAACGTCTCCTTCGTCGCAATTCTCGGAGACGACGAGCGGGCACGCGGCGAGGTGGCGGTGAAAGATCTGCGCACCGGCGATCAGCAGAGCGTTGCGCGTGGCGAAGCGCCACAATTCATCGCGCGCCGTTTGAACCCTGAACCCTGAACCCTGAACCCCCTGCATGTCCGAGCAACTACGCGACCTCACTCGAACACACACCTGCGGAGCGCTGCGCGCCGAACACGTCGGCGCGGACGTCGTGCTGCTCGGCTGGGTCCATCGAGTCCGCGATCTCGGCGGGGTCACGTTCATCGATCTGCGCGACCGCGCGGGCGTCTCGCAGCTCGTGATTCGCGACAACGACGCCCTGATGGCGGTGGCCAAGCGCCTCCGGTCCGAATACGTCGTCGGCGTTCGCGGCGTGGTGCAGCGCCGGTCCGACGAGACCATCAACTCGAAGCTCGCGACCGGCGAGGTCGAGGTGCTCGCACGGGAAATCCGCGTGCTCAACGAAGCGAAGACCCCACCCTTTCAGATCGCGGACGACGCGGCCGTCTCCGAGGACGTGCGCCTGCGGTACCGCTACCTCGACCTCCGGCGGCCGCGGTTGCAGCAGAACATCGGCCTCCGGCACCGCGTGACGATTGCCATCCGCCGTTACTTCGACGAAAACGGGTTCTGGGAAGTCGAGACGCCGGTGCTCACGAAATCGACGCCGGAAGGTGCACGTGATTACCTCGTTCCGAGCCGCGTGCATCCGGGCGAGTTCTACGCCCTGCCGCAATCGCCGCAGATCTTCAAACAGATCCTGATGATTGCCGGCACCGACCGCTACTTCCAGATCGTCCGCTGCTTCCGCGACGAAGATCTGCGCGCCGATCGACAGCCGGAGTTCACCCAGGTGGACGTCGAAGTGTCATTCGCGCGGCCCGACACCATTTACGGCTTCATCGAGCCGCTGATGCGGCGGATCTTCAAGGAAATCGGGCGCGAGATCGCCGCCCCGTTTCGGCGGATGCCGTACGCCGAAGCGATGGCGAAATACGGATCGGACAAGCCGGATCTGCGCTGCGGCCTCGAGATCGCCGAGCTCTCGGAGATCTTTCGCGAGTCCGAGTTTCGGGTGTTCAAGCGAATCGTCGCCGATGGGGGAGTGGTGCGCGGCTTCGCGGTGCCCGGCGGCAACCGCTACACGCGCAGTCAACTGGATGTGCTGGTCGATCAGGCCATGCAGATGGGGTTCAGCGGCCTGATCTGGGTGCGCCCTGGTGAGCCGCCTCTCTGTTCCACGAAGGCGCTCGGCGAACCCGCGCTGCGTGCCGCGCTCGACAAGGTGAAGGCCTCGGCGAACGACTTGCTCCTCATGGCCGCAGGACCTGCCGAGCAGACGTCGAAGCTGCTGGGACAGCTGCGCCTGGCGATCGCGAAGAGAGACAACCTGCTCGTCGCGGAGGCCTTCGAGTTCGTCTGGGTGACCGACTTCCCGCTCCTCGAATACCATGACGACGATGGGCGATGGTACTCGATGCACCACCCGTTCACCTCGCCCGCCGACGAGGATATCGACAAGCTCGAGACCGATCCCGGCGCCGTGCGCGCCGTGGCCTACGACCTCGTATTGAACGGGACCGAGATCGGCGGTGGCAGCATGAGAATTCACGATTCGGCGTTGCAGGCCCGCATCTTCAAGCGGCTCGCCATCAGCGACGAGGACGCGAAGGCTCGCTTCGGATTTTTTCTCGAGGCGCTCGAGTACGGGACGCCACCGCACGGCGGCATTGCTCTGGGTCTCGATCGGATCGTTGCACTGCTGGCCGGCGAATCGTCAATCCGGGAGGTGATCGCCTTTCCCAAGACGGCCAACGCCATCGATCTGATGGCGGGTGCGCCCTCCTCGGTGGACGATGCTCAGTTGCGCGAGCTGCATTTGAAAATCAGGAGCTAGCGCGGGGTCGGCGGTCGCCCTGGGCCGCCCGGCCGCGCGGCCGCGTTGCCGCCCGGCCGCGTTTGACCCAGGGGCGCGACTTCGGTATAATGGTTGAGCTAAGTCGTTGTATTACAATAAGATAGAAGGAGTCGTCGGCGCAGAACTGCCTCAATGAAGCGCATCACCGTCCCCGGAGAGGGGATTGAAACGCTGTTTGGCTCCTACGACGAGAACCTCAAACATCTCGAATCGCTCTTCAACGTCCGCATCCGGACGCATGGCCACGAGCTGCTCGTGGAGGGCGACTCTCCCGACCTCGACAAAGTTGATCGCGTCGTCGGTCAGCTGTCTTCGCTGATGCGCGACGGATACAAGCTCTCGAATGCCGACGTCAAGACCGCCTCGGATCTGGTGGCGCAGAACGGCTCCGTCGACCTGCGCGATCATTTCCTGAAGGGGAGCCTCACGCCCGGCGGCAAGCGGCGCGTTGCGCCGAAAACGGTGAATCAGCGGAAGTATCTCGACGCGATCGATCAGAATGACATCGTGTTCGGCATCGGTCCCGCGGGCACGGGCAAGACCTATCTGGCGATGGCGCAGGCGGTCGCGTTTCTCGTGGCGAAGAAAGTGAGCCGCATCATCCTCGCGCGGCCGGCGGTCGAAGCGGGCGAGAAGCTCGGGTTTCTGCCCGGCGATCTGCAGGAGAAGGTGAATCCGTACCTGCGCCCGCTCTACGATGCGCTGTACGACATGCTCGACGTGGACCGCGTGGCGCGCTACCTGGAACGCGGGACGATCGAGATTGCGCCGATCGCCTTCATGCGGGGCCGCACGCTCAACGACTCGTTCGTCATCCTCGACGAAGCGCAGAACACGACGTCCGAGCAGATGAAGATGTTCCTCACGCGCCTGGGGTTCGGCGCCAAGGCGGTCATTACAGGCGACGTCACGCAGATCGATCTGCCTTTGGGGCGCACCTCTGGTCTTGTCGAGGCGATGAAAGTCGTCGGCCACATCGAAGGCATCTCGTTCATCTATTTCGACGACCGCGACGTGGTCCGCCACAAGCTGGTCCAGCACATCGTCAAAGCATACGAAGCGTTCTCGAACGGCAACGGTGCCGGCCGTCCTTCGACGAGCTCACAGAGTGAGCCTGTCGAACCACGCCGGTCGTAACCGCAATGGCTCCTGGTGAGCAGCGTCGCGAGCGTCGCCTGTCGGGTGTGGGGCTCGGCTCGAGCCCGACGCCCACGGCGCGGGTACCGCAGGTGTGCGTGCTCGTGGCCGACGAACGGGGGCGCCGTCTGTCGGCCCTCGGTCTGACGCGGTGGTTGGCTCAGGTGGCACCGGCCCGCACGCGCGGTACGGTCAGCATCGCGCTCGTGAGCGACGCGCGCAGCCGGGCGCTCAATAAGCGATACCGCCATACCGATCGTCCCACCGACGTGTTGAGTTTTCCCGCCTTCTCTCGCCAGCAACGCCCGCGAGGTTCGGCGAGGCTCGGCGTAGCGCCGAAGGCGCGAAGGCGGCCGGCGGAGG
>Ga0066709_100006048_pt1 | contig 10139 bp, 5 predicted proteins | sample GraSoiAngelo_158_FD_79665 | JGI IMG/M metagenome (GOLD analysis project Ga0066709, IMG submission 79665) | Grasslands soil microbial communities from the Angelo Coastal Reserve, California, USA - 14_1009_16_30cm | ecosystem: Environmental > Terrestrial > Soil > Grasslands | place: USA... | reverse complement strand
CACACTCCACAAGTTTCACACGGCTGCGTTCCCCCACAGCTCCGCCATCTGCGCATGCGTGAGGGACCCGCCAGACCGCGCGCCGCGATTACTTAAACCGCTGCTCTATCCACTGAGCTACGGGGACAGAGAGTTCAGGAAACTTTTGCACGTCCAGGCCAGGTTGCCCCACGGATCGCAGTTAGGCCCGGCGGGCCGGCAGGACGTACGGCGCCCCCAGAGGTCGAGCGCTGTGGCCGCTTCGTCTAGCGCGCCCAATCAAGTCGGGATCGTCTGGGGCCTCGTGCGCGGCAACGAGGTCGGCTGGGGCTCCGTGCAGATCGTCGGCGCGATCGTTGCCGGCCTGCTCCTGCTCGCGGCGTTCGCCGCCTGGGAGCTGCGCGCGCCGGCGCCGATGTTGCCGATGCGCTTCTTCCGCAACCGCACCTTCGCGCTCGCGAACGCGGTCTCGCTGTTGATGTCGTTCGGTATGTTCGGGGCGATCTTCCTGCTCGCGCAGTACTTTCAGACCGTGCAGGGCTACTCGCCGCTGCAGTCGGGCTTGCGCTTCTTGCCCTGGACGGCTATGCCGATGATCGTCGCCCCGATCGCCGGCGCCCGCTCGGACAAGATCGGCGGCTACAAGCTGCTCGCCGTCGGGCTCGTCCTCCAGGCCGCCGGCCTCGCCTGGATCGCCGCGATCGCGACACCGACGACCCCCTACATCGAGCTGGTCGGGCCGTTCGTGCTGGCCGGGATCGGGATGGCGCACTTCTTCGCCCCGGTCGCCAACGTCGTCCTCTCGGCCGTCCGACCCGAAGAGGAAGGCCAAGCCTCCGGCGCCAACAACGCCATCCGCGAACTCGGGGGCGTCTTCGGTGTCGCCATCCTCGCCTCGATCTTCACCAGCTACGGCGGCTACGGCAGCGGCCAGCATTTCGTCACCGGAATGAGGCCGGCGGTGTTCGTCGGCGCCGGGATCGTCGGCCTCGGTGCGCTGCTCGCCTTCGCGATCGGTGGACGATCAGCGCGAGGGGCTACCGGGAAGCGCGAACAGCTGCCGGCAGAGATCGCAACGACGGAAGCAGCCGCATGAAACGCCCCGCACGCCAACGCTGATCCTGCTCGGAGTCCCTCTGCTCTTGGTACTCGCGCTCGGCGGCTGGATGGTCACGCCGTGTGTCGCCTCTCGATCAGGGCTCGTCGAGCTGCCACTCCTGTCGTCGGGCCTCTTCAGCGAGCAGAGCGCCGACTCTCCCGTTGATTTGGGCATCTATGAAGGCGCGTTCTCTCGGCAGCAGACAACTCGGGCAGACGATGCCGGCAGCTGTCTTGAGCCAAGGCTCGTACAAGCCCTCGATCGTGTTTCGATCGCGCTGGCGATGACAGCGATCGCAAAAGGTCGGCGCCTCGACCACCTACTCCATGACGACCAACCGCGTCCACATCTTCCTTTGCGGAGCAGCCAGCTCGGCCTGACTAGTGGCGTTGGCACGACGGTTTGGGTCGCCGGGGGTTCGACCAAGCGAACAATCACCATGCATGTCGCCTTTCGGCTCTAATGCGACAACCACAGGCAGCCACGCAGGTGCCTTGACTGGCCGGCCGGCGGGGCGCACGGTTGCGACATGCGTGGCGCATATCCCCGTCGACCTGCCCTGATCCGCGGATTCGTGCTGGCAGCGGCCGCGCTCTCGGTGCTCGTCGGCGCGAGTCCGGCGCACAAGCAAAAGCGTGCGGCCGTCGGCCCCGCGCCGACGTTCGGTCGACCGACGATCGTCGGCATTCAGGCCGGTGGAAACTCGGAGCCGTTCCTCCGTATTGACACGCACGGGCGCAGGTATGTCACCGTCCCGTATGGAAGCCGTAGCCTGCTTTGGCGCTCGACTGACGAGGGACGGACGTTCAAGTGGGTTTCGGGGGCTGAGGCGAAGACGGGCTCTCTCCCGACCTGTCCGAACGACGCGGGAGGCGATGCTGAGATCGCGACCGACGTGGCCGATCGCCTCTACTTCAGCGATCGCTTCCACGCTTTCAGCTCGCCTTACAACACGGCGGCTCGCTCGGACGATCAGGGCGCGACGTTCATTTTCAGCTGCGACGTCACGAACGGGGCGCCGAGCGACCGTCCTTGGCTTGCGGTTGACGGCGACCCACTGAAGAGCGGAAGCGTGTACCTGGCGCTTACGCTCGTCGGCTCCGATACGACGTGCGAGCCGGGCGTGCCCCAGGACACGCTCGCGCTCGCCCGCTCGCCTCTTCCAGGGAAGGAGGCTCGGGCAGGAGTCGTCTTCAGCCCGCTGCAGCGCGTTAATCAAAGCTGTGGGATGGAATTCGCGGGCACTGGGGTGCAGGTCAATCCGGCAACGCATCACGTTCTCGTTCTCTACGCGGCGCCGCGTGCCGACGGCGATTCGCTTCGGCTCGTTCGCTGCGCAACGGTCGCGTTCGGTCCCGCCAACCCTGCTGGCCTGAGCTGCAGCGATCTGCCGGTGACGACGGCGCCGGACGTCGCGTTCAGAGAGGAGTCGCTCGCCGTCGATTCGGCCGGAAACCTGTACGCCGTGTGGTCGCAGTTCCCGTTCCTCGGCGGTAAAGACACCGGCGACTCCATTCTCTTCTGGTCATCGTCGCAGGACGAAGGGGCGACGTGGAGCGACCCGATCCAGATCCCGACGCCGGGGCTGCACAACAACATCCAGCCGTGGGCGGCGGCGGGTGACGCCGGACGAGTGGACGTCGCTTGGTATGGAACGAAGACGGTCGACCGCGACCCCAACAGCGGCTGCGGCGGCGCGGCCGACGCGGACGGTCAGTGGAGCGTCTACCTCGCGCAGACGCTGAACGGGCTCGACAGGACACCGGCCTTCACCCAACCGATCGTCGCGAGCGAGCACTTCGTCCACCGAGGCGGCATTTCCGGCGCGCCCGGCGGCAAGTTCTGCGGCAACTGGGTGATGGGCGACTTCCTGCAGTTGCGCATCGGTCCCGACGGCGAGGCGAACATCGTGTACGCCGACTCGAACAACAGCGCGGGTCTTGCGATCGCTCATCCGATCTTCGTGCGCCAGAACGGAGGGATCGGCCTTCGCGCCGACCGGCCCATTGTCGCCGGAGCACCGTCTGCACTGAATGGAGTGCAGGAACCTGCTGGGGACGCGACCTACGACGTCGGCGGGAACGTCAGCAGGAACCAGTCGAATCTCGACATCCTGCACTCGTCGATCTCGAAGCCGAACGCCCGCCGGTACCGGATCACGATGACGGTTGCAGATCTCCGTTCTTTGCGCCCCGATCCCAGCACGGGCAATCCCGACCGCGACTTGGTCTGGCTCGTTCAGTGGCTGGTCCCCTCGTCGAGCGACCCGAACGGAGGCAAGGACGTCTTCGCCTACATGGAGTCGACGGCCGGACGGCGGCCACGCTATTGGGTGGGCGAAACCACCGCCGGTGTTGCGGCCGGCACCTTCGGCTTCGCCTACGCCGGCGCACATCGTGTGCGCGGCGCATATACGGCGACGGCGCCCGGGACGATCACGATCGACGTGCCGGTCGGGAGGGTGCGCGAGGCACGACCGATCAACCGCACGCTCTACCAGGTCACGACGAGCACGATGACGCTCGCGGCGCCGTCGACTTCCGGGCTCCTGCTCTTTAACGTGATCGACGTTGCGCCGTCGTACGACTTCGCACCCACGAGGCGCTGACCTCGCGGTAACGGCGCGTCGCCGAGCCGGCCGGTCACTGCACTTTGTCGCATTCTTGCGAAGCCCCAGCGGCGTTTTTCCCAGCCATGTCGTGTTCTGGCGGAAACGCGACAAGAACTCCGGTTCTCTTAAAACCCTCTGGCAGCCTAGTTTCAAAAGGTTGTACGAGCAGCGTGTTGTCACTTTCGCGAGAAGTTGTGCGCAGGCAGGGGGAGGAGTAGCTTCGTCCCCACGATGTTGCAGCCGGTACGACTTGCTGTTCTGGCAGCCAGCTGCCCTCGTGCTTACCATGGGCGCGTCTGCCTCAGCAGAGCCCAACCGAGTCGAAAATCAGTGTGATCGCACCAGCACACGGATTAAGACCGCTCCGTGGAGAGTGGCCATCCAAGAAGCGATTGGGCCGAGGGTCGTGCGCGGCACTTGGTACTTCATCTGGACAGGAACGGACGGGCCATCATGCGCTTTTGCAAGGCGCAAAGTCGCGCGGCTTGTGCGCCTGCGGACGCCCCGTGCACTTCGCCGAGCCTCGTTCGCTGGTTTGCAGTGCCGTGTCCGTCTGCTCGAGCGGCCGGTCGCATGGGTGGTTCGTCCGAGGACCGCGTGGGCTGGCTGCTGGACGACGGTGGGTGTCGCGGAAGGGCGATACTTTTTTTGGCAGCCTCGCATTCGCGTGCAGTGAGCAAGCGTGACACGCGGAACCAGGGACGAGGCGATACGCCGACGGCTCGAGCGAAGAGGCCCTGCTCGTTCCGAACTACCTGACGGCTTCTAGCGCTCCGGGCTCCTGCCTGAACGACGAAGGCCGCAGTTAGTCGCTTTTCTCAGAAGAGCGCCGGAGCAAGAAAGAACGCCGGCTGTCGTCGCGCGATGGGCTCGAGCAATAGCCTCGCTCATCAGGAGTCGGCAGGCGCCGGATGGCGCTACGCTGGCGGATCGAGCCCCGTAGCTCAGCGGATAAGCAGCGGTTCTGGAAATCGAGTTGAGCGCCTTGTCGGCTCGAGCCGGTCTTGGCTAGCGCGGTTGGCCCGCTCGACCGCTCGGAGAGGCGGAAGGCTCCCGTGTGATCATCGACCGAATTTGCGCGCCCCACGCGTTGAACAGGGTCAACGAGAGTGATATAGCTCAACGCCTATCCGCTCTGGGGAGGTGCGGTATGCGTCTTTCACGTTGGATCACAGCCGGGGTCACGGTGGTCGCCGCGTTCGCGGTCGGCGGGCTCGCGTTGGCGGCTGCGGGCCCGATCGACGTCTCGGGTCTGAGCCCGTTCGCGAGCTGCACTGTCGGCGGGCCGGGCACGAACTTCGTGAACAGCGAGGTGGAGCCCTTCGTCGCCGTCAATCCGGCGAACCCGAGCAACATCGTCGGCGTCTTCCAGCAGGACCGCTGGTCGAACGGTGGCGCTCATGGGCTTGTCGCATCGACCAGCCACGATGGCGGCGCGACCTGGACCGAGTCTTGGGCGCACTTCAGCATCTGTTCCGGAGGAACCGCCGCGAACGGCGGGAACTACGACCGGGCGTCCGACCCGTGGGTAACCTTCACCCGGAACGGCGACGCTTACCAGATCTCTCTGTCGGCGAGTGCCGATCTCACGGTCTCGGCGGTGCTCGTGAGCAAGTCCGTCGACGGAGGGGACGCCTGGAGCGAGCCGACGACGCTCGCCCGCAACGTCTCCGGCTTCGCCGAGGGGCCGGGCTTCAACGACAAGGAGTCGATCACGGCTGATCCCGGGGTGGCGAGCAATGTCTACGCCGTTTGGGATCGAAGCCGCTTTCCGAGCGACAACGCCGACCTGACGGCGCAGATGAACGCCGCCTCGATCCGCGGCGACATCATCTTCACGCGGACCACCGACGGCGGCCTGACATGGGAACCCGCACGTGACATCCTCGCCGGGAACCAAAACGAGTTCACGGTTGGCAACCAGATCGCGGTGCTGCCGAATGGAACGCTTGTCGACATCTTCGAGGATTTGAACGGGTCCGGGCGGCAGCCCTCGCCGAACCAGTTCCACGAGTCGGTCATCCGCTCGACGGACAAGGGCGTCACCTGGTCGAAGGTCATCGACATCTCGACCGACGGGTCCATCGCCGTGCGCGATCCCGACACGGGTGCCTTCGTGCGCTCGGGCGCAGGGCTGCCCGACATCGCGGTCGATCCGGTGAACGGCACCCTCTACGCCGTTTGGTCGGACGGCCGCTTCAGCGGTTTCGCCCACGACGACGTCGCGCTCTCGCGGTCTACGAACGGCGGCCTGACGTGGTCGAACCCGACCAAGGTCAACGCGTCGCCGAGCGGCGTGGCAGCCTTCACGCCCTCCGTCGACGTGGCACCAGATGGAACAGTCGCAGTGACCTACTACGACTTCCGGAACAACACGCCGAGCACGAGCACGCTTCCGACCGACGCCTTCGCCGTCTTCTCGCAGGACGGCGGGGCCAGCTTCGGCAACGAGGTGCGGTTGACCAAAAAGTCGTTCGACCTCGATCTCGCGCCGCGTGCCGGCGGGCTCTTCCTCGGCGACTACGTGGGCCTGTCGCACGTAGGATCGACGTTCATTCCCTTCTACACCCAGACCATCTCGAGCACAAACCCGACGGACATCTTCGCGTCATTCGTTCCGTAGATAGCCGGAAGAGCCGGGCGGGAGGCTAAAGGGTCTCCCGCCCGGCCGCTCATTCCTACGGGGTCGGGCGACCGCGCGAAACAGGCGCGACGCTGAGAGCTGAGCACGTCTCCCGGGCAGAGCCTGGCGGCGGGCTCTGCTTCGGAGATCGGGCCAGCCCGGAACGACCTGCAGCCAATGAAGATCCGAACCGAAACAACGGCGTCTGCACCGAGAAGCCTGCATTTGCAGCGTCTGGCTTACCTTTCGCCGACAGATCCGAGGCAAGCGTGGTCCGCCTCGTGGCGACGGCGGCTGCCGTAACGGAACTGCCGCCGACGGCGTTGTGACAGGGAGAGCACGTTCCGAGAGGGGAGAAGAGCGCTCACCGTGGCCGAGTCCCCGCTGCCGAGCAGCCGAGCTGAGCAGCTCGCGCGCGAGCTTTTCATGCGGGTACCTCTCGCTCGGCCGACATCGCTGTTTCGCCGCAGGTGCTGGCTGGTGTTTGAGCGGGCGCTCGACCCGCTCGCCCCCGACGCTCAGCTTCGAGCGCGGCAGCAAGATCGACCCGCGTCCGCAGCTATGCGCCAGCGTGCTTTAGCGCCTGCGCAGGAACCCCCCAAACAATCCGGTCGGGTCGCGTCGTTCGTTGCGGGTGTTTGCGGGCTGGCTCCGGCTCGGCACGGCGGAGAGGTTGGAGACCGCCACCCGCGCGACCCACCCACTGATCAATGAGGAGCGCGCCCTGCTGCGAGATTCCTTTGGCCGCGAGTAACCGCGTGCGATTGATCAAGACGAAGCCGGCGGGGCGGATGCCGAAAGCGAGCCGGTCTGCGTTGCGTAACAGGCGTTGAATGTGGTCGTCCGTCAACTCCTCGGATCGACTGTCTGGCGTTTCTTTAGCGCGCGATTCGTCCGACACGGTGACGCCTCCTTCAGTTGCGGTTCGGCGACGTCCACGATCGCGACGCCAGCTTCCTAATCGTCGACGTAACTCATCCTACTCCTGGCTGTCGCACCTCGCGGGCGATCGATCTCCACAAAGGCAGTCCAACGTTGCGAAGAAGTGTGGCCCTCAGCCACGGTGCACCGAAGCACATAGCGGCGGCCGAGTCGAGGATGAAGGATCCGCCCGTGACATTCGCCTCCGCTGTCGCAAGCCGCACCGTCGCGGTTTGTTCGGTCCTCTCATTCCCGAACGTGGCGCGAAGGCGGCTCACACTGCGTGGTGGCGAACCCCTGGCTAGAATCGTGCACGGAAGGCAGCGTTTCTGTCGTACTTCCGACACGCCGCGACAACACCTCTTAGGACGGCCGAAGCGGGTCAGGCTCTTCCGCAATGCCTCACTGGCTCCCGCCCTTGGCGGCGGCGTCGTTCACGGTTCTGATCCTCAACATCGCCTTGATGGTGCAGAGAGTGCGCGAGCGGTCGAAAAGCTGGCCGGCACGGTACGTGCATGAGCTGCGCCACTGGGATGGACGGCTCCCCGACGACCTCGAACGACACATCCACACCTAACGCATCGAGGCGCCACGGCGAAACGGGTCCATCTTGCCGCCACCTCTATGCGCAGTGAAGCGGCAGCTATGGAACCTACAGCACGCGATCGTTGAAGTGCTGTCGCCGTTTGTTGGAAGTGCGACAACGCGCACCGAGTGACGCGCACTTTCATGGTGAGGAGGGGCCGACGGGTCGAGTCTGTCAGAGGGCTCCCATAAGCCCCGGAATGCCTGGGCAAGGCGCGCCGGCCGCGGAGCAAGACGATCTCTGCCGCGTGGACAGGGCGGTTTAGGAAAGCCGCTCGATTGATTCTCGTGGAATACGTCTGCGTTCGCTGAGTTCGCTCCGTCCGGGTTCGGACGTGCGTCGAGTACGTTCGAGTACGCCTGAGTACCGCTGGTTCCGGCCTGTCCTGGTGGACGGCTGGTAGACGGAGAGGGCCCGCGCAGGCAGGCCCTCTCTCGTTTGTTCTTGTTGCTTGTGACTAGCAGCCGAAGCACTGATCGGGAACGTTTTGGCTGATCACGCTGTGTGTGAGCGTGATCGGTTCGTCTTGGAGGTAGACGCCACCGCCTTCGAACGTGACGGCGGCGGTTCCGCTGAGCGTGTTGGCGGTGATGTTGCTGTTTTGGAGGACGAGCGGTCCGCCGGGTGGGCCGTCGGAGCCGAAGGGGAAGGCGATGTCGAAGATGCCGCCGCCGCGGGCGCGGCCGCTCGCGCCGCTGGCATCGACGGTGTTCCCGCTCACGGTGCTGTTGCGCAGCGTCGTCGGGCCGAAGAGATTCATGCCGCCGCCGCTGACGTCGACGGAGCCGAGAGGGGCCGCGGCGTGGATGTGGTTGTTGCTAACGAGGCTGTTGGTGATCGTGCCGCCGTCGAAGACGCTCGCGCCTCCTAGGGCTGTCGTGTTCCCGGCCGCCGAGCTGACATCGATGCTGTTGCCGGTGAGCCGGACGTTCGTCAGCGTGCCGCTGATCTCGCCGCCGCCCGAGGAGGCGAACGCGTCGCCGACGGAGTTCGTCATCGTCGCGGCGTTGCCGGAGATGGTGGTATCGGTGATCGTCGCGCCGGAGACGGGGCCGACATTGATGCCACCCGCGAAGGCCCCCGTCCCACCCGGGATGTCGCTCGGCATAGAACTGGAGAGGCTGGCGGTGTTGTCGCTGATCCGGGTGTTGTCGACGGTGAGCGTGCCGCCGGACACAGAAACGCCGCCGGTCTCCGCGAAGCGCCCGTTGGGGGCTGACGCGATCGCCTGATTGCCCATGACGGTGCTGTTGTTCAGCGTCAGCCCGCCCTCGATGCTGGTGATCCCGCCAGGGCCGACGTCGCTCGCAACCGGTGCACCGGCCTGGTTGTTGCTGACGGTCGTGTTCGTCAGCGTCAGCGCGCCGAAGGTGTTGATCCCGCCACCGGCCGCCTGAGCGAAGGGGAGATCGCCGTTGATGCAGGTGATCGTGATGTCAGGCGGGCACGGAAGCCCAGAGTCGATGGCCGTTGTTGGCGCGACCTTGTTGCCGGTGATAACACTGTTCGCGATCGTCACGGTCGCACCCGGGGCGAAGCCCGCCGCGGGCGGAACCGAGATCCCGCCGCCAAGCGCGATTACACCGGGGCCTGCGAACACTTCCGCAAAGCTGGAGTGAGTGACGCCGCCTGTGATTGTCACCCCGCCGATCGAGACAGTCGGCTCGCTGGCCGCGTCGAAGGTGCCGATCGTGAGCACGGGGCCTCCGCCGCTGATGATCGTCCGGCCGGGGCCTGCTCCGGCGATTGTGACGCTGACGTCGATCGTGACGCCGCCCTTGTACGTGCCGGGCGCGATCGAGATTGTGTCGCCGTTGTTCGCGGCGGCAAGCGCGGGCGCGATCTGGCTGAAGGCGCATCCGCTTGGGCAGACAGTCAAGGTCGCCGCGGACGCTTGTCCCGCGGTAATTGTCGCGGCCGCCACTGCCAGCCAACAGACGAGAAGCGGTCTTGTCGTTTTGACGATCTTCATTGTCGACTCCTCGTGTTCAGTGAACGCGCTTCCAGGTGCCTTGCAGGACGGCGAGGCGGGCGCGGCAGGGGTCGCTGCCGATTGGGCGGAGTTGCATGCGCTTGCCTCTCGTGGAGAGTACGAGCTTCCAGCTCTGCGGAGGATTGGCGCCGCAGGTTGGCGGCTGCTCGGGGCGGTCGACGATCTCCGGCCCCAGCACCGCGTTGCCGTTGGCGAGGTAGCGCGCATCAAAGATTTGGTTCGGACCGATCGTCCAGCCGGTCTTTGCGATGAAGAGCGTTCGACCAGCCCGGCTCCAGCTGCCTGCGAGTCTGGCGGGCGGCTTGGGCGGCGAGAGTACGCGTGCCT
>Ga0066709_100006047_pt1 | contig 10140 bp, 6 predicted proteins | sample GraSoiAngelo_158_FD_79665 | JGI IMG/M metagenome (GOLD analysis project Ga0066709, IMG submission 79665) | Grasslands soil microbial communities from the Angelo Coastal Reserve, California, USA - 14_1009_16_30cm | ecosystem: Environmental > Terrestrial > Soil > Grasslands | place: USA... | reverse complement strand
TGCCGAAGATCGCGACGACGGGCGTGCCGACGGCGGCGGCGACGTGCATCGGTCCGGTGTCATTGGTGAGGAGCACCCGGCACGCCTTGAGCACCGCGCAAAGCTCCCGCAGCGAAGTGCGGCCGGCGAGGTTGATGGGCGCCGGATGCGAGTTGCGAGCCGTGAGTTGCCCGATTTCACCCGCGGTCGTGGCTGCCAGTTGCTCGTCGTTCGCGCCGCCCAAAACGATCCAGCGACAATTCGCCCGGCTCTGGATTTGCGCCGCCGCCTCCACGAACCGTTCCCGCGGCCAGCGCTTGGCCGGGCCGTATTCGGCGCCCGGATTGAGGGCCAACCAGAGCGCGCCGGCGCGGAGTGAAAATTTTTGTCGAGCGGTTTCGACCTCTTCGCGGCTCACCTCCAGATACGGCGCCAACGGCTCGGGATTCGCCCCCAGGGCGGCAGCCAGGCGCAGGTAATGATGGAGTTGATGCGCGGCGCTGCCGCCGCCTGACGGGACGATGGAGGCATCGCCGGGTCCGGCGGCATTGAGGCGGTTGATTTCAGACCTGGAGCGCTTGCGCATTCGTGCGAAATCGCTCCGCCGCGTGACGCTTTGCGTCAGAAACCAACTTCGTGCGGGCGCGGCGCAACCGATTCGCCGCGGGATACCCGCCAGCCAAAGCTCGAGAGCGGAGCGATGTGAGTTGGGCAGCGCGAGCCCGGACTGAAAACTTCCCAGGCGCAGCTTTCGGGCGACACTCCAGGCGCTCTCGTTTTTTGCGAACGTGAGCAAGGTGTCGATGGACGGATGGCGGGTCCAAAGGTCGGCGAGCTTTTCGTGGGTCAGCAGAGTGATCCGGGCCTCCGGCCTGGCCTCCCGCAAGCGCATCAATGCGGGCGTGGTCATCACCGCGTCGCCCAGCCAATTGACGCCGCGCACCAGAATGCGGTGGGGATGGGCAAGGGTGGGCGGGGAAGCGTTTGACATCGCGGCTTGGTCGCTGATCGAATCTCACCCCTTGGTGGCCGCCACGGTTGACCTGACCTCCGCCGATCGCGGCGTCTGGCCCGGGGCCGCCTTCCAACGCCGGTGCACCCAGAACCAATTCGCCGGATCGCGGCGAATGGCGGCTTCAAAGGCGCGGTTCACTTCGCGCATGAGGACCTCGACGGGTCGCGGTTCGCCATTTTCGCGCGTCGGAATTTCGTCGCCCACCTCGACTCTCCACCGGCCGAGGCCGGTCCGGTAGCAGACGGCGGTGAACAGGGGGCACCGATAGCGCAAGGCCAGCACTGCCGGCGCGGCGCTGATCGAACAGTCGTGTCCGAAGAACGGCAGGCGCAGGCCCTTGTCGCCCGCGTGTTGGTCGGCGAGCAGGCCCACCACAACACCGCCGCCCTTCAGGGCCGTCTTCAGCGCGCCGGCCTCCGTGCGCCGTTCGAAAAACAGGCACCCTGATTTTTCACGCAGCGATTGCATCAGGCGGTTTAAGGCCGGCTGGCGCAACGCGCGATAGGTAGTGACGAACTGATAACCGGGCGCGAACATCGCGCAGCGGGCGTAGAGCTCGAAGTTGCCGAAATGCCCGATGGCCATCATGCCGTTCGGCGGCGGCTCGCCGCCCGGCCGCTGGAAAAACCTCTCCGCGCCGACGACTTCCAGGACATTCTCGAGTTCGCGGTTGCTCATGCCGGCGGTCTTCACGGCGCAACAATAGTTTTCCCCCAGACGCCGGAAATTTTCCCGCGCCAGCTCGCGGATTTCAGCGGGCGACTTTTCAGCGCCGAAACAAAGGGCGAGGTTTTTCAGCGCGACGCGCCGGTGCCGCGCGTCGAGCCACCAGGCCATCGCCCCGCCCGCCCGGCCCAGGCGCGCCACCGCGCGCAACGGCAACGCCTGCAGGAACGCGACGAACGCCCGCGCCAGACAGTAGAACAGCGCGCCCATCGTTTAGCGAGGCGCTTCAGACCGACGAGAGATGTTTGGCCTCTGGTTCATAGTGAACGCATTTTCGTGACACCGCACTAGCGGAAGCAGATTTTTTGGACGCAGTCGTGAAAGTCTTTGGCCCCGCTGAGGATTTTGATTTCCACGCGCATGAAATAGATGGATAGGTCGCGCCGGTCGATTTTCGGGAAGCGCACGGCGTCCTTTTGAGTGGTGATGATGGCGTGCGCCTGGCGTTTTTTGCTGCGGTTGATGACGTTCAACACCTCCTGCTGGCTGAACCGGTGATGGTCGGCGAAGCGTTTGGAATAGACCAGCTCACCGCCGAGTTTGACGAGGCTTCGTTCGAAGCTCTCCGGCTGGGCGATGCCGCTGAGCGAGGCGATCTTCTTTTGCTTGAGCAATTCCAGGTTGTAGCGCTCGCCGGTGAAGACGTCCTCAAAATAAAGCGGGTGATGCACGCACTCGATGATCCCGGCGTTCGGGTTGAATTGCGCGATCCGCCGGCGGAGCGCTTCCGTGTTGCCGTCGCTTTTGGTGATAAAAATCGTGCTGGCGCGCGCCAGATGCGCCGGCGGCTCGCGCAGGGTTCCGCGCGGAAGCAGCTGTTCGTTGCCAAACGGCTGCTGGTAGTCGATCAGCACGACGTCCATGCGGCGGCCTCGCAATTTCCAGTATTGAAAACCGTCGTCCAGCAGCAGGGTGTCGCAGCCGAATTTTTCAATCGCATAGCGGCCGCTCTTCACGCGGTCCTTGTCCACCAGCACGACGACGTCTTTGAGGTTCGACGCGAGCATGTAGGGTTCGTCGCCGGCGGTGTCGGAATCGAGCAGCAACGACCGGCCGTCGGAAACGATCCGCGGCGGCGTGCGGTCCTGCCGGAAAAAAAATTTGTCGATCAGCCGTTTCGCCAGCGGCGGCGGTTTCGAGCGATAGCCCCGCGACAGAATGGCCACCGTGCGCCCCTGGTCCCGCAGTTCCCGTGCGAATTTCTCGACGACCGGCGTTTTGCCGGTGCCGCCGACGGTGAGGTTGCCAATGGCGATGACCTGCACGCCCAGGGTCGTGTCGCGGAGAATGCGCACGTTATAGAGGAAGCGGCGTGTTTTGACGGCCACCTGGAAGAATTTGGAAAGCGCGAAGAGCGCGGCGCGAAGGAACGCGGCCCGCTGACCGCGGCGTTGTTCAAAGATGACTTCCAGGACGAAGGTCTCAACCGCTTCGGTCCAGGCACGGAATCGTTCGCGCATCTGAGCGCAGTGTGCCAACGGGCGGGATGTGAAGCAAGGGGGGAGCAGGTCCGGAGGCCCGGGGAGACCCAGGAGCCCGCGTAAATCCCGGATGCAGCGGGGCTGCGCCTTATGCCGCCCGGAGCGCGGAGCTCCAGATCCGCGCGATAGCGATGCGCCCGTCGAGCTCTGCGCTCCGATGGGAGACGCAAATTCAATTTGCCTTTGGTTGGCTTTTCGGAAGACTCCTGCCGCCATGAGCAAAACAAAGAAGTTCGCCGCCTATCCGCGCCTCAACCCCCTTGCCGTGGGCAAAGACATCTCCGCCGCCGACCTGATCGACCAGACCTTTCTGGCCTTCAACGGCGGACGCCTGCGCGAGGCGGCGAAATTGCTCGCCGAAAAAATGTTGCCCGACGACGGTTACATCGGCCTGAGCCTGACCGGGGCGCTGACGCCGGCGGGCCTCGGCAAGTCGTGCCTCATCCCGCTGATGAAGGCCGGCTTCATCGACTGGATCGTCTCGACCGGCGCGAACCTTTACCACGATCTACACTACGGGCTCGACATGGCGCTCTACCGGGGAAGCCCGTTCCTCGACGACGTCGCGCTGCACCGTGAAGGGGTCATCCGCATCTACGACGTTCTCTTCGACTACCACGTGCTGCTCGACACCGACGCCTTCATCCGTGAGGTCATCCAGGGACCGGAATTCCAGCGCCCGCTTGGCACCGACGAATTTCATCATCTGCTGGGCAAGTACGTGTGCGAACGGGGCCGGAAACTGGGAGTTGAGGACAACTCCGTGCTCGCGAGCGCCTACGAGTGCGGCATCCCCGTGTTCACGAGCAGCCCGGGTGACAGCTCGATCGGGATGAACGTCGCAGCGATGGCCCTGCGCGACTCGAAATTGATTTTCGACGTGAACCGCGACGTGAACCAGACCGCGGCCATCGTGTACGAAGCGAAATCCACCGGCCATACCTCGGGCGTGTTCATTCTTGGCGGGGGATCGCCAAAGAACTTCGTTCTCCAGACCGAGCCCCAGATTCAGGAGGTCTTGGGCATTCCAGAAGACGGTCACGATTATTTCCTGCAATGCACCGATGCCCGGCCCGACACCGGTGGTCTTTCCGGCGCCACGCCGGCCGAGGCGGTGAGCTGGGGCAAGGTCGATCCTGATACGCTTCCCGATTGCGTCGTCTGCTACGCGGACTCAACCATCGCCCTGCCGCTGCTCACTGCCTACTGCGTCAGCCGCGTGACACCGCGCAAATTGAAACGGCTCTACCACCGCCGCGACCCGATCCTGGACAAGGTGAAATTGAAGTATTTGAAGACAGGCACCGTCACGAAGGTCATGACGAGCCGGAGGATTGCCAAGCGGGCCACCGGCGCGGGCCTCAAAAAAGGTGGCATCCGATAACCGCCCGGCTCGGAGGCCGAGTGCAGAGCCCGCGTTGCGGCCGTTATCCGTGGTGTTGTCTTTCGCAGGTTGGATTTGTAAACTCGCTGTCCATGGCCTGGCGCATTCACGAGAGTGTGCAGCGCGGCGAGATCGACAATCGCGAGCGCGGCGTCGTGCGCGGCAAGGTCTGGCTGCACGGCCTCGCGGAGCCAGTCGCGCTCGAACTCAAAGGCAACGCCTGTCCCGATCTTGCCGGTTGCCTGCTCACCTTCGAAAACCCCGGCAAGACCGTCCCGCTGCGAATGAATGCGCGCATGGACCCGGTTCAGAGCGGCACGATCGGCGACCTGACGGCCTCGCGGAAAGTGCGCGTGTTCGACGTCCCGTTCGAGGAGGCTTACGCGCGATTCAAGAGAAAACGGCCCGTGCCCGAGCACATTGCCAACTGCCTTTTTCTGGAGTGGTTCAGCCAGGCCAACGGGCGGGTGGTGATCGAGAGCGCCGAATTCAAGCTGACGATCTCACCGCCAGCCTGGACGCTCAGCCCGGAAGAGGAGCAGCAGCGGCAGCGCGAGGCGGCCGACGGTTTCAGCGGTTTCATGAACAGGCTCACCGCGGCCCTCGAGGCCGCACGGCACGAGCCGGCCGAAGACAAGGAATGGGACGAATTTGACTACGAGAAATTCCTGCGCGAGAGCGACGCGCACTCGGACAAATACATCGAGTTGTTCGATAAATACAAAGACCACCCCGACCGCGAACGCCTGATCGCCAGGGAAATGGGCTGGACCTGGCTCGAAGAAGCGATTGAGGAAGAGCAGCGCCGCGGCTCCGAGTCCGAACCGGTCGCACCCGAAACCATCGCACCCGAGTCCGACGATTCGGACGCCCAGGAGGACGATCCCTTCGATTTTGACGAACTCAATCGAATCTGCGCCGAGGCCGCCGAGAACCCTCCCCAGCCGGATCCTGCGACCGAAGGGGTGGACTGGGTCCGCGACGGATACGGCGATGTCAAACACCCGCTCTCGCTCCGCGCGCTCGAGGGAAGCATGGCCATGTGGCGCCAATGTCTGGAGCTTGGCCTGGGCGAAACGGACGACGAAGATTTGACCCGTCTGATCGGCGAATATCAGACCGCCGGCGCCAAACTGGCGGGTGCGCTCGACGGACTGGCTTACGGTCGCGACCTTCGCGAAGGCGCGTTCATCGTCGCTTACCTCAAGCGCGCACTTGGCCACTTGCACGAGGCTCAGGCGGCGCTCGAGAAGGTTGCAGCCAAGAAACTCCTGTCGCCAGAAGCGCTGACCTCAACCCGCGCCGAGCTTTTCGCGGTTCGCGAAGAAGTGCTCCGGTTGATGAATGAGTTTCGGCGGCAGTCTTGATAAGGACCAGGCCACAATGGGGCGGCGCCGATCGGGCCGCAATCTGCGGCTGGTGCACGGCAAGTAACGTCGGGATGCGCCGGAATTTCTCAAACGTCGCCACGCGACGCATCATACTGGTTTGCGAATCGCCCGCGGCTACGCTCAGAGCCTCGCTCTGCGAGGCAAGCGCAGGCTGAAAGCCTGCGCTACATGACAGGCGGGACGCCTGTCCCACACGTCCCGCACGGCTTGCTTAACCGCGCGCTTGCATTCCGCACCAGGGCGATTCACTATAGCTGTCCGTTTTGGTCGAGGCGCGCCGCGGCTGCGGCCGTTTCGCAAGCGCATGAGCAATTCGCCTGAGACCGGTTTAGACCTGGAAGACCTGGAACTGCAGCTTCTGCCCGCCTGGGCCAAGCAGTCGCCGGACGCCAACCGCTACGCCAAATACGAAGGGGGCGAAGGCGATTCGGGGCCGCGCGGCCGCGAGCGACGCGAGCGTCGCGGTCCGCCGTCGGACCGAAGCGAGCGCCCCAGACGCCGGGAAGGAGGACCACGAACCTCGCGCGATGAGAGCCCCGGACCGCGCCGGGGTGGTGGCGGGCGGCACGAACGGCCCCGCCGCGACGAGAATCGCGAACCGGCCCCGGTATTGCCGGAGGTCAGTGTGTCGTTTGTGCCGGAGGAAAAGGGGGTGGAATCGCTCGCCCGACAAATCAAGCTGACCGGTCGCGCCTATCCGATTTTCGACATTGGTCATCTGATTTTGAAGCGGCCGGACCGTTACCACGTGGTCTTCGTGACCGTGAAGAAGGCCGACGGCCAGGTTGCCCAGCCGCTCTGGGTCTGCAACCTGGACGACACGCTGTGGCTTTCCGACCAGGAGGCGGCGCAGCACGTGTTGCGACGGCACTTCGAGACGTTTTACAAAGCCGAACGAATCCCCGCGGATCCGCCCAAAGGGACCTACACCTTTGTCGCGCAGTGCGGTTTGAGCGGCGCGATCCTGGGTCCTCCCAATTATCACGATTACCAAAACAAGCTCCGCAAACTGCACGCGGAACGCTTTTCCCGGATGCCTTTCGAGCTGTTCAAGGCGAAGGTGAGAATTATCAAGGACGAGGCCGTGGTGAAGAAGTGGATCGAAGAGCAGAGCTGGAAAACCGAATACCATTGTCTCAATGTGCCCGAGCCGAAAAGGCTCGGCAGCCGTGAAGAGGTGGAAAGGCATTTTCGCGAAGCGCATTTTGGCAACATCGTTCGAGCGGTCGAATCCCACACGCTCGCCGGCGTCGCGGCGCAGCAGTTGCCGACCCCGGCCCTGCGCCAGTTAGTGCGCCGGGATTGGGACGAACAACAGCGGTTCCCTCTCAAAATCGTTACCACGCTGAGCCAGCAGTTCGCGGCGCACGGCCTCCAGTTTTTCAAAGTCAACAGGACCATCACGCATGTCGCGGTCGCACGGCCCCACTTTCTCGACCTGGAAACAACGCCCGTGTCGGAAGGGGTCAAGGGAATTGTCGTTTTCATCAACGCGCATTCCGGCTGCACGCGGCGCCAATTGTTTGAAGCGCTGGCCCCGTCAGCCGCTCGGGCCGTCCCGGCTGCAACCCCGCTTCCGGCGGAAAACTCCGCTTCATCGGGGCCGACGGCGGGTGCGGCCGCGGATATTCCAGCTCGGCCGTCGGCCCTGCCGCCTTCATCCTCCGGTGACCTTCGCGAACCCACCGCGGAACAGACCGCGGTCATCGCCGATTTGCACTGGCTGATTCATCAGGGACACGTGATCGAGTTCGCCAACGGGAGAATCGAAGCCGCCAAGAAGCCGGTCCCGAAGCCACCGCGGCCTGAACCGAAACTGGCCGAATCCAGCGTTTCGCGGCCGACGTCCAGCAACGAAACGACTGCGAGTATTCAGTTGACCGCGACGCCTGCGCCGCCTGCGCAAGAAGAGGAAGGTTTCCCCGTAAGCAGGCCTGACGAGGCTGCCCCAGCGCTGACAGCGCCTGAGGGGGCCGCAGATCGTCCCGAATCGCCCGCAGAAACGGCTGGCGCCTCCCCGGCACCACTCAATCCAGCCGACTCGGCGACAGCACCGGACCAGGGCGTTTGACCGGGATCAAAAGTGTTTCCTCGACACGTCCATCGGGTGAGGCGCCGGTGAGCGAAGCTCAATGCTCAAAGCTCAAGGGAAGTCCCAAGGTCCACGTTCCAAAATGGTCCGGCCCCTGGTCTCGCCTTCACCGCCAATGGGTGTTTGACCGATCCCGCGACCCGATTGAGTGTGGAGGAGCTCTGGATTGGATGGCAACTCGCCCCAGCACCTCTTGGTCTTTGGTAGTTGTTTCCCCTCTCCTGGCTCTCCTGGCGGAGAGGGCCGGGGGTGAGGGCGAGCGTTTCCTCCCCGCTCATTTTCGGAGCAGGTCGTTCTTGAATGAGTCTTGATTTCCTGCGAACAATGGGCTTCGTCACCCTGGCTGCTACGCCCCAAAGCATCGGGTTGTCAGCCTGCCGGTTGAATTTGCACAAATTGGCAAAGAGATGAGACAGCCGATGGCAATCCTCGCGACGCTCTTGGCCTGCCGGACCTTCGCCGCCGGGCCGACCGGGCAGGCGGGGCTGATCTCCATCTCCGGGGCCATCGGTCCGGCGACGGCGAGCTATATCGAGCGCGCCATCCGCGAAGCGGCCGCGGGCGGGCAGGTTTGCCTGATCATACAGCTTGATACGCCCGGTGGTCTGCTTGATTCCACCAAGGAGATTGTTCAATCCCTGTTCTCCTCGCCGGTGCCAACCGTGGTTTACGTCGCGCCCGCCGGAGCCACCGCGGCGAGTGCCGGTTGTTTCATCACCCTGGCCGCCGACGTGGCGGCGATGGCTCAAGGGACAAGCATCGGCGCGGCGCACCCGGTTGCGATGGGGGGCGGTGTCGCTGGCCAAAAACCCGACGAGGTCATGGATAAGAAGTTGGAGAATTTCGCCGCGAGTTTTATCGAGTCGATCGCCGCCCGGCGCCGGCGCAACGTGGACTGGGCGAAAGCCTCCGTGCGGGAGAGCGCGTCGATCACCTCCGAGAAGGCACTGGAACTGGGCGTCATCGAGATCATCGCCACCGACCTGCCGGACCTGCTAAAGCAGTTGGACGGTCGCCGAGTCAATGGCCGGACGCTTGAAACTGCCTCGGCCGAAATCCACCCGATCCCGATGTATGCCCGCGAAAGAATTTTCCAACGGTTGTGGCGCCCCGAAGTGATGTTCGTTTTGATGCTCGTCGCCCTCTACGGGATCATCGGCGAGTTGAGCAATCCCGGCTCAGTCTTGCCGGGCGTCGTGGGAGGCATCGCCCTGGTCCTGGCGCTGTACATGGCGGCAATTCTGCCGGTGAACATTGCGGGCCTCGCTCTGATTCTGCTTTCCCTCGGGCTGTTCGTGGTGGACGTCTTTGCCCCAACACATGGAGTGCTGACCGTCGGCGGCATCGTTTCTTTCTTTCTCGGATCGTTGATGTTGTTTGATCGGGCGGAGCCGCTCTATCGCTTGTCCCTGGCTTTGATCATCCCGGCGACCCTGATCACGGCGGCCTTCTTCGTGTTCGTCTTCGGGGCCGGTTTGCGCGCGCAACGCCTGCCCCTGAAGGTTGGCAGGGAAATCATGCTGGGCAAGACCGCGCCCGCCCTGACGCCGATCAACGCGCAAAGCGGGAAGGTGTTCGTGGAGGGAGAATATTGGAATGCCGTCAGCGAAGCGTCAATCGAGGAAGGAAAGCTCGTTGAAATCACCGCCGTGCGCGGGCTCACGCTCGAAGTGAAACCGAAAACCTAGAAGGAGCAAATTATGCAACCAGTCGAGAAATGGCTGACAGTGCTTTCATGGTTGGTGCCCATCGTAATCCTCGGCTCGGTCCTCTTGCCGCTGATGGTCCGCGTCCTGCGTGAATACGAGCGCGGAGTGATTTTCCGGTTGGGCAAACTGCTTCGGGCCAAGGGGCCGGGACTGGTGCTGCTCATTCCCGTCGTTGACCGCATGGTGAAGGTGGACCTGCGCGTCGTCACCATCGACGTGCCCAAGCAGGAGATGATGAGTCGCGATAATGTGCCCGTCACCGTTGACGCGGTGGTCTATTTCCGCATCGTGGACCCCGAATCCGCCATCATTAAGGTCGAGGACTTTCTCAAGGCCACTTCCCTGATCGCCCAGACCACCTTG
>Ga0066709_100006045_pt1 | contig 10140 bp, 8 predicted proteins | sample GraSoiAngelo_158_FD_79665 | JGI IMG/M metagenome (GOLD analysis project Ga0066709, IMG submission 79665) | Grasslands soil microbial communities from the Angelo Coastal Reserve, California, USA - 14_1009_16_30cm | ecosystem: Environmental > Terrestrial > Soil > Grasslands | place: USA... | reverse complement strand
GCCTGAACTTCACGAAGAAGTTGGTCCGGCGTTTTGCGGCGCGTCTCACCAGCCATACGGCTCTCCCCGGTCTAGGTGGGCTGCATTCACCGGAGACCCCCAGGAATAAACGACGACGCCATTGCACCAATAATCAGCGTAACTGCCTGGGACCAGTCGCATGGTCTCCTACCACGACTCGTGTTTCCCCCCAAACCACCAAATGAGTCCGAGGGTAGCCGTGTTCTGCTCCTTTTTGAGGAATCCGGGTATTTCAGTCAGGAAAGCTGGTTGATTGGAGAAATCGCGCCGGTGTTCGATCCTAACCTGGAAACCCTCGATGAACTGATAGATAGCGGTGAGGGTGTGTTCCTTGAGATCCTGCGTGGCGCCGCTGAAGAGTCCGCCATGGTCTTTCAGATACTCAAAACGCCCCGCCAGGGAAAACTTCGGCGTGAAATGATACTGCAAATACCCCACGCCGCCCATAACATGCGATGGTGGTGCGTTTGTAAGCGGGCGGCTGACGACGTGATCGAATTCGCCTGCTACCGTGATCTTGGCAGTCGCAGACCAGCTCGCGTATGTGTCGAAAATGTGGGTTCTGCCGTTCAGTTTGGGTCCGGGCGCCGGTGTTACCGAGAGGCCCGGCTGAGTCGGTAAGGTGGGCACGCCTGGATTGTACGCCGGCGTGACATCGCGGTTCTCCTGACCGAAGAAATAGTTGACGTTCCAGGAGATCGCCTTGGTTGGCTTGATCGTGAATAGAAACGCGTTCGACTTATAGCCGTTGAAATCCTCGGTTTGGTTCGCTCCGTTCACGAGCCAATGTTGCACGCTCAGCTTGTCGTTTACGTTGTACGTTGTGCGGAAACCCATATGGTAGAAGGGCAAGTAGTTGAAATAAAACGACCGCGAGTAATTGATTTCGTCGTAGGTGTAGTTGTTTTCAAAACCGAGGGCGCTATAGAATTTTCCGAAATCGACGGTGAGGCCGCTTCCTAGCGGAAACACGTATGTTCCGTACGCCTGAAAAAGATTACGGTAGACCTGGGGTCTGGGTTCATTCTGCGTTCCGCCTTGCAGCGTTTCGGTGTTCTGACCGAACATGAGATCCACGCGGCCGCCATACCGCCGCCCCGCAGCAACATCAGGCGCCCGTTCCAGGATGAGTCCCAGTTGATTCAGCGTGAAATTGTTACTCAGGACATCGTTGGCTCGTAATAAATTGACGCGCCCCACCGGACGGTTGAAGTTCCAGCCGTAGTAGCCATCGAAGTAGAAGTTCAGCGTGCTTCCGGTCAAGCCCAGGACTCCGCGCTTCGTGGCGTCTTCTGTCTGCGTGTTTGCACCAGCGGCGCCCGTGGCTGCGCCGCCGATCTCGGTCGTTCGAGGCGCCTCCGCCACGGCCGGTCCCTTACCTTCCAGGGCCGCCACTCTCTTCTCGAGGCTCTCGATTCGATCGAGCAACGCTCGCTCGCGATCCGTCAAGGGCGTCTGATTGGTTGGAGTCGTTGTCTGAGCAGTCAGCAAGCTGCCGCCACAGAGAATCAGGCCCGCGAACCGGTTGAGTGTCCGCGCGAAATTATGAGACGCATGGCGAAACATAAATTGTCGGGCCCATTTGGCCCTCTCTCCTCTTGGTGCTAGACGTGGTGGAATACAGCCTGAATTATCTCTGCGGAGCCTGCCCGTCCAGCGCCAGGTTCAGCTTCAGAACATTGACCCGTGGCTCACCCAGAAAGCCGAGATCTGGCTGTTCGGTGTATTGCGAGATGAGCTGGTTCACCTGATCTACGCTGATGCCCCGGGCCTTGGCGACTCGGAGAGCTTGTGCCCGTGCTGAATCGGGGCTGATGTGGGGGTCAAGACCGCTCGCAGAAGTGGTTACCAGGTCAGCCGGGATAGGCCCCTGATACTCCGGGTTGTCCTTTCGAAACTGCTCAACGGATGCCTTCACGCGATCGATAAGCTTCTGATTCGTGGGCCCTAAGTTTGAGCCGCTGGAGTTAGCTGCATCGTATGGGTTCGTTCCCGTTGCCGAGGGCCGGGCGTGAAGGTACTCGGGTTTCGTGAAATTCTGGCCGATAATCTCGGATCCGATCACCTTGTCTCCGATCTTGATCAGGCTCCCATTCGCCTTCTTGGGGAAAACAATCTGGCTGATTCCGGTGATCGCGAGGGGATACACTATCCCCAAAACGACGGTCATGAAAAGCTTGATTCTGAGTCCAGGTAAGATCTGTTCCCACATGGTAATGACCTCCTATGCCAGGTGAAGGGCGACCAGGAGCTGGTCAATGAGCCAGATTCCTGGAAATGGCGCAATGATCCCGCCGATGCCGTAGATTAACAGGTTTCTCCGCAGGAGACTCGCTGCGTCCTGCGGCCGGTACTTCACGCCTCGAAGAGCCAGTGGCACAAGTGCGATGATGATGAGCGCGTTAAAGATCACAGCTGCCAGTACAGCACTCTGCGGAGTATGGAGACCCATGATGTTGAGTTGGGCCAGCGGCGGATATATCGCCATGAACATCGCCGGGATGATGGCAAAGTATTTCGCAACGTCGTTCGCGATCGAAAACGTGGTCAAGGCGCCCCGGGTAATCAGTAATTGTTTGCCGATCGCCACCACTTCAATGAGTTTAGTCGGATTGCTGTCCAGGTCCACCATGTTGCCGGCCTCCTTGGCAGCCATGGTGCCGGTGTTCATCGCGAGTCCGACGTCAGCCTGTGCAAGCGCCGGCGCATCATTCGTGCCGTCGCCCGTCATCGCGACAAGTCGTCCCGCCGCCTGCTCCTTCCTGATGTATTCCAGTTTGTCTTTGGGTGTGGCCTGAGCGAGAAAATCGTCGACTCCGGCCTCGGCGGCGATGGCAGCCGCGGTAAGCGGATTGTCGCCCGTGATCATGACACTTCGAATACCCATGCGGCGGAGTTGCGCAATGCGCTCCTTCATGCCGCCTTTCACAATGTCCTTCAGATGGATGATGCCCAAGAGGCGATTTCCGTCTGCCACCGCGAGCGGGGTGCCGCCGTGGCGCGCGATCTGATCGCTCATTTCCTGGATTTCTGCGGCCATCTTTCCTCCGTTCTCGCCAACGAACTTGCAGATCGCTTCAGTCGCTCCCTTGCGGAGCCGCCTTCCCTGAAAATCCGCACCACTCATTCGTGTGTAAGCGGAGAACGGAATGAAACTGGCCTCGCCCTCGGGAATATGGCGCCCTCTGAGGCCGTACTTCTCTTTAGCCAAAACGACCACGGAGCGGCCTTCCGGAGTTTCATCGGCGAGGCTGGACAGTTGCGCGGCATCGGCCAGCTCCTCACCGCTTACTCCATTCACCGGCAGGAATTCGACGGCCTGGCGGTTGCCCAACGTGATCGTGCCGGTCTTGTCCAGCAATAGGGAATTAACATCGCCCGCGGCTTCCACAGCCTTCCCGCTCATCGCCAGCACGTTGTGCTGCATCACACGATCCATGCCGGCAATTCCGATAGCTGACAGCAGCCCTCCGATGGTGGTTGGAATCAGGCAGACCAGCAGGGAAACCAGGATGGCCACGCTCGGAACCGATCCTGACCCCGCTTGCGCAACGCTGAACGCGGAATACGGCTGAAGCGTGATGACGGCCAGCAGGAAGATCAAGGTCAACCCTGCGATCAGGATGTTGAGCGCAATCTCATTGGGTGTCTTTTGGCGCTCGGCGCCCTCGACCAGGGCGATCATGCGGTCGAGAAAGGTCTCGCCGGGATTAGAGGTGATCTTGATCTTGATGTGATCGGACAGCACCTTAGTTCCGCCCGTCACCGCGCTGCGGTCACCGCCGGATTCGCGAATCACGGGCGCGCTTTCGCCGGTGATAACCGATTCATCCACGGTCGCAATTCCTTCAATGACCTCCCCGTCCCCCGGGATCAGGTCACACGTATCACAGAGCACCACGTCCCCCGCCCGCAGAGCGGAACTGGGAACCTGCTCCACCTTGCCGGCGGACGTCAGCCGCTTCGCCCCCGCATCGGTCTTCGTTTTGCGGAGGCTATCCGCCTGGGCCTTTCCGCGTGCTTCCGCCATCGCTTCGGCGAAATTCGCGAACAGGACAGTAAACCAGAGCCAGAGCGAAATCTGCAGGGTGAACCCGATCCCGCCGGCGGCCGTGAACATATCGCGGATCAGGAATACCGTAGTGAGCGCTGCCCCCACCTCCACAACAAACATCACGGGGTTCCTGAGCAGGGTAATCGGATTCAGCTTCGTGAAGGATGCGCGAATCGCACGGCCGACTATCTCGGGATCAAACAGTGGGCGAGAGCGCGCCAGTTTCTTCGGCAGAAGCGACGTCGGATCGTCCGGCGGAACTTGTGGCGATACTTGAGGTTCGGTGGTCGTTGTGGGCATGCCTAACTCCAAATCCCGTGGAACGGCAGGGTCGTGGAAAAGAGCCTGCCGCCGCGCATCAGGAAATGTTCAACGATCGGTCCCAACGAAAGCGCGGGGAAGAATGTGAGCGCCCCGACAATCAACACAGTGCCGACCAGCAGTCCCACAAATAGCGGACCATCGGTCGGGAATGTCCCGGCCGTCGCTGGAATCTTCTTCTTGGCCGCCAGGCTGCCGGCCGCCGCGAGCAGCGGAATCAGAAACAGGAAGCGGCCGATCCACATCGCTAGCCCGATTGTCAGGTTGTACCACGGCGTGTTTGCCCCGATTCCCCCGAAGGCACTGCCGTTGTTGCCGGTACCGCTTACGTATGTGTACAGAATTTCGCTCAGGCCGTGCGGCCCGTTGTTGTTCACGTTTGCGATGGCTGGACCCGGCGGATTCCAATATCCCTTGGCGGAGAAGGTGACTACAGAGCTCAATGAGCTGAACACCAGAATGCTGAACGCGGTCGCGACGACCGCCAACATGGCCATCTTCACTTCCTTCTGCTCGATTTTCTTGCCCAGGTATTCCGGCGTGCGTCCAACCATCAAGCCCGCGATGAACACTGCCAGGATGCAGTAGAGCAGGATGCCATATAGCCCCGCGCCGACCCCGCCGAAGATCACCTCTCCGGTCATGATGTTGAACATGGGAACCAGGCCTCCCAGGGGCGTATAGCTATCGTGCATGCTGTTCACGGCGCCGCAACTGGCGTCCGTGGTCACGGTGGCATACAGCGCGGAATTCGCGATCCCAAAGCGGACTTCCTTGCCCTCCATGTTGCCGCCGGCCTGGCCGGACGTCGCCGCCGTTTGCAGCCCCATTTTCGCGAGCAACGGATTTCCTGCCTGCTCGGACTGGTAACAAACGAATACCCCGATCAGGAACATGACCGAGAACGCCGCGAAGATCGCCCAGCCCTGCCGGGTGTCGCCGACCATCTTTCCGAAGGTATAGGTGAGCGCTCCGGGAATCAGGAAAATTAGAAACAGCGAAAGCAGATTACTCAAGGGGGTGGGATTCTCAAAGGGATGTGCTGCATTGGCGCTAAAGAAGCCGCCTCCGTTGGTGCCAAGCTGCTTAATGGCTTCCTGCGAGGCCACGGGGCCTTGCGCGATGGTTTGCTTGGCGCCTTCAACCGTGGCGACATCCGTATAAGGGCTGAGGTTCTGAATCACCCCCTGTGAGACAAAGAGAAAAGCAGCCACGACCGAGATCGGCAAGAGCACATAGACCGTCGCGCGTGTTACGTCTACCCAAAAATTGCCGAGCGTCCTTTTCTCCTGGCCCGCGAAGCCGCGGACCAGCGCAACCGCGATTGCCATTCCGGCCGCCGCGGAGGCGAAATTCTGCACGGTCAAAGCCGCCATTTGAACGAAATAGCTCAATGTAGATTCACCGCTATACGCCTGCCAGTTGGTGTTCGTTACGAAGCTTGTGGCGGTGTTGAACGCAAGGTCGGGCGTCACATTGCCGGCGCCGAAATGCTGCGGGTTAAACGGCAGAATACCCTGCGCCCGTTGCAGCAGATAGGTCAGCAGGAATCCGAAAATACTGAAGCTGAGCAGTGCCGCTGTGTACTGGGTCCACGGCTGTTCGACGTCTTCACGAATGCCGGCTACTTTATACGTGAGCAGTTCGACCCACCGCAAGACGGGATGCATGAACGTGCGCTGACCTTCGAACACCCGCGCCATGTATGCACCCAGAGGCTTTGCGCAGACCAGGACCAGCCCCAGAAATATCCCGATCTGCAAAACTCCTACGCTAGTCATGGTCCTCTCCTCAGAACTTCTCCGGACGGAGAAGAGCGTAAATAAGGTAAATAAAGAGCCCCAGCGAGGCAATCCCGGCAATGATGTATTCCATGTACCCTCCTAGAGCTTGTCGCAGGCCTTTGTGAAGGCCCAACAAACGAGCAGAAAACCACAACCGATGGCAACATAAAACAGGTCAAGCATGGACGCTTACCCCCTTTCGGTGAAAATGACCTCGTGACCCGCGCGCCGCAATTTCCTCGCCAGCCGCTTTTCGCGAGTAGAGCGCCACCAGCCTTTACGGCCGCCAACCACGACCACAGATCTCGGACTCAGCGCACTCTTCACGGTCTCGACGCTGTCGCGGCACAGATACAACCGAACGGTGGTTTCCACGGGGCTCTCGCCCGCGATCACGCGAAAGCGTCTTTCGTTCCAGTCGAGAAGAACAGGCGGACTCTCGAGTGGAAGGGGATATGGCACTACCTGAGGCACGACAAGCGTGATCCGTGCCCCCAAACTACTCGCCAGTGTGCCTGCCTTTTTCAGGGCCGCGAGCGTCGCCTCCACAGACGTGAAGATTACGGAGATGTTTAGCCTCCGCTCCGCCTCTTCGGTTTCGGACCAGCCAGGGTGTCCGGTTGCGGGCTGCACGATCCGTTCGAGCGCGAGCAGGATGTTTTTCTGCCCTTCCACGCTCTTGAGGGTATTGGTTAGGGCCTGAAGAAGTCATAGACAAACCATGAAAAAGTCATGAAGATCGGGCACTCATTTGAAAACAGTGATCATGAAGATTCCACGGCGCCATTGAAGCGGTAGCCGATCCATGGTTCGGTGGTGACGTACTTTGGACGATCCGGGTTCAGTTCGATTTTCTTCCGCAGGCTCTTGATGAATGCCCGAAGGTAATCGACCTGGTCGCCATAGTCAGGCCCCCAAACTGCCTGCAACAGCTCGCGATGCGGAACAGCTTCATTGGCATGCTGCGTTAAGTAACGGAGGAGGTCCAACTCCTTGGGCGTCAGGTGGCTGGCCGTCTCCCCCCGGGTCACTGTCCGCGCGCCGAAGTCGATTGTCAGCTCGCCAACTCGAATGCGGCTGGGTGAAGACTGGGAAACAGGCACCCGCCGGAGTGCAGCCCGGATGCGGGCGAGAAGTTCCGGCGTGCTGAACGGCTTGCTGACAAAATCGTCCGCGCCCGCATCAAGCGCTTCGACTTTGGCCGCCTCCGTATTGTGAACCGTCAACATGATGATCGCGACGTTCGGGTCGGCGCGCATGGCCCTGCACGCCGCCAGGCCGCCCATTCCCGGCATGTTGATGTCGAGGAGGACCAATTCCGGCCGGAAGTCCCGCAATTTGGCAAGCGCCTCCTCGCCGGTTTTGGCGTCGTCGACTTCGTAGCCGGCGCCTGTTAGCGTGGTGCGCATGATCCGCCGGATCTGGGGTTCGTCATCGACCACCAGAATACGGCCGGCGCTCACTCTTGTGTTCCTTCCTGGGCTACCGGTAGGGTCAATCGAAAAGTAGTCTCGCCAGGACGGCTAGTCACGGTCAGATCTCCATGATGCGCGCGGACAATGTTGAGGGCAATGCTCAGGCCCAGGCCGGAACCGGGAATCTGGCGCTCCACAGCCGGACTCCTGTACAGTCTCTCGAAAATGCGGCTCTGTTCCTGGCCGGATATTCCTTCGCCATAATCCGTAACTGCTATGGTGATCAGGCCGCTTCCATTGCGCACCTGGACGATGATGGGTCTCTCTGGTGGAGAGTACTTCAGCGCGTTGTCCAGAAGCTGCTTGATCGCCAGTTTTACGAGGCGCCGGTCAACCACGACAGCCGACGAGTGTTCGTCACAGTTTACTTGCACCGGGCGATCGTCGATGTCGGTCCGCATAGAAGCGACTACCTCACGAACGATCTCAGCAACGTTTGTCCGCTCGGCTTGCACGCGAATCCCCGTGGTGTCGAGACGTCCCATCTCAACTGTGTCGTTGATGAGTTCCTTCAGATGGCGCGCTTCCTCATCGGCGATCTTGAGCAGTTCCGTACGGCTCGCAAGCGGTTGATCGGGGTTGTCCAGGAGCGCGGTGGTTGCCGCAATTACCGAGGTCAGCGGGGTCTTGAACTCATGCGCCAAGGCATCAAGCAGTGTCGTCCGCAGCTTCTCGCTTTGTCTTACTGCTTCAACCTGAGATGCCAGATCCTGTGCCAGCGCGCGCTCGAGGCCGATGGCAACCAGGTTGCCGATTCCCTGCAAGACCGAGTCCGGCATCTGCGCGCCCTGTAACGCGAGACCTGCGATCGGTTCCGAACCCAGCCGCACGGCCGTTATGATGCGGTGATGCTGCGCGTCGGCGAACCATGTACCTTTCAAAGCCGCATCGCGAAGCTGGTCATCCAAGCCTTCGAAATCGGATGGGCCAGCGCGGTGGAACGCTTCGGTGCGTCGCACATAAAGAACCACGGCGTCCAGTTCGAAAGTTTCCGCGAGCTTGCGGACCAGTTGGCTCGGGAATGCCTCGCTTTTGTCGATCAGTAGAATCGCCCTGCTGAACGTGTACAACCGCTCCAAGTCCTGCTGCCGGGCTAGCGCGTCCAGGGCCCGCCGCTTGGCTTGTGTCGAGAGCCGGCTGGCGACGAGCGATGTCGTCAAGAAACTAAATAAGGCAACCCAGTTTTGCGGATCTGCGATCGTAAATCTGCCAACCGGAGGCAAGAAGAAAAAGTTAAACGTGAGGGTGGCGGTAATCGAGGCAAGGCACGCCTCATAAAACCCCCAAGTCGTCGCTATGACCAGTACGAGCAGAAGATAGGCGAAGCCGATGGTCGTCGCGTTTACCGGGACGAGACGATAGCCCGTCCAGGTCACCAGCGCCACCCCTGCGAGGGATGCCAACAATCGGAGTGCCCGCCAGGCAAGCGTGATCCATCACCTCCGGCTGCTATTTTAGGCGATCACCATGACCACAAGCCGGCGCGGTTCCCCCGCGCGCCCAAGCCCTTACAATGTTTAGGGAGGTGATGAGCAATGCCGGATCGTCGGAAGGTGCTCCAGTCGGCTGCGCTTGTACTCGCGGGAGCAAGCGTAGGGCGGGCACAGAACAAACGAAGCTCGACGGCGGGCAAGCAACCGGTAGGCGGGGCGATCCGTTCCGGAAACTTGTTGTTCTTGAGCGGCATCGGAGGCTGGTATCCGGACAAGAGGCCGAAACCGGGAGACATCAGCCAGCAGACCGGTGATGCCTTGCAAATCATGAAAACCTCGCTCGAGAAAGCCGGAACTTCCCTCGACAATGTGCTCAAGGTGCAAGTTGCGCTGGTGGATCCCGAGCATAACTGGGAACCGATGAACGAGGTGTACAAGACCTTTTTCAAAGACCCGCTGCCGGCGCGGTCATACTTCGGAGCCACGGGATTCCGTCACGCCGGCCAATTATTGCAGATCGACTGCATCGCGTATATCGATTGATCCGTCCGGTCTACTTGAAATTCGTGTAAGGCCCGGCTTTGATCCAATCCGTCACGCTGAGGCCCTCACTGTCCCAGACAACGGCGCCGTTACGGACCGACAGCACGCAATCGAGCCTTCGTGAGCCGTCCAGCCTGGCGTGTCCGGAATCGAGGAACCCAAACCGGCCTTCCTGAATTCGCAGCACTGCGATATCCGCAATGGCGCCCTCGCTCAGGGTTCCGAGGTCCGGCCGTCGTATGACGCGCGCCGGATTCGCAGTGACGCGTTCGATAATCTGGTCCACGCTCATTCCCATGTTCAAGAGCTTCGACATCGTCGTAATCATGTTGGCGCGCGGCAGCAGAATACTGTCGATGTCCATTCCGCTGGAAATCGTGTCGGGGAGAAAGCCTTGCTGTATCGCCGGCTGCGCGATCCGAAACCACAAGCCGTCAGATCCGTGGCCCACGTCAAATGAGACGCCGCGCTGCTGTGCCTGCCGTAGCTCCGTACGTATGTTGCCGTTT
>Ga0066709_100006041_pt1 | contig 10141 bp, 9 predicted proteins | sample GraSoiAngelo_158_FD_79665 | JGI IMG/M metagenome (GOLD analysis project Ga0066709, IMG submission 79665) | Grasslands soil microbial communities from the Angelo Coastal Reserve, California, USA - 14_1009_16_30cm | ecosystem: Environmental > Terrestrial > Soil > Grasslands | place: USA... | reverse complement strand
GGTGCCCGCAGGCACAGATCGCATTCTGCCGCCATGTCTCCGCCGGTCTTGCCGGTGAACCCGACGGTCACGATGCCGATCTCCCGGGCCGCGGCAATCGCGCGCAGGATGTTCGGCGAGCGCCCGGAGGTCGAGATCGCGATCAGCACATCGCCAGCGCGCCCCAGCCCCAGCACCTGCCGCTCGAACACCCGCTCGTAGCCGTAATCGTTGGCGATCGCGGTCAGCGCCGATGTGTCGGTGGTCAACGCAATCGCCGCCGCCGGCGCGCGATCGTAATTGAGCCGCCCGGTCATCTCGCCGGCGAGATGTTGGGCATCGGCCGCGCTGCCGCCATTGCCGGCGAGCAGCAATTTGCCGCCGGCCGCGAGCGCCGCGGCCACGCGGTCGACGATCGCTGCGATCGTGGGGGCGAAATCCGGATCGTCGATCGCCGCCTGGACCACGTTGCGCGACTGCGCGAGATATTCGATAACCGGCGCGACCGCCGCCTGTTTCATGGATTCGGTTCCTTGAAGGAGATCCGCTGGCACTTGGCCCGCCGCGGCGGGCCTGTCAAGCGCGATCTGTGCCGCGCGGCCGCGCCGGCGGCCGTTACCGGCTCTGTGGCGCGATTTTCATGGACAGCGCTCAAGGGATTGCCGAGATTGCGATATGCCCGCGACAGCGCCGCGATCGGGATCGGTGCGAGCCGGCGGCGACGCCCCGCCAACGCGCATTCTCCAGCAAATGGAAATCTTGGCTCCCGGAACGGCCGCGTCCCGCATCCGGCTTCGCGTCGGCGGGCTCCGGTTCGTGGCGGAGGAGATCGCCGTGCTGTTGCCCGATTTCCGGATCGAGCGCGGCCCGGCGCCCGCCTCTGAAATCCCCTTCGCATTGCTGGACGAGGGCCTGTTGCGCGCCGCGCCCTATGGCCGCACCGCCACGCCGCGCCTCAGCGCCGTGGCGTTGACGGTCGCGGGCCCGCGATCTCCGGCCGATCGCCTCGATCCGGCCCTTGTATTGGCCGAGCGCGGCTGGGAAAACCCGGAACTGATCCGCCGGGCGCAAGCGGCGCGCCCCGCCCTGGCGGCGTCGCGGGTAGGTGGTGCGTGGTGGCTCGACGATGAAGGCGAGCTGCCAAGCGGTGGAGAGTACGCTCTCGTCGCCCTGGCGGAGCCTCGCGTGGCGGGCAGCAACGCCAGGCCTGCCGAGGACGTCCTGGCCGCGATGCTTGATGTTGCGCTGTCCGAAAACCCGCCCGAGCGGGTCGTGATCCTCGCCCGGAACCGCGCCGCGCCCGCTCGATTGAAGGCGAAACTGGCGGCAGCGGCGGTCCACGGTGCGCGAGTCATCGCTGGCGGTGTCGACCCCTGGGCCGCGGTGGAGCGCGCCGCGCGGGTCTACACCACCGGTGGCGAGATCGGCCTTCTCGCGCTGCTGGCAGGGCAGCCCGTTTTCGCCTTCGGAAGTTCGTTTTACACCGGCTGGGGCCTGACCCGCGATGCCGCCGGCGTGCCGCGGCAGGGCTTCGCCCGCACGCTCGACGAGATCTTCGCCGCCCATTGCCTGATCGCGACGCGCTACCGCGATCCATTCCGCAATGTGCCGACCTCGTTCGAGGATACGCTGGCTCTACTGGCCGAATGGCGCCGGATCGAGATCGCCAACCGGCGAGTTGCGGTATGCGTCGGCATGTCGTTCTGGAAGCGTCGGCGGGTGGCCGATTTCCTGCGCTCGACCGCCGGGACGCCAAGCTTCCGCCGCACTGCCGGCGGCGCGCTCAGGGCGGCGCGTCGCGCGTCGGGAACGGAGCCGCGAGCGATCGCCGTCTGGGCCTCGCGCCTGCCGCCGGGTCTCGCCGAGATGGCCGGCCGGCAGGCCGTCCCGTTGATCCGGGTTGAGGACGGTTTTGTCCGGTCGGTCGGTCTCGGCGCCGATTTTCTGCCGCCGGCCTCCCTCGTGTTCGATGCCGGCGGCATGTATTACGACCCGCGCTCGCGCAGCGACCTCGAAACCCTGCTCGGCGAAGCGGAATTCGCGCCGGCGCTGATCGAGCGGGCGCGCCGGCTGATGGCGCAGCTGGTCGCGCGCGGCGTCACCAAATACAACCTCGGCGGCCAGGCGCCGATCCTCGACATGCCGCCGGGCGTGCGGCGGATCCTGGTGCCGGGGCAGGTGGAGGATGATCTCTCGGTGTTGTTCGGCGGCGGCGAGACTCGCACCAACCTCGCTCTGCTGGAGCGGGTCCGGGCCGCCAATCCCAACGCCTTCATCCTCTACAAGCCGCATCCCGATGTCGCTGCCGGTCATCGTAAGGGAGTGGTTCCCGAGGCGCTGGCCCGGCGCTTTGCCGATAACATCGTGCAGGATGCGTCGACTGCGGCCTTGCTCGCCGGCATCGACGAATTGCATACGATGACTTCGCTCGCCGGCTTCGAGGCTCTGCTGCGGCATCGGAAGGTCACGGTCTACGGCCGGCCGTTTTACGCCGGCTGGGGACTGACCACCGATATGATGGCGATCGATCGCGGCCGCCGGCTCAGTCTCGAAGAGCTGGTCGGCGGCGTGCTGATCCTCTACCCCCGCTATCTCGATCCGGTGACCCGGCTGCCTTGCGGACCGGAAGTCATCATCGAGCGTCTCGACCGGCCGGAATTGTGGCGGCCGGGGCTCTTGGTCATGGCGCGCCGGCTGCAGGGAGCCTTGGCGCGCCGCCTGTCGGAGGTTCGAGCTTCCCTGCGGCCGAACGGCTTCGCCCGGCAAAAGCTGCGGCAATGATATCCGGTTCAACATGACGATCCGATGCGGGCGTCGTTTCGCGTCGTCGTGATCACCGGCGCGTCGAGCGGGCTCGGCGCCGCGCTGGCGCTGCTCTATGCCGGGCCCGGGATTACGATGGGACTGGTCGGCCGCAATCCGGAGCGCCTCGCCGCAAGCGCCGCGGCGTGCCGCGCCACCGGGGCTGTCGTCGATAGTGCAGCAATCGACGTCGCCGATGGGGCGGCGTTCAGCGCTTGGCTGGAAGAGTTCGACAGCGCCCACCCTGTCGAGCTGCTGATCGCCAATGCCGGAACCTCGGCCGGACCCGATCCCGACACCCCGGGCGAGCCGCTGGCGATGACCGAACGCCAGCTCGCCACCAACCTGCTCGGGGCGGTGCACACGATCGCGCCGATGGTGCCGCGGCTTTGCGCCCGCGGACGCGGGCGGATCGTCGCGATCGCCTCGGTCGCGGCGTTTCGCGGGCTGCCCTACAGCCCCGGCTATTGCGCCAGCAAGGCCGGGTTGCGCGCCTACGCCGAGGCATTACGGCCGCAGCTGGCGCCTTATGGGGTAGGGGTGACGGTCGTCTGCCCAGGATTTTTTTCCTCGCCGATGACCGATCGATGGCAAGGATCGACGCCGTTTCTGGTCAGCGGCGAGCGTGCCGCGCGGCGGATCAAGCGCGGCATCGACCGCGGCGCGCGGCGGATCCATTTCCCGTGGCCGCTGGTGCTCGGCATGCGCTTTTGCGATGTGGCGCCGGCCGTCATCGGCGACGCCATCCTGCGCCGCATGCACTTCCACATCCGCCCGCCGTGACCGTAATGGAACCGCTCACGCTGCTGCAACTCGGCGCCGGCCTCGCTCTCGTTGCGATCGCCTGGCTGTTGCCGCGGCACATCGCGGGTGCGTGCTGGGCGAGGGTGACGGTCCTGCTTCTCGACATCGCGCCATTGGCGCTCGCGGCCGGGCTGCTGAGCCTCGCCACCGGACGGCCATTGTTTGCCGGGCTTGTAATCGTGGCGCTTGGCGCCGGGTTCGCTTTGGCCGATTACTCGATGCGGCAGACCTTGCGCGAGCCGGTCGTATTCTCGGAAAGCGTCGAGCTGCCGCAGGTCTTCAGCCATCCGCATCTGTATCTGCCGTTCGCCGGCCCTGGTCTCGTCCTCGGCGGCGCGGCCGCCGCGGTGTCGCTCGCCGCGGCGCTGCTCGTCTTCGAGCCGCCGCTGTGGACGCCGCGCCCCGGTCTCGCGGTGGCGGTGGTGGCGCTGATTGCCGTTGGCGCGTGGCTGATCGGACGCGAGCCATGGCTCGGTAGGGCGGTCGACGCGCTCCACCGGCTGCGGCCGAGCGGCGAGCCCTTCGAAGATGCCGCCGCGCTGGGCCCGTTCGCGATGCTGCAGCTGCACGCACTGATCGCCCGCGCCGAACGGCCGGAGCGCCAGCGAGACCTGGCCGCGCCGGCTCTGCTTGGCGAGCGCGGCACGAAAACGACGCCGATCGTGCTGGTGCAGTGCGAATCGTTTTTCGACGCGCGCCGGCTCGGGCCGGTGATAGCCCCCGGCCTGTTGCCGTCGTTCGACGATTGCCGTGCCGGCGCTGCGCTCAGCGGTCATCTCGAAGTGCCGGGCTGGGGCGCCAACACGATGCGCACCGAATTCGCCGTTCTGACCGGCATTCCGGAAACCGAGCTCGGCTACGATCGGTTCAACCCGTATTACGCGCTGGCGCGGAAACCGATCGCCTCGCAGGTCTGGCGTCTGCGCCAGGCGGGCTATCGCACGATCTGCCTGCACCCCTTCGATCGCCGCTTCTTCCGGCGCGATCTGGCGATGCCGGCGCTCGGCTTCGACACCTTTCTCGACCACACGGGGCTCGGCGGTTCCTGCCGGCCGCCTTATTGCTCCGACCCCGATCTCGCGCCTCAGGTGCTGCGGGTGCTCGACGAGGCGGGGCCGCGCAGCTTCATCTTTGTGATCACGATGGGCAATCACGGCCCGTGGCTGGCCAAGGGACCGCCGATCGATCCGCGGGTCGCCGGGCTGTTCGATCCCGCGGCGGTGCCGGAAGGGATCGCATTGCAGCGCTATCTCGAAGGGCTGCGCCGCTCGGACGAGATGCTGGGGATCCTGATGTCAGGGCTGGAGGAGCGCCGCGCCGGTGCAATCCTCGGCTTCTACGGCGATCACCTGCCGAGCCTGCCGCGGGCCTTCGCGCATTTCGGCTTTACCGAGCCGCACAGCGATTATGTGATCTGGCCGCAAGGCGCGGCGGCGCCGCTGCGCTGCGATCTGCCGGCGCATCGGCTCGGCCGAATCATCGTCGATCGGGTGCTCGGCGCCGAACCGGAGTCAGTGACCAATCTGAGCGTTGCGGATGCCCGAATGACGGGAGTACAGCGTGCGCTGGCGGCGCCGGGTCAGGGCTGACGTTCGGTTGACTCCCACTTCTCGGTGAACTCGGCCATCCGTTCGAAGCTGTCGGCCAGCTCGAACAGATCCCGCCGGACATCGGAGAATTGGGTTTGCTGCGCCAGGCGTCTGAGCGAATCCGCGACATCGCGGTAATGCTCGCTCCTCGACTGATGGGCGCCGCTTGTCATACCGGCCTGGGCACCCGCAGCACCTGTAATCTTCCCAACATTGGTTTACATGCATCCGTTCCGCACGACATTGCGGCGCGGATGACGTGAAGCGGAGGTCGCTTAATCGTGATTGCCGCGCGCCGCGGAGGCGGTTTCCAATTCGGCCAGATGGGCTGCCGTGTTGATGATCGCGGTGTGCGAGAAGGCTTGCGGAAAATTGCCGAGCAGGCGCTTGGCCACGGGGTCGTATTCCTCCGACAAGAGGCCGAGATCGTTGCGCAATCCGAGCAACCGTTCGAACAAGCCGACCGCTTCGTCGCGCCGACCGATACGCGCCAAGGTATTCGCCATCCAGAAGCTGCAGGCGAGGAACACGCCTTCGCCGGGCGGCAGGCCGTCGGCGCCCGGCCGGCTCGGATACCGGCAGACCAGCCCGTCCTGCATCAGCTCCCGCTCGATCGCTGCGACCGTGCCGTGCACCCTCGAATCCTCGGGCGCCAGAAAGCCGAGCTGCGGGATCAGCAACAACGAAGCGTCGAGGTCGCGCGCGCCGTAATACTGGACGAAGGTGTTGCGCTTGAGGTCGTACGCCTTGTCGAGGATCTCCGCAGCGATGTTGGAGCGAAGCTTTTTCCAATGGCTGGCAGGACCTTCGAGGCCGAACTGTTCGACCCCTTTGATCGCGCGGTCGAAAGCCACCCAGGTCATGATTTTCGAAAAGGTGAAGTGCCGCGGCTCGCAACGCGATTCCCACATGCCCTGATCCGGCTGCTGCCAGATCGTCTCGAGGTACTCGAGCAGCTTCAGCGATAGGTTCCAGGCGTACGGATTGCTCTCGAGGCCAAAGCGACGGCAGGTGTAAAGCGCATCGGTCAGCTCGCCGTAAACGTCGAGCTGCAGCTGCTGGTGCGCCGCATTGCCGATCCGCACCGGGCAACTACCTTCGTAGCCGGGCAGCCAAGGGATTTCGTATTCGGTCAGCCGGCGCTCGCCGGCGAGACCGTACATGATCTGCATTTCCGAGGGATGCCCGGCCGCGGCCCGCAGCAGCCACTCGCGCCAGGCGCGCGCTTCGCCTCGATAACCCGAGCTCAACAGCGCGTAAAGCGTCAGGGTCGCATCGCGGATCCAGCAGTAGCGGTAATCCCAGTTGCGCACGCTGCCGATCCATTCGGGCAGGGATGTGGTGGGCGCCGCGACGATCCCGCCGGTCGGGCGATAGGTCAGCATCCGCAGGGTGATCAGCGAGCGGATGATGGCGTCCCGCCATTTCCCTTCCAGAGTGCAATGGTTCGACCAGTCGAGCCATTGGGTCTCGGTCGCGAGCAGCGTTTCGTGCGGATCGCGATGACGGAACCCTCGGTAATGCGACGGATACCAGCTCATCGTGAACGGCACGGTCTCGCCGGCCGCGACGGTGAACTCGCCGATTGTGGTCAGCTCGGGGGTGCCGCGCAGCTCGATCGGGGTGATGAATTGCACGGCGTTCGGGCCCGCCACGGCATGCGGCCCGCCGAAATGCTGACGCACCCACGGAATGCCGCGGCCGTAATCGAAGCGCATGATCAGCTCGGTGCGCATCGCCACCCGGCCTTTGTCGCCACACACCAGGCGGATCAGATCGATCTGATCCTCGCTCTCGGCGAGCGCCACGAAGTCGATGACCGTGACGCAGCCTTCGGCGGTCTCGAACTGCGTCTCGAGGATCCCGGTTTCGCCGCGGTATCGCCGCGAACGCTGCGCCACCGGCCCGGCGGGCTCGATCAGCCAGCGGCCGTGCTTGGGCTCGCCGAGCAAAGCCGCGAACACCGCTTCGGAATCGAAGCGCGGCAGGCACAGCCAATCGATCGAACCGCCGCGCGATACCAGCGCGGCAGTGTACGTGTTGCCGATAATGCCGTAATCCTCGATCGGTGCGTTCATCGCGAGCCGGTTTTCAGCGATGTCGACAACCCGCCCTTCGTCTTCGGGTCCCATTCCTTGCGGATCTGCTCCTCGACGATGAGGCCGGTGTCGGTGGTCGGGCTTTGCACGGTTGCGTCGGGCGAATCCGCCTCGCCGACCGGCTCGTCCGCGACGTAGTGCCGGCCGGGCTCCATGTCCGGTTTGGGTGCCGCCCGAGGGGTTTTCGGGCGTTTTTGCGCAGGCATAGTGCTCTCCGTCAGCAAATCTGCCTGTTTTGATAACGGGACCTCCACCGGGATCGTTCGCATTTCAGCCCGAAATCCAGGGCCGCAATACCCCCTATCGTGGCGCGAGCAGCTGGTCGATGAGCCGGTCGAGCGAGGGGACGAGCCGGGCATAACCTTGCGCGCTGAGGTGTAGCCGGTCGGGCGAGATTTGCGGCGACAGCCGTCCATCGGGTTCGAGCAACAGCCCGCCGAGATCGGCATAGCGGATGTGCGCGGCGCCGCCGCAGGTGCCGATCAGCTGGTTCACCGTCGCGATCTCATGCCGCTGCAGGATCCGCGGCACGTCCTCGCGCGGCCACAGGCCGAGCAGCAGGATGTCTGCTCGCGGGAGGCGTTGGCGCAGCCTCAGCAGATTGGCTCGGATACCTTCAGCCGTGACATCAGGCGATCGGTCATAGCCGAGATCGTTGGTGCCGATCAGCAGCACCACCGCTTGCGGCGGGGGGTCGTCGAGATTGCCGTGCTCGAGGCGCCACCGCAGGTGGTCGGTGCGGTCGCCGCTGATCCCGGCATTGAGGATGCCGCGCGGCGCCATGTGATCGCTCCACAAATCCGCGTCAAAATGTTCCGTCAAGGAATCGCCGAGAAACAGCACGCGGTGCGGCTGGGTTCTGACGGCGGCGTTGATCTGCTCGAAGCGAGCCCGGGCATGCGCGTTTTCACGCGGCCTCGGCGGTGTCAGGGCGTCCTGCGCGAACGGCCCGCAATTCAGCAGCGATTGTGCCTCGCCCGCCACGGGGAGAGACCCCAACCACATCGCCAGCAGACCGGCAAGAGCGATCCCGGTTCCGGTCTTCATCCGCGAGGCTTTCTGATATGGCTGGGACGATCCGTGGCGGCGCGACAAATCCGCTCCGGCGAGGCTAGATTGACCGCCGCCGGCCCGCAAGCGTCGCCCGCCGGGCTTTGTCGGCCCCGCTCCGAACCCCGCGACGCCGCGCCCGATTTCCGCTATTTCTAGGACGATGAAGGACAGGATTACACCTCACGACGTCACAGCAGAGGAGCCGCTCGCCGCGTCGGTCCAGCCGCTGACCCTCCCAAAAGGCCTGTACACCTTCTCGGTCAGATCGGCCGATCCGGAGCGGGTTGCGGAGCTGGGCGGGTTGATGCTGCCGGCGCTGCATGTCGGCCTCGGCCCGAGCGTCCCGGCAGACGGCATCGAGTTCCTCTCGGGACGCGACGATGGCGGGCATTGGCTTTATGCGTCAGGCGACATTCTGGTCGCCAAGATCGTCGATCGGCCGGTGACGCTGCTTTTGACCTCGGTGCGTGCCGCCGGGACCCAGCCGCTCGACATCGAGGTCGACCGGCTCGATGCGCGGTCCGAGCAGCGCCCCGCTGGCGAGCCGGTCGCTCCGGACGAGCCCAAGCCTGCGCCGGAAAGCGAGCGGACGGATGAGGCCGAAGCGGCGGTGCGGCTGCAGGCCTCGGCGCATATCAGCAACCGCGGCGATGTCGTGTTCATCGACACCGATTGGAGCGGCCGGCTCGGAAACGGCATGTCGATCGAGGCCTTTTCGGTGATCCCGCTCGACCGTCTCGCGGCGTCGGACATCGAGTATAAGGGGTTGACCGGCGCCGGTTTCGAAAGCCCATGGCTCAGCAACGGCGAGCCGTGCGGCACACGCGGCATGGGGATTCCGCTGGTCGGCTTTGCGGTGCGGCCGAAGCCCGACGCCGCGGCATTGGGTTACGACTGCGTTTATCGCGGCTACTTTCGCTCCGGCGCGATCAGCGGGCCGGTCAGCAATGGCGAGCTGTGCCGGTCCGAGACGGCGGATGATCCGCTCGAAGGCATCGAGCTTCGCGTTGTCCCGGCACGCATCGCGGCTGTCGGTTCGACCGAGGCTGAACCGGCCGGACCGCGCCGTGCCGGTTCCGGCAGCCGCTAGAGCCGGCCGCTCGAAGGCGAGGGCTGGCGTGCCATGAGAGGAGCGGCCGAGGAGCCACCGCAGAACCGCCGCAAATTGCTGGTCAATTTGGGCAGCGGTCCGAAACGTGCTTCGCGGCTGCCGGCGATGTTCGCCGAATGGCGCGAGGTTCGCGTCGATCTCGACCCGGGTGCGGCGCCCGATCTGGTGGCCGACCTCACCGATCTGTCGGCGATCAAAAGCGGCTCGGCCGATGCCGTCTGGTCGGCTCACGCGATCGAGCATCTTTATCTTCATCAGGTGAAAAGGGCGCTCGAAGAGGCCCACCGCATCCTCGCCGATGACGGGTTTCTCTGCCTGATCGTGCCCGATTTGCAATCGATCGCCGGCTATCTGGTCAACGATCGCCTGCTCGATGTCGTCTATGAATCGGCCGCCGGTCCGGTCACCGCGCACGACATGCTTTTCGGCTATGGCCACGATTTGGCGCTCGGCCACACCCACATGGCGCACAAATGCGGCTTCACCGCGGGCGTGATGCTGCAAAAATTGAAAGAGGTCCGGTTCGCCGAGATTGTTTTGCGCCGCCGCTCGAATCACGAACTCGCGGCGGTCGCCTGCAAGCGCGCGCCGGCCGATACGGCGCAGCGCGAGGCGTTGCTCGCCGCGCTGGAGCTGTGATCTCGCCGGGCGACCGTCACGAGAGGGGGATCAGATGAAAACCTATCGCGGCGGGCGCAGCCTCG
>Ga0066709_100006039_pt1 | contig 10142 bp, 6 predicted proteins | sample GraSoiAngelo_158_FD_79665 | JGI IMG/M metagenome (GOLD analysis project Ga0066709, IMG submission 79665) | Grasslands soil microbial communities from the Angelo Coastal Reserve, California, USA - 14_1009_16_30cm | ecosystem: Environmental > Terrestrial > Soil > Grasslands | place: USA... | reverse complement strand
GCGCACGGGGCGTCGCGTCTCGTGGTGGTGGGCAACATTCCCTACAACGTCACCACGCCGATCCTCGAGCACGTGTTCGCCGCGAGGCGCTCGGTGCGGACCGCGGTGCTGCTGGTGCAGAAGGAGTACGCCGAGCGCCTGGCCGCCGCCGCCGGGACGCCGGAGTACGGCTCGCTCACGCTGTTCGCGCGCTATCACGCGCTGATGGAGCCGCTGATGACGCTCCGGGCCGGGGCGTTCTGGCCGCGTCCCACCGTGGACTCGATGCTGGTGCGGTTCTTCCTGCGCAAGCACCCGCCGGTGGACGCTCCGGAGGCGCTGCTCTTCCGCATCATTCGCGCATCGTTCCAGCAGCGCCGCAAGCAGCTCTGGAACACGCTCGAGAACGCGCTCGGCCTGCCACGCACCGCCATGGATCGACTCGGGCGCCAGGCGGGCATCGTGCTCACCCGCCGCGGCGAGACGCTCACGCTGGACGAGTTCGCGCGCCTCGCGCGCGCCGCCGTGGATCGCGGCGTGGACGGATGAGGGTAGTGCTCCGGAGCCCTACCAGATCGCCATGCGTATGAATCGCACCTGGGCGTGGCCCGTGGAGTCCACGACGGCGCGGAACCGATAGCCGGCGCTTCCCTCCACGTAGTCGCCGCCGTCGGAGGTGATGCGGCGCCCGGCGAATCGTCCGCTCAGCCACAGCAGGTCTTCCCCGTGCACGCGCGGCCGCACCACCACGCTCTCGCCGGGCGCCAGGCTCGGCACCCGTGTCGAGTCGTGCTGCGTGCACACCCACAGCTGATCGAGCCGCCGGCCGGACGCGTTCACCACGCGCACGTGGGGAGACTCGCCGCGGCCGCAGCCGGCGGCCGCGAGCCCGAGAGCGATCGCAAGCGCCAGCACGCCCGCCGCAAATGACAACCCCGCGGGCCCTGCGGCTCGCGGGGAGTGGAGAGACCGAACGTTTCGCGCCGGCGTCACGGCTCCACGAATTTGTAGCCCACCTTGTGCACGGCCACGATGAACGGCTTCTCGAAGCCGTCGCCGAGCTTGCTCCTCAGGTTGGAGACGTGCGTGTCCACGGTGCGCGTGGTCACGCCCAGCTCCTCGTCCACGCCCCAGATCTCCTCGAGCAGCTCCTCGCGGCTCACGGTGCGGCCGCGGTGCTCGATCAGGTACTTGAGCAGCTCGAACTCCTTGAACGAGAGCGCCACGGCTTTCGTGGCCTTGTACACCTCGCGCGGCTCGAAGCGGACCTCGACGTCCCCGAACGTGTACGTGGTCGTGGGCGGCGCGCCGGTGTTCATGGGCCCGCGCGCGACCAGGCGCTTCACGCGCGCCATGACCTCCTTGATGCTGAAAGGCTTGGTCACGTAGTCGTCCGCGCCCAGGTCGAAGCCCTTGAGCACGTCGGCTTCGAAGTTGCGCGCGGTCATGACCAGGACGGGGATCTCCTTGTGCCGCTGGCGCAGCTCCTTCAACACGGTGAAGCCGTCCTTCTCCGGCAGCATGATGTCGAGCAGCACGGCGTCCGGCTTCTGCTTGAGCGCCATGCGCAGCCCTTCCTGCCCGTTCTTCGCGGTGAGGACGTCGTAGCCCTCGTAGCGGAAGTTGTGGGCCAGGCCGTCGAGCATGCCCTCTTCGTCTTCCACGATCAGGATTCGCTTCATCGGTCCGTCTCCCGGGCGGTCACGCATGCAGGTCCCCGGCGTTGCGGCCTTGGTCCCAGACGGGCAGCAGGATGGTAAACGTGCTGCCCTCGCCGGGCGTGCTGGCCACCTCCACCCGGCCATGATGCGCGCGAACGAGCATGTCCACAAGCGAAAGCCCGAGCCCGGCTCCCTTCACGTCGTGCACGAGGCCGGTCTCGACCCGGGCGAACTTCTCGAAGATGCGGCCGCGCTCCTCGGGCGGGATGCCGATGCCGCGGTCCGCCACCGAAAGGGCCACGAATCCGTCACGCGCCGCCACCTCCACGCGCACCTCCTTGCGCTCCCGCGAATACTTCACGGCATTGTCCAGCAGGTTGAGGACGCAGTGCTGGAGCGCCCGGCCGTCCCCGAGGATCGTGGGCACGTGTTCTGGCATGTCCACCTCGTAGTGGAACCCCGCGTCCTCGAGCCGGAGCCGGAACCCGTCCATGGCCGCGTTCACCACGTCGCGCACGTCCACCGGCGAGCGCTGCAGCGTGCGCTGGCCGGCCTCGAGGCGGGAGAAGTCGAGGATGTTGTCCACGAGCTGCGCCAGGCGGTCGCTCTCTCGCGTGATCGTGCGCAGGTACTTCTCGCGCTCGGCCTCGGTGCGCACGCGCCCCAGCTCGAGCGTTTCCACCGCCAGCTTGATCACGGCGATGGGGGTCTTGAGCTCGTGCGTCACGTTCGAGACGAAGCTGGTCTTGGCGGTGACCAGCTCGATCTGCCGCAGGATGTAGCGCGCGCCCACGAACGTGGCCCCGAGCAGCACCAGCGCCAGCAGGACGATGAACACCACCGTGATCCACACCAGTCGCTCGGCGAACGCCACGGGCGACGTCGGGGTGGCCGAGACGCGGACCTGGTAGCCCTCGAACGGCCCGGTCATCGCGGCCGTGCGCGCCGTCCGCAGCGTGCTCGACTCGCGCACGTGCGCCAGCTCGTGCCCGGCGTCGTCCAGCACGGTCACGGCCAGGTGGCGCGTGGACTCGAGCCCGCCGTACATGCGCGGGCTCGCCGGCAGCCGGTCCACGACCACCGGACGCAGGTACGCCGCCAGGAACGAGCGCGGGTTGAACCACCAGCCGCCCGCGCCGATGGCGTTGCCATCCGGGCCGTTCAGGAGCATGGCGGCGAACGGGTGCTCGCGCCGCCCCGATGGGTCCTCGCCGTAGATGAGGAGCTGCCCGTCCACGGTCACGAGCGAGAAGCCCTCGAGCGCTGCGAGGGGCACGAACTGGGGCGCCTCGAACTGCCGCGCCTGCGCCGCGAGCGCCTGGCGGATATCCTCCTCGTCGCCGCCCGCGCGGGCGATGTTCTCGGCGGGGCCGAGCGCGCCGTGCACCTGGTCCACCAGCTCGCGCTCGTAGGCCTCGATCACCTTCTCGGCCAGGTACAGGTTGTACCGCCCCGACTCGGCTTCGACCTGGCGAGCCACGCGCAGCGTGAGCCAGGTGGCGGTTACGGCCAGCACCAGGGCCGGGACCGCAACGGCGCCGATCAGCAGGGCGAGCTTCCGCTGGCGCGAGCGGGGCAGGATCCACGGCCGTGGCAAGGGCATGGGCGGTGAAATCGTAGGCCCTGCGCCGGGATTCCGCACGCGCGGCGGCGGAGCCGGGCCAAATACTGCGGGCCGGCCCGCATGCGCGGACCGGCCCGCAAGGCTCGAGCGAGCGCTAGCGCATGGCCAGCGGCTGGCCGGTCATGGCGCGGATCTTCTGCACCACGCCGCGGTCATTCGATGTGATGAGCGCCATGCAGCCGTTCTCCACGTTGACCAGCTCGCGGTTCAGCTTGCCGCTCGCCATCGCGCCGCGCAGCGACTTGCAGTCGTCGCACAGCTTGGCGTCGCTGCCGCCCGAGAACGCGGCCACCAGCCGGTCGTTGCGCTTGGCGACCAGCGTCTGCAGCGCCCGCACGCTGCCCGGGGAATCGGCCGTGTACACGATCATGGCGCCGTTCTTGAGCGGCACCACCTGCGAGCGCGCTCCGATCGAACGCGCATCCTGCTCGAGCGCCATCCCGTCCTCGCACGCGGCGCAGTCGTGGACGACGCCGCTCTGGTGCGCCGCGCACCGCATGCCCGCGAATGCCACGAATGCCGCGCCCCTGGCCCCCGAGCAGTGATCCATGCCGGCCGTGGAGGCGTGCTTCGCGTACGCCGCCCGCATCGCCGGCGAGCACTGCGCCGCTGCGTCCGTGCTCTTGCCGCTGCTCGCGGAGGCAACCGACATGGCCTGGGCAGAGCAGCCGCCCTCCGCGGGGACGGCGGGCGTCTTGGCGACGACGGTGCTGCTGGCGGTCGTGGCGTCAGCCTTCCCGGATTTATGCGTGTCGCAGGCGAGCAGAGCAGGGGCGAGCAGTCGTAGCGACTTCATGGATCCAACCTCCCGGAAGGTGATGGCGCCGAGGCCGCTCGTACGGGGAGCGCGCCCCACAAAGCTGAGTAGAGGATCGGCTGGCCAGCGAAAATCGTGTCACCGGCCCATGCGGCCGGTGTCAGGCATGTGCAAAAAGCCCCCGGCAGAAGCGTCCGCGATCGCGATTGACGCGTGCCGAATGGAATTCCACGTCGGGCAACTCGCGCGACGGTCGCGGTGGGCGATCGCGGTCGTCGGTCAGGCGCGTGCTGATATCCGAATGTCATTGGTGCTTTCGCTGCGCGCGCCCAGCCGTCACGAGGATCCCGAGCGTTTCGGCTCGCGGTTCGCGAATGCTCCGGTTAGTGTGCGAAACCCGCTCCATGGTCCGACGCAGAACGCGCAAGGGGAGTCGCGCTCTCCAGCTGTTGGCCGCCTTCACAGGTTGCGCCCTGCTGCTGTTCCTGGCCGGGGAGTTGTTCGCGTGGGCGGCGTCCGACTCCGGCCGGCTGGTGGTGTGGCGCCGGCTCCACCTGGGTGATCGCGCGCACGCGGTGCGCATCGTGGGCACCCTGATCGAGCGCGGGCTCGAGCGCGCCGGCATCCCGCGCGAGGCGATCGAGTCGCGGGCTGAAGCGGGGCGCGGCCCCTCGCTCCACTGGCGCGTGCACCTGCCCGCGGACGGGGCGCCGCTGCTCGTCAACCACCTGGTCACGCGCGCCGTGGAAGCGGGCGGCGCGGCGGTGCTCTCCGGGCGCGAGCGACCCGAGCACGACGGCTCGCTCGTGGTGACGCTGCTCGTGGGCGTGCCGGGCCGGCCCACACACACGCTGGACCTCGTGCGGCCCGCCCAGGACGGCGAGGCCGCAGCGGCTCACGTCGTCCGCGTGGCGCTGCTGCTGTTCGCTTCGACAGAGGACGATTCGCTGCTCGTGGCCGCGTGCGACCGGCGCGAGCCGCTCGCGGTGGGCATCGTCCCGACCGGCGCGGGCAAGCCCGCAGCGCTCCGGGCGGCGCGCGCGCACGGCCACGAGGTGGTGCTGTTCATGCCCATGGAGCCCGAGAACTACCCGCGGGTGAACCCGGGGCCCGCGACGCTGCTCGTCAGCATGCCGGCCGGGCGGATCGAGCAGGCGCTCCGCCGCGAGATCGGGCTGGCGGGCCCGGTGGTGGCGGTGGCCAACCTCATGGGCTCGTTCGCCACCCAGGACGAGCCGTTCATGACCGCGGTCTACCGCGAGCTGCGACACCACGACCTGCCGTTCCTCCACTTGGGCGCCGTGCCCCGCGCCGTCTGCCGGCCGCTCGCGGCCCGGGTGGGAGCGGCATACGACGAGCCCGACGCCACGATCGACGCAGACGCGCGGCGGGGCGACGCGAAGGCCCTGGACCACGCCTGGAGTGCCGCGCTGGCCGCCGCGCGCGCGCGCGGGCAGGCGGTGGTGCTGCTGCGCGTGACCGCGGGGAGCGCGCCGTGGCTCGACCGGGCGCTCTCGCCCAAGGCGCTTGAGGGCGTGGAGCTGGCGCCGCTCTCGACGCTGCTCCACCGCGCCACCGGGGGTCGCTGAGGCCGCCTCCGAGGGGCCGCAGGGCCCCTCGGCGCCGGCGTCCGGCCAGGGGGAGGCCCGGCCCAGGCCGCACATGGCGTTGACATCGGTGCCCTGCCGATGGCTATGCTCCAGCCGCCATGCAGCCTGGACAGGATGTCCTCGCTACGCTGCTCCGTGCCAGCGCTCGGAGCTGGCGGCTCTCGGACGGGCGCGGCGCGCTGTCGCGCGGCACCGCTTCGGGGGCAGCCACGCGGCGTTCGCACGCACTGCTAGGTGCGCCCGAGGTGGGGCCCCGGGCCGAGTGGCCGGCCGTCGCCCTGCTGCGCTTCGACGACCGGGCGACGCTGCCCGACGGCCACGCGCTCGAGTTGACGCCCGCGTTCGTGCTGTCCGGCCGTCGCGACGGCCCGCCCGCGCTCGCCGCCCGCGCCGGCGTGCTGCCCCTGATCGAGGCGTTCTCGGAGACTCCATGGCCGCGATGGCGCTACCGGGGCGACGGCTGGCTCCTCGAGCGCGAGTACCGCCTGATCGAGGACCATCCCGCGCTGCTCGCGTCGTGGCGGCTGCTCGAGGGCGGACCGCTCCGGCTCCACGTGGCGCCGCTGCTCGTGGCGCGCTCGCTCGAGGGGCTCCAGCAGGAGACGCCCGAGTTTCGCGGCGCCGTGACCGGGATCCCGGGCCGCGTGCGCTGCGTCACGGTGGAGGGCTACGCGCCGCTCACGCTCTGGCATGGCGGCGCGTTCATGCCCGCGCGCGCGTGGCAGCGCGGCATCGCCTACCCGCACGACGCCCCCCGCGACCTGGACGACCCCGACGCCGGCACCGGCATGCTGGGCGAGGACGCGTTCCTCCCGGGCTGGGTGCAGCACACGCTCTCCGAGCCGGGCGCGGCGCTCCACATCGTGGCCTCGCCCGAGGAGCAGCTCTTTCGCCAGCTCGCGAGCGAGCAACGCCTGGGCACACCCCCCGTGCGCACGCTGGCCGAGTGCCTCGCCGTGCTCGACCTGGCCGAGGGCGAGCGGCGCGCGCGCGTCCACGATGCCGCGCTCGCCGGCGCCGCGCGGACCGCGCGCCAGGCGGCGACGGCGCACGCTCCCCCGTCCGCTCCGGAGCGGAAGGCGCACGCACACGGAAAGTCGCACGCGCACGGGAAGTCGCGCTCGCATTCCAAGGCGGCGGAGCCCAGGGATGGGAGCGGGGACCACCCCGCGGAACCCGCTGCAGAGCCCGGGGAGAGCACCGGCCACGAGGCCGTGGTGCCCGCCGTGGGGGCCCTCGCGGCCCGGCTCCACGGCGCGCTCCTCGAGCGCGCCGATCGCACCGGCGTGCTCACGAATCCCGCGCGCGTCCAGGAGCGCGGCGCCGACGCGCTGCGCGTGGCGGCCGGGCTCGTGACCCTGCGCGCGTTCGGGCCGGCGCGCGACATCGCGCGCGGCTACATCACTTATCTGGACGAGGGGCTGGCGCCCGAGCGCTTCGACACGGGCGGCTATCCGCACTACGGGAGCCCCGAGGCGTCGCTGTGGCTCGTGGGGCTCGTGGACCTGCTGGCGCGTCGCGACTCCGGCTCGGAGGCGACGAAGGCGTTTCTCGATGAGGGCGGCTACCTTGCGCTCGAGGGCGTCCTCCACCACCTGCGCTCCGGGTCACGCCACGGCGTGCGCTGCGACGGCGACGGCTTCCTGTGGGCCGGCGAGGAGGACGAGGCGTGCACCCGCGCCGACCTGAACGCGCTCTGGTACCACGCGCTCGCCGCCATGGCGCAGCTCGCCAAGGCCGCCGGGCGCCGCGAGAACGCGGCGTTCTACATGGCGTGGGCGCGCGAGCTGCAGCGCGCGTACGCGGATCGCTTCTGGGACGACGCGAGCGGCTGCCTGTACGACGAGGTCGGCGCCGAGGGCCCCTCGCGCGCGCTGTCGCCGTCGCAGCTCTACGCGGTGTCGCTGCCGCCGATGCTGCTCGCCCCCGAGCTGGCCGTTCGCCTGGTCGCTACGGTGACGCGCGAGCTCTTCACCTCGCGCGGGCTGCGTCCCCGGCCAGGCGACGGGCCCCCAGAGCCGGCGTGGCTCGGGCCGTGGGCCGCGGCCACGCTGCGCGCCCACGCTCGCGACGTCGCCACGCGCCAGCGCGTGCGCGCGGCGCTCGAGACCTACGCCATCCTCGGCGAGGGCGAGGCCCGCGAGCTGGACTCGCGCGGCGCCGCCGAGTTGCTGCGCGCGTGGGTCGAGGAAGTGGACCACGGCGTGAGGCCGGAGCCCGCGGAGACCGCGGCCGGGAGCTAGTGCCTCGTCGTGTCCGTCTCGTTCGCGACGGGCGAGGGCTTGCCGCGGCCGAAGAAATTCTTGAACAGGTTCTTGGCCGACGCCCGAATCGAGTCGCGCGCGGCGTCCGGGGCGAGCGTCGTGTGGGCCGCCGTGGAATCGCGCGGGCCGCCCAGCTTCTCGAGCAGCGCCTGCCGCGCGGCTTGCTTGGCGTCCGCTTCGAGCTTCGCGCGCTGCTCGGCGAGCGCCTCCGATGCCCGGCCTGCGAGCCGCGCGCGCATGGCGTTCGTGTCCCACGAGATGCGCGGGGAGCGGGCGGGGCCCGAGACGTGCAGGTCGAGCAGCAGCCGGCCCTGGGGGTCGGCGAGCGCGCCGGCCGCGAGCGCGGAGCGGGCGCCGAGCGCCTCCGCGGCCGCGGGTGGCAGTGTCACGCTCACCGCGTAGTCGAGGGCGCCGTCGAATCCCGCGGCGCCCGCCAGCCGCCAGTCGCCGGCGGGGCCGCTCAGTGTGACGGGGTCGGTGACGACGCGGCCGTGCTCGATGCGCATCGGCAGCTCGAGCTTGGCGAAATCCAACTGCTTCAACCGCGGCACCTTCACGAACTCCGCCAGCGCCTCGAGCGCGGGTCCGGGGCCCAACCTGCCGTCGGTGAGCGCCGCCAGCCCCACGAGCGTGAGCGTCTGCTTCAAGTCCTGCGGCGTCTGGCCGGCGCCCGAGAAGTCGAGCTTGGTGCTGAGCGTGCCGGCGAGCAGGTCCTTCATCGGCGTCCACGCGCCGAGGATCGCGTCGGCCTTCACCTGGTCGACGACGGCCATGACCGTGTAAGCCGGCCGCCGCGTGTCCCGCAGGTCGAAGCGCGCGTTGCCGCTCACCGTGCCGCCGTAGCCCTGCAGCGCGAAGCGCCATGCTTCGAGCGATGCGGGCTCGAGCTTCAGGTCCGCCGTGACCGCGGTCACGTCGAGCTTGCCCTGCTTCAGTCGATCGATCACCACGCGGCCGCTGCCGTTCGCGTTGGGCAGGAACGGCGCGCCGGGCGTCGTGGGCAGCAGCTCGGCCAGGTCCAGATAGGGCGAGCGGAACGAGAACTCCACGTCTGCGGGCGCCGCCTTGCCGGGCGCGGCCATGAGCGCGAGCGGGCGCTCCACCGTGGCGTCCAGCGTGTACGACGACTGGCCCGCGTGCGCCGAGAGCTGATGGATCGCGGCCCGCGCGGGCGAGAACTCCACGCGGCCGCTCACCTGCTCCACCTTCTTCGGGAGCCCCGCGCCCTCCACGCTCACGTCGCTCAGGTCCGCGGTGCCGGAGATCGCCATGGCTCCCGGGTCCTTCGCCCGGCCACGGCCGCTCAGGTTCTCTGCGGCCCGACCCGCGAGCTGGGTGCCGGCCGGCGCGAACATCGGCGCCACCGCAGCCAGGTCCACGTTGCCCCGCACGATGAACTCGACGAGCGGATCGGCGAAGCGCGACACGACGAGTCGCGCCGTGACCGGCTGGCCCGAGACGGTGGCGCGCAGATCGGGGACGAGCAGCGTGTCGGGGCGGAAGTTGGCCGTGAGCGAGAGCCCGCTCACCTCGGCGCCGGCCCCGGCATAGCGGAACGTGGCGTCCTTCACCGCCAGCACGCCGGCGAGCGCGGGCAGCGCGCCCGGCAAGACGGCGCCGCGCGCGGCCACGTCGAACGCCAGCCGCCCGCTGCCCGAGAGGCCCTTGACCGCACGCGCGTCTGCGACCGAGACCCAGGAGAGCACCTCGGCCAGGTCCACGTTCTCGCCGTGCGCCTTCAAGTCCACGCGGGGCCGCGGGCCCACGCTGTCCACGAGGCCGGAGAGCGCGAGCCGCGTGTCGCCCAGCTCGAGCGACAGCTCCTCCAGCGCGAGCCGCCGCGAGGGCGCGTCGAACTTGCCCTGGTGCCGCACGCGCCAGACGAGCTTCGCCAGCCCCTGATTGAGATCGCTCGCGCGAGCCGCCGAGAGTGGGCCGAACGCCAGCCGCGAGAGCACGGTCTCGCCCCCGGTGGCGAAGCGCGTGCCGCCCTGCTCCGCGCTGAGGGCCGTGCGCGTCTCGATGCCGAACGAGGTGCGCCGCGCCGCGCGCAGGTCGTCCACGAGGACGCTGCCGTCGTTGACGCGCAGCTCGCGGACGTCGAGGTCGAGGGGCGGCGCCGCCCGGGCCTGCGCCTTTGCCGGCACGGCACCCAGGCCGTCGAAGTTCGTGGTGCCGTCGGCGCGCAGGAGCAGGTGGAGCGAGGGGCTCTCGAGCGACAGCCGGCGCACCCTCACCCGGCGCGAG
>Ga0066709_100006038_pt1 | contig 10143 bp, 5 predicted proteins | sample GraSoiAngelo_158_FD_79665 | JGI IMG/M metagenome (GOLD analysis project Ga0066709, IMG submission 79665) | Grasslands soil microbial communities from the Angelo Coastal Reserve, California, USA - 14_1009_16_30cm | ecosystem: Environmental > Terrestrial > Soil > Grasslands | place: USA... | reverse complement strand
GGTTTGTCGCCCCCGGAAAAGTCGAGCTCCTCCTGCTGCGCCTTGCGCGCGGTCGCTCTCTTCATCGCTCGCGCTTCGTAGCAGCGGGATCGGCCCGGAACAAGTTTTCAGTCCCGCGGCCGAGCGCAGCGGACGGGTGGACAAGCCCGTACCGGCTGCGGAATTCTGCCGCCCCGGCACGGGGGACTGCCGCCCGGCCGGTAGCCCCCCGCTTCCGTCTCAGCCGATCACGGAGGCGTCAGTTTGCGGATGGCGAAGTTGCCCTGGTCCGCGATGTAGATGGCGCCGTTGCGGCTGTCGCGCGCGATCCCGAAAGCCGCGTTGAAGCGTGCGGCGCCGCCGACACCGTCAGCGAAGCCGGACCTCGTCATGTCCCCGGCCATGGTGACCACGGCATTCGTGGCCAGGTCCATCCGGCGTACCGAGAAGGCATCGCCGATGAAGAGGCTGTTTCCGTCGCTCACCGCGCGCCGAGGCTGGGCGAACAGCGCCTGCGTGCCCAGGCCATCGGTGCTGACGAACCCGACCTGGGGCGCGCCCGCGACGGTGAGGACCGAATCCTCCAGCAGCGAGATGCGCCGGATGAGGCCGTAGCCGACGAAGATGTCCGTGTCGACGAGGTAGAACAGGTCGTCCCCGACGAAGGGGAAGACCAAGCCATTCGGCCCCGCCAGGTGGGCGCCGGCGACCGTGCCGTCATCGTTGCCGGCCGAGTCCGGGACGCCCGTCACCAGGCTGATCGACGGCGGGGAAGAGGCGAGAGCGATCTTCCACACCGCGAAGCGGGTGGCGTCGGCCGCATAGACGTCGCTGCCGCGCACGGCGATGTCCAGGTCCTGCGTCCCCAGCGTGCTGACGCCCGGCCGGCAGTCCCACTGGTTGGGATTCGTGGCCAGCCGGGTGCCGAACAGGGTGGTGACGTTGAAGGGCGGGATGGTGCTCATCGATCGGATCGCGCAGCGGTCGGCGATGAGAAGGTTGCTGCCGGAGAGCGCCATCGAGAAGAGGCGGCTAAACCGCGCCGTCGCGCCCGGCCCGTCGGTCGTGCCGAGTGCGCTCAGCGACCCGGCGATGGTCGTGACCGCGCCGGTGGCGAGATCGATCTGGCGGATGGCCATGCCCAGCGCCGCGATGTTCCCGTCGTTGCGGTCGCCCACGAAGAGCCTGGTTCCGTCGGCGCTCAGCGCAGCGTTGTTGGGACCTGCGAAGCGGGCTGCCGCGCCGATGCCGTCCGCGGAACCCGGGATGCGGCCCGCACCGGCGATGGTGGTGACGGTATAGGCATCGCCGGTGAAGTTGGCGCCGACGATGGCATTGGTCCTCGCGTGGAAGTTCAACACCACGGAGATGGGCGGTCCGGGGTTGACCTGCAAGGTGAGGTCGTCAGCGACCCACGTCGGCTCGGTGTCCACGACGACGAAACCGCACGGGACGTCGAAGGCCATTCCCGAGAACATCACCGTGCCAGTGGGAATCGCGTTCAGCGTCAAGGCGGCGGACGACTGACCCGGCGACACGCTGAAGGTCTTGCTGGCCGAGCGGGTCGGCGTGGTCGCGACAAGCTCGATGCAGGAGACGCCGGTGGGCGCGTTGAACAGGGCGTTCACGCGGGCGTCGGCCATCTGGAGCGTCTTCTGTTCGGAGGCACTGCAGGCGCACACGAGCGCAGCCACGCCCAGCGTGGCCAGAGAACGCTTCGACATTTGGGAGTCCCCCTGATTGAGTACGGCGCGCGGATTGGAGCCGATTGCCCAATCCCATGGAAGGACCTGCCAGCGCAAGCCGCGACCACGGCGCCGAGGTCCGGGACCGCTTACGTGGAGCAGGAACCTCGGTGGCCGGGAAAAGGGATCCGGTTCAGAACTTCAGCGCGATCGCCGCGCCGGGGCCGCCCTGGAAGTCAGGTTTGAGCACCACGGGTCCGTTGAGCTCGACTCCGCCCAGCATGCGCGCGAGCGCGCCTTCCTGCGCCTCGACCTTGCGGACGATCTGGGGCGCCGTCCGGATCGCCGGCTGGCCGACGGTCATGCGAAGCTCGGTTCGAGGGTGAACGAGCGGCCTTGCCGCGGGCCTGGGTCCCGCCACCACAGTTGCCACCAACATCGCCCACATCGTGCCAAGAACTTATGCACACCACCTCGCCACGGCAGACGGGAACAGACCGGGCGCCCGTCCGGCTCTGGACCGGCCGTCCGCGACGGTCAGGAAGCCGACGTGCGGGCGATCACGCGCGACCCTTGGGATGGTTGGGCACCGGCTCGCCCTTGCCCTGCTCGGCCCGGCGCTGCTCGAGCACCTTGTGCGCCTCGTGGGTGGGCACCTCGTCGTAGCGGTCGAACTCCATGGTGAAATAGCCCATGCCCTTGGTGAGCGACCGGAGCTCCGGCGCGTAGGTGCGCAGCTCGGCGTGCGGCGCCTGCGCGTGGATGAGCGTTCCCTTGGAGGTCGGTTCCATCCCGAGGATCTTCCCGCGCCGCGAGGTCACGTCGGCGATCACCTCGCCCAGCATCTCGTCCGGGACGACGATCTCCAGCCGCATCATCGGCTCGAGCAGCACCGGCTTGGCCGCCGCGAGCGCATTCTTCAGCGCCATCGACCCCGCGATGCGGAACGCCATGTCCGAGGAGTCCACGGTGTGGAACGACCCGTCCACCAGCTTCACCTTGAAGTCGACCAGCGGGAATCCGCCCAGCGGCCCTTCCTTCGCCGCGTCGCGGACGCCGTGCTCGACCGAGGGGATGAACTGCCGCGGGATGACGCCGCCCACGATGCCGTCCTCGAACTGCACTCCGGACCCGCGCGGAAGCGGCTCCAGCTCGATGTGACAGTCGCCGTACTGACCGCGCCCGCCGCTCTGCCGCTTGTACTTGCCCTGCGCCTTGGCGCGGGCCAGCACCGTCTCGTGGTACGCCGGGTGCGGCAGCTCCAGGTGCACGTCGACGTCGAACTTCCGCTTCAGCTTCTCGACGGACACCTCGATGTGCACTTGCCCCATGCCCTTGAGCAGCGTCTCGTTGGTCTCGGGATCGCGCGTCAGCTCCAGCGAGGGATCCTCCTCGAGCAGCTTGTGCAGCGCCACGCCCGCCTTCTCCTCCTGCTCGCGATCGATCTTCAGCGCGTAGGAGATGACCCGCTGCGGCTTTCCGATCAGCTCCAGGCGCATCGGAGCGTCGGCGGCGGTCAGGGTGTCGCCGACGTGCACGTCACGCAGCTTCATCAGGCCGATGATCTCGCCCGCCGAGGCGCTGGGGATCTCCGCGGTGTGGTTTCCGTCGATGCGGTAGATGTGGGCCAGGATCTCTTCCTGGTTGGTGCGCGGGTTGTAGAGCTTCTGCCCGGTCTTCACCTGCCCGGAGAAGACGCGGCAGGCGGAAAGCCTTCCGACGAAGTGGTCCACCGTGTTCCGGAAGGCGAGAAGCGTGGGCGCCTGATCGGCGCGCGCCGACCGCACCACTTCCTTTCCGTGGCCGTCCTTTCCCTTGATCTCGCGCCGGCTGGTGGGATCCGGCAGGAAGCGCACGATGGCGCTGGCCAGATCGCGCACGCCCACGCCCGGGCGCGCCGCGCAGGCCAGCACGGGCAGGAAGCGGCGGCCCAACACCGCGTGAGCCAGCGCGTCCCGGATCTGCTCCTCGCCGGGCTCCTGCCCGTCCAGGTACTTCTCCAGGAGCACGTCGTCCGTCTCGGCCACGGCCTCCACCAGCCGCGTCCGCAGCTTCTTCGCGTCCCCCAGGAGCTGCTCGGGGATGTCCTCCTCGATGTACCCGCCGAACTTGCCGTCCTGCCGCCGCGCATAGGTATGCGCGCGTAGGGAGATGAGGTCGATGATCCCGCCGAAGGAGTCGCCCAGCCCGAGGGGAAGCTGCAGCGCGATGGGCTTCGTCTTCAGCGTCTTCTCGATGTCGTCCAGGGCGCGCAGGAAGCTGGCACGGTCTTTGTCGAGCTTGTTCACGCAAGCGATGAGCGGTAGCGAACGCTCGAGCGCCATCTCCCAGTGCGCTTCCGTCTGGTGCTTCACTCCGCTCACCGCGGAGACCAGCAGGAGTCCGCCCTCCACCACGGCGAGGGAACGGTCGGTATCGGTGAGGAAGTCGGAGAAGCCGGCGGTGTCGAGCAGGTTGAGCATCACCCCTTCGTGCTCGGCGAAAGTGACGTGCGTCGCCACCGTGAAGTTCCGCTTGGCCTCCTCGGGCTCCGCGTCGAGGTGGCTGGTCGACCCGTCCTTGCTGGCCCTCGCGGGAGCGTCGTGCCGGAGCAAGGCTTCCGTGAGGGCCGTTTTTCCAGCGCCGTCGTGCGCGATGATCGCGACGTTGCGAATCTGCTTCGGATCGAGCATGGGAGTCTCCGGGTAGGCTCTACGCGAGATCCATCCCACAACGTCCTCTCTCTGAAAAGCACACCGCCGCCCCCCGGCGGCGACTGGCACCGGGACACCCCATGAGACCTGTTCGAGTCGCGGCGCTCGCGCTGGCGTGCGCTTCCTCGGTCGGGGCGCAGGAGCGCTCCTCCACCTCCGGAATCCCCCAGCCGGTCCAGAGCTTCGCGCTCACCGACGATGCGACTGCCCTGGCCGGCAACCCGGCCGGGCTCGCCTTCAGCCGGGGCCTGCTGCTGGAGTACGTCGGGCAGCGCGGGTTCGACCAGGGGATGCCGCGAGCGGATGGCGCGTATCTGTCCCTGGGCGGATGGGGCGGCGCGCTGGGCGCCTCGCTCGAGTGGTTGCACGCCGGCTCGGAATGCACGCTGGTCACACCCTGCTCGCGCCGGTTCAGTCTCGGCGGCGCAGTGGGCGGTGGGCGCCTGGCGATCGGAGCGGCCCACCACGGGTTCTCGAGCAGCGAGAGCGCCGATCTGGATCGGCTCGGCTCATGGGACCTCGGCGCATTGGCGCGGCCGCTGCGCTGGCTCTCCCTCGGCTACACCGCTCTCGACGTGAACGGTCCCCGGCTGGGCCCCGTCCAGCTTCCGCGACGGCACGTGGCGGCGGTCGCGATCCGGCCGTTGCGCGAGCAGGTTACGCTGGCGGCGGACGCCATCTTCCGCTCGTGCACGGACGACGGCCGTGCCTGCGGCGCCGAGCATCCCGATTGGGCGTTCACCGCCGAGGCACGCCTGGTGCAAGGACTTCAGATTTTGGGCCAGGTCGGGCTCGCGAATGGCGGCAATTTCTCCGGGCAGGTGGGCCTGCAAATCGATCTGGCCCGCTTCGGCGCGCGCACGGCGGCGAGCTTTCCGGGAGGCGGCGCGACCGGCTCCCAGCTCACCGCGCTCCGCCTCTCGTCGGTGCCGGTCCCCGGACTGCACATCCCGCGCGGCCGCGCCGTCGAGCTGGACCTGGACCGCGCGCTGCGCCGGCAGGGCTCCGGGGTGATCGGCATCCTGCTCGGCGAGACCCACCGGGACCCGCTCGCCCTCACCATCGAGGAGCTCCACCGCCTTGCTCGCGACCCCGACGTGAGGGCGGTCGTCCTACGGTCGGGCAACCTCTCGCTCGGCGCGGGCCGCAGCGAGGAACTCCGGAGCGGAATCGAGGAGTTGCGCGCCGCCGGGAAGAAGGTCGCCTTTTACTTGGAATCGGCCGGAGACCTCGACTATAGTGTCGCTTCTGCGGCCGACAGGGTCTACGCGGCCCCGCAGGCGGTCCTGGCGGTTAACGGTTTCTCCGCGACGGCGCTGTTCGCCGGCGCGGGCCTCGACAAGCTCGGTGTGAAAGCGGAGTTCGTCCGCGTCGGCGCCTACAAGAACGCGCCGGATGTCTTCACCCGCAGGGAGATGTCGAGCGAGCAGCGTGAGGTGGTGAACGCTCTTCTGGACGACGTCTTCGGCCGTTACGTGCGGCGCGGCACCCAGGCGCGGCACCTCGACGAGGAGAAGTTCCGGCGCCTCCTGGATCGCGGGCTCCAGACGCCCCAGGAAGCGCAGGCGCAAGGGCTGGTCGACCGGCTCGTGTATCCGGACCAGCTCGAGGAGGAGGTTGGGACGCTGATCGGCGGGCACGTCGCGCTCGAGAAGGTGGGGACGGAGCCTCCGTCCGTGCGGAGCCTCCGCTGGACGCCGCCGCCGACGGTGGCCGTGGTGCGGGTGGAGGGAAACATCGCGCGCGGCGAGGGCGGATCGGATCCGCTCGGGTTCGTGGAGGTGGCGGGATCGGAGTCGATCGCGCGGCGGATCCACCGCCTCGCGGACGACCCCTCGGTGAAGGCGATCGTGGTGCGGGTCGACTCGCCGGGCGGAGACGGGAGCGCCTCGGATCTGATCTGGCGGGAGCTCACCCGGGCCCGCAGGGAGAAGGGCAAGCCGGTGGTGGCGAGCATGGGCGACGTGGCCGCATCGGGCGGCTACTACGTCGCGGTAGCGGCGGACGAGATCTACGCCGAGCCCTCGACGGTGACCGGTTCGATCGGCGTGTTCGCAGGGAAGTTCGACCTGGAAGAGCTGTACCGGGAGCTGGGACTGAAGCTGACGACCGTGAAGCGCGGCAAGAGCGCGGACCTGTTCTCCACCGCGCGTGCCCTGACCGACGAAGAGCGCCGCACCCTGCAGGAGTGGGTGGATGCGTTCTACGGCCAGTTCGTCGACCGCGTCGCCGAAGGGCGGCGGCTGCCGCGCGAGCGCGTCGACGAGCTCGGCCGCGGCCGCGTGTGGAGCGGGAACCAGGCGCTGGAACGTGGCCTGGTGGACAAGAGCGGCGGGCTGCGCGAGGCGATCGCGGCGGCCAAGTCCCGGGCCCGCGTCGCGCAGGACGAGCCCGTGCTGCTCGACGACGAGGGAAAGCGCGAGGTCAGCTTCCTCCCCGCCCTGCAGCTCCTCCCCGGTTCGTTCCGGCCCCTGTCCGCACGCGTGTTGCGCGCCCTTTCGCTTCTGGGCGAGCCGGGCACGCTCCGCGCGATCCTGCCGTTCGATCTCGAGGTGAACTGAGTGCCTGCACAGGTCCTGATCGTCGAGGACGAGGAGAGCGCCTCGCGGCTCATCGCCTCCATCTGCTCGGAGCTGGGCTTGCGCGCGCAGGCGACGCGGTCCGGCGCGCAGGCCAAAGCCCTGCTCACCCAGGCGGCGCAGGCAAATCAGCCTTTCTCCGCGATGGTGCTCGACCTGGTGCTGGCCGAGCTGGACGGATTCCAGGTCGGCCAGTTCGCGCGCGGACAGCCGTGGGGAGCGCAGCTGCCGCTGATCGTGGTGAGCGGCGTCTACAAGCAGCCGAACGCGGAGCTGATGGCGCGGCTCAAGCCGCACGCCTATTTCGCCAAGCCGTTCGCCATCTCGCACCTGCGCGACGCGCTGGTGAAAGCCTGCAACGTGCAAGGCGTCGCCACCGCGACGGAAGGCGACCTCGCCCAGAAGTCCGCGGCCGGTCTGTTCATCGAGCTGCTGCGCCAGAAGGCGAGCTCACTGCTCACCCTCACCCAGGACACGACCGTCCGGCTGATCCATTTCGAGAAGGGTCAGGTCCGCTTCGCCCAGAGCAGCGTCAAGAGCGAGCTCGCCGGCGCGGCGCAGGTCGCGTCGGGATCGATCAAGCAGGCGTCCTTCGACCGCGCGATCGCCTTCGCCAAGCAAAACAAGGTGGCCTTGCACGAGGCGCTGGCGTACTCGCGCGTGCTCACGCCGGAGCAGCTCAAGCAGGCGCTCCGGCAGCAGACGGTGGACGCCTCGGTGAACGGGCTTTCCTGGACGCGCGGGACCTGGCGCGTCGACCCGCAGTCGTCCGAGCAGCTCGCCGCCGTCCCCGAGGCGCGCGTCAGCCCGGTCGCGCTGGTGCTCGAGGCGGCCAAGCGCTTCGGGGCACACGCCACGGCGCGCGACTGGCTGGAGCAGCGCGCCCAGCAGCACATGAGCCGCTCGCCCGAGTTGGAGCGCGAGCTGTTCGCGGTGAAGACGTCGTGGCCGGCTGAAGGCGTGACGTCGCTGGCCACCAACCAGCGTTCCGTCGGCGAGGCGCTGTCGCGCGTGAAGCCGGCCGAGCTGCCGCTGCTCATGTGGCTGTGCCAGAGCGGCCTCGTCGCGCTGTCGGGCGGGGCCAAGGCCGCCGCGCAGGCCGCCAAGGCAGCTCCTCCCAGCCCGGAGGACGAGGACAAGGGCAGGACCTTCACGGCTGACGAGGACTGGTCGCGGCGGGTGATCTTCGCCGAGCGGGATCGGCTGCGCGACGCGAATCATTACGAGGTCCTGGGCGTCCAATCTGTTGCAACTCCCGAGGAGATCAAGGCCGCCTACATCGCGGCGGCCAAGCGGTTCCACTCGGACGCCTTCTCCGGCCAGGAGCTGGGGTCGGCGCGCAGGGTGGCCGAGGAGTTGTTCTCGCGGGTCAGCGAGGCGAATACCGTGCTCGCGAATCCGTCGAGCCGGGCGAACTACGACGTGTTCGTCGATCGCAAGGCCAAGGGCCTGCCGACCGACGTCGGCGCCATCCTCCGGGCGGAGGGCATCTTCCAGAAAGGCGAGACGCTCTTCAAGGCCGGCAAGTTCGAGGACGCGGAGGCGGTGTTTCGCGAGGCGATCGCCTTGAACCACGCCGAGGCGGAGTTCCACGCGTACCTGGGGATGTCCATCTACCGGGGACGGGGCAAGGCGCAGGAGGCGCTGGCGCTGGTCGGCAAGGCCCTGGAGATGGATCCGCGGCTGCGGAGCGCGACCGTCTTCGCCGCCCAGCTGCACGAGGCGCTGGGGGACGCGGAGAAGGCGAAGACGCTCCTGCGCAAGGCCATCGCCAAGGATTCGGAGTTCGACGCGGCGAGGAGCGAGCTGTCGCGGCTGAAGCGCGGCCCCGCCGAGCAGAAGAAGGGTTTCCTCGATCGTTTGCTCAAGAAGTGAGTCCGCGGCCCGAAGACGAGCCGCGCAAGGTGGAGTGACAAGATGAATGGTGAAGGACAAAGACCCCCCAACAACGAGCCCCAGGCCCAGGCGCACGACGCGCCCGAGCCGGGCAATGCCCGGTACCCGCAGCACGCGCCCAACGGACAGCAGCAGCAGCAGCAGCAAGCGGGTGAAGGCGGCAGCCGTCGCCGCTTCCGCCGGCAGCGGCGCGGCGGGCGCGGACGCGGGCGGAGCAAGGGGCACCAGCAGAACGTGCCTGCTCCGCTGGACGCGCAAGGGCGGATCCTCGACGTGGAGAACGAGCTAGCGGCGGACGACGGCGCCGGCCCCGACGTGGTGCCGCAGCCGGGGGACCCGCAGGCGCTGGCCGGAGCGGGCGAGGCGCAGGGGTCGCAGACCGGCGCGGACATCGCCGGCGGCCCGTCGGCGCCTCCCGCGGCCGACGCCCAGCCGGGGCAGGCCCAGCCGCAGGGGGGTCTGCAGCCGCGCCCGCAGCAACAGGCCCAGCACCGGTCGCAGCAGCAGCAGAGGCCACAGCCCCGGCAGGAGCCGGCCGTCGCGATCGAGGGTGTGCTGGACGTCGACCACCGCGGCAACGGACGGCTGCGCAGCGCGAAGCTGAACTTCCTGCCCCAGGTGGACGACCCGGACGTGCCGCGCCACATGATCGAGCGCGACCGCCTGCGGGAGGGCTCGCTCATCACCGGCCAGGCCGTGCGGCGCAACGGGCGGCTGCAGCTCATCCGCACCGAGACCGTCGAGGGCCTTTCGCCGCAGCAGGCCGCGGCGCGCACCCTCTTCCAGAACCTGACGGTCATCGACCCGGACGACCGGCTGATCATGGAGACCACGCCCAAGGAGACGCTGACGCGGGTCATCGACATCGTCTCGCCCATCGGCCTCGGCCAGCGCATGCTGATCGTCTCGCCTCCCAAGGCGGGCAAGACGATCATGCTGCAGAAGATGTGCCTCGCCATCTCGGCCAACCGGCCCGAGGTGATCCAGTTCGTGCTGCTCGTCGACGAGCGCCCCGAGGAGGTCACCGACTTCCGCCGCACGGTGAAGGCAGAGGTGTTCGCCTCGTCCGCCGACCGGCCCACCGAGGAGCACCTGCACGTCGCGGAGATGGTGCTGGAGCGCGCCAAGCGGCTGGTCGAGGGCGGCAAGGACGTGGTCATCCTGCTCGACTCGATCACGCGGCTGTCGCGCGCCTACAACAAGGAGGTCGAGTCCAGCGGCCGCACGCTGTCGGGCGGCGTGGACTCGCGCGCCCTCGAGCGCCCCAAGCGGCTCTTCGGCGCTGCCCGCAACGCGGAGGAAGGCGGCTCG
>Ga0066709_100006037_pt1 | contig 10144 bp, 5 predicted proteins | sample GraSoiAngelo_158_FD_79665 | JGI IMG/M metagenome (GOLD analysis project Ga0066709, IMG submission 79665) | Grasslands soil microbial communities from the Angelo Coastal Reserve, California, USA - 14_1009_16_30cm | ecosystem: Environmental > Terrestrial > Soil > Grasslands | place: USA... | reverse complement strand
TAGGCGTGGGTGAGCGCGGTGAGCGAATAGGTCGCGCCGCCGCTCACCTCCTTCGCTTTCTTGAACGCCTCGATCGCTTCCTCATACTTGCCCATCTGCTCGAAGATCCCACCGAGCTGGCCGTAGGCGCGCGCGAAGCCGGGGTCCTGTTCCAGAGTTTTCTCGAGCAACGCGATCGCCTTGTCGTAGCGGCCCGCGTAGAATTGGTACCCGCCGGCGTCGGCGCTGATCGAAGACGAAAGCGGGTCCAAGGACTTGGCCACGGTAATCTCCGCGATTCCCTCCTCGAAGCGCCCGAGCGAGACCAGATGGTCGGCGTACCAATGATGCGCGGTGGCATAGTTCGGGTTGAGCGCGATGGCCCGCCGGAAGTCCTGTTCCGCGCCCTTCCGGTCCCATTCGTAGCTCCCCTTGACGCTCCCGAGCGACGTGTACGCCTCCGCCGAGCCAGGATCCATCTCGAGCGCCCTCAGGGCCGCCGCCTTGCCCTTCGGATACGCCTCGTGCGAATCGACCACGTTGTAGTTGCTCAGAGTGATGTAGTAGTCGGCGATCCCCGCGTACGCCGGGGCGTACGTTGGATCGCGCTCGATCGCCTCCTGGAAAAAATGAAGCGCGCGTTTGAGCCCCTCCTCCGAACGCTTTTCCCAGTGATAGCGTCCCTTCAGGTAGGCATGATAGGCCTCAGGGTCGATGGCGCGCGGCCGCGCGAGCCGGGCCACTTCCTGGGGGGTGATCGTGACCTGGATCTCCCCCGCGATGGCCTTCGCGACCTCGCTCTGCAGGGCGAGGATGTCGCCCATATCGCGCTCGTAGGTTTCGGCCCAGAGATGCCGGTCGGTCGCCGTGTCCACCAGGAGGGCGGTGATTCGGACGCGTTCGCCCGATCGGAGCACCGACCCCTCGACAATCGCGTCCACCTCGAGGGCGCGCGCGATCTCGGCCAGCGCGACCCGCGCTCCCTTGTAGCGCATCACGGACGTGCGCGAGATCACGCGCAGCGCGCGGATTTTCGCGAGCCCCGCGATCAAGGCCTCGGTCATCCCGTCCGCGAAATAGTCCTGTTCGGGATCGCGCGAGAGGTTCTCGAGCGGAAGAACCGCGATCGATTCGATTCGCCGACTCCTCGTTCCGCGCTCCGCCTCCCCGCGCGCGAAGGAGGCGGGGCCCGCCGAGCACACGCGCCGCAGATCGGCGTTCAGCTCGCGCGCGGTCTGATACCGCCGCGCGGAATCCTTTTCGAGGAGCCGGAGGATCACGCTCTCGAATAGCCGCGAAATCCCGGGCCGGATTTCACCCGGTGGCGCGGGGGGACGGTGGCAGATGGCGTCCACAAGGGCCGAGGCGAGCCGCTCCTCGAAAGGCAGGCGGCCGGTTCCCATCTCGTAGAGGATGACCCCGAGCGCGTATAGATCGCTCCTCGGATCGGTTCGCCCGCTGAGGAGCTGTTCGGGCGCCATGTACGGAAGCGTTCCGGCGACCACGTTCGCGTCGGCGTAGGTCGCCGTTTCCGCGCGTTCGAGCACCGGACCGCGCAGGGTCGCCAGTCCAAAGTCGAGCACCTTCGCCCATCCCTTGGGCGTCACGATCACGTTCTCGGATTTGAGATCGCCATGAACGATTCCCTGGTCGTGCGCTTCCTCCAGGGCCTCGGTGATCTGGCATCCGATCGACGCGGCTTCCGCCTCGGTGATCGCTCCTTGCGCGATCTTCTGCGCGACGGTCCGGCCCGGAATGTACTCCATGGCGAGGAAGTCCACGTCGTCCTGGCGGTCGAGGTCGTAGATCGTCGCGATGTGGGGGTGGTTGAGCCGCGAGAGGGCAAGCGCTTCGCGCCGAAAGCGCTCACGGGCCGCATCGTCGGAAAGGGCGCCCGCGGGAAGGACCTTGAGCGCCACGTCCCGGTTCAGCCGCTCGTCCCACGCACGGTGCACGACCCCCATGCCTCCGGCGGCGATCCGCTCGACGATCCGATAATGGGAGAGAGTCTTCCCGATCATGACGCGTCACTATAGCCCGGAATTGGGGTACCATTCGAGCCTCCATGCCCTTTTCCATCGAAGGCGCCGACCTCCTCACGATCGGGCTCCTGGTCCTGCTCGAAGCAGCGCTGAGCGCGGACAACGCACTCGTGTTGGCGGTGCTCGTGCTTCCGCTCCCCAAACGGCAGCAGAGGAAGGCGCTCCGGTACGGCATCATCGGCGCCTTCGCCTTCCGCGTCGCGGCGACACTCTCGGCCGTGCACTTGATCCATTGGGGGTGGGTCAAGCTCATCGGCGGGCTCTATCTTCTCTACCTTCCGGTCCGGCACTTCTGGAGCCGCCCGGATGACGCAAGACGCGCCGCCCATCCGGCGGCGTCCACGCTCTTTGGATTGTCGCTCTTTTGGACGACGGTGATCCGCGTGGAGTCCACCGACATCGTGTTCGCCATCGATTCGATTCTGGTCGCCGTGGGAATGTCGCGCAAGCTGTGGGTGATTCTCTCGGGCGGGCTGCTCGGGATCATCGCGATGCGCGTGCTCATTGGGCAAATTCTCTCTCTCGTGCGCCGCTATCCGGCCATCGTGGACGGCGCCTACGTCATCGTGGCCTGGGTCGGGGTGAAACTGCTCCTGGAGTATCTTCACGCGATTCGCGTGGTCGGGTTCGAGATTCCTCGATGGATCGGGATCGGCATCGTGCTCGTGCTCTTCGTGCTCAGCACGATCTACGCGATGCTCAAGGGACGCGCCGTGGGAAGCACCGCGGCCGAACGAGAGGCCGCAGCCGCACTGGACGCCGCGGTCGAGGGAGACGCCGCGATCAAAGGCGGGCGCCGCCGGGAGGAGAAATGACGCAGCGAGCGCTGGTGGGAACGCTCCTGCTCGCGGCCCTCACCGCGGCGCCCCCGGCGCAGGCGGGGCTTCCACACTACGCCGAGGAGTCGGGCCTCATCGCGACGACGCCGGGCACCGACGACGGGTCGGTCGCGGCCCTGTGGAACCCGGCACAATGGGGCCTCCTCGAGCGGTCGGAGGCGGCCTTTTGGTGGTCGGACAACCAGGTCTTGGATCACCGCCGCGACGACTACGGTTTTTCGGTCGGGAGCGGGCTCGGTCTTTCCTACCGGCATCGGATCTTTCAGGCTCCCGGGGGCCCCCGCGGGGTGGGGGAGTATCAGATCGGGCTTGGTTGCGGCGACGGGGGACAGGCCGGCGGCATCGCGTACGGATTCTCCGGTCCGGGCCGCTCGGTGTTCGGCCGGGAGAACTTCCTCGCCCTGGGAAGCATTCTACGCCCGACGCCCTGGCTCTCCCTCGGGTCCACGGGAAGGATCGCGTCGGGCGAGCAACAAGGTGTCCTGGACCTGGGCGTCCGGCCCCTTTCCGATCCGCGCGTTCTCCTCTTCGCGAGCTACGCCCTCGAGAACGATCGCCACTGGGACGACGGAGATCCCTCGGGAGGCATCGCGCTCCGCCCGATCGTGGGGCTCCTGGTCGGGGGGAGGTGGAGCGAGAACGAGCGCTTTCAGCTCACCCTCGGGCTGACGCTGGCGCGGACCGGATTTCGCTCGCTCACCCAATTCGCCAAGTTGGACCGAGGCGCCACGAACTACGTCGGTCGCCTGAGCCCGCCCGTGCGCGGGCTGGACCCCGCCGGGAGGCTCCTCCGGGGCCGGCGTTTTCTCGAGATGAGCTTGCATGGCGACGCGGTCTACCAGTCGTACCGCTTCTTCGACGAGCGCTCGCTCCCGCTGAGACGGATCCTCGAGGATATTCAATTCGCGATCGAGGATCCGACCGTGGGAGGCGTGGCCATCAACCTTTCCGGATTCAACGGGAACGTCGAGATGGTCTGGGAGGTTCGAGAGAAGCTCCTCGATCTCAAGCGCGCGGGAAAGAAGTCGGTCGTCTATATCGACCGCGCCGGAGCCGCGGAATACTATCTCGCCTCCGCCGCCGACCGGATCGTCATGGATCCTCTGGGGACCCTCCTGATTCCAGGTGTTCAAGCATCGCGCACGTACATGAAGGACGCGCTCGAGAAGGCGGGCATCGGCTTCGAGGAGTGGCGCTATTTCAAGTACAAGTCCGCATTGGAAGCTCTCTCGCGGCGGAACATGTCCGATGCCGACCGCGAACAGCGTCGGGCTCTCGTGAAGGCCGCCTACCTGGAGATGGCGGAGGGGGTCGCGGGCTCCGGGCGCACGACACGGGCCCGGCTCGATTCGACCGTGAACCAGGAGCCCTACATGAGCCCGCGTCGGCTTCTCGAGCTTCATTGGATCGACGAGGTCGGCGGCGCCGAAGCGTTGCGAGAGGCCGCGAAGACCGCCGCGGGCACGCGGGTGCTTCTCTCCAAAGCCCGCGAGATCCGGCGGCGGCGGTGGCAGCCCGACGAAGCGTGGGGCCCGGTGCCCACGATCGTGCTGGCCTACGCCGTTGGCGACTGCGCCATGGACACGGGGATCCGGGGCCGCGAAACGTCCCGCGCGCTCAAGAAATTCCGCGAGCGACGCGACGTCAAGGCGGTCGTCGTGCGCGTGGATTCCCCGGGAGGCGATCCTCTGGCCTCAGATCTCGTCGCGCGTGAATTGAAGGCGTATCGCCGCGCGAAAAAGCCCCTCTACGTGAGCCAGGGACGCGTGGCCGCCAGCGGCGGCTATTGGATCAGCATGGACGCGGCCAGGGTCACGGCCTCGCCGTTCACGATCACGGGATCGATCGGAGTGATCGGCGGCTGGGCGTGGAACGAGGGCCTCGGCAAGAAGCTCGGCCTGACGTCGGACCACGTGCAGATCGGGCGCAGCGCGGATCTGTTCGGCGGTCTGACACTCCCCCTTCTCGGCGTGAAGATTCCGGAGCGGAACCTGGACGAGCACGAACGCGTAGTGGTGAAGCGCGCGATCCTCGAGCTGTACGACGATTTCACGAAGCGGGTCGCGGAAGGGCGCGGGCTCGAGATCGGACGCGTGCGAGAAATCGCGGAGGGGCACGTCTACGCCGGCCGCGAGGCGGTGGACTTGGGGCTCGTTGATGAAATCGCTCCGCTGGATCGGACGATCGAGGAAGCGAAGGCGGCAGCCGGGATCCCCAAGGGAAGGCGCGTCCGAATCGAGGAGTACCCCAGGCAGAGGCTCTTCCCGCTGCCCGGGCTCGCCCGCTGGGTCGCGGCACGGATCGCCGGGAGCGCGGGCGGGGGCGGGTCGGGCCTTGCCGGGGATGGCGGCGGCGCGCTGGGTGGGGACGTTCTAGGCTCCCTCGAGTCTTCCTCGGAGCGGACCTACGAGGAACGTACGCTCGGTCGAATTTTGCTTAATCCCGGGCTGCCGCTTCTTCTGACGCCCCCATCGCTCCTCCCGGACGAGCCGGCGGCTCGATAGCGAAAGGCGTCTCCATGTACGGCTTCACGGTCGCGACGCTCTACCTCATCGTCGGCGGCCTCGTCATTCTGCTTGGAATCGTGATCCTGCGCGAGGCGCCGCGGGAAAAGGCGAACCGGGCCACCGCCCTGATGCTTTCCTTCGGCGGGCTCGGTTCCGTTCTGGGCGCGATCGGATTCATCCTCGAGGGCGCGGGAGCCGCGGCGCGCACCGGGAGCACCGACCTCCTGCGCTCCTTCAATTATCTCTGGGAGCTGTTCTTCCCCTCGCTCCTCTACTTTGCCTGCGTGTTCCCATCCGAAAACAGGCTCGTCCGGCGCGTCCCCTTCGCCGCGCTATGGATTTTCGCCCCGCACGCGTTCCATCTCGCGATCATGGTGGTGCAAACCCAAGCCGCGCTCACGGGACGGCTGACGGCGTGGCTCGCGAGGAACACGATCGGCGCGACCGTGATGCATATCGCGCGGGTCCCCACCGAGCTCACGCTCGGCTTCCACGTCATCCTATTCTCGGCGGTGAATCTGCTCTACATTGTCGCCGCGCTCACGCTGCTGTGGCTGAGCTACCGTCGGGCGACCCACGCGCGGATCCGCGTCCAGCTTCGCACCATCTTCATAGGCCTCGCCTCGTGCGCGGGGCTCTACGCGATCGCGGTTCCGATCCCGACTCTCTTCAACCAGACCTGGCCCCCGCTCACCCGTTCCACACTCATCGTCGCCGCGCTCGTCCTGGGATCGGCCGGAATCGCCTACTCGATGGTCCGGTACCGCTTCCTCGACGCCAAGCTCCTCGCGCGGAAATCGATCCTCTACGCGCTGACCTCAGCCTTCCTCGTGAGCGTCTATCTCACAATCATCCGCCAGCTCGACGCGTACTTGGAAACCGTCGCGGGGTTCGACGTCACCGTATTCGAGACCGCAATCTTGCTGATCGCCCTCGTGCTGTTTCAACCCGTCGTCTCCTGGCTCGAAGAGGCGCTGGAGCACGTTTTCCTCCGAGAGAAGAGCGATCATCGGACGCTCCTTCGGCACATGAGCGGCGAGGTGCTCACCGTGCTCGACCTCAAGGTGCTCGCGGACATGGTCTTGGAAACACTCCGCGAGGGAGTGGCCGCCCGTACCACCGTGCTTCTCATCGCGCCTTCGGCGCACGAGCCGGTCGTGCGCGGGTTCGGGGGCGGCGTCGACCTCGGCGCGATCGCGTCGATTCCGCGAGCAGGACTCGATCAGCTGACCCTCGGAACGCCCATCCTGCGCCGGGAGGAACTGCGCGACCTCGTTTCGGGGGAAGGGGTCGCCGCCATGAAGCCGCTTCTCGACACCGGCCCCTACCTCCTGCTGCCACTCCGGCACGCCGGGCAGTTTCTCGGCCTGATCTCGCTGGGGCGAAAGATCACGGAGACGCGGTACACCGCGGAAGAGGTTTCCCTCATCCAGACGCTCGCGAATCAAACGAGCGTGGCGCTCAAGAACGCGCTCCTCTACGAGGAGAACCTCGCGAAATCTCTTCTCGAAGAGGAGCTGGCGGTCGCGCGCCGCATCCAGCAGCAGTTCTTGCCGACGCGCCTGCCGGAGATGGGGCGCTTCGGCATCGCGGCGATCAACCTGCCGAACAAGCAGGTCGGAGGGGATTACTACGACATCGTCGACCTGGGCTCCGACAATTACCTGGTCACGATCGCGGACGTCGCCGGAAAGGGCGTGCCCGCGGCGCTCCTCGCGTCGATGGTGCAGGCTTCCGTCCGCACCCAGGCGCAGGACGGCAAGCCGGTTCGCGAGATGATGGATCGTCTGAATCGTCTCGTGTACGACGCGACCCCGGACGACCGGTTCGCGACCTGCTTTCTGGCACGGGTATCCACCGAGGGGCTCAGCCTGTCGTTTTCGAACGCCGGGCATAATTATCCCATTCTGCTCCCGGCCAGCGGCGAGGGCCGCCTCCTCGATTTCGGTGGAATCCCGCTCGGCATCCGCCCCGAGTTTGTCTACGCCGAGACCAGCACGCCGCTCCGGCCGGGGGACGCTCTGATCCTCTACACGGACGGGATCACCGACGCTCGCAACCGCCTCATGCAAGACTACGGGGAGGAACGGCTGTTTCAGTTCGCGGCGGAGCTCCCCCGGGACTTGACCGCCCGCCAGCTCCTGGAGGCCATTTCCACCGATCTATCCCGGTTCACCGAGGGTGCGGAGCAGGCGGACGACATTACCCTCGTCGCGTTGAAGGTGCTTTGAGAGGCCGGGGGGCATTCCGTTGGCGAAGCCGTTTGAGGTTCTGATACAGTAGCCAGCATGGGAGCCGCCGAGCCGACACCCTCGAAGGATGAAAGCGGCACCATCACCCTCACCATCGGCAGCCGCCTCGAGCTTCTCTCTCTCGTCCATGGATTGATCGGGGAAATCGCCGGGCAGTTCGCGCTCGACGATGAGACCGTGAACGCGCTGACCATCGCGGTCATCGAGGCCGGTACGAACGCGATCCAGCACGGAAACGTCTTCGCCGAGGACAAGACGGTCACATTCGTTTTTCGGGTGAGCCCGGGAGAAATCGCGGCGCGGGTGGACGATCACGGCAGCGGGTTCGACGCCTCCAAGGTCGAAGACCCCACCGACCCGTCCAATCTCCTCGATCCCCACGGACGAGGGCTTTTTCTCATGCGTGCCTTGATGGACGAGGTGACCTTCGAGACGCGCGGCGATCACGGAACCACCGTTCGGCTGCGGAAAGCCCGGCGCGTCGCGGCGCGATGATCGACTCCCCTAAAACGGGGGCCGCTACCCGCGACGCGGCCGCAGGTGCTCCAAGGTTCTCTTGACGGCGGGGTAGATATGCTCGAAGGCGGCGACGACCCGGGGATCGAACTGCGCTCCCGCGGCGCGCCGCAGCTCGGTGAGCGCCTCCTCCTCGGGAAGCGGCTCCCGGTAGGGGCGGTTCGAGGTCATCGCGTCGAACGCGTCCGCCACCGCCATGATCCGCGCCTCGATCGGAATGGCCTCGCCTCGGAGTCCATCCGGATGCCCGGTTCCGTCGAAGCGCTCGTGATGATGACGCACGCCGGGAAGGAGGGGATGGAGAAGCGCGATCGGCCGAAGGATGTTTTCACCGATCAAGACGTGCATGTCCATCTTTTCCCTCTCCATCTGGTTCAAACGACCCTTCTTCGCGAGGATCGTCTCGTCGACTGCGATTTTCCCGATGTCGTGGAGAAGGCAGGAGCGGTGGATCATATCCAGGGTCGCCGGGGGAAGCCCGAGCTGCTTTCCGATCGCCTCGGAGTAGGCGGCCACCCGCACCGAGTGGCCTTCGGTGTAGGGATCCTTGGCTTCCAGCGCCATCGTGAGCGAGACGATCACGCTCATGAAGAGGTCCTCCAGCCCTTCCCGCACCCGCACTTCCTGAACCGCGACCCCCGCCAACGTTGCCAGGTTCTCGAAGGCCTCGATGTGCTCGGCGCGGACGTTTACCGCCTCGCGATTGTTGACGAGGAGCGCCCCCACTTTCTCGTCCCGCACGCGGATCGGCGCGAGCGCTCCCCAATTCATTTTGGCGGCCAGGAGGAATTCACGCGACCAGGGGCTCCTTTGCTTTCGCTTGAAAAGAGTAATGCGATCGCGCGAGTGGAGCGTCTCGAGCAGCTGCGAGCCGGGAGCGGAAAGCGTGTAATCGCGCCACTCCTCGAGCCCGCCTTGCGCGGCGTGGAATCGGTACTCCCCCGAGGGATCCCGAACGAGAACCGCCACCCCGTCGGCGTGGAGCAGCGTCCGTACCCCCTCGATCACCGCAAGGAAAGGCGATCTGGGCCCCTCGACATAGCCCAGCGAGCGCGCGACCTGATTGAGCATTTGGAGAGCGGGAAGCGGCCCCGGAAGATCGGCCGGGGTGCCCGAGAGAAGGGGTTGGGTCGCTTGGGTCTTGGTCTGCATGGCCTCGTTCCCCGGAGCGCGCAAGGGTCGCCGGAGCGGATCGGGTGCGCGGCGGTCCTCCCTCGTCGGAGGAACACCCCCCGGTCCTCCGCCTTAGTTCAATCGGCAGAAGGGCAGGGAATATTTAGCGGCGGCTCGGGGGCCCCGTGCGGCCGGCGCGGGAGGGCGGGCGTTCGGCTCGAAGCGGCCTAACCGACCGCCGGAAGGAAGCGGGATAGGAAGGAAACGAATCTCGGGAAGAGGTCCGTGACGAGCAGGACGCCGAACAGGATCAGTACGACCCCGCTGGCCACTTCGATCGTGCGGAGCTGACCGCGAATCTTGCGCGATGCGGCGAGGAAGGAGTTCAGGGCGAGCGAGGAGAGAAAAAAAGGCACCGCCAGACCCAGCGAGTACACCGACAAGAGTACCACCCCCGTGCCGACCGTCTTCGCCGTGCTCGCGTAGATGAGGATGGAGGCCAGGATCGGTCCGATGCACGGAGTCCAGCCCGCCGCGAACGTGATTCCGACGAGCACCGATCCCAACACGCCGAGCGGCTTCGTCGTGAGCTGCTTTTTCCGCTCGCGCGACAGGGCGGGAATGGGAACGAGGCCGGTCAGAAAAATCCCGAAGAGGATAATGAGCGCGCCGCCGGCCCTCCGGAGGGAGTCCTGGTGCTCCCGGAGGAATTGTCCCGCCACCGTGGCCGTCGCCCCGAGCGCCACGAACACGAGCGAGAAGCCGAGGATGAAGGCCAGCGAATGGATGATCGTCAGACGGCGGACGCGCGGAGCCGCGCTCGCGGAGGTCAGCTCGTCGAAGGAAACCCCGGTGATGAAGGTGATGTACGAGGGAACCAGCGGCAGGACGCAAGG
>Ga0066709_100006034_pt1 | contig 10147 bp, 11 predicted proteins | sample GraSoiAngelo_158_FD_79665 | JGI IMG/M metagenome (GOLD analysis project Ga0066709, IMG submission 79665) | Grasslands soil microbial communities from the Angelo Coastal Reserve, California, USA - 14_1009_16_30cm | ecosystem: Environmental > Terrestrial > Soil > Grasslands | place: USA... | reverse complement strand
TGCGACATCGAGGGCCTGTCCTACGAGGAGGTCGCCAGCACCCTCGGGGTGAAGCTGGGGACCGTGCGCAGCCGCATCCACCGGGGCCGGGCACAGCTCCGGGTGGCCCTGGAGCACCGCCGCCCGCGCCAGGCGACCCGGGTGTCCGCCACTGCCACCGCCTCCACGGCCACCGGCGGCCCGGCGTGAGCCACCTGGGGCACCGCTTGTCGGCCCTGATCGACGGTGAGCTGAGCCACGAGCAGCGCGAACGGGTGCTGGCCCACCTGGCCAAGTGCGAGCCGTGCCGCAGCGAGGCGACCGCCCTGCGGGTGCTCAAGCAACGGATGCACGCCCTGGGTGAGGCGACCGCGAACACCGCCCTCACCGACCGGCTGGTCGCGCTGGGGGCACGGGGCCCGCTACCGGGGAGCATCGGCCTGCCCCGCAGGCGCTGGCCGGTGCGCTCGCTCGCCGTCGCGGTGCTGGCCATGGCGGGCCTGAGCGTGCCTGCCGCCGCGTTCATGGCCGGTGGCGGCCGGGCCGAGCCAGGGCCCAGCGTCACGCCCGCGATCGAGGAGTTCATGACGCAGCACGAATTCAGCACCGGTGACGTGCCCACCAGCACCGCATCGGCGTCCTCCTCGCCGTCCCACCCGCCGCGGCACCACGGGAGCCGGCAGCACCGGGCGGCCCTCCGGCCGGTCCGGGCTGGGTGAGCCCGGGTGGATACCCGGTCACGGCCTGCTGTCGGCACGACCTGTCCCGGCAGCGATCCGGCCGCGCTGCGCGTCATCACCGTCGCGGTGCTCGCCGGGCTCGTCGTCAGCGGCATCGTGGTGGTCTCCCGGCACGGCCCCGCAGGCCTGTCCGGCGCGGGCACGGCCATGGAGCAGACGGCGCCGTCCGGGCTGTCCCGTCCGCAGGACCGCAACGCCTCCTCGGTGCGGCTGCCCAGCCAGGCGGCGCAGGCCTGCCGCAAGATGTCCTACCAGGGCGAGGAGATGCTGGGCGACTGGGGCCGGGCCGGCCCGGCCACCTCGGTCGTGCAAGTCTGGCACGCCTCCGGCGGGGTCACCAAGGCGCAGCCGGTCGAGGCGGCACCGGGCTGGTCCGGCGAGGTGCCGCACATCGTCGCGCCCGCGTCCTACCTGGGCGGCCAGGCCCTGGTCGGCAGCGTCATGCTGGGCATGAGCCCGCGGCTTGTCGCCTTGCTCAGCGCCAATTACCAGGTGACCGCGGCGGGCTGGGGGCAGGTGGCGGGCCGCATGGCGCGGGTGATCACGGCGCGCCGCGACGGCAGGCTGGCCGCCCGGATCTGGCTGGACAAGGCCACCACGCTGCCGCTGCGCCGGGAGACGTTCGACGGGCATGGCCACCTCGTCAGCGTGGCCAGCTTCATGGCGCTGACCGTGGGGGCCGGCGCGGCCGGAGCGCCGGCGGGCACGGTTCCCCGGCAGTGGGTCGCCGCCCGCCCTGCCCGGTTGCGCGCCGAGGGCTGGCCGCTGCCCGGGCCGCTACCGGGCGACCTGGCGCTGCTCAGTGCGCGGGAAGGCAACACCGCCACCGGGCCGGTCGTGGACCTGGACTACTCCGACGGCCTGTCGCTGGTCTCGGTGTTCCTCCAGCGCGGCCACCTCAAGTCCCGGGCGGCCGGCTGGTGGCGGGTGAGGCTGGGGGGCAGCCCGGTCTACGCCGACGACTCCGACGGGCAGACGTTCGTATGGCCGGGGCAGGGTTTCGTGTACACCCTGGTCGCGGCGGCGCCGCCGCAGACCGTGGCGCAGGTCGTCGCGGCGCTGCCGCACAACGGCAGCCCGGGACTGCTCAGCCGGGTGGGGCATGGCATGCGCCGGCTGGTGTCCTGGCTGATCCCGTGATACCCGGAGAGGGGAGTGCTTCCCCGGGCCAGCACCGTCTACAGTGAAGGGAACGTGCGCGCACGCGCCGGCTGCCCGCCTGGAGACGCCCTGTGTTTGACCTGTCCCTCACCAAGATCGCGGTGCTCTTGGTGCTCGCCATCGTGATCTTCGGGCCGGACCAGCTTCCCAAGGTCGCCGCCCAGGCCGGCCGCACCCTGCGTGAGCTGCGCCGGATGGCCGATGGCGCGCGCCGTGACCTGACCGAAGGGCTCGGGCCCGAGTTCTCGGAATTCGACATCGCCGACCTCAACCCGCGCACGTTCGTCCGTAAGCACCTGATCGACGAGTTCGAGGAGGACCCGGTCGTCCCCGGGCCGGAGACACCGTACGGGGCGACGCAGCAGTCCACCGCGACGCTCGCCCCGGGCGAGTCCCCGCCCTGGGACGCCGAAGCTACCTAGACCGGGGTCAGCCCCAGCCGCCGTCCGGACAGGCCGCGTGACCTGCTGGCCAGCGTCTCCGCGACGGCCGCGAGCTGGCGGGCCGCGGGCGCGTCCGGGTCGCTGAGCACCAGCGGGATCCCGTCGTCACCGCCCTGGCGCAGCCGGGGATCGATTGGCACCTGCGCCAGGACCGGCACCTGCGCCCCGGTGATCCTGGTGAGCGCGTCCGCGACGGCCCGGCCGCCGCCGGTGCCGAACACGTCGACCATCTCGCCGCAGTGCGGGCAGGGCAGGCCCGACATGTTCTCGATCACGCCCGCGATGCGCTGATGGGTCTGCACGGCGATCGAGCCGGCCCGCTCCGCCACCTCCGAGGAGGCAATCTGGGGCGTGGTGACCACAAGCAGTTCCGCGGTGGGCACCAGTTGTGCCACCGAGATGGCCACGTCGCCGGTGCCCGGCGGCAGGTCCATCAGCAGCACGTCCAGGTCGCCCCAGTACACATCGGCGAGGAACTGCTGCACCGCGCGGTGCAGCATGGGCCCGCGCCACACCACCGGTGCGTTGCCGGTGGTGAACATGCCGATCGAGATGACCTTCACGCCGTGCCCCGACGGCGGCATCATCATCTGCTCGACCTGGGTCGGCTGCCCGGTCACGCCCAGCATGCGCGGCACCGAGAAACCGTAGATGTCCGCGTCGAGTACGCCGACGTTCTGCCCGGCGGCGGCTAGCGCGGCGGCCAGGTTCACCGTCACGGAGGACTTGCCGACGCCGCCCTTGCCGCTGGCCACGGCGTACACCCGGGTGAGCGAGGAGGGCTCGGCGAACGGGATGGCCCGCTCGGCCCGGCCGCCGCGGAGCCGGCCCTGCAGTTCCCGGCGCTGCTCGTCGCTCATCACGTCCAGGTGCACGTCCACCCCGGACACGCCGGGGACCGCGGTCACGGCCGCGGTGACGTCCCTGGTGATGGTGTCGCGGAGCGGGCAGCCGGCCACGGTGAGGTACACCTCGACCCTGACCTTGCCATCGGGACCGACGTCGACGCTCTTCACCATGCCGAGCTCGGTGATGGGACGCCGGATCTCAGGGTCGTTCACCCTGGCCAGCGCGGCAGTCACCTGCTCGGCGCTGGGCGGGGAAACGACGGATGATGCAGCCATGCTGCCATCGTATGCGTGCGGGCCGGCCCGTGTTTCCAGCCAGCCCGCACGCTAGGCGATCAGATCAGTGAACTACCTCACTCAGTGAAGTACCTCACCCGTCTTCGGGTTGAGCAGCAGCGTCGAGTCGTTTGCCTGGCCGAACGTGAACATGTCGTCGATGGAGCCGGCGAGGTTGTCGAACGAGGCCGTGCCCGTCCGCGCGCTGCCCAGCCAGTTGTCCTCGATGAACTTCAGGGCCGAGGTCGTGTCGATGGTCGAGTTGCTCACGTAGTTCTTCCTCGCCCAGGGCGAGATGACCAGGAACGGCAGCCGCTGGCCGTAACCGCACCGGTCGGGGATCCCGCCCAGCGGCGTGCCGTGACCGCACACGCCGGTGCCGTTCAGCGCGTCGAGCGCCGGGTCGGCGGAGGAGTTGACGATGGGCGGCATGACGTGGTCGTACCAGCCGTCCGAGTCGTCGTAGGTGATGATGATCGCGGTGCTCTTCCAGAACTTCGACCGCTCACCGCCGGCATGTGGCCGTGCGCCAGGTCCTTGTAGAACCAGCTCAGGTCGTACTGGTGGTTGGCCTGCCCGTCGTGCCCGACCTCGGCCAGGCTGGCCGGGGGCAGGTGGTTCGGGTTGGCGGTCGAGGCGTAGTACTCGAACGGCTCGTGGTGCGCGCTGTAGTCGGTGACCGATGCCCCGGCGATGTTGTTGTGCGCCCGCCCGCACACCGGCGTGCCCTGCACGGTCCGCGACGACGGCGCGAAGCCACCCTGGAACCAGCCCCAGCTGACGCCCGCGTTGCTGAGCAGGTCGCCGACGTTCGGGCCGCTCATCTTGACCGTCGGGCCGGAATGGTTGGAGCAGTTGTCGTAGAACGGGTCCGGGTCGCCGTAGACGGTGCCGGTGTCGCTGGAGTTCTGCGAGCCGACGTCGCCGGGGTCGGGCTCGGGGTTGCCATGGGCGTCCACCGAGGTGCCGCCGCCGGTCTGGCCGGAGATCAGGTTGAGCGCGCCGGGCGTGGACGGCCCGAACTCGGTGTCGAACATGTTGTCGCTCATCGCGAAGTGCTGCGCGTAGTTCCACAGCGCCGTCACCGTGTTGCCGTCGTAGTAGTCCATCACCAGGCCGGGTGCGGAGAACTCCGGTGGCGAGCAGTCGGTGACCCCCGTGTTCTGCACGAAGGCGTCCATCAGGCCGTTGTCCAGCGCCAGTTGCTCGGGCGTGTAGTCATGGTCCTGGTCGCAGGTCACCGCCGCGGAGGAGGACAGCCGCGCCGGCTGGGCCTGGTTCGGGTTGTTGTTCAGCAGCGCCGGGGTCAGGCCGTTGACGCTCGGCGTGCCCTTCGCCGCGGTGAACGGCTGGCCGTCGGTGTTCGCCGCGTTCGGGTAGGTCCCGAAGTAGTGGTCGAAGCTGACGTTCTCCTGGAAGACCACCACCACATGCTGAATCGGGGTTGCGGTCGTTCCCGCGGCCGGATGTGCCGAGGCGGCCACCGCCGACACCGAGCCAGCGAGGCAAAGCGCGCCGGCCGCGGTGACTGCCAGCGTTCTGCGGATGGACCAAGGCATGCGAACCCTCCCAATCGATTTCGGTCCCGGACGCTGACAATGGCCGGCCCGGCGGCAGGCCGGGTGAACGCAACACGGCCGAAATAGGGTCCCCTAGTGAACAATCGGTCGGCAAAATGCCCGGAGCGGGTCAATCAGGGAGACTGCGGCGACAGCCGGTAAACAGCGGCGGCGGACAGCTCCGCATTCAGCCGCGCCGCGGCCAGCGGGCCGATCACCTCGCCCCATTCCGCCGAGCCCGGCTCCACCCGGGACACCTCGGCCGTCCAGGTGACCAGCGTGCCGCGGGATTCCTTGCTCGGCACGGTGACCGCCACACGTGCCGCCCCGGCCAGCCCCGGCAGCGGCTGCTCGCCCGGCCCGGTCACCAGGTATGCGGCGCCCGGCGGATCGCGCCACAGGTGCCAGGCCGGGTAGGCACGGTCCCGCCCGGGCACGGTCAGCCACACGATGCCCGCGCGCCTGGTCGCCTCGGCGACCAGTGCACGCGAAGGGACCGGTCCGGCCACGCCCCAATCGTTAAGCGCCTCAAGCAGTCCTGTGCTGAGGGGCAAGCTGTGCAGTTCGCGCATGCTGAACCAGCGCGCATCGTCCGCGTCGTCACCGGCCGCGAGCGTGCCGCCGGTGATAGTGGCGGCGTAGTCCCTGATGACCAGGACCCGGCCGCCAGGCTGGGGCCGGTCCACGGCGCCCACGAGCGGGCCCGCAGTCACCGCGAGACCGGTTTCCTCGCGCACCTCGCGCACCAGCGCCTGCTGGTCGGTCTCGCCCGGCTCGATCCTGCCCCCAGGCAGCGACCAGCGGCCCGCCTCCGGCTCGTGGCCCCGCTTGATGAGCAGGATCAGGTCCCCGTCGGTGACGATGGCGCCGACACAAGGGATGCGCAGCTCAGCCATGGCCCAAGTATCCAGTGAGTATCCGCGCGCCACTTGGACCGGGTGCTTGACGTGCGCGCTTGTACCCTTCAACGTCGGTGTCCATGAAGATGGCTCCCACCTGCCCGCGCTGCGGGGGGCCGCTGACCGAGCCCAGCCCCTGGGCCAGCGGCTGGCGCTGTGCGCTGCACGGCGAGGTGTATCCGCTGCGGTCCCCCTACTCGCCGTCCGGCGATGGACTGCGCGGCCTGCTGCGCAACGCCATGGTCCCGGTCTGGGTGCCCTGGCCGCTGCCGGTCGGCTGGCTGGTCACCGGGTTCGCCGGCGCTGGCGACGACCGGACGGGGACCCGCGCCTGCGTGGTGGCCCTGTCCGGGCCCAACCCGGTCGGCGGCCCGGGCGAGATGCTGTTGATCTCCGAGGAGCCCGGCGTCGGCCTGGGCGCGCACCTGGCCGGGCTGCCCGGCCCGGATCCGGGGGAGGGCTTCGCGGCCGGGCCACCGCACGCCCTGGTCGGTTTCGGCCTGCACGAGTTCCCGCTGTGGCACGTGGACGCGCCGGACCGGGCCGCGTTCGCCGGCGAGATGCTGGGCAACTGGGTGTGGGTGGTGCTGTGGCCCGACACGGCGGGAGTCCTCCTCGTCGAGGCCCTGCCCCTGCGTGACCTGCGCGATCCCGGGCTGGACCTGGACCTGCCGTTCGGCGCCGCGTCGCCCCGCCTGCCAGGGACAGGTGCTTAGCCCTAGCATGAACGCTCGTGCGCATCGACCTGCACAGCCACAGCACGGCCTCGGACGGCACGGATCCGCCGGCCGAGGTGATGCGCCGCGCCGGGCAGGCCGGCCTCGACGTCCTCGCGCTCACCGACCACGACACGCTGGCCGGCCACGCCGAGGCGCGGCGGGCCTTGGGCGGGGTGGTGGGGCCGGAGCAAGCGCTGCCGCCCGGCCTGACCCTGGTCACCGGCATGGAGCTGTCCTGCCGCATGGAGGGGCACAGCGTGCACATGCTCGCCTACGGCCTCGGGGCGTTCGACGGCTCGGAACTCGCCGCGGAGTGCGCGGCGATCGTGACCGCCCGGCGCAGCCGCGGCCGGCACATGGTGGACCGGCTCCGCGAGCTGGGAGTGGACATCACCTGGCCGCAGGTCGAGGCGCTGGCCGGGGGCGGAGTGGTCGGCCGCCCGCACATCGCCAGGGCGATGGCGGCCGCCGGGGCGATCGCCCGGCCGGAGCAGGCGTTCACGCCGGAGTGGATCGGCGCCGGTGGCCGGGCCTACGTGAGCAGGTACGCGCTGGACCCGGTGCGGGCGCTCCGGCTCATCGCCGAGGCCGGCGGGGCCGCGGTGCTCGCGCATCCCGGTGCCGTCTCGCGCGGCTGGAAAATACCCGCCGAGGCGGTCGGCCGGCTGGCGCGGGCGGGCCTGGCCGGCCTGGAAGTCCAGCATCCCGATCATGATCAAGCCGAACGATCGCGCCTTGGTGCCCTGGCCGCGGACCTGGACCTGATTCCCACCGGAGGCAGCGACGATCACGGGAGCCTGACCGGTTACCGCATCGGCCAGGAAACCTGTGCTCCGGAGTCCTACGGACGGCTGACGGCGCGGTACGGGCGGCCTGCGGGGTCACCCGGATGAGCAGGATCTTCGACCTGTGCTTTCGTAACAACAGATGACCGAAGGGACGGCCTGATGGACGCAAGAGTCGAACGGATTCAGACCGGCAAGGCCGATGGCAACGCCTGGGTGATCGGTGACGACGAAGAGGTGATCGTCGTCGACCCGGGCGGGGACACAGACCCGGTGTTCGAGGCGGTCGGCGACCGGGAGATCATCGCGGTGATCTGCACGCACGGCCACGCGGCCCACACCGCGGGGGCGCCGGCGGTGGCCGAACGGGACGAGTCCCCGGTGGCGCTGCATCGCAAGGACCGCCTGCACTGGCGTGAGGCGCACGGGGACGAGATGCCCGAGATCGAGATGGAGGCGGGCGGCTCCTTCGAGGTGGCCGACGTGACGCTGGAGGTGCTGCACACCCCCGGGCACACGCCCGGTTCTGTCAGCATCTACTGCGAAGATCTGGATGTGGTGTTCACCGGGGATTCGCTGCTCGCCGCCGGGCCGTGCGCGCACGAGGGCAGCTTCCCCGATTTCGCCGGGCAGTTGTCGGCGATCGGGGCTGAGCTGCTCACGCTGCCGGGCACGACCAGGGTGCTGCCCGGCCACGGCGAGGAGACCACGATCGCGGTGGCGGAGAAGGCCTTCGACTCATGGGTGACGGCAGGACCAGTGGATTCGAGTGCTAGCGGAGACTAACCAGTGTTAGCGGAGACCAACCAGCCCGTCCTGGACGGCATGCCGCGGCGGCTGTACCCGTGCACGCCGACCCGGCTGAGCACGTGGCTGGACTGCCCGCGCCGGTACCGGATGGCCTATCTGGACCGGCCCGCCCCGGCCAAGGGCCCGCCGTGGGCGCACAACAGCTTCGGCGCGAGCGTGCACAACGCGCTGGCCGGCTGGTGGCGGCTGCGGCGGCCGGAGCGCACCGTGACGGCCGCGGGTGACCTGCTGGAGCGCGGCTGGATCGAGGAGGGGTACGCGGGCGACGGGCAGTCCGCGGAGCAGCGCGCCAAGGCGCGGGACATGGTCGAGCGCTACACGGCCACCCTTGACCCGGGCACCGAGCCGCTGGGCGTGGAACGGACCGTCGGCACCCACACCGAGCACATCGTGCTCAGTGGCCGGATCGACCGGCTGGATGCCCGGCGCGGCCCGGCGGGGGAGACCCAGCTTGCCGTGGTGGACTACAAGACCGGGCGGCGGCGGCTGTCCACCGACGATGCCAGGACGTCGCTGGCGCTCGCGCTGTACGCGGTGGCCGCGGCACGGATCTTCCACGCCCCGTGCCAGCGGGTGGAACTGCACCATCTGCCCACCGCGGAGATCCATGCCTGGGAGCACACGGCGGCGACCCTGGACCGGCACGTGCAGCGGGCCGAAGGAATCGCGGCCGAATGCCGCGACGCCGACGAGCGGTTCCGCGCCGGGCTGCCCGCCGGGCAGGTGGACGAGGTGTTCCCGCCGCGCCCGGGGCCCGGCTGCGGCTGGTGTGACTTCCGGTCGCTGTGCCCGGAGGGATCCGCGGCAGGCCCGGCGCACCGGCCCTGGGACGGGCTGGCCGAGTAGCAGGGCAAGGGCACGAGAAAAGGGGCGCGTCCACCGGACACGCCCCTGACAGCCCGGGTCAGCGCTCAGCCGGACCCGGCGTGCCCCTTGCCGCGGCGGCGCCGCTGCCGTCGCGGAGCCCCGGTCCGGCCCGCAGGATGGCCCTGCGTCTGGTCTGCCGGATGTTCGGCGGCGGCACCCTCACGCGCGATCGGCACGCCGCCCCTGGTCCGCCGCCGGGACCGGGAGCCCCGGGTGCGGGTACGCTCGCCTGCGCCGGGCCGATGGCCCGCCGAGCGGTGCTTGCCCGTCTCGCCGAGGTCTTCCAGTTCCTCGGCCTCCAGCCCTGGGCGGCCGCTGGCCTCGGGAGCCAGCCGGCTGCCCGCGCCCGCCGGGATGCCCAGCGCGCTGAACAGGTGCTCGGAGGTGGAATAGGTCTCGGGCGGCTCGGGGTGGCCAAGGCCGAGCGCCTCGTTGATGATCTTCCAGCGCTGCAGGTCGTTCCAGTCCACGAACGTGACCGCCACCCCGGACCGGCCCGCCCGGCCGGTCCGGCCGATCCGGTGCAGATACGCCTTGTCGTCCTCGGGGCATTCGTAGTTCACGACGTGGGTGACGTCCTCGACGTCCAGGCCGCGCGCGGCCACCTCGGTGGCGACCAGCACGTCCACCTTGCCGTGCCGGAACGCGCGCAGTGCCCGCTCCCGCTGTGCCTGGCCCAGGTCACCGTGCACCGCCGCGGTGGCGAAACCGCGCGTGGTCAGCGCGCCCGCGACCTGGTCGGCCGTGCGCTTGGTCCGGCAGAACACCATGGTCAGCCCGCGCCCCTCGGCCTGCAGCACCCGGACCAGCATCTCGATCTTGTCCATCTGGTGGGCGCGGAACACGTGCTGCTCGGTCAGCGGCACGTGCTCGGGCTCGTCGTGCTGCTCGGCCCGCACGTGCATCGGGCGGCTCAGGTACCGGCGGGCGAGCGTGACCACCTCGCCGGGCATGGTCGCCGAGAACAGCATGGTCTGCCGGTCCGCCGGGGTCAGCTCAAGGATGCGCTCGACGTCGGGCAGGAACCCGAGGTCGAGCATCTTGTCGGCCTCGTCGAGCAC
>Ga0066709_100006032_pt1 | contig 10147 bp, 9 predicted proteins | sample GraSoiAngelo_158_FD_79665 | JGI IMG/M metagenome (GOLD analysis project Ga0066709, IMG submission 79665) | Grasslands soil microbial communities from the Angelo Coastal Reserve, California, USA - 14_1009_16_30cm | ecosystem: Environmental > Terrestrial > Soil > Grasslands | place: USA... | reverse complement strand
GAACGAGCTTGGACAGCGGGCGAACGCACTGAACCGCAAGATAATTCTCTGCGGCTGGGGTGACGCGCTCTGGACGGAAGAGCGGTTTGACGCGGCGGCGGAGAAATATTGGGAAGCGTTGACGATCGATCCCGATGACCTGGAAACTTACGACTATTGCGCTCAGGTCGCTGGCTGGCTTAGCAAAACACGCGGGTTCGACGAAGCCGAACAATACTATGCCCGGGCCTTCAACCTCGCTGTGCTATCCAAGGCAAAGCACCGATGCACGCTGCTGCGCTTCTGGGGCGCGGCACTCGCGCAGCAGGAACGGTTCGACGATGCGATGGCAAAGTATCGCGATGCGCTGCACCTTGCTCCCGATGACGCCGACTCGTACGAGGGATATGCCGATCTAGCCGATCAACTGACCCAAAAGCGGCGCTTCGATGACGCGGAGCGGCTCTATCAGGAGGCACTTGATTTCGGCGAGAGCAAGAAGGCGGTAAATCGCAAGGCGCTTCTGCGCCGCTGGGGCGAGGCGCTCTCAAACCGTAAGCTCTTCGGCGAGGCAAAAGCCAGATATCAGGCAGCTCTGAGCCTCGATCCTGATGACAAAGATACCCACCGGTGTTTTCGCCACTTAGGTAATGCGCTCAGCAGCGAGTTGCATTTCAGCGAAGCGATCGAGCAGTACCGCGCCGCCGACAAGCTGTACCAGGGCACCAACTCAGCGGACCGCAGCAATTTGCTGCAGGATTGGGGCGACGCGCTGCTGGATCAGAATTTACCGGATGATGCAAAACAGAAATACGAGGCGGCCCGCGATTTCGACCCGGATGATCCGAATCCGTGTTGGCGAATTGGACTGACCTTTGCCGCTAGAGAGGATTTCGAGAAGGCAATCGAGCAATACGCCGAAGCGGAGAAGCGGTGGCAGGCGCACGACGAGTCGACGCCGGACTATGTTTTGCGGTTGTGGTCATACAGTCTCGCCGCCCTGGAGAGATTTGATGAAGCAGTGTTGAAATGCGAGACCTCGATCGCCGCAAATTCGGGTAACCCCGAGAACTATTTTAATTTGGGGAACGTACTCTCTAATTCAGCACGTCACGCCGAGGCGATCGAGCAGCTGGAGAGGGCCATAACGCTCAACAGCGACTCGGCTTACTGGACCGAGGCGAAAATTTACCTGGAACGCGCGGAGGCGCAGTGCGGCGAGATCGCGGCTAGGCGCGCGGAAGTCGCGTCGCGGTGCGGGTTGGTCCACGTCCGTACCGAACGGTATGACGACGCCATCGAGAACTTTCGCCGGGCTTTGGCGGTGCGGTCGCACGATCTAATGCTGCGCGGCAATCTTGGGCGAGCGCTGCTCGGCGCGAAGCGGCTGGATGCGGCAGAAGCCGAATTCGACCGCGTCCTGAAGAGCGCCGAGGGCAATATCGAGGCCCGGTTGGGAGCGGCGCAGGTCTGCGTCGAATTGGGTGATGACGGCGATCTGGAACGCTACAAACGGGCGGAGGAGCACCTCACAAAAGCGATCGAGTTCGGCAGGAACAAGGAATGTGGCTCCAAGCGCTTGTACGGTAGCCAATTGGCCGAAGTTTATTATCTGCGGGGATATGTCAGGACGAAGCGCTACGAAAAGGATTCGCTACTTGCTCGGCTGGTGACGCGGGTCAGCCCGCTACATGCGGCGCTGCGCGATTTCCGGCAGTGCCGAAGGGAAGATCCGAACCATTTCAAAGCCGCGGCCGCGATCGACAACATCACGAGCCAGTTCCGCCGCCAAAGGAGCGAGTCCCTGACCGAGATAGTCGGGCCCTTTTTCATATTTTTCGCCGGCCTCGCGGCGTTCGTGCTGACCCAGCTCGACTTCTTTTTCAAAAACGCACAACTCCATGATGTGCTCAGATTGGCTGGTCATATGACGGCCGGCTACTACACCGTCGCGACGTTCGGCGCGTTGACCTTCATGGTCGCCGGCCTTTCGCTGCCGCGCGTGCTCAAACTGAAGGTCGGCGTGATCGAGTTGCAGAAGACCTCCATCGAGCAGGTCTCTGCGCCAACCGGCCTGAACATTCCTCGCTCCACTGGCTTCAAGGCTTAGGCTTACGGCCGAAGCTTGCCGCGAGGCCGACCTAGGTACATTCGCAGAGCCGATTGCCGGCCCGGCGCAGGTGCGCGAGATCCTCGAACTGGCGGCGTAAGCGTCATCGTATCCATTGCTGTAAGCGGCGTTGTACCCTGGTCCCGGCCGTGCCGAATGCATCTCGCCGGCACAGGGGAGCCGATGGACCCGATCTGGTACACGATCCGCATCGTCGCGACCGGCATCATGGCCGTGATCGGCGGTTTGCTGCTGTGGGGCGCCTCTCTGGTCGCGCCCAATGTGAGCAGTGGGGCAATCATCTGGATGGTGTTGCTGGGGCTGGCGATACCGGTCGGCCTTTTCGCCCTGTTCACATTGGTCGGCTGGCAGCGCAGTACCGCGGGCGGGGCGACGCCGAGTCCCGTGATCGCCTGGTGCAACGACCCGCGCCGCTATCCCTTCTTGTGGCTGGGGTTTGTGGCGGTGCTGTTTGGCGGCGCCTACCAGATCGTCAACGAGATCAAGCGGGGCGACGCCGAGCGCGGAGCCGCGCAAGCCTATCATCGCGCGGTTCGCGATACGCTGTTCGACGCCTGCTGGGTTCGCACCGGCCAGGCGTTTCGCGGGGACGCCGGCGCTGCCGCCAGCCTGCGGCCGCGCATGATGAACTACTGCACCTGCGTCGATATCGAAGTCGAAAAGAGCTACACGCCGCAACAATTCGCCGCGGTGACAAAAGACCAGTGGTGGGCGAGCGGTGACGAAAAGATCGACCGCATCGTGCAGAAATGCCGCATCGACGACAGCAGCTTCGTCCGCGCGGCGCAGACGATCCGCGAGAACGGCGGCAATCCCGAAAGCGACGCGATGCAGCCGAAGATCCTGGCCTATGCGGCCTGCGTCAAAGTCGAGCTGGAATCCGGCTATACCGCCGCCACGCTGATGAAGGTGTCAACCGATCCGGCATGGCAGGATGCCGACGACAAATTCCGGCAGATCATCGCCCGCTGCACCAAGTACGCCGAGTCCTAACGGCGGCGGTGCCACCGGGTGAAGGAAGGCCCAGCCGGTGATTCGCAGGCGGCGCTCCTGAGCGGAACCCTCGAACCGGTGACTTAAGAGGCGTTCGGCCTCGCGCGAGTGGTTCAATCAGCCGGGCTTGCGAACAGCAGGAGATTGCCGTCGGGGTCTCTGATGATGAAGTTCCGCGCGCCCCAGGGCTGCGTCTTCAACTTCATGAAGAAGTCGACGCCGGCCGCCTGGAACTCGCGAAACAGCTCTTTGAGATCGGCGGCCGTATCAACCGTCATCGTGGCCGACAGCAACTCTTCGCGTTCGCGGATATCGCCGACGAAGACGGGTTCGCAGACGAGCCTCAGGGCGAGCCGGGCGCGATCGCGCTTCACCAGACCGTAAAACGGCGGCTCTCCATAGGCGAATTCAAGCTCGAAGCCGAGGTTGACGACGAAGTAATCGCACGCGCGCCGGAAATCGGAAACGTAGAGTTCGGCCTCATTCGCGGTGAGGATCGGCTTTTGAGGGGCAGGTTTTGCATTGGGTTGCATGGTCGAGACTCCGGCGTGGAGCGCCTGCCATGTCTCGTATCCCAGGCGGCGGGCGATCAGCTCCTGCGCGTCCTGAAGCCTGAACGGCGCATCCAGGATCTGCGTGTCGCTCAGCTCCTTGAATCGCGGCAGGCCGGCGCGAATTTCAGCCGCGACCGGGTAATACCGGTCGCGGTGCCAGCGCAGAAACTGCTTCGCCTGCTTTCTGAGATTATCGAGGTTGGCCATGGGCGCAGTCGTGATTATTGGCGTAGGCGGGCATAGCCCCTTCGGCCGATGGCCGTTGCGCCCTACAGCAGCGCGTCAAATATGGTCGCTGCGGGTTCCCGAAGTCAAGTGCGGCGGGTATCTGTCATGCCCGCGGTAGCGAAATAGAGTTTCGGGTTGGCGGCGCGGATATGGGCTTCGGGGAGGCCCAATTCGCGGCGCACGATGTTGGTGCCTTCGACCAGCGACACGCATTTGTAATAGGCGATGCGGCGCGACAGCCCTTCGCGGCCGAAACCGCAATCGGTGGTGATCACCAGTCGCTCGGGCGGGATGTAGTCGAGCGCCTTCCTGATCAGGTTGGCGACATGCTCGGCCGGTTCGACGACGGTGTTCGTGTGGCTGACGACGCCGATGCCGATCTTCTTGTCGGTCTGGTATTTCGCGAAGAGCGGCAAATCCTTGCCGTCGCTGCTGGCGCATTCGAAGGTGATGACGTCGCACTTCAATTGCAGCAGATGCGGCAGGGCGCGCTCATAGCTCGGCACCTCCCAATAAACGCGTTGCTGGTTCGGGTTGCCCCAGCAGCAATGCACCCAGATTTCGGCCTCGACGCCGTCGAGCTGGCGGTTGAACGCCTCGGTCTGGAATTCGAGGTCGGAATCCTTGCAGTCGGGCAATGTCGTCAGCCCGTGATGGCGCGGCTCCTCGACCTGTATGACCGGACAGCCGGCGGCGGCGAGCTCCTTGAACTCGGCGTTCATGATGTCGGCGAGGTCGAGGATCAGCGCCTTGTCGTCATGATAGTGCTCGTCCCACAGCATGCTGGCGAGACCCGGCGCGCAGATCGCCCCGAACTTCACCGGCCGGTCGGAGAGACGCTGCGCCACCTGCCAGAGCGCGGTGTATTCAAGCGCGCCGCGGGTCAGCTTGTCGGTGACGACACCCGGCTGATAGGCCTCCTGCACCTCCCACAGGATCTTGCCGGGCCGCAGCCCGTGGCGCTGCATCCAGCCGCGCGAGGTATCGCGATGGCCGGTGACGCCGCCGAGCCGCTCGATCGGATAGAAGAACCAGGATTTGCCGCCGACCGCGAGATCGAAGCGGCTGTCGCCGTCGGTAACGATGTCGAGCCCGGCCGCTTCCTGCGCGTTGATGATCGCCGCCACCGCGTCGAGATACTGCTCGCGGAACAGCGAGTCGCCCATCATCGTCTTAAACGAGCGCCCGCTCAGGTTCGCGTCGTACCATAACGGGCGCGGATACGAGCCGGTGATCGCGGTCGGCAGAACCATGTCACGGGTGGTGGTCAGCATCTGCGTGCTCCCTGGCTCAATACAGCGGCGTGCCCTTGATCGTGATGCGATGCAGCAGGCGACGCTCGCCTTGATAGTCGTTGAGCGCAAAATGCCAGGTCGAGCGGTTGTCCCATAACGCCAGCGAGCCGTCGCGCCAGCGGAAGCGGCAGGTGAATTCGGGCCGCACCGCGTGGCGGTACAGGTATTCGAGGAGCGGCCGCGACTCCTCGTCGGTCCAGCCCTCGAAGCGCAAGGTGAAGCCGGGATTGACGTAGAGCGCCTTGCGGCCGGTGTCGGGGTGGCGGATGACGACCGGATGCACCGCGTCCTGGGTCGCCAGCTCGGGATTACCGATGCGGCCGTTGAGGTCGCCGCGCCGCGCCATCGCTTCCATGCCGAACACGTGCCGGCTCGAGTGACAGGCGCGCAGGCCTTCGAGCATCGCCTTCATGCCCTCGGACAGCGCGTCATAGGCGGCGTACATGCTGGCGAACAGCGTGTCGCCGCCGGTCCGCGGCACCTCGCGCGCGTACAGCATCGAGCCGAGCGCCGGCACCTCGTCATAGCTGTGGTCGGTATGCCAGCCGCCGCCGATATTGCGCTGCTGCTCCGGTTCCTTGCGCACTTCGGCGATCATCGGATAGCCGGGGACGGCGGCGAAGAACCGGTTGATCTCGATCGGGCCGAAACGCTCGGCGATGGCGGCGTGCTGCTCCGGCGTCAGCTGCTGATCGCGGAAGAAAATGACGCCATATTCGCCAAAGGCATGCCGGATTTCGGTGAGGGCTGCGTCCGAGACGGGCGCCGCCAGATCGACGCCGCCGATCTCGGCGCCCACATGAGCTGAAAGCGGCATCACCCGGATGTGTTGGTACGTCATTTCATCCTCTGAACCGTCAACCAACGTTAGCGCGCCGATGGTGCGGCTGGCCAATTCGCCGGCCATTCGCCCAAAACCTAGGCTCAGTGTCGCCGAGCGAACTGGGGTTGGCAATTACCGAGCAGAGCGACGTCGGTTATCTGTCGAGTCGTGTGAAATTGAAACCAACCACGAGCAGCAGGATATACACGAACGCGCCTTGCATATCGTATCGTTGTTCAAAGATGAGAAAATAACAGAGCGTCAAAACTAGAATCAGCCCGAGAACTGATCCCATGTACCTTAATAGCAACTCTATGGTACTCCGGATTTGCGTCGGGTGCATGTCACTCTGAGGCTGAGGTGCTGCGGGATGTGGGCCGTTCGACATGGCGGGGGAAGCTCCCTCAGTAAATGGTTATCATAGTATGTCGGTGTTCAACCACAGGGCGAACAATAGCGGGGCAATGGCCGGCCCAGTTTGCACATGGATTGACAATCAGTTTATAAGTGACACATTATCAACGGCCTGACAGATCGAATGTTTTGCCATGCACGGAAAAGCCCGTATCAACCCGCAGGGTCGCATCGTCATCCCAGTCGAATGCCGGACTGCGGCTGGCATCAAGCCCGGCGACGAATTGCTGATCGAGACGATCGGTGAGGGGGAACTGCGCTTGCGCACGCGGCGCCAAGCAATCAAAGAGGCGCAGGCCATTGTCGCGCGGTACCTGCCGAAAGGGCGCGATTTGGTGCAAGAGTTAATTAATGAACGCCGCGACGAGGCGGCGCGTGAATGACGGCGATATCGTCGCCGATGCATCCGCGGTCATCGCCCTATTGGTTGGCGAACCCTTCTTGCGGTTCGAGCCCCAGCGCCTCGGCAATGCCCTCATTAGCGCGGTGAATCTATCGGAAGTGCTGGCGCGGTTGCTCGAAATCGGCATGCCTGAGAGCGAAGCCGACACGGCCGTCGCGAAACTGAATTTGCGAGTGGTCGCCTTCGACGAGCCGCAGGCAAGCGCTACCGCACGGCTACGTTCTGTAACCCGGCATGCCGGCCTATCGCTCGGCGATCGTGCTTGCCTAGCTCTAGGTAACACATTGGGATGCGCGGTCGTTACGGCCGACCGGGCATGGGCGCGGCTCGATCTTGGGGTTCAGGTGATTCTAATACGCTGAAGGGGCGACTTTAATCGAACGTCAGGACCGTTCGTGCCACTTCGCCGGCCTTCATCGCGCGGAAGGCCTCGTTGATGTCGCCGAGCTTGCCGCGCTTGGTGACCATTTCGTCGAGATGGAGCCGGCCCTGGCGGTAGAAATCGAGATAGAGCGGGATGTCGGTGCGGAAGCGGTTGGAGCCCATCCGCGAGGTCTGCACCTTGCATTCCGGGCGGATCGCCATCCACGGGAACTCGATCATCGCATCGGGCGGCAGCACGCCGACGATTGTCGCGGTGCCGCGGATCGCCAGGCTCTCGATCGCCTGCCGGCATAATTTGGCGTTGCCGACCGCTTCGAAGGCGTGATCGACCCCGAGGCCGCCGGTCAGCCCGCGCACCGCCTTGACCGGGTCCTCCTCGGCGCTGTTGACGAAATGCGTCGCGCCGACCCGGCGGGCGATCTCCTCCTTCGCCTCGAACAGGTCGATGGCGATGATCTGGCGGGCGCCGCCGATCCGCGCGCCCTGGATGATCGACAGACCGACCCCGCCGCAGCCGAACACCGCGACGGTCTGGCCGGCCTGCAGCCCCGAGCTGCGCAACGCCGCGCCGACCCCGGTCAACACGCCGCAGCCGACCAGCGCGGCGCGGTCGAGTGGCAGTTCCGGATCGATCCGCACGATCGAGTTCTCGTGCAGCAGCATCTTCTCGGCATAGCTCGAAATGCCGATGAACTGGCGCAACGGCGCGCCGTTCTGCGACAGCCGCGGCGCGGCGGTGTCGGGTCGGGTGACGATGCCGCCGGTGCACAGATTGGGGTGTCCCGACAGGCATTGCGGACAGCTACCGCAGAAGCCGGAGAGGCAGGCGACGACGTGGTCGCCGGTGCGCACGGTCGTGACGTCCGGGCCGACCGCCTCGACGATGCCGGCGCCTTCATGGCCGAGCACGATCGGCCGGTCGAGCGGGAAGCGGCCGATGCCGTCGACGACATGCAGATCGCTGTGACAGACGCCGGTCGCGACGGTGCGCACCAGCACCTCGCGTCCCAGCGGCTTGTCGATATCGACCGCTTCGATCGTCAGCGGTTCCTGCACCTTGCGAAAAACGGCGGCTTCGATCTGCATTCTAGCCTCCCAGTATGGCAAGCGATTGTAGGGCGGGTGGAGCGCAGCGCAACCCGCCGTCGTGCCGGTCGTCGTCCGGCGGGTTACGCCACGCTTCACCCGCCCTACGAAATTGCGCTATGCCGGGACGAAGCTGGAACCGAGGATTTGCCGAAATGAGCCGCACCGTCGCCCGCCTCCTGGCCGAAAGCCTCGAAGCGCATGATGTCGACCAGGTCTATTGCGTGCCGGGGGAGAGCTATGTCGGGCTGACCAGCTTTCTGCTCGAGCGCAATTCGATCCGCGTCATCGTGTGCCGCCACGAGGCCGGCGCCGGCTACATGGCGGTCGCCGAGGGTCGGCTGCGCGATCGCGCCGGGGTCGCGGTTGTGTCGCGCGGGCCGGGGCTGTCGAACGCGATGGTGGCATTGCACTCGGCCTATCACGACGCGACCCCGCTGGTCGTGCTGGTCGGCCAGGTCGAGCGCGCCGATTTCGGCCGGCTCGCGTTGCAGGAGCAGAACTACTCGCGGCTGCTGTCGGACGTCACGAAGCAGGTCATCGAGGTCAACGAGCCGGAGCAGGCGTCCGAGGCCATGGCGCGCGCCTTTCACCTGGCGGAAAGCGGCACGCCGGGCCCCGTCGCGGTGATCCTGCCCGAGGATATTTTCGACACCGCGACCGAGGCCGAACCCGATATGCCGCGCCCGCATGTCATCGCCGGGCCGCGCGTCGAGGATCTCGACCGGCTGGCCGACATGCTGGCGAAGGCCGAGCGGCCGCTGATCCTGGTCGGCGGCGCGCTATGGACCGATGCGGTGCGCGACAATTCCGCGTTCGCCGACATCAACCGGCTCGCCGAGGAATGGGTGTTGCCGATCAGCCCGACCCATCGCCGGCCGCAATTGTTCGACGCCAACCACCCGAATTACGGCGGCTATATGGGGATCCGCGTGCCGCAGGCGCTGATCGGCGAGATGAAGAAGTCCGATCTGATGGTGGCGCTCGGCGAGCGCATGACCGACACGGTCAGCCAGTCCTACAGCTTCCCGAAGGCGCCGCAGCCGCAACTGCCCTTTGTCCATGTCTGGCCCGATGCCAACGAGGTCGGCCGGGTATGGCGGCCCGAGCTCGGCCTGCCGTGCAGCCCGCACGAGGTCATCAAGGCTCTCTTGAAACGTGGCGCGCCGGCCGATGCGAAAAAGCGCCGCGACTGGGTTGCCGGCCTCAACGCGATTCACAAGAAGCTGCTCGCCAAGGAATGGGAGCCGACCACCGACGGCGTCAATTTCGCGGCGATCGTCTGCGAGGTCGACAAGCATCTGGCGCCCGACGCGACGGTGACCACCGACGCCGGCAATTTCGGCAGCTTCGTTCACCGCTATATCGGCTTCCGGCAGGGCCAGATCTTTCTGTCATCAATAGTTGGCGCGATGGGGTCCGGCATGCCGATGGCGGTCACCGCGGCACTGCGCCGGCCGGGGACGCAAGTTGTCGCATTTCTCGGCGATGGCGGCGCGTTGATGATGGGCAACGAGATCGCGACCGCCTGCCAGTACGGCGCGGCGCCGATCATGATCATCTCGGACAATGCGATGTACGGCACGATCGGCATGCATTCCTATGTGCGCTACCCCGAGCGGCCGTTCCTTGAAGGCACCCGCCTGACCAACCCGGATTTCGCCGCCTGGGGCCGATCCTTCGGCGCCGAGGGCATCACGATCCGGAGCGAGAGCGAGGTCAGGGACGGCATCGCCCAGGCCTTCGCGATCAAGACCAGGCCGGTCGTCGTGCATTGCCTGACCTCGGCGATCCAGATGAGCGCCTGGCGCCGCTACACCGGCTCGGATAGGCTGCCGTAGCTCCAGACGTGTGTCG
>Ga0066709_100006031_pt1 | contig 10149 bp, 9 predicted proteins | sample GraSoiAngelo_158_FD_79665 | JGI IMG/M metagenome (GOLD analysis project Ga0066709, IMG submission 79665) | Grasslands soil microbial communities from the Angelo Coastal Reserve, California, USA - 14_1009_16_30cm | ecosystem: Environmental > Terrestrial > Soil > Grasslands | place: USA... | reverse complement strand
GATGCCGCCGCCGCCATGATGTCGGCCAAGGCCAAGGGCCGCGGGCGCTACGAGATCTACTCCGCCTTCATGGGTCGGTTGGCGGCGCCCGGGCTGGCCGCCGAGAACGACCTCCGCAGCGCCATCGGCGACTCGCAGCTGCTCGTCTATTACCAGCCCAAGATCGACCTCGGCTCGGGCAACGTGGTCGGCGCCGAGGCCCTGGTTCGTTGGCTGCACCCCGAGCGGGGCCTCATCCAGCCCGCCGACTTCATCCCGCTGGCCGAGGAGACGGGCCTCGTGCTCCCCCTGGGGGAGTGGGTCTTCGCGCAGGCCTGCCGCGACGTGCAGGTCTGGCGGGACGACGAGGAGATGCGCGACCTGGTGGTGTCGGTCAACCTCTCACCCAACCAGTTGGCGCAGCCCGATCTGGTGGAGCGCTTCCAACGCATCCTCCAGGACACGGGTGCCGATCCGAGCCGCGTCGAGATCGAGATCACCGAGACTGCGCTCATGCAGGACGCGCAGTTCGCCACGCGCGTCCTGGAGGAGCTGCGCGGGCTCGGGTTGCGGCTGGCGGCCGACGACTTCGGCACCGGCTACTCGTCGCTCGCCTACCTGCGGCGGTTCCCGCTCGACCTGTTGAAAGTGGACCGCTCCTTCGTCGACGGCATCGGACGCGACGCCGAGGACACCGCCATCGCCGCCGCCGTGGTCCACCTCGCGCATGTCCTCGGTTTGCAAGCGGTGGCCGAGGGCGTGGAGACGCGGGAGCAGTTATCGAAGCTCCACGAGTTCGGTTGCGACCAGGCCCAGGGCTTCTACTGGAGCAGGCCGGTGCCATCGCACGAGTTCGTCGAGTACGTGCGCGGCGGAAGCGTCCACCAAGCCACCGCCAGCTGACTCGTCAGCGCGGCAGGAGCAGGCTCACGACCGTCTGGTCCTCGCTGCTGTCCACGCAGAGGTGGGCCCGCATCTCCCGGGCGGCGTGATAGGCGCGGTAGAGCGCGAAGGCGCGCTCGGGGGCGCTGTCGGTTCCCACTTCGAAGAACCGCACGCGCTCTTCGCGTGCCAGCGCGGCGCCGCCATCGGACACGCGGATGGCGGCATAGGAGCCGGCCGCCAAAGCGTGATGGACGGCCGATTCGGCGTCGTCGATCTCCACATGGGCGACGGAGACGGCCACCGTCGACGAGCGCGCCCGCGCGCAAGCCACCACGGCCGTCACGACCGCGGCCAGGTCGACAGGGTCGACGTCGAGCGACACATGAGGCGTCACCACCGCAACCCGCGTCTCCGACTCCTGTGCCACCTGCTTCACCAGTGAGACGACATCGGTGCGTTCCCTTTCGGACGGCCCCTGCTCGCGAGCTCGCCCCGAGAGGAGGGCAGGGAGAGCCGCCACGCGCGTCACCGCATCATCGAGTCGCGGGTCAGGCGCCCGGCCCGACAGCTCGATGTACCCGAGCACGGGCATGAGGAGGTTGGCCAGCGCATGTCCGACGGTGGAGGCGGTCCGCATGGCCACGTCCATGTTGAGATCGCGCTCGCGCTCCTCGGCTGCGTCAGGGCTCAAAGCGATATCCGACGCCCCTCACCGTGGCGATCGACGGCCGGTCGTCACCCAGCTTCTGCCGGATGCGTCGGACATGCTCGGTCACCGTCGCCGCGTCCTGCCACTCCGACGACGAGCCCCAGACCTGCCGCAACAAGTCGTCTCTGCTGAAGGTCTTGCGAGGGTGACGAGCCAGGTACGCCAGCAGGTCGAACTCTCGGGCCGTGAACTGGAGAAGCTCGCCGGCGAGAGTGACCTCGCGGGAGTCGAGGTCGAGTGACAGGGGCCCGTGCTCGACGCGCGCGGTGTCGGGGCCGGGGTCGGACCTCCGCAGCAGTGCACGCACCCGAGCCACCAACTCCCGCGGGTAGAACGGTTTGACCAGGTAGTCGTCGGCTCCCATCTCGAGGCCGTGGACCCGGTCGAGCTCGGCGCCCCTGCTGGTGAGCAGGATCACCGGCAGGCTGCTCGTCTGCCGCACTTCGGCCAGAACCTCCCGTCCGTCGGCGCCGGGCAGCACGACGTCGAGGATCATGAGGTCAGGAGGGTGGTCGGCCACGGTGGTGAGGGCCTGCCGGCCATCGGGGGCGTGGTCGACCGTGAAGCCCTCCTTCTCGAGGGCTTCGGCCACGACGCCGCGCACGGCGGGGTCGTCATCGACGATCAGGATCCGTCGCATCTCCTCCGATGCCATGCGTGCGGGCGACGCCCGCGCGGGCATGTTGAGCATATCGCTGGAGCGTTGACCTTCTGTTGTTGAACGAAATGTCCGCGGATGCCGATGAATCGGACATGGGGAACGACAGGGGCTTGAGGCGATATACGGCCATGCTGGTGTTCGCCGGCCTCGTGCTGGTGGGTCAGATGGCCGTCAGCGGCCACCTCGGTGACGTCACGCAGGTGCAGTCGTCGTTCTGGGTCTTCTGGGCCCTGATGGCGGTGACCAGCCTGTCGCCCATACGCCTGCGCCGCAACGGCCGCGAAGAGGAGATCCCCCTCTCCCTCACCTTCGGCTTCGCCCTCGCCCTGAACGTGGGCACCATCCCCGCCGTGCTCTCGGCCAGCCTGGCCTCGGTGGCCGCCGACCTCATCAGGAGGCGGCCCCTGTGGAAGGTGGGCACCAACATGTCGCAGACGGCCCTCCCCCTCACCGCCGCCGGCGGCACGTTGATGGCGGTGGGGCACCTCGGTCCCTCGGCCGGACTGGCGCGGATGAGCGCCGATCAACTTCCTCTGGTCCTTGTCGCCGGCATCACGTTCTTCCTCTCCCACCACCTCCTGCTCTCGGCCGCGCTCGGTCTCGACGGCGAGATGTCGGTGTGGTCCTGCTTCCGCCACGACTTCTTGTTCCATGGCGGGATCCATGCCGTGCTCCTGGCACTGTCGCCGACGGTGGTGGCGACGGCCAGCCACAGCCTCGTCTTCATGCCTCTTCTACTCCTCCCCATCGCCACGATCCACCGCGCCGCCCGCATCTCTCTGGCGCGTGAGCACGAGGCCTGTCACGACTCGCTGACCGGGCTGCCCAACCGCATCCTGTTCCGCGAGAAGGTCGAGTTCGCCCTCAAAGAGAGCCGCCGGCGCCACTCGAAGTTCGCCGTGATGATCGTCGACCTCGACGGCTTCAAAGAGGTCAACGACTCACTCGGACATCACAACGGCGACGCGTTGCTTCAAAGCGTGGCTTCGTCGCTCAGCCGCTTCCTCGGCCCCGACACCGTGGTCGCTCGCCTCGGTGGCGACGAGTTCGGCGTGCTGATCACCTCCGTGTCCGATGACGGCGAAGCCGACCGTAGGGCGCGACGCCTCCGCGACTCTCTGCGCTCGCCCTATGACACGCCCGGCGGTGTCGTCGACATCGACGCCAGCATCGGCGTGGCCGTCCACCCCGACCACGGCGACGACTACTCCGTCCTCATGCAGCGCGCCGATGTCGCCATGTACCTGGCCAAGTCCGGTCGCAGCGGAAGTGAGATCTACTCGGCCGAGCGCGACCCGTACACCCCGCGACGCCTCGGGCTCATGGGCGACATCCGCCGCGGCATCCAGGCCGAGGAGTTCGTTCTCCATTACCAGCCCAAGGTGCGCCTCGGCGACGGCCGCGTTCTCGGTGTGGAGGCGCTGTTGCGGTGGAACCACCCGCGCTACGGCTTGGTGATGCCCGACGAGTTCATCACCCTGGCCGAGAGGTCGGGGCTCATCACGCCGCTCACGCTCTACGTGGTCAACGAGGCCCTTCGCCAACGGCGCCAATGGCGCGAGGAGGGGCTCGACCTGACGGTGGCCGTGAACATCTCTGTCCGCAGCCTCTTCGATGCGCATTTCGAAGAGGACATCGCCCGCCTCCTGCGGATGTGGGGAGCGAAGCCGTCGGACCTGTCCTTCGAGATCACCGAGAGCACGGTGATGACCGACCCGGTCCGGGCGTTGAACGCGCTCTCACGGCTCCGCCAGCGCGGCATCCGTCTGAGCCTCGACGACTTCGGCACGGGCTACTCGTCGCTCACGTATCTGAAGGAGCTACCGGTCGACGAGATCAAGATCGACAAGAGCTTCGTGATGGAGCTGGCCCTCATGCACAGCGAGGAGGTCATCGTCCACTCGACCATCGACCTCGCTCGCAACCTCGGGCTCGAGGTCGTGGCCGAAGGCGTGGACAGCGAGGTGGCGTGGGAGCACTTGGCCACCCTCGGCTGCCATTACGGCCAGGGTTACTACCTGAGCCGCCCGATCCCTCCGCAGCAGCTGTCGCGTCTTCTGGTCGATTCCGGTGGCGTGCTCGGCGCCGCCGCGGTAGCCGTCCGTTCGCGCCAGAGCGAGGAGTCGGTGGACGCACCCGACGCCGCCGCCACCATCTCACTCATCGACTCGCTCCTCGCGCCGAAGCCCGAGGTCGACGTCCTGTCGGCCCCCCTCGCCGCGTCTTTCTGATTGGGGGCCCGCCTCTCAGCGGCCGACTCTGTGGCGGCCTGAGCGCGACTCGGGGCCGGCCTCGTCGGCTCCGCCCCCAAGCCCCCTGATTGGGGCCCGCCTCTCAGCGGCCGGCTCTGTCGCGACCTCAGCGCGACGCGGGGCCGGCCTCGTCGGCTCCGCCCCCAAGCCCCCACCCCGTAATCTGGCGCGTGGCTGCGGAGCGGGTGCAAAAGGTGCTGGCCGCGGCCGGGTACGGGTCCCGCCGTGCGTGCGAGGCGCTGATTGCCGACGGGCGGGTGACCGTGAACGGGAGTGCGGCGACGCTCGGCGACCGGGCCGACGCCGCGACCGACGTCATCACCGTCGACGGCGTCCCTGTCGACGCCGCCCAGAAGATCGTGGTCTACGCGCTCCACAAGCCCGCCGGCGTCGTCACCACCGCGTCCGACCCGCAGGGAAGGCCGATCGTGGTCGACCTGGTTCCCCCCGAGCCTCGGGTGTTTCCCATCGGCCGTCTGGACGCGGACACCGAAGGCTTGCTCCTCCTGACGAATGACGGTGACCTCGCGCAGCTGGTCGCCCACCCCCGTCACGGCGTGCCCAAGACCTACCTGGTCGAGGCGGCTGGTTCGGTCGGGTCGCGGGAGCTGGCCCGGCTGCGGCGGGGCGTGGTGCTCGACGACGGGCCCACCGCGCCGGCGCGTGTCGCCAAGGTGCATCGCTCCGGCCGGACGACGGCATTCGAGGTCACCATCCGCGAGGGCCGCAACCGCCAGGTGCGTCGGATGGCCGACGCGGTGGGCGGTGACGTGCGTCGACTGGTACGCACACGTGTCGGTCCCGTGTCACTGGGCCGGCTCGCGGCGGGCCGGTGGCGGCGGCTGAGCCCGATCGAAGTCGACCGTCTCCGCCGCGTGGCCGCCGGTACGCCCCTGAATGGGCGGCCCGAATCTCAGCGGCCGCCTCCGCGACCCATACCCCCTGAGCTTTAGGCTGCCGCGGTGGAGAGGCTGGTCGGCATCCGGGGCGCCACGTGCGCGCGCAGTGACACCAAGGAAGAGGTCCATGCCGCCACCCGCGAGCTTTTGGCCGAGCTCCTGCGCGTGAACGGCCTCCAACCCGACGACATCGTGTCGATCTGGTTCACGGCGACGCCGGACCTGCACTCCGCCTACCCGGCCGAAGCGGCCCGCCACCTCGGGCTCACCCGGGTGGCGCTCCTGGGCGCGCAGGAGATCGACGTCCCCGGTGCGCTGCCGCGCGTGATCCGCGTGCTGGTGCACGCGTACTCCAAAGGCACCGCCCAGCACGTTTTCCAGAGAGAGGCCAGGGGCCTGCGTCCCGACCTCACCGACGGCACTTAAACGGGCGCCACCGGGACGGTCACGGCGCGCTCGATCATGGCCACGACGTCGTCGGGGTCGAACGGTTTGGTGAGGTAGCCGGCGGCGCCGTGCGCCAGTGCCTGGGCGCGGTCTCCGTCGCCCGCCTTGGCCGTGAGCATGATCACCTGCGGAGCGTCCTCACCTCGAGCCCGAAGGGACCGGAGCACCTGGAAGCCGTCGATGCCGGGCATCATCACGTCGAGGAGGACGACGTCGTCGCGCACGATCGCGGCGGCGAGGGCCTCCTGCCCGTCCGCCGCTTCGAGGACGTCGTAGCCGCGCACCAAAAGGACCGTGCGCAGCATCGATCGAACGGCGAAGGAATCGTCAACCACCACGACGCGCGTCATCGCGCCTGTATCGGTCGGTGAGCAGGCAAACCTGGAGCCGTCCCCGCCGCCTTCCGGCACAATCGGACGCCATGGCCGAAGCCGACGATCCTGCCCTTCTCGACGAGCAGATCGCGTATTACAAGGCCCGCGCGCCGGAGTATGACGAGTGGTGGCTTCGCCAGGGGCAGTTCGACTTCGGTGACGACTTCAACCGCCGGTGGCGGTCCGAGATCGACGAGGTACGCGCTGCGCTCGATGCGTTCCGTCCGGACGGCGACGTCCTCGAGTTGGCGGCCGGGACCGGAGGGTGGACGACCGAGCTGGCCCGGCATGCCCGATCCATCACCGCCGTCGACGCGTCGGCCGAGGCGCTGCGAGTCAACGCCGACAAGGTGCGCCCCCAAATGACAACGGATCTCGAGTTCGTCGAGGCCGACCTGTTCGAGTGGCGCCCCGAGCGCCGGTACGACGTCGTGTTCTTCTCGTTCTGGCTGACGCACGTCCCGCCGGCGCGGTTCGTCGCCTTCTGGGATCTCGTCGACGCGGCCATGAACGACGACGGCCGCTTCTTCCTGGTCGACAACGCCCGGACGCGCCCCGAGGTGCTGCGGACCGTTCCGCACACCGGCCACACGGTCTCCTTCGACGAAGGGACCGGCATCGCCGTGAGACGCCTCAACGACGGCCGGCGTTTCCACATCGTGAAGGTGTGGTGGGAACCGGCCGAGCTCGAGCGCCGTCTGTCCGAGATCGGCTTCATCGCCGAGATGCGAACGACGGCCGACTTCTTCCTCTACGGGCACGGCCGACGGTCCCTTTGAATGGGGCTCCACACGATACGGCGGCGCTCCGCGGCTCTTCATCCCATGGATGGGCGCCGCCTTCGTGCTCGCTTCGCTCAGGTGCTACGCACCCCCCCATACCCCCGGCCGTAAGCTTTCCGCCAATGTCCTCCTCTCTCCCTGCCCTGCCGCGCCCGTGAAGGCGGCCATCGTGGGCACCGGCCTCATCGGAGCGTCGGTCGGTCTGGCACTGCGCGACGTGGCCGACGTCACCGAGATCGTGGCCTGCGACTCGCTGGCGGGGCGGGCGGCGGAGGCGGTCGGGCGGGGCGCGGCCGACCGGGTGGCCGGCTCGCCCGAGGAGGCGGGCCAGGACGCCGACCTCGTGGTGGTGGCCACGCCCGTCGCCGCCATCGTCGACACCGCCTGTCTCGCCAGCCTCAGGGCCAGGCCGGGCGCGGTGGTGACCGACGTGGGCTCGGTGAAGGGGCGCATCGTCGACGAAGCCCAGCGCCGCCTCCCCGCGCACGTCCGCTTCGTGGGCGGCCACCCGATGGCCGGGTCCGAGCAGGACGGCCCGGCCGCCGCCGATGGCAGCCTCTTCCGGGGCGCCACCTGGGTGGTGACGCCGACGGCGGCCACCGACCCCGAGGCGCTGGCCGTCGTTCACCGCGTGGTGAGCGGCTTCGGGTCGGCCGTGGTCGCCCTCGACCCCGAGCATCACGACCGCCTGGTGGCCGTCGTCTCCCACCTTCCCCACTTGGCCGCCGGCACCCTGTTGAACCTGGCTGCGGCGCGCGCCACCGAGGCCGAAGGTCTTCTCGCCCTGGCCGCCGGGGGCTTCCGCGACATGACGCGTGTCTCCACCGGAGACTCCAAGATCTGGCTCGACATCTGTGAGGACAACGCGCCGGCCATCGTCGAGGTCATCGATGAGTACGTCGATGCGCTCACCAAGATCCGCGAGGCCATCGCCCTCGACAACCGGGGCGAGATCCGTCGCTTGCTGGAGAGCGCCCGCATCGCCCGCAACCGCATCCCCGCCAAGCGCGGCGTGCGCGCCGCCGACCTGCACGAGATGACCGTCGCGCTGGCCGACCGCCCGGGCGAGCTGGCCACCATCACCACCTTGATCGGGTCGGCCGGCATCAACATCGAGGACATCCAGATGGTCCACTCGGCCGAGGGCGGCCAGGGATTCCTCTACGTCGTCGTCGCCGGCGAGCAGCAAGCGGAGCGAGCGGCGCACGCGCTGGAGCGCGGTGGGTACGCGCCGCGGGTGCACCACCTGTGATCGCCCTCCACGGCGGCCGTCTCGTGGTCAAGGGTCCGGCGACGTTGCGCGGGACACTCGAGGTCCCCGGCGACAAGTCCCTGTCGCACCGAGCCTTGATCTGCGCCGCCCTCGCCGAGGGCGAGAGCGTCATCGACAACCTGGCCCCCGGGGCCGATGTCGAATCGACGGCCAAAGCCGTGCGGGCCTTCGGCGTGATCGTCGACGGCGGCCGCGTGGACGGCGCCGGCCCCGAGGGCTTCTCCGAGCCCGATGACGTGGTCGATTGCGGAAACTCGGGAACGAGCATTCGGCTCCTGGCCGGGCTGTGCGCCGGCTTTCCCTTCACCTCGGTCTTGAGCGGCGACGCGTCTCTCCGGTCACGGCCCATGCGGCGCGTGGTCGAGCCTCTGCGGGCAATGGGCGCCGAGGTCGTCGGCCGCCACGACGGCGACCGTGCTCCTCTCGGCATCCGCGGGGGTGACCTCTCTGGGGTCCAGCACCGGTCGGCGGTGGCATCGGGACAGGTGAAGTCGGCTCTCATGTTGGCGGCGCTCTTTGCTTCCGGGCCGACGTCCATCGAGTTGCCGGCCGGCGGGCGGGACCACACCGAGCGCATGTTCCGGACCGGTGGCATCGAGGTAGAGACGGCGATCAAGGCCGGATCGGAGCTGGTCACCGTGCGACCGGGCCGGCTGTCTCCTCTCGGCCGCTACCGCGTGCCGGGCGACATGTCGTCGGCTGCCTTCCTCCTGGCCGCCGCCGCCGTCCTTCCCGGCTCCGACGTCACCGTCGAAGGCGTCGGGGTCAACCCGACCCGCGCCGCCGTGCTCGAGGTGCTGCGCGAGATGGGAGCCGGCGTCGATGTGTCCGACGAGACGGAGGTTCTGGGCGAGCCGGTGGCGACGGTGCGGGTGCAGGGCGCGGAACGCCTGCGCGCCGTCGACCTGCCGCCGGAGGTGTACCCCCGCGTGCAGGACGAGATCCCCGTCCTCACCGTCTTGATGGCGCGGGCCCACGGGCGCAGCACGGTCTCGGGCGCGGGTGAGCTGCGTCTCAAGGAGACCGATCGGATCGCGGCCATGACCGAGGGCCTGGCCCGCCTCGGCGTGCGGGTGAAGGCGGCGGCCGAAGGGTTCTCGATCGATGGGCCCCAGGAAGTCACCGGTGGACGCGTCGATCCGTGCGCCGACCACCGCGTGGCCATGGCCATGGCCGTGGCCGGCCTTTGTAGTGCGCACGACGTGGTGATCGAAGGCGCGGACTGCATCGCCGTGAGCTACCCGGGCTTCGTCGACGACGTGACGACACTGCTGGTCCCGTGATCGTCGCCGTCGACGGTCCGTCGGCGTCGGGCAAGTCGACCGTCGCTCGTCACGTGGCGGCCGCCCTCGGCGTGCCCTACCTCGACACCGGTTCCATGTATCGCGGCGGCACCTGGGCCGTCCTCGAGCGCGGCGTCGACCCTTCCGACCCCGACGCCTGCGCCGCGGTGGCGTCGTCGGTCGACGTCCGCATCCTTGGGCCGGGCAGGGTGGCCGTCGACGGGCGCGACGTGTCGCAGCCCATTCGGGGTCCGGATGTCACCGCGGTCGTGTCGCAGGTGGCGGCTCACCCGGGAGTGCGACGGCGACTGGTCGAGTTGCAGCGCGCCTATGTGGGCGACGCAGGGGCCGTGGTCGAGGGACGGGACATCGGGACGGTGGTGTTCCCGCGCGCCGGCGTGAAGGTGTTCCTGACCGCGGACGAAGGCGAGCGGGCCCGCCGCCGCGAGGAGGAGGCCGGGCCGGGATCGGGGACCGACATCGCCCGACGCGATCGGGTCGACTCCACGAGGCGCGTGTCGCCACTGGTGCCGGCGGCCGATGCCGTCGTCATCGACACGACCGGCCGCGCACCCCAGGACGTCGCCGGCGAGGTCCTGGCGCTG
>Ga0066709_100006030_pt1 | contig 10149 bp, 12 predicted proteins | sample GraSoiAngelo_158_FD_79665 | JGI IMG/M metagenome (GOLD analysis project Ga0066709, IMG submission 79665) | Grasslands soil microbial communities from the Angelo Coastal Reserve, California, USA - 14_1009_16_30cm | ecosystem: Environmental > Terrestrial > Soil > Grasslands | place: USA... | reverse complement strand
TCGTGGCCAGGTCCACGGACGAGGCGTGGCCACTGAGCACGGTATCCACCACCGCAAACGCCATCCCGGCGAGCTGACCGATGAGGATCGGGCGCGCCTGACCCACGATGCCGCGGACGATGGACGCGCCTTGCACCGTGCGCGACTATAGCGCGATGACCCGCCGAGCCTGGAGGCCGCCGGCCGTGCTCGTGGCCATCGTCGCCCACCTGCTCGTGCTCGCGGACACTCCCCCCACGCGCGCCGCGGAGATCGAGCCGGACCGTCCAGAGGTCACGGAGAGCGCGAGGCTCGTGCCCCGCGGGGCCGTGCAGCTCGAGTCGGGGCTGGTGTTCTCGCGCGAGCGCCGGGCCGGCCTCGCCGCGGAGAGGACCTTCGCGGCCGAGGCCGATCTGAGGCTCGGCGTGGCGCGTCACGTCGAGCTGAACCTCGGCTGGCAACCGCTCGTCCGACTGCGGGGCTCCGAGAACGATACGGGAGCGGGCGACGTCGAGCTTGGTCTCCGCTATCGCTTCGTCGAGGGCTTCGAGGACGTGCCGTGGCCGCCCCACGTGGCGGTGAAGGTCTTCGCGAAGCTGCCGGTGGCCGACGAGCCGATCGGCAGCGGCCGCCCGGACTTCGGTGCGCTCCTGCTCGCCAGCTTCGAGCTCCCACTGGATCTCGAGCTGGAGGTCAACGTGGGCGGCGCGGCCCTCGGCCAGGCTCGAGGGGGCGGCTATCTCGCCCAGGCCATCGCCACGGCCTCGCTCTCGCGCGATCTCGCGCCATCGCTGCTGGGGTTCCTCGAGCTCCTCTTCAACTCGCGCGACGAGCGCGCCGGCCGCGAGCAGCTGGCCGGCAACGTCGGCCTCGTCTACCGCCTCACCCGCTCGCTCGCGGTCGATGCCGGCGTTCAGACCTCGCTGCGCGGCCGGGGACCGGACTACGTCGTCCGCACGGGGCTGAGCGTGCTCTGGCGGTAGGGCCGGCCTACTTGGCCACGGCCTCGCGCAGCTTCGCCAGCGCGGATCCGTAGACGTGCGCGGGCCGCACGACCATCGCCACGCGCTGGTCGGCCGCCGCGATCCGATCGTACTGCGCCCAGTCCGCGCTGCGCCGCCGGGTGGTGGCGCTGAAGATGTGGCGGCGCGCCAGGCGGAGCGTCTCGGGGTCGCTGTTGCCGGAGTGGACGAGCTCGGCCCGGCCCTCGAAGACGAGGAATCCCGACCACCAGTCGGCGTGCGACACCAGCACGGAGCACCGCGGGTCCCGCAAGAGGTTCTTGAACTTCGCCCGCGTCTCCGTGATGGAGATCCCGACGCCGCCGTCCCGCGGGTACACGGTGACGATGCTGAGCTGCGGCATGCCGTTGCGCCTGAACGAGGTCAGGACACCTTGCGGATTGTCGTGGAGGAACTGCTCGATCTGCGGCGGCAACGGGGTTGACGTCGGCATGGGCGGCCTACCGCAGCGCCCCGCGATGAGAGAAGCGCGTCTCCTGGCTGGTGACGAACTCCAGCAGCGCCGCCTGCCCGCTGTCGGTCGCTTTGCGCGCTCGCGCGAAGGCGCCGGCGATGTCCTCGGGCTTCTCGACGCGCTCGCTCCAGCCGCCCATCGCGCGCCCCAGGTCCGCGTAGCGCCCGCCGATGTCGCGGGCGCCGTACTTGTCGTGCGAGACGACGAGGTGCGGGATCTCGATGGCCATGGCCGAGTTGTTGAGCACGACCGTGCAGATCGGAATCCCGCAGCGCACGGCCGTCTCGAAGTCGAGCCCGGTCATGCCGAAGGCGGCGTCGCCCATGAAGTTGACGCAGAACTTGTCGGGGGCGGCCAGCTTGGCGCCGATGGTGAGGCCGAGCCCGGTCCCGAGCGCGTGCGACTTGCCCCAGCCGAGATAGCTGCGCGGCGAGACGGCGCGGTAGAAGGGCAACAGCTGGTCGCGCGGGCTCCCCGAGTCGTGGGTGACGATGGCCTCGCGCGGGGCGACCGTGCGCATGAACTCGCTGATGACGCGATAGGGATTGATGGGGACCTCGGCCGAGCCGAGCGTCGCCTTCCACTCGGCCAGCCAGGCCGCGCGCACGCTCTCGAGCTCGGCGCGCACGCTCTGCCGGCCGGCGGGGCAGCCACCCTGGGCCTTGATGGCCTCGACGAACTGGCGCAGCACGAGTCGGGCGTCACCCAGCAGCGGGTAGTCGGCGGCGTAGTTCTTGTTGAGGTCGCGCTCGTCGTTGGTGGCGTGGATGAGCGTCTTGCCGGCCGGGATGCTCGCCGCCATGCCATGGCGCGTGAAGCTACAGCCGATGCCGAAGACGACGTCGGCCTCGCGCAGATACTGCAAGATCGGCCCGGAGACGGCCGGCCCGCCGGTGCCGAGCGCGAGCGGGTGATCCTCGGGGAACGCGCTCTTGGCTTCCATCGTCGTCATGACCGGCGCCTCGAGCAGATCGGCCAGCTCGAGCAGATCGTCCGACGCCTCGGCGTACAGCACGCCCTGCCCGGCGTGAATCACCGGCCGCCGCGCCTCGCGAAGTACCCGGGCGGCCGTCTCGACCTCGCGGGCGTTGGCGCCGGCCGCCGTCACCTTCACCGGCCGGTAGGCCTCGATCAGCGCGTCGGGGACCTCCTCGTTCACGAGGTCGGCGGGGATCTCGACCATCACCGGGCCCGGGCGGCCCATGCGCATCAGGCTGATGGCCCGGCGCATGACGTCCGCGACCTGGCTGCCCACGGCGATGGTCTCGACGGCCTTGGTCACGGACGCGTACGTGCGCGCCGAGCTGAACAGCGGGAAGACCTGGGCGCGGTCGCGCGGATGCCCGAGCGGCAAGAGCAGCATCGGCGTGGAGTCGGAGTACGCGGTGGCCACGCCCGGGAAGGCGTTCTCGGCGCCGGGGCCGTATTGCATGCAGAAGACGGCGAGCGTCTTGCCGTTCTTCACCCGCGCATAGCCGTCGGCGATCCCCACGCCGACCCGTTCCTGGCGGCAGAGCACGGGCCGGATGTCGGCCTTGGCCGCGGCCTCGATCAGCGCGGTGGTGGGATAGGCGCTCAGGAACTCCGTGCCTTCGATCTTCAGAATGCGCGCGATGGCATCGACGACTTTCACGGCCGGCTCCTTTAGGGTTTGGGCTCCGCGATGAAGAGGGGGATCCGTCTCGTGGTCTTCGCTTGATACTCCTCGTACGGCGGATAGGCCGCGACGGCGAGCTTCCACAGCCGCGCCCGCCCGGCCGCGTCCTTGACCTCGCGGACATGCATCGTCTGGACCGCCGCGTGGTCGCGGATCTCGACGGTGGGATTCACGCGCAGGTTATAGACCCACACGGGGTTGGTCGGCGCCCCTCCCATCGAGCCGACGAGGACGTAGCTGGCGCCGTCCTTGACGCGCATCAGCGGCGTCTTGCGGACCGCGCCCGTCTTGTTGCCGGTGTGCGTGACGATGATCACCGGCAGCCCGGTGTCGCGCAGCGTCGTGCCTTCTCTTCCGCCGCTCCGCTCGTAGAGATCGACCTGGTCGCGCACCCATTGCCTGGGACTCGGAATGTAGTCGGACATCGTGATGGTCCTCCGTCAGCGACTCGTCCAGGGCGGCGTCGGAAACAGTGGCTTGCCCGCCGCGAGCTCGTCCGGCCACACGATCACCTTCTTCTCCTTCTGCCACTGGAAGGTCACCATCGTGTGGGCGATCTGCACGCCGTCCGCATCGACCTTGAAGTCCCCGAACGGCATGCGCAGCTCGAGCTTCAGGATCTGCTCGCGGACCTTGTCGGGGTCGAGGCTGCCGGCCCGCCGGACGGCTTCCGCGAAGACCAGGCACCCGGCGTAGCCCGACGCCGCGAAGTACGACGGCTCGCGCTTGAACTCGGCCTTGTAGCTCTCGACGAACTCGCGGTTGCCCGGGTAGCCGAGCACCGGCTCCCACTGCGTGGCGCCATAGACGTACTCGGCGGTGGACTTCAGCGTGTCGTAGAACTCGGGCAGGTCGCCGCCGATCGTCACGCCGTACATCTTCGGGTTGACGTTGAGCTCCTTGAGCTGCCGGCTCAGCGCCACCGCGTCGTCGAAGTAGGTGGCGGCGGCGAGCACGTCGGGATTGGCGGCCTTGATCTTCGTCAGCAGCGCCGAGAAGTCGGTGCTGGCCTTCGGGTAGGCCTCGGCCTTGGAGAAGAGCGTGTCCTCGTTGATCACGGCGACGCTCTTCAACCCGCGCTTCACGGCCATGTCGAGGAGGCCCTCGAAGTAGCCCTCGGCGGACGTGGTCGCCGCCAGCGGCGAGACCATCACCTTCCGGTACTTCTCGGTGACGTTGGCCACCGCCTCGGTGACCGGCGACGAGTATGGCCCCATGACCACGTCGACCTTGTCATCGGTGAGGAGCTTCTCGTAGAGCCGGACCCCGGTGGGCGGCAACGATTGATCGTCGTACACGACGAACTCGACCGTGCGGCCGAGCAATCCGCCCTTGGCGTTGAGGTCCTTCTGGCACAACCGATACCCCTCGTGCTGGTAGTTGCCGAGCTTCGCGTACGTCCCGGTGAGCGAGAGCGACGCGCCGATGCGAATGGGGCCCTGGGCCTCGGCGCCATGGCACAGCAGCAGCGTCGCCGCCACGGCGACGACCGGCCCGATGGTTTTCACTGCGCTTCCTCCCCGTGAATTGGTGACGTAGCATAACCGACCGTGACCTCCGCCGATACTGCCGGGCGCGTCCACCTGGGCGTCGCCGAGGCCCGCGCGCTCTCCGAGCGCGCGATGCGCGGGATCGGGTACGCCCCCGAGGAGGCCCGCATCCTCGCCGATCACGTGCTCGACGCGGCGCTCTGCGGTTACGAGTACTCGGGCCTGCCGAAGCTGCTCAACGTGGCCGAGTATCCGCGCTTCACGGCGCCGCGCGCCCCGATGCGGGTCGTCAAGGAGACGAGCGTGTCGGTGCTCTTCGACGGCGGCAACCAGAGCGGCATGCTGGGGATGTACCACGCGACGCGCGCCGCGATCGAGCGGGCGAGCGCGCACGGCCTGGCGCTCGTCGGCGTCAACAACATCTGGATGAGCGGCCGCAGCGCCTATTACGTCGAGATGGCGGCGCGCGCCGGCCTGATCGGCATCCACACGGTGGCGGCGCCGCCGTCGGTCGCGCCGCTCGGTGGCGCCAAACCGGCGCTCGGCACCAACCCCATCGCCTTCGGCTTCCCGCTGGACGGCGACCCGCTGGTGATCGATCTCGGCACCTCCGCCTTCATGGGCACCGACCTGCAGTTCCGCCAGCGGCTCGGCATGCCCCTGCCCGAGGGCGTCGCCCTCGACGCGAACGGCCGTCCCACGACCGACGCGCGGGCGGCCCGGCGCGGCGCCATCCTGCCCTTCGGCGGCCACAAGGGCTACGCGCTGGCGCTCGCGACGCACGCGCTCGGCGTGCTGTGCGGCGATCAGCAAGAGCACGCCGGCTACATCTTCATCGCGTTCAAGCCCGATCTGTTCATGCCGCTCGACGACTATCGCCGCGCGCTGGCCGGCGAGATCAGGCGGATCAAGGCGATACCGCGGCAGGATGGCGTCGACGAGATCCGCATCCCCGGCGAGCGCGCCTATCGCGAGCGCGCGCGCCTCACGCGCGAGGGCATCGAGATCGACCGGCGCATCCACGACGCGCTCGTCCGGCTCGCGGACGGCCCGTCCTAGCGCGAGGCGTCGGCCGGCAGCTCGGCGAGGAGACGGCCGAAGGCCGGCAGGCGATCGGCGCTCTCGAACGCGCGCAGCATCGCCCAGAGCGAGGCCTGATTCGTGGTGACCACGGGCTTGCCGAATTCACGCTCCCAGGCCGCGACCGACGTCATCGTCGGGAAATTGCCCCCGGGCACCACGAACGCCTCGATCTCCGGCCGATCGATCCGGGCGAAGGCGTCGCGCGCGTGCTGCGGGCCGAGCTGCCCGATGGCATAGGCGTCGGTCGCGCCGAATCCCTCGAGCGCGAGGGTGTCGAGCCTGTGCTTGTCCTCGAAATAGCGGGCGGCCCGCGCGTTGACGGCCTCCGAGTAGGGCGACACGATCGCGATGCGGCGCGCGCCGAGGGCCCGCACGGCGCGGCCCACCGCCTGCGCCGACGTGATCGCCGGAACGCCGGCGCCGGCGCTCATCCGCTTGGTGACGACGTCGTCGTAGTCCTCGCTGAAGAGACTGGCCGACGTCTGGGCCAGGATCACCAGCTCGACCTTCGCCGTCCCCAGCAGGCGCGACTGATAGTCGATGTCCTCGTCCCGGCTCGGCGAGAAGCTCCCGCCACTCGACTTGAGGCGCCCGACGTGGGCCTGGTAGGTGGCCGGCACCAGCCGGCACTCGATCTCGACCGTGGTGTTCGTCGAGGGGATCAGCACGCCGAAGTGTCGGGTCATGGTCAGCGAGTATAATCGCGCGATCCGTCACCTCGCAGGAGGTTCCATGGCCCGCATACCGCTCGTCACCAGCCGCGATCAGATCCTCGAGAAGGACAAGCCCGCGTACGATGCCTTCATGCAGAGTCGAGGGGGCCGGCCGAACGTCGGTCCGTATTCCCTCCTCGCGCACATGCCGGAGATGGCGCAACGGCTGGAGGCGCTGCGACTCTACCTACGTGACGAGGCCAGCCTGCCGCAGAAGCTGCAGGAGCTGGTCATGATCTCCGTGGCGGCGGAGATGGGCTGCGCGTTCATCTGGTACGCTCACGCCGCCCCGGCCCGGAAAGCCGGAGTCCGTGACGACGTCGTGGACAACATTCGCGAGAAGCTCGTGCCGACCAACCTCGATCCGGTCGAGCAAACCGTGGTGGACTTCACCCGCGAGCTTCTCCAGACGCGCAAGGTCAGCCGGGCGACGTTCGAGGCGGCCACGGCGCGATTCGGTCCTCGGGGAACCATGACGCTCACGAATCTCATCGCCTGCTACGCGGTGCTGGCGTACAACATGAACACCTACGAGCTGGAAGCTCCGGCGCACCCGACGGAAAAGGCCTTGCCATGAGAGACACCACGCACTGGGTGGGCACCTGGACGGCCGCGCCGGCGCCGGCCGAAGGCGCCGCCTTCAGCAACCACACGCTGCGAATGATCCCGCGCGTCAGCATCGGTGGCAGCCGGTTGCGCGTCCGCATCTCCAACGCCTGCGGCACCCGCCCGCTGGCCATCGGGGCGGCGCGCGTCGGCCTGCGCAGCGCCGGCCCGGCGCTCGTGCCGGGCTCGAACCGACGGCTGACCTTCGGCGGTGAGACGAGCGCGACGATCGCCGCCGGGGCGCTCATCGTCAGCGATCCGGTCGAGCTGTCCTTCGCGCCCCTGTCGGACCTGGCCGTGAGCCTCCACCTGCCCGAGGATCTCCCGGCGAGCTTCGGCATCACCGGGCGCTACGCGCGCCAGACGAACTACATCTCGCCGCCGGGAGATTTCGCCGCCGAGGACGTCATGCCGGTCGGCCGTCTCACCGACGACTGGTACTTCGCGTGCGGTATCGACGTCGTCGCGCCGCCGGCCACGGGCGCCGTCGTCGCGCTCGGCGACTCGCTGACCGACGCCAACATCTCGACCCACGACGGCCATCACAGCTGGCCCTCGCAGCTCGCGCGCCGGCTCCTGGCGCGGCCGAGCGGGCGGCCGATGGCAGTGATGAACCAGGGGCTCGGCGGCAACCGTATCCTGCACGACATCCGGGGCGACAGCGGCCTGCGCCGCTTCGACCGCGACGTGCTGGCCCAGCCCGGCGTGACCCACGCCATCATCATGCTCGGCACGAACGATCTGCGGAACCGCTGGCGCAAGCCCGAGGAAGAAGTCACGGCCCCGCAGATGATCGCCGGGCTCCAGCAGCTCGCCGTGCGCGGCCAGGCGCACGGGATCAACGTCATCGCCGCCACGCTGACGCCGTTCGAGAACGAGACATTTCTGCCCGGCGCCTGGAACCCGAAGCGCGAGGCGATCCGCCAGGCAGTCAACGACTGGCTGCGCAAGAGCAACGCCTTCGACGCGATCGCCGATTTCGACCGGGCCTTGCGCGATCCCGACCATCCGACCCGGATGCTGCCGATCTACGATTGCGGCGACCACCTTCACCCGAGTGATGCGGGCTATCGCGCGATGGGCGACGCGATCGATCTCTCGCTGTTCTAGGGGGACAGGCTAGGGCATCCCCTTCATGTCGACGGGCGCGTAGTAGCGCCGCGCTCCGAGCGCATCGACGCGCGCCCAGAAATCCGGCTGGGCGGCGAGGCCGAGCTCGGTCACGCCGGCGCGTTGACGCCACATGGCCCAGGACTCCGGATGCAGGCGACTGGCCTCCGCGAGCCAGCGGTCGCCCTCGTCCGGCTGGCCGTGCCTGATCAGGTGCTGCCCCAGGCGAAAGAGGACGTGCGCCCGCGCTGCGTCCTCGGTGGGCCGCGGCGCGTGTGCCCGGGCGCGTTCCGCATCGAAGGCGTGCTCGCTGGCGTCCCCGCGCCGGACCCAGTCGCGGAGGGCGTCCAGATACGTGGCCTTGGCCTGGGCGGTGACCCGGGCGGCGTCGGCCGGCATTTCGCGCGTCACGCGATCCATGCGGCGAAATCCCTCATATGCGCCGGCGGGCTCCGTGGGACGCACGATCGTGCCGCGCTCGTCGATCCACACTGCCTGTGGCACGTTGACCATGTCATAGAGGTCGGCCAGGCGATGGTCGCGATCGATCAGGCAGGGATAGGTCGGCGCGGCGGCTTCGATCCACGGCAGCGGATCCTCCTCGCGGCTATCCAGGGCGACGGCGATCACCACGAAGCCGTGATCCTTCAGTTCCTCGTAGAGCGCCTGCCACACGGGCAGGTCGCGGCGGCACCCTCACCACGAGGCCCAGGACACTAGCAGCACTTTCTTGCCGCGATGCTCGGAGAGCGAACGCCGGCACCCGGTCCGGTCGGGGAGCGAGAAATCCGGCGCCTGCAGCGAGCGCAGCGCCGACTCGCGCTCGGCGGCGGCCGTCCCGAGCACCCAGGCGCCGCCGTCTGCGCTATGGGCGAGAGGCTGGCCCAGGTGCCGCCAGAGCGCGGCCACATCGATCTGCCCGCCACGCATGAACTCGCGTTCGCGTCCCGGGGGGACGGGCACGCAGATGTTCGCGCGGCAGAAGCCCTCCGGGCGGGACGACCACCCGATGGCGGCTTCGAGCTCTGCGGCGGACAGCCAGAGTCGATCGCCCTCGGCCCGGGTATCGGGCAGTACGGTCTCGGTCGTTTCGGTCAGGAGGATGGCCATGCCACGAACTGTATACTGTCGCGGCCGGGGAGGGTGTAGAGGATCATGCGCGAGAACACGCTCAAGCAGCGGCTCTACGCCGGAAAGGCCGCCTTCGGCGTCATGTGCACCTTCCCCTCGCCGCCCGTGGTGGAGATGCTGGGGCATCTCGGGTTCGACTGGATCCTCCTCGACAACGAGCACGGCTCCATCACGGTCGACACGGCGGAGGCGTGCATCGCGGCCGCCGAGCTGAGCGGCATCGCGCCCATCGTGCGCCCGGTCGGCAACAAGCCCGAGATCATCGCGCCCTTCCTGGATCGCGGCGCCTGGGGCGTGCAGGTGCCTCACGTCAACACGGCGGACGAAGCGCGGGCCGCCGTCGATGCGGTGAAGTACGCGCCGGACGGTCACCGCGGCATTTTCAGCGGCGGCCGGCCCGCGGGCTACGGCTTCAAGGGCTCGACGGCGGACTACGCGAAGGACGCCAACCGCCAGACGCTCGTGTGCCTGATGCTCGAAGAGGTGGAGGCGATCGAGAATTTGCCGGAGATGGTCAAGGTCCCGGGCGTCGACGTGTTCTTCATCGGCGCCGGCGATCTCTCGCAGTCGATGGGCTACACCGGCCAGATGACACACCCGGATGTCCAAGCGATGGTCGAGCGCGGCGTGAAAGCGATCACGGGTGCCGGGCGCATCGCCGGCTGCAGCTGTCCCGACAATCTCATCTCCAAGTTCCTGGGCCTCGGCGTGCAGTACTTCCACAGCGGCGTGAACCGGCTGCTCCAGCAGAGCAGCGAGGCCTATCTGAAAACGACGCGTCAGGCGGCGGCCGACGCAGGAAAGTGAGCCCCCATGACCCATGACGCCTTGCGCACGATTCTTCCGGTGGCCGGCTGGAGCGAGGACCGCGCCCGCGCGGTCCAGATCCCCCGCGCGCCCCACC
>Ga0066709_100006028_pt1 | contig 10151 bp, 5 predicted proteins | sample GraSoiAngelo_158_FD_79665 | JGI IMG/M metagenome (GOLD analysis project Ga0066709, IMG submission 79665) | Grasslands soil microbial communities from the Angelo Coastal Reserve, California, USA - 14_1009_16_30cm | ecosystem: Environmental > Terrestrial > Soil > Grasslands | place: USA... | reverse complement strand
AGACTTAGTGAGTTGGGTATCGATAAACCGAAATTTCGTTTTGGCGGAGTTGATTCTACAAGGGAAAAGCCTTTTCAGCCTAGTAACAGGGCGAGCTTTTAAGGGCGGATCTAACCCTTGCCCTGTCGGCTGGACAGTGCGATGATGGCCGCCACAGAACGGCCGAACCTCAAAACGGAATTGGAGATTCCCCGTGCGCAGCCTGGTCCGCCTCGTTTTCGCCAGCCCCATAATGGCCGTTGTCATTCTGTTGAACTCTGCAACAATCCGAGCTCAGTCCGCTGATGCCAAACCGAAGGCCACAAGCACGATTTCAGGTCGCGTGATCCTTAATGACAAAGGAGCTGCGGGCATTAGCGTAGCCGCCTTCGGCAATGATATGCCTAACCGCCAGGCTGTCGCTCGCGCTGTTACGGATAGCGAAGGCCGGTATCGCCTGACCGGGTTGCCGGCCGGCCAATATCAAATTACAACGCTGGCTCCGAGTTTCGCTACGGCCGATCAGGCTGCAAATCCAAATTCGTACTATGGCCCAGGCAAGAGCATTGTTCTATCCGCACGGGAAAACGTTGACGATGTTGATATCAAATTGGTGCGGGGGAGTGTCATCACCGGAAGGGTAACGGATGCCGACGGCGGGCCAGTCGTCGAACAACGAGTTGAACTACAGGCATTGGATCAAAACGGCAATCCGGGAAGGCGGCCGCAACTGTATTTTGGGAACTATGAAATGAATCAAACTGATGACCGCGGTGTTTACCGGATTTACGGATTGCCGGCAGGGCGTTACCGCGTCAGCGTCGGGACCAACCGTGACGCCGGATTCATAAGCTCGAACAATCATACTTTTTATCCCCAGACTTTTTATCCTGACGTTACCGATGCAGCGAAGGCAACAGTCATCGAACTTAACGAGGGTAGCGAAGCAGCGAATATTGATATTCGCGTCGGCCGCGGCGCAAATACTTACGTGGCAACTGGACGGGTCGTCGATTCCGATACTGGCCAACCGATAACGGGCGTTCGCATCATGTATGGACCAGCTCAACCCAACCAGCAGTTCAATGGCGGCTTCATTGGATTACCGACCAATGCTCGTGGGGATTTCAGACTTGAAGGTCTCGAGCCTGGTCGTTACGGAGTATCAATTTCAGCGAGCTTCGATTCTTCGAATGTTTACAGTGATACCGTCTTCTTCGAAGTAAGCGATGCTGATGTTAGCAATCTTGAAATCAAGGCAACTCATGGTCTCACTGTGAGCGGTGTCGTCATGCTTGAAGGAGCGGGCAGTAATCTGATGACGAATCTTGCAATGCTCAGAATATTTGCCACGGTTGCGTCCGCTTCCAATGCTCAAAGTTCCAATGCTCAAAGCCGAACGTCAGCGTCTTCGACGATTGCCACAGACGGCAGTTTTCAAATGAACGGATTGCGACCAGGCCGAATCAACGTAAATGTTTACGCCGTTTCAAACCCAACCCTCCGCGGAGTAACAACCCGGATCGAACGAGGCGGCGTTGACGTTACTCAAAACCTTGAATTGCAGGCAGGTGAATCGATCACTGATTTGCGTGTTTTTTTAATCATCGGCACAGGCACGATTCGGGGAACGGTGAAGTTTGAAGGCGGCGCGGTTCCTTCGAACGCGCGTACTTTCATCGGGGTGCGTCGCGAAGGCACAACTAACTCGGGCAACGGCGCTTTGGTGGATGCACGTGGACATTTTCTTCTTAGTAATCTCGCCGCCGGCACCTACGAAGTCACACTTAACATGAATTTCATTCAACCTCCCGGCCGGCCGATACCGCCACAAAAGCAACTTGTCAACGTAACGGACGATGCAGAAGTCGAAGTAACGTTCACAGTCGATCTAAAACCCAGGGAGAGCGGCCCGTGACGGCGCGCAGCGCGATTCTATCGTTCATGGTGACCTTCTTTGCCGTTGGCATCGGACTGCTTGTGCCTTCTTCGCAAGCGCAACAATCGCCCGGCGATGCTACAGGGTCGTCAAGGGCATCGGGCAGGATTTCAGGACGCGTCGTCAACGTTTCAGGCGATCCGCTGACAAACGCCGTGGTGTATGTCGCGACACTCGGCGTCACTGCGCCGCCCCGGTCCGCGATCGTCGGTAACGATGGGACATTCAAAATGGAGGGACTGGAAGTTGGCGCGTACTCAGTTTGGGCCAATGCTCCCGGATTTGTTTCTGACGCCCCCACGCCGGGTCTCCAAAGCCGTGGGTACTATCACACCGGAGATTCAGTGAACCTGAGGTTGACCAAAGGCGGTGTGATCACTGGTACAGTCACAAATAGCAGCAATGCCCCCGTAGTGGCCGCAACTGTCCGCGCCTTTCGCGTTCGAGATGAGAACGGTAAACCGATCGATGGTCTGATCCAGGTTCGCGATCGAATGAGTGATGATCGCGGTTTCTACCGCATTTATGGATTGCAGCCAGGCACATATGTAATATGCGCCGGAGGTTCCCCAAGACCTTACGGCGGATTCGGCGCGACGCTTTACGATAGCGATGCGCCCACTTACGCGCCATCATCCACCCGCGACACTGCGATGGAAGTTCCGGTTCAAAGCGGCGAGGAAGTTACTGTCGATGTCCAATATCGCGGCGAATCCGGGCATTCGATTAGCGGAACGGTTCTCGGCGTGTTGCAAACGCAAACGGCATTTTCGTACGGGAGTACAATTTCTATTACTGACTTAAGAACGCGCACGGTGCTGACGAATACCTCTGCGTCCTCGTTCAATAATTATGGTTTCGCATTTTACGGTCTGGCTGACGGCGAATATGAATTAGTCGCTCAGCAATATTCTCAATCAGCGGACACGCGGATGTCTGAGCCGCGAAGGATGAAAATTCAAGGCGCGGATATAACGGGGATCAATCTGACCGTCGCCCCGCTGCCGTCAATTTCCGGCCACCTTGTTCTGGAAAGCAATCCACCCGCCGACTGCGTGAAGCGCCGCGCAACAGCGCCGCTGGAAACGGTGATCAGCGCGCGGCGCTGGAATCAGCCAACGAGAAGGACCGCGAAGGGTGCGGCCCCGGCGACAACTGACGAAGCGCCGTTGATGTACACAAGTCAAACCCCCAGCTCGGCTCCGGATACAAAGGGAGACTTTCTGCTGCGCAATCTTCATTCAGGTTCCTATCGCGTCAACGTTCAACTGCCGAGCTCGGGCTGGTATCTGCGTTCAATGACGCTGGGCTCAAATCTGAGAACTGCGGACGGGAGTTTGTCAGGTGAAGGCATTGCCATTAAAAACCAATCCGTTTCAGGCCTGACGATTACCATTAGCGAAGGCGCGGCCAGCGTTCGGGGCCACGTCAGCGCGGCTGAAGGACAAAGCGTGCCTGCTGGTCTCCGCATATATTTGGTGCCAGCTGAGAAAGAAAGCGCGAAAGACGCTCTCAGATATTTCGAGAGCCCTGTAGATGGTGAAGGCAATTTCGCGTTTGGCAATTTAGCGCCGGGCCATTACTGGATCGCCGCGCGAGTAAACGATGAGAGCAATGCCATAGAGGTGAGATCTTTGCGCGACGACGCCACTCTGCGTTCAACCGTGCTGCATGACGCGGAAGCATCCAGGAAAGAAATCATGCTGCAGCGTTGCCAGCGAATTATTGATTACGAGTTGCCCTTCATGTCCGCGAACGGCATAAAACCTTAAAATTCCTCCCTCGATCGCAACCTCAAATCGGGCGTACTTACATCCATTTATTCGATAAATTCATCGAAGGTCATCGACCGACCCTGTCGAAGCATGACCCGGCGGCAGCCGTTACGCGGAACAAATCGTGGAGCTAGTGTCTTATATGTTTGCGGGTTCGGATCGTTTTTGCGCCTTTGGTGAAATTATCTCAAACACTGTTCGCTCAACAGCACCAGGAGAGCGAAGTTCGGTACTGATGCAGTTTGAACGTGGCACGCGCATCTTGAGCGTGATTCACGGGCGGGCCGCCCGTAACTGCACCAGTACTCGAAATTCAGACACTAACGATCGTGGCAACCTCGTTCTGTAGCCGCTACCTCTTATGGTAGATTGGTTGTTAACCTGTTAATGCGGAGCTAACGTGAAACGAACTATTCTGATTCTAGCCTTAGTCTTTTCTTTCATTGCGCCTTTAACGGCGCGTCCGGTTCCAACATCAATCAATTATGCGGCCCAAGCGCCAGGCGCGGCGGCGGCGAAAACAGCGGCGCCGAAGCCGGCCACCGATATTGCCAGCCGCGTCCTCGCGAATGGGTTGGAAATTGTCGTTCTGGAAGATCACTCAGTGCCGGTGGTCACGATTGAACTGGCAGTGCGAAACGGCTCGTTCACCGAACCGCCCGAATTGAATGGCCTCTCGCACTTATACGAGCACATGTTCTTCAAGGCGAACCGTGCCATTGCCAATCAGGAACAGTATCTCCAAACCATCGGTCAACTCGGTATCGTCTACAACGGCGTAACGCAGGAAGAAGTGGTTGAGTATTACTTCACGACGACCAGCCCAAATCTGCGTTCGGCTATGAACTTCATGCGCGATGCCACTCGGTATCCCCTTTTCGAGGACAGGGAATTCGATCGCGAACGCCAGGTAGTCATCGGCGAAATCGACCGAAACGAATCTGAGCCCGGTTATTACCTCAACAAGGAGATGAACGACCGGCTCTTTTACAAGTATCCGAGTCGGAAAGAGCCGCTCGGCAATCGCCAGACCGTTTCGACAGCCACAACTGCGATGATGCGTTTGATTCAATCGCGTTACTACGTGCCCAACAATTCCGCATTGGTGGTGACGGGGGATGTGCAAACCGAAGATATTTACCGAATGGCGCAGGAGTTCTTTGGCGACTGGCCGCGGCGCGAAAAGGATCCTTTTGCCGAGTTTCCGCTGGTCGAGCATCCGCCTTTGCCAAAGAGCGAAGGAGCGATTATCAAACAGCCGGTTACTAACGTGGTTATTGAAATCGGCTGGCAAGGTCCATCGATCGGTAAAGACAACCCAGCAACTTACGCCGCCGATGTCTTCTCGTTCATCCTGCGGCAGCCAAACTCGCGCTTTCAACGCGCTCTTGTGGACTCAGGATTAGTCAGCGCGATCGCCTTCGGCTACTACACCCAACGAAACGTCGGCCCAATAAATATTTTCGCGGCCACCACTCCCGACAAAGCAAAAGCCGCGCTCCAGGCCATTTACACCGAAGTTTCTCACTTCAACGACAAGGATTATTACACTGACGAGGAGTTGGAGAGCGCCAAGGGACTGTTGGAGGCCGATGATCTTTATTCGCGCGAGAAGTTCGATGACTATGCTCGGACGCTCGGCTTCTGGTGGTCATCGACGGGAATTGATTATTTCCGCGGCTACCTCGGAAATCTGCGAAAAACTTCACGTGCGGACATCAGTCGATATTTGACAACCTACATCCAGGGGAAGCCCCATGTTGGACTGGCCCTGATTTCAGAACAGGCTCAACAGCAGGCAAAGCTGACTGAACAGGATCTAATGGGAAAATAGTTACGCAGGAACTAAATAAAGCACATGAAAAACGGAACACATCGAGTTTCAAAGGCACGTAGTTATCTGCTTTCTGCATTCTGCTTACTGCTTACTGTTTCTTTCGCGGCTGCGCAGACAGCGCGACCGCAGGCGGCGGTTTCCGTACAGGACTTTCAGAATGTAATCGCGCGGCAAGCCGCGCTGGTTTCTGAGTTTGATGTGAACGGCTTGAAGGTTCTCGTCAAGCGGCGCGAAGGAAGTCTGACGGTCGCTGCTGGCTTATTCATTCGCGGTGGCTCGGAAAATTTAACGCCGCAGAATGCAGGCGTGGAAGCTTTCATGCTCAACGTAGCCAGCGAAGCGAGCGCGAGCTATCCTCGCGAACGGATGCGGAAAGAAATGTCGCGCATGGGGACCGTTATCGGCGAAGGCGCCAATTATGATTATTCAGTTTTGTCGATGACTTCTACGCGGCCGAACTTTGACCGCTCGTGGGACATCTTCGTCGATGCTGCATTGCATCCTTCGTTCACAAAAGAAGATGTGGCGCGGGTGCAATCCCAAATCCTGGCTGCCCTCAGCAATGATGCCGACGAACCTGACAGCTACCTGCAACGCCTGCAGGACCGCGTCGCCTATACTGGTCATCCGTATTTGAATAATCCGGAGGGAACAGCGGAAAGCATCAGTCGCCTGACGGTCGAGGATCTGCGCGCTTATCATCAGAAAATTATGCAGACTTCCCGGTTGCTGCTGGTGATTGTGGGCGATCTGGATGCCGCGCAACTGAAGCTTCGAATTGCCGCGTCCTTCGGAAAGATGCCGCGCGGCGATTACAAGCCACAGGCGCCGCCGCCCCTCTCCTTCACTGCCTCGACAGTCGAAGTTACCAGTCGCGAGTTGCCGACAAACTATGTTCAAGGATTGTTTACCGCGCCGCCGCTTACCTCGCCCGACATCTATCCGATGCGCGTAGCCGCGTCATTGCTGCGCGATCGGGTCTTCGAGGAAGTGCGGGTGAAGCGCAATTTGTCTTACGCGCCGAATGCGTTCCTTAACAGTCAGGGCGCAAACGTCGGCGGCATTTATGTCACCGCCGTCGACGCCAATCAGGCCGTGCGAGTGATGTTGGATGAAATCGCTTTGTTACAGCGGGGGCAAACTCATCGTTTTGATCCTGAGACCGAACGGATGGGCCTTCGACCAATCCAACAGGATGACATCAACGCACAGGTAGCTGTGTTTCTGACCACCTATTACATCGGACAGGAAACCAATTCCGCGCAGGCCGGAGAACTGGCTCAGTACGAACTGATTGGCGGCGGTTGGCGCAACTCGCTCGCATTTCTTGAAAGGCTCCGGACGGTCACACCCGCCGACGTGCAACGCGTCGCGCAAAAGTATATGCGCAACATTCGGTTCGTCGTTCTCGGCAATCCAAGTCAGATCGATAAGACTATTTTTACGGGCCAACCTGGAAACTGAGCTCGGCTAACAAAAGAGTGCGCTGACACGCAGCCGGGGCTTCTGGTTTCGTCACTGATCCTGTTGGCGTCGTCGTGCGCCGAAGTCACTTCCGACCGTCCGTCTTCGTAGCGAGTTTCCTTGCTGAATGAATGCTCATTCAGTATTATCTAGCCGCCATGATCCCGGTAAGAAAAGCAGCTGTTTTGGGAGCTGGAACGATGGGAGCGCAAATCGCCGCACACCTCGCTAATGCCGGCATTCCCACACTGCTGCTCGACATTGTTCCCCGAAAAAAAGAGTCAGAAACCGGACTGCCGACGTCCGCTTCAGAGTCCCGACTGTCAGAGAGGACGAACACAGAGAAAGCGGAAACCCGACCGTTAGGGAGGGTGCCGGAAGCAGACCGCAGCCGACCGTTAGGCGGGGTGTCGGAAGCAGACCGCAGCCGACCGTTAGGGAGGGTGCCGGAAGCAGACCGCAGCCGACCGTTAGGCGGGGTGCAAGAACCTGATCGGAACCGGATAGCGCGAGCGGGTTTAGAAGCTGCGAAGAAAGCGAGGCCTGCGGCGTTTTTCATTTCTGAGCTGGCTTCGCTGGTCACAGTTGGAAACTTCGAAGACGACCTGCCGAAACTGAAAGAGTGCGACTTGATTATCGAGGCAGTCGTCGAGAACCTGGACATCAAACGCAGCCTTTACGAGAAAGTCGAGCAGCATCGGCGACCGGGCTCAGTCATCGCTTCGAACACCAGCGGCATTCCTCTGAAACAGCTCGCCGAGGGACTCTCGGAAGATTTTCGAGCGCACTTTCTGGGAATGCACTTCTTCAATCCGCCGCGGTACATGCACCTGGTTGAGTTGATTCGCACGGAATGGACCAAACCGGAAGTTTCATGTTCGATGTTTGGTTTTCTCGACGAACGTTTGGGCAAAGGCGTCGTGGTCGCGAAGGATCGTCCGAACTTCATTGCAAATCGTATCGGCACTTTCGGCGCGCTCGTGACGATGCGTACGATGCTCGAAGACGGCTATTCGATCGAAGAGGTTGACAAGATCACTGGCCCCGCGGCCGGTCGCCCCAAAACCGCAACTTTCCGCACGTTCGATCTGGTTGGCCTGGATGTTTTCGCGCACGTGGTGAAGAACCTGCACGAGAATCTGCCTGACGATCCCGAGCGCGAAATGTTCGTCATGCCTGAATTCGTTACGAAGATGATCGAGCGCGGCTTGCTTGGCAACAAGACGAAGGCCGGTTTCTATCAGCGGCAAAAAAGCGAAGGCGACAAACGAGAGATTTGGACGCTTGATACTGCGACGCTGGATTATCGCGCGGCGCAAAAAGTAAAACTCCCCTCGCTCGACATGGCTAAGAACATCGAAGACACACGCGAGCGACTAAAAGCCCTTACCTGGGCAAAGGATCGCGTCGGCGCATTTCTCTGGAAGACGCTTTCGCGCACTCTCTGTTACGCAGCCGATCGCATTCCGGAAATTGCCGACACGATTGTGGAAGTCGATCGCGCAATGCGCTGGGGCTTCAATTGGGAATTGGGACCATTTGAAGTTTGGGACGCCATCGGCGTTGAGAAATCAGTCGCGAAATTGAAAGAAGAAGGCCGGCCGATTCCTACGAATGTGCAGACGCTTTTGGATGCAGGTGGGAAATTCTTTTACAAACAGGAAAACGGCCAGCGCTTTTATTTCGATTTCGCAGCCGCAAAGTACGTGCCGGCAACGGATCCGCCGGGCACAATCATTTTAAAGTCTTTGAAAGATCGTACTGGCGTGATCAGGAAGAACTCCGGCGCATCGCTGGTCGATCTCGGCGACGGCGTGGCTGGCCTCGAGTTTCATTCGAAGATGAATTCGATCGGCGGTGACACGCTGGAAATGTTGAAGATCGCTTTAAGCGAAGTCGAAAAGAATTTCGTCGGTCTGGTTGTGGGCAATCAGGGAGAGAACTTCTCGGTCGGCGCGAACCTGATGCTGATGTTAATGGAAGCGCAGGACGAGAACTGGGAAGAGCTCGATATGATCGGCCGCTTCGTCCAACAGTCGGTGATGAGCTTGCGCTTCTCGCCCAAGCCGGTCGTCGTAGCGCCGTTCCAGATGGTTTTTGGGGGCGGTTGTGAAATGGTTCTGCACGCCGATCGCGTGCGCGCTTCGGCCGAGACTTACATGGGGCTGGTCGAAGTCGGCGTGGGCATCATTCCGGCCGGCTGCGGCACGAAGGAGATGCTGGTTCGCGCCACAGATTCCATTCCGAAAGACGCTGATCCGTTTCCATTTGTGAAGCGTGCTTTTGAGACGATTGCCTTGGCAAAGGTAGCGACTTCGGGAGAAGAAGCGCGCCGTTTCGGATTCTTGCGGGAAGAAGATTCCGTTTCCATGAATCGCGACCGTTTGATTGCCGATGCCAGGAAGGAGGTGCTGGCGCTGGCAAACAGTGGTTATGTGCAGCCGCAGCAGCGCACCGACATTCTCGCTTTAGGAAATCCTGCGCTGGCAACTCTGAAGTTAGGTGTGCACTTAATGAAGCGAGCGGGTTATATTTCGGATCACGATGCATTGATTGGCGAGAAGCTCGCGCGAGTTCTCACGGGCGGCGATTTGAATCACGCAACACGGGTCTCTGAACAGTACTTACTCGATCTGGAGCGTGAAGCTTTTCTGTCGCTGATCGGCACCCGCAAGACACAAGAACGAATAGCGCATATGCTGAAGACCGGAAAACCTTTGAGGAACTAGTCCAACGTTCCACGTCCAAAGTTCAACGTCTGATTGGACACACGGACATTCGACCTTGGACATTGGACGTTGGACATTGGATTGGACGAACTTATGAAAGAAGCAGTAATCGTCTCCGCAGTTCGCACCGCAGTTGGTAAGGCGCCTAAAGGCACTTTGCGTGACACCCGACCCGATGATCTGGGCGCGGCCGTGATCAAAGAAGCAATAGCCCGCGTGCCCGGATTGGAAGCCTCGGAAATTGAAGACGTAATTATGGGCTGCGCGATGCCTGAGGCTGAGCAGGGCATGAATGTGGCGCGCGCGGCCGCCATTCGCGCGGGGCTCCCAGTCGAGACCAGCGCCATGACGATCAATCGTTTCTGTTCTTCGGGATTGCAGACGATCGCGATGGCTGCCGATCGCATTCGCACGAATGGCGCAGAAGT
>Ga0066709_100006026_pt1 | contig 10154 bp, 9 predicted proteins | sample GraSoiAngelo_158_FD_79665 | JGI IMG/M metagenome (GOLD analysis project Ga0066709, IMG submission 79665) | Grasslands soil microbial communities from the Angelo Coastal Reserve, California, USA - 14_1009_16_30cm | ecosystem: Environmental > Terrestrial > Soil > Grasslands | place: USA... | reverse complement strand
TGAATCTTATCCTTGAGGAACGCCGGATCCACACCGAGGATGGGCCCGAGGGCGGCGAGCGTGGAATCGATACGCGCGGGCGTCCGCGTGTAGGCCTTGTCGAACGGATCCAGCGTGACGGTAAAGGAAGGAACGCAGTCCGCGAGCAAACGTCCTTTTCGATCCCGAACTTCCCCTCGTGGCGCGGTCAGCACCTCCACGCGGATCCGGTTTCCCTCCGAAAGCTCCCGGTACCGCCCTCCTTGGAGCACTTGGAGGAAGAAGAGCCGCAGGAGAACGAGCGCGAAGATCCCCACGACCGCGAACGTGAGAGCCCGCTCACGCCGCTGCCAGCCGCCGAGGGCGATCGGCTCCGCGCGCACCCGCTACACCTCGTCCGTGAGCAGGAGGGTCCGCGAGGCCCGCTCCACGGTGGCGAGGAGCAAACTTACCAGGATGCTCGTGTAGAGGGCCGAGGGAAGCGCCACGAACACGAATTGCCGCACGAGCGCTCCGAAGTCGCCGGCGGTATAGAACCCGAAGTAGATCAGGTCGTGCACCAGCATCGCCGTCACGAAGAAAAAGAACCGGACCCCGATGTTGGAGCGATGGACGCGGAACCCTGCCTTCGCGACGATGAAGCCCACGATGGTCTTGGCGAGGGCATTGAGCCCCAGCGGCCCGGGAGCATCCAGGTCCTGAAAGAGACCCACCGTGAAGCCGCCGATCACGCCCGGAATGGGCCCGCGCATCCAGCTGAAATAGACCACGAACGCGACCAGGAGATCGGGCCTTACCCCGGCGATCGCGATCCGATGGACAAGGGTTGCCTGGAGGATGATGACGACGAGGAGCACGAGCGCGTCCCGGAAACCCCTCACCGCCCGTCCCCCGCTCCGGCGCTTTCGCTTGGTGCCGGCGACGGCCGGGCGGCCGTGGCCGGGGGCGCGGCGCTATCGGGCTCCGTCGATTCCAGGGGCAGCATGCGCGGACCGCGACCCGCGCCCGCCGGCAGATAGACGAGCACTTCCTCGAGGCCGCGGAAGTTCACCGCGGGCTTGACCTGGACATCTTTCATGAGCCCGTTCTCGGCAATCCCAACGCGCGAGACGGTCCCGACCCGCACCCCTTCCGGGAAGACACCCCCCAGGCCGGAAGTGAACACCCAGTCTCCCGCCTTCACGTCCTCCTGCGAGGAAACGTAGAGGAGACTGAGGACGGGGTTCTCCCCGAATTCCCACTCCAATACCCCATCGACACGAGATCGCCCCACGCGCACGGCGACCGCGCAATCCCGGTGCAGAAGGGTCAGGGCCCTTGCCTCATGCGGCGAGACGCGCTCGATGCGTCCGACGAGCCCTTCGGGGGTGATCACCGCGCTGTTCGGGAGGATCCCTTCCTTGGATCCTTTGTCGATCGTGAGGCTTCCTCCGAGCCGATCCAGGCTCCGCGCGATCACCCGGACCGCTGCAAGATCGAAGGGATTCTCCTGCGAAAGCTCCAGGAGACGTCTCAGGCGCGCATTCTCGACCCGCTCGGAGCGGGTCTCGTCCACCTCGATCTGAACCTGAGCGAGACGCCTCTTGAGCTTCTGGTTCTCCCAGTAGACCCCGATGCCGGCGTCGACCCAGCCCACGACGGCGTCCACCGGGGCGAGCACGGCGTGCTGGACGAACCACGCGGCGCGCGCCTGCTGGCCGCGCCCGAGGAGCATCAGGGTGAGGGATAGAGTGCAGGCAAGCGTGAAGGCCGCCCAATCGCCGCGGCGTGCGAACAGAAGCCGAAACATCGGGCCTTACGCCCGCCGCTCAGTCGCGGACGACCGACATGAGCACCTTTTCGTAGAGGGTAGGATCGTCGAGTATCTTTCCGGTCCCGAGGACGACACAGGTGAGCGGATCCTCGGCGACGGTAATGGGCAAATTGGTGGCTTCCCGCAACAGCATGTCGATTCCCTTCAGGAGCGATCCCCCGCCGGTCATCACGATGCCGCGGTCCACGATATCGGAGGCGAGCTCGGGCGGAGTCCTTTCCAGCGATTGCATCAGCGCGTCCACGATTTGCTGGAGCGGCTCGCTCAGAGCTTCTCGGACTTCCACCGACGAGATCTTCATCGTCTTGGGAATGCCCGCGACCAGGTCGCGGCCTTTGATCTCCATCTCCTCTTCCTGCTCGAGACGGAACGCCGAGCCGATGCGCATCTTGATCCCTTCCGCGGTCTGCTCCCCGATCAGGAGATTGTAGGCCTTTTTCACGTACTGGACGATCGCCTCGTCCATTTCATCTCCGCCGACCCGGATCGACTGCTGATTCACGATCGAGTTCAACGCCATCACCGCGATCTCGGTCGTGCCTCCCCCGATGTCGATGATCATGTTCCCCGACGGCTTCCCCACGGGGAGACCGACTCCGATCGCCGCCGCGATCGGCTCCGGCACCAGAAGCACCTCCCGCGCCCCGGCGTGCTGCGCCGAGTCCTGCACGGCGCGCTTCTCGACTTCCGTGATTCCCGAGGGGACGCAGATGATGATCCGCGGACGGACCCAGGTGCGGCGCCGGAGAGCCTTCTGGATGAACTCGCGGAGCAGATCTTCCGTCTTCTCGAAGTCGGCGATCACGCCGTCCTTGAGCGGGCGGACCGCCACGATCTCATCGGGCGTGCGGCCGAGCATGCTTTTCGCTTCCTTGCCGACCGCGATGACCTTGCCGGTGGTGCGATCCACCGCAACGACGGAAGGTTCGTTCAGCACGATCCCCTTCCCCCGGAGATACACCAGCGTATTCGCCGTTCCGAGGTCGATTGCGACGTCGTTGGAGAAGACGCCCATCAGCTGGTCGAGAAACATCCGTGCCTCCCGAATCTCGTGGGTCGACATGGTGGGCTCACTCCCTCCCTCCGTCCTGGCGGACAGAGGCTCTCATGGCATGAAGTGTGCGGACCGTACCAGACTCGTCGACGGCGGCGCAAGGCCATTTCTCCCCGGAAGACGAGTTGACAGGCCGGGATACGAGTGTTAGCGTGCCCGATAGAGGTCCGTCAGGCATCGCGCCACTGGGAGGATATCGACCATGATGCGAGCCATCTTGAGGATTCTCGTGCTTTGCGCGACCAGCGCCCTGCTCGGCTCCCCGGCGCTCGGAGCGCCGCCCAGCATACCGGGACAGAGAGTGGAGCCCCGTCCCGAGAGCGCCAGCACCAAGTCCGTCCAGGAATACCAAGGGCTTGGCGTAGGCCGGCAGCTCGCAACCTTCGCGGGAACCGTCCTCGACATCAACGATCGCCCGATCGCCAACGTCCTGGTGGATCTGTTCATCGACGGAGCGCCGGCCGGCACCACCGTCACCGAGGGCAACGGGTACTACGAGATCAACGTACCCTACGACCCGCACGGCGACACCACCGTGCTCCTGTGGTACGTGCCGCAAGACAGGCTGCTCCTTCCGAAGGAGCTCGTGATTCGCGAGAGCAAAGTGAGCCAGGCGAACGCGCTCATCTCCCGGTGCGTGCCGCGGGCGACGCTCACGCCGGGGCACCAGTTCCGCGTCTACCTCTTCGACTCCACGAATAGGAACAAGGACCTCGCCGAGTTGAACTGCCTGCCCTAGCGGGCTACGCCGCCCCGCGTTGGAGCGCCAGCGCCTCTTCGACGGCCCGGAGCCGCTCCCGCGCGAGCCGCTCGACATCGGGGGGCAGCGGTTTGCTCAGGAGCTCCTGGCACACGTACTGGGCACGGCCGGGATTGTTGAGCACCTTCCATTCAATATCGGCGCACTTGAGGAGAGCCGTGGCGGCGCCGGGCGCTTCCGAGTAGTGCCGGCCGTAGGACTCATAGGCGCGGCTCGCGTCGCTGGGCCTGCGGCGCTCTTCGTATCCGCGCGCCACGCGGAGCAAATCCCCCGGCGGAAGGGTCACGTCTCCCAACAGACGCTTCATCTCATCGAACGCGTCACACGCCTCCTCGACTTCCCCGCGCTTCAGCCAACCGGTGATCGCCTCTCGAAACCGGCCCAGCGATCGGGAGCTCTGGTGCGTGACACGGTGGACGCGCGCGGCGCAGATCAGCACCTCGGGGTCGCCCGGGCGCTTCTCTAGGTAGGCTTCGTACTCGCCCAGGGCGGCGAACCATTCCCCTCGCTGGGCGTAGCGATCCCCGAGAACGAGTCGCCGCTCGAGACGGCCTTCTTCCGCCAGCCCCATGAGGAGACCAAGCCCCACGCCGGAGCCCAAACCCGCGAGGTGCGAAACGTACGCGGTCCCCTCGATCGGCTCGACCAGCTGATAGATCCCCTGGAGCACAAACCAAGCCGCGATCGCCACCACGGCGGGGAGCGCGAACTTGTGCGCTTTCGTGATGCCCTGGAAATAGAGCAACGTGACCGAGGCGAAGCGCAACCGCACGAAGTAGAGCCGCACGAGGAAGAGCCCCATGACCCCGGCGACCGCGCCGGAGGAGCCCAGGATAGGCATGGAGGCAAGATCGGGGGCCGCGGCCACCATCCAGCCGGCCTGCGCGAGATTCGCGAGCCCGGCAAATCCCAGGTAGGCGATGAGAAACCGCACGGAGCCGAGGCGGGATTCGATCGGGGGCGCGAGGATTCCCAGATAGAGCAGGTTGCTCAGCAGGTGGAGCCAGCCCGCATGGAGAAAGGAAGAGGTAATGGAGGTAAGAATCGACGGTTCGCCGGGAAGGAGCGTCAAGCGGTAGAATTCAGGCTCGAACCCCGGCGCCAGCTGGAAGAAGAGAAACACTCCGACGTTGGCGCACGCCAAAGCGATCGTTCCCCAGGGCGTTCTCCGGACGCGGGCTTCGGTGCCGATCGGGATGTAGAAGAAGTAGTACATGCTTGATTGGGGGTCCCTCTCTTCTCTACACTACTCCGGGCGCAAAAATGAAGCACATTCGTGACTTAGCGCTGTCCAACCAGAGCAGCCGATGAGGACCGTGACCCCCTACACAGGGACGGACATGGGTTCCGAGATCCAAAAGGAGCTGGACCCGCTCGAAAACGCGAGGCTCCAGTTCGAGGAGGCGGCACAACGCCTCAAGCTCGATCCGAGCTTTCTCCAGATCATCAAGGAACCGCGCCGCGCCACGATCGTGAAGCTCCCGGTCCAGATGGATGACGGGAGCTTTCGCGTCTTCACCGGATATCGGGTGCAGCACTCCATCATCCGCGGCCCGGCGAAGGGCGGAATCCGCTACCACCCCGACGTCACGCTGGAAGAGGTCATGGCGCTCGCCGCCTGGATGACGTGGAAATGCGCCGTCGTCGGGATTCCCTTTGGAGGCGGCAAGGGGGGCATCGCCTGCGACCCGGCGAAGATGTCCAAGGGGGAGCTGGAGCGGCTCACGCGGCGCTACGTCGCGGATCTGATCGATGTGATCGGGCCGGAGTCGGATGTGCCCGCCCCCGACGTCAACACCAACGAGCAGACGATGGCCTGGATCATGGACACCTATTCCATGCACGCGCGACACACCGTCACCTCGGTCGTGACCGGCAAGCCGCTCGAGCTGGGCGGGTCCGCAGGACGCCGCGAGGCGACCGGGCGCGGCGTCCTCTTCGTCATCCGCGAAGCCGCGAAGAAGCTCGGCCTGAGCCTGAAGGGCGCCAGGGTCGTCGTGCAGGGCTTCGGGAACGTCGGCTCGGTGGCGGCCGACCTCCTCGCCAAAGACGGCGCCCTCATCGTGGGGGCGAGCGATGTGAAAGGGGGCGTCGCAAACCCGAAGGGGCTCGACCTTCCCGCCCTCATGCGGCATCTCTCCGAAAAGAAGACGGTGGCGGGGTTTCCGGGCGGCACCCCCGTCGAGGGCAAGAAGATCCTCGAGCTCCCTTGCGACATCCTCATCCCGGCCGCGCTGGAGAATCAGATCACGCACGTGAATGCGTCGCGCCTCTCCGCCCGCATCATCGCCGAGGGAGCGAACGGTCCCACGACTCACCAGGCGGACAAGATCTTGAACAAGGCGGGCGTCATGGTCATCCCGGATATCCTCGCGAACTCAGGAGGCGTCACGGTCTCCTACTTCGAGTGGGTCCAGGACCGGCAGGGATATTTCTGGCGCGAGCACGAGGTGAACGAGCGTCTGGAACACATCATGGTCACCGCGTTCAACGACGTCGCGAGAATGGCCGAGGCACACACGGTTTCGCTCCGGGTCGCGGCCTTCATGCTCGCGATCAAGCGCGTCGTCGACGCGATCCAGCTCCGCGGGGTCTACGCCTGATCAGGAGACCAGCCCCTCCTCGAACGTGAGCCGCCCGCGGCGGGGATCGAGCGTCGCGCGCGCGCCGAGCGGCAGGGGCAAGTTCCGGCGCCCGTGCCCCGCGTGAAGCCCCCGAAGGACCGGCACCCCCAAACCACCCAGATGATCCCGCAGGACCTCGTTCAACCGAAGCTCGCGGTGCCCCGGCTTCGGCACGCAATGGATGAAGCTCCCGAGCGCCAGCCCATGCGTTCCGCGGAGCGCGCCCGCCAGGGAGAGGTGCGTCAGCATGGCGTCGATCTTGTAGGGGGGCTCGTTCACCTCTTCGAAAAAGACGATCGCTCCCCGGAGGGAGGGAAGGAACGGAGTCGCGGCCGCGTGATGGACCAGGGCCAAATTGCCGCCCAACACCCGGCCGGACGCTGAAGCGCGTCCGCCCGCGACGTGGCGGGGGACCGCCAACGAGCGGATTCCGAGGGCGGGGCTCGGACTCGAAAGCCAGGCGAGCCATCGGCTGATTTCCCCGCGCCGTCCGAAGCCCAGGCCGTGCAGGTTCGGCCCGTGGAGCGTTCGGACCTGGGCGCGTGCCTGAAACCCCAGATGCAGGAAGGTCGCGTCCGAGTATCCCGCGAAGATCTTCGGGTCGCGGCGCATCGCCTGCCAGTCCACCTGGGTGGCGATTCGCATCGCCCCGTAGCCGCCCCGCGCCATGAGCACGCACCGGATATCCGGATCGCGCAGCATCCGGTTCAAATCCTCCGCCCGCGCGGCGTCCGACCCGGCGAGATGTCCCCGCCGGTCGTAGAGATGCCGCCCGACCCTCGGACGATAGCCCGCTTGCTCCAAGACCCGGAGCCCCGCGATCACGTACCGGCGCAGCACAGGCCCCGAGGGAGCGACGACCCCGATCCGGTCCCCCGGGCGCAACCGGGGCGGCGCCCTCATCGCGGAATCATCCTCGGGGCTCTACCCGGCGCTCCGGCGCCCGGCTCCGCGGCGCCCCGCCGATACCGGCTCAGAGCGCCCACGATCGCCTCTTCTGCGGACCGCGCCGAAGCGACGCTCCCTCTCAACCCGTTGCTCAAGATCGAAAACACGATCCTCTCCCCTTCGGCGGTGGTCACGTATCCGGAAAGCGCGCTCACGTTCGTGAGCGTTCCCGATTTGGCTCGGAGCGACGCGGCGGGACCCAGGTCCGGGAAACGCCGCTGGAGAGTCCCCACACCGCCCGGGACGGCGAGCGTCTCGCGGAAGACGCCGCTCAACGTGGAGTCCCGTTCCAGGTAGACCAGCCATCGCACGAACGCGCGCGCGCTCGCGAGATCGAGGGGAGAGAGCCCGGACCCGTCGACGAACGAGAGATCGAGCGTATCGACGCCCCCGTCGGCCAGGATTGCCGTGAGCCTCCGCAGGCCCTGCGCGGCGGATTTCCCGGTGGGCGCAGGATCGAGGAGGCGCAGGAGCGCTTCCGTCTCGACGTTCAGGCTGTAGGCATCCACCATGGAGACGACCTCTGAGGCCGGAGGCGAGGAAAGCTGGACCAGCGTGGCCGCGCTCCTCGGACCCGGCGATCCACCGTCCCACGGCATCACCGCGACCTTCCCCTTGACCTTGATCCCGGCCCGTTTCATCGCGCCAAGGAGCACGAGCCCGGCGGTGGAATCGGGCTCGGGAACGGCGACCTGCCGCCTGGCCGAGCCGCCGCGCGGAATCCGTCCGCTCACGCGGAGGACCCGCGAGCCGGGATCGCGCGAAAATGCCAGCAGCGGCGGCGCGGAAGAGTCTGCCATCGACACTCGCCCCTCGATCGTGAGCGGCGTCTCGGGGGGATCCAAGGAGAGCGTGACCCCGTTCGCGGTCGCGCTCGCGAGAAGCGTCGCGGAGTTGCCGTTCGCGAGCACGGCGTTCAGCGGGGCCCCGTACGACCACGGCAGGTCGTCCACCGCCCACCCCGGTCCGTAGGGTTCGCGCGCAAAAAGGGTTCCGTCCACCCAGAGCGTGCCCTCGAACTTCCGCATCCCCGATTCGTGGAGCAGAAATGCGAGCGAATCGAGAAGCCCGCGGGAGCCCGGTTGGAGCAACTGGTACACGTCGGGGTAGCCCGAAGCATGCAGGATCAGGTCGCCCGACACCTCGAGCTCGCGGCCCCGTCGCTTTCGCTTCAGCTTGCCCGCCGCCGCGATCTCCGTGACCCCGCGCGCGCCCGGTCCGAATTGCTTGAGGAAGGCCCCCGTCACAAAGAGCTTCATGTTGCTCGCGGGGATGAAGCGGCCGCCGGGGTTGAGCCCAAGGAGGGTGTCGCCGCGATCGAGAGACACCGCGAGGATCCCGAAATGGGAACCCGCCGACGCGTTCTCGGCCATGAGGGCGAGAGAATCGGCGAGCGGTCCGAAGGGTGCGGCGCACGCGGCTGTCGCGCCGCCGGAGCACGGAATGAAGGCGAGGATCGCGGCGAGGACCAGGGCCGCGGTGACGCGCCCGGGCAGCGAACCGGGGCGGACCCGGAGAGGTCCGCCCCGTGGAAGACTCGCAGCCCGCGTCCGGCTCAAAACGAGATGCTGAGCGAGACCTGCTGATTGTCGTCGAAGAATTGGCCCACGTGGGTGCCCGCCCAGTCGAAAGTCAAGGGACGGTCGCCCATCTTGAAATTGACACCTGCGCCGTAGCTATAGCTGTAGAGGTAATCCGCCTGCCGGTCCACCTCCTTGAGCGCCGCCTGGCCGACGTACCCTCCCCTCAGGGCGATGTGCTCCCCGAGCATGTACTCCGCGCCGACGCGATACTCGTCGGTCGAGAAGTTGTTCCCCTGGAACGTCCCGTAAAGCGTCGCATGCTGCTTTTCCGCGATGCCCACCTCGTAGGAGACCCCGATCTGCAGATAGGACGGCAGCTCGAACTCCGTCGGCTCGAGTCTCACGACGTGAGGTTGAGCGGATGGATCATCGCCGGGAAGGGTGATCCGCTGCTCGAAGTCGGGCCCGCCGAAACTCATGCTGGGCCCGACGTTCTTCATCGCGAACCCGAACCTGAGCCCGCGCCAGCCCGGGTCGTATTGCACTCCGAAATCCGCGGCGAAGCCGGTCGCCGTGGTCTGCGCGATCTTTTCATTGATGTAGCTCGCCGTAAACCCAAGCAGCACCCTGTCGGTCATCCGGCGGCCGTAGGACAGTCCGAACACGGAATAGGTCGGATTGAGAATCTCTCCGGTCCCATCCGGGGCGTCCTCCGTGGTCACGATGAGGTCCCCGAGGTTCAGCACCTTGAGCGAGAACGCCACGTTCCCGGCGGCCCCCAGTTTCGTGGAGACGGCTCCATAGTTCACCTTGGTATCGCCGAGGTAGCTGCTGTAGGCGATCATCGCCTCGGCGTTGTCGGTCGCGGCAAGCGACGCCGGGTTGTAGTAAAGATTGGCGATTCCGTTGCCGAGCGCCGTCGACGACCCGCTGAGGGCGATCGCAGCCGCTCCTACCGGGATGCGCAGCTCCTGCGCTCCGGCCGTTCCGAGCCGGTCGAGCCCCCCCGCCCCGGCGCTTCCCGCGATTCCAAGCAGCGCAAGGGGAAAAGCGAGCGTTGCAAAGAAGGCCCTCATGCTCCGAACCCTCCGTCCGTGGGAAGGAATCAACATAGGTTTCATCGCGATCGGGCCCCCCATTAGAAGTTATCCAACCGCTCTTTTTCGATGAACACCGCGAGCCGGTCTGTCTTCGCACCGACGCCTTCGACCTCGATGCGGTAGATGTAGACTCCGCTCGCCACCGGCAGGTTGCGATCCGTGTTGAGGTTCCACTGGATCTCGGCGTTGGCCATTTGATCGGAGGTCGTAGCTTCACGGGTGATCGTTCGCACGAGATCGCCCGCCAGGTTGAAGATACGGAGCGTTACGCGGCGGGAGGCGGGGATGTTCGTGAACTTCATGACCCGATCGAACTGTGTGAGCTCGTATTGCGAATGCGCGTAGTAGGGGTT
>Ga0066709_100006025_pt1 | contig 10154 bp, 6 predicted proteins | sample GraSoiAngelo_158_FD_79665 | JGI IMG/M metagenome (GOLD analysis project Ga0066709, IMG submission 79665) | Grasslands soil microbial communities from the Angelo Coastal Reserve, California, USA - 14_1009_16_30cm | ecosystem: Environmental > Terrestrial > Soil > Grasslands | place: USA... | reverse complement strand
CGGCTGGCCGCCGAGTCCGCGCGGGTTTCCGGCCGGGCTCACCGGTACCGACCACGTGCGGCCGCCGTCGCTGGAGGTGCTCATGTACTCCAGGTCGTTCTCCGCGAAGTTGTCGAACTCGGTGTAGCAGTTGCCGTAGAACGGGCTCGTCGGCGTGTTGTCGCAGGCCGTCCAGTTCTTGTCGAGGTTCACGTGCGGTACCGGCGGCTGCGGGATCGACACCGGGGCGCTCCACCGCGCGCCGCCGTTGGTCGACCGGCTGACGAAGACGACCGGGACGACCCGCGAAGGCAGCAGCGGGATCGACGAGATGAGCCAGACGCCGTGCCTGGCGTCGAAGGCCACGCTCGGGTCACTGACCCGCTCGAACGGGGCGCCGGTCCGACCGCCGGTACCCGAGGTGGCGGTCAGCCCGGTCAGGAAGCCGTGCGACCAGGTCGTGCCGCCGTCGCCGGACCGGGCGAAGCCGATGTTGGTGGCGCCGCCGTTGAAGAAGCGGCCGACCTGGAAGGCCGCGATGACGGTCGAACCGTTGGCGAACGTGTCCGGTTCCACCTCGGTCGCGTGCTGGCTCGATGTGTTGGTGTAGGGATCGCTGCTCACCAACGTGAGGGTGATGGTGGCTGCCGCCGCGGGTGCCGCCAGGGCGAAAAGTACCGCGGCTGCGAAGGACCCGACCCAGAGGGCCGGCCTCCAGGTTCTGCTGTCGGGTGTCATCGCGACGCCTCCGGTTTCGAGTGCGCCTCGTCCGCAGCTGCGGCGGATGGCCGGGCCGGTGACGACGCGCCCGCCTATGACCAGGCGAGTATCACGCCGCCACCCTCCCGGCCACCATCAACCGCGATGTCGACACCGCCATCGACCGAACGGGTCAGCTCCAGGAGGCGGTGGACCAGCCGTCGCTGGACCAGTAGTGGCCGGTCCAGTAGTGGCCGCTCCAGGCGCCGTTGGTCCAGCTGTTCTGGGCCCAGGTGCTGTCGGTCCAGGTGGTGCCGCCGTACCAGGCGGTGGACGTCCAGGTCGTGCTGGCCCAGGTCTTGGACGCCCAGGAGGTACCGGTCCAGCCGCTGCCGGTCAACGGGTACCCCATCCAGGTGCCACCCTGCCAGGCGGTGAGGTTGACGGTCTGCTGGGCCCAGTTGGCTGGCGAGAACGCACCCTGCGCGATGAACTCGCCCTGCAGCGCGACGTTGTCGTGGATGACGTGGATGTTGCCGCGGGCGTTCTCCAGCGACCCGGTGCCGTATGCGGCCGGGATCGTCTGCACCGCCGGTACCGTGGCGGTCAGCGCGGCGGCGACGTTGAGGAAGCCCAGTTTCTGGGTGGCGCCGGTGCCCGAGGTCAGCGGCTTGGCGGTTGCCTTGAGCACCGCCTTCACCTGGTCGGGCGTCAGCGTCGGCCGCTTCTGCAGCAGCAGGGCCACCGCCCCGGAGACGACCGCCGCGGCCTGTGAGGTACCGCTGCCGCGGAACTGGTTGGTACCGACCTCGGCAGCGGAGAAGCTGGTGTCGATGTTGGACTTCGGGTCGCGCAGCGAGACGATCGACTCGCCGGGGGCGGTGAGGTCGATGTTGCGGCTGGCGGACGTGTCGGTGAACGTGGACAGCGCCACGCCGGGCAGGGACGGCGTCGGGTTCGTCGCGGCGGACCCGACGGCGAGCACGGCCGGGTCGTACCCCGGGTTGGTCAGCTGCCCGGCGCTGTTGCTGCCGTTGCCGCCGGCGACCACCACGACGACGCCGTGCTTCCACGCGTTCTCGACCGCGAAGGTGAGCGGGTCGGACCACGCCGGTTGGGTACCCGGGGTGCCGTAGGACAGGTTGAGCACCCGGATCGGGTAGGACGCGTCGTCGTTGCGGTGCTGCACCACCCAGTCGATGCCGGCGATGACCTGGGAGACGTCGACCGACCCGGCCGCGGAACTCACCTTGACCGAGGTCAGTTTCGCGCCGGGAGCCAGGCCCTTGAAGCCGGTCGCCGAGTCGTTGCCGATGATGATGCCGGCCATGTGGGTACCGTGCCCGTAGGTGTCCCGGTACCGCACCGTGGCGCCCTGCGACTCGAACGACAGGTCCGGCCCGTTGACCACGTGCGCCGACGGCAGCCCGGGTATCTGCGACACGCCCGTGTCGATCAGGGCCACGCCGACGCCGGTACCGTCGAGTCCGTCGCCGTAGGCGCCGATCGCCTTGGCCACGTCGGTCATCGACAGGCCGCCGGTCGTGCCGTTGGCGCCCTGCCATCCGCCGGCCTGCCAGCCGGTGTCCAGCAGCGACCAGGCCGTCCCGGCGACCACGCCGGCCGGCGGCAGGGCCAGCCCGGCGGCAGCGGCCAGCGCCACCGCACCACGCAGCCGGCCACCCGTGTTCTGTAGGTGCCTCACCACAACTCCTCCACCGGGGACCCGTTCCAACGGGAATGAAGCCAGCTTGCCCCGGTTCGGCCTGGTGTGTCAGCACCTGCACCTGAGTTGCCACCGGCCGGCAACCGCGTTGCTCCGCTCGGTTACTAATCCGAGTCGGGTGATCACGCTACGTATGCGATCGCCGCGGTACCCCGGCCTCATCCCGCGAGGATGACGCCCGGCCCGCGCTTCTGGGCGACATTCAGGCTTGTGAGCAGCTTGCATCCCGGCCGGCTCGGCGCTTCGGCGACGGTACTGGCCATGTCGGCCGCGTTGCTCTCGGCGTGTGGAAGCGGGAGCAGCACACCGGTCCTCAACTGGTACATCAACCCGGACAACGGGGGCCAGAGCCGGCTGGCGCAGAAATGCGCGGCGGCCTCGAACGGCGCTTACCAGGTCCAGGTCCAGACCCTGCCGAACGACGCTTCGCAGCAGCGCGAGCAACTCGTGCGGCGGCTCGCGGCGAAGGACAGCTCGATCGACGTCATGAGCCTCGACCCGCCGTTCGTCGCCGAGTTCGCCAACGCCGGCTTCCTGCACCCGTTCGCCCCCGAGGACGAGGCGACCTTCAAGAACGGTGTCCTGCAAGGGCCGCTGAAGACCGCGGACTGGAAGGGCAAGCTCGTCGCCGCGCCGTTCTGGGCCAACACGCAACTGCTCTGGTACCGCAAGTCCGTCGCCCAGGCCGCCGGCGTCGACCCGGCCGCGCCGGACTTCACCTGGGACCAGATGATCAAGGCTGCGGAGAGCCAGAAGAAGGTGATCGGGGTACAGGCCAACCGGTACGAGGGCTACATGGTCTGGATCAACGCGCTCGTGGTGTCCGCGGGCGGCCAGATCATCACCAACGTCGAGGCCGGCAAGAACGCCACTCCCACGATCAACTCTGCGGCGGGCGACGACGCGGCCCGGATCATCGGTGACCTCGCGCGGTCGGCGGCCGCCCCGCCGGCGATGTCCACGGCCGGCGAGGAGGAGGCGCGCTCGGCCTTCCAGAGCAGCTCCGGAGGCTTCATGGTCAACTGGCCCTACGTCTACGGCGCGGCGAAGGGCGAAGTCGACAGCGGGGCACTTTCCAAGTCGGTCCTCGACGACATCGCCTGGGCCAGGTACCCGGAGGTCCGGGCCGGCGAGCCGAGCAAGCCGCCGCTGGGCGGGATCAACCTCGCCATCGGCGCCTACACGACGTACCCGAACCAGGCGCTGGATCTGGTCAAGTGCGCCACCTCGTTGGAGAGCAACGTCGAGTACATGCTCGACGCGGGGAACCCGGCGGCGAAGGCTGCCGCATACGACGACCCGAAGGTGCAGCAGGCGTTCCCGATGGCGGCGCTGATCCGCCAGTCCATCAACGACGCCGGGCCGCGGCCGGTCACGCCGTACTACAACGACGTATCGACGTCGGTGCAGGTCACCTGGCACCCCGCGAGCTCGGTGCACACGCCGGACACGCCTGAGCAGACTTCGACGTTCATGGCCGACGTCCTGCAGGGCAAGCGGCTCCTGTGAGACGGTCGACGGTCGCACGGAGAGGAGTATCGCGTGACCCTCACCGAAACCCGGGTGGACCAGCCGGCACCGCAACCGGCCGAAGTCACCGACCGGGCCCGGCATGAACGGCGGCTGGGCCTGACCCTGTCCGCGCCGGCCTTCATCGTCATGGTGTTCGTGACCGCGTACCCGCTGGTCTACGCGGTGGTCCTGTCGCTGTACAACTACCGGCTGACCGACCCGGCGGGCAAGAGCTTCGTCGGGTTCGGCAACTACGCCACGGTGCTGACCGACCCGGTCTGGTGGAGCGACTTCGCCACCACACTCGTCATCACCGTGGTCAGCGTGGCGGTCGAGCTGGTGCTCGGCTTCGGCTTCGCCTTCGTGATGTACCGGGTGCTCGCCGGCCGTTCCCTGGTCCGCACCGGAATCCTCATCCCGTACGGCATCATCACCGTCGCCTCGGCGTTCATCTGGCGGTACGCGTTCCAGCTCGACTCCGGGTTCGTGAACCAGTGGCTCGGGCTCGGCGACTTCAACTGGTTCGGTCAGCGCTGGTCGTCGCTGTTCGTCATCATCCTCTCGGAGATCTGGAAGACCACCCCGTTCATCTCGCTTCTCCTGCTGGCCGGTCTGGTACAGATTCCGGAGGAGCTGCAGGAGGCGGCCCGGGTGGACGGTGCCACGGCGGCGCAGCGGCTGCGGCGGGTGACGCTGCCCAACATGAAGGCCGCCATCATGGTGGCGCTGCTGTTCCGGACGCTGGACGCCTGGCGCATCTTCGACAACCCGTTCGTGATGACCGCGGGCGCGAACAAGACCGAGACGCTGTCCTTCCTCGCGTACCGGCAGAACGTGACCCTGGTGAACCTCGGCGCCGGGTCGGCGATCTCCGTGCTGCTCTTCCTGACCGTCGTGGTGATCGCGTTCATCTTCGTCAAGGGCTTCCGGACAGATCTTTCGCAGGTGCGGGGTGATCGGTGATGGTCGGCCAACGGGCAAGTCGATGGTGGACGACCGGGGGCCTGCTGATCCTGGTCTGGGCGCTGTTCCCGTTGCTGTGGATGGTGTCGCTGTCGTTCAAGGACCCCAACACGTTCCGCAGCCAGACGCCGACGTTCTTCCCGAGCAAGTGGGTGTGGACGAACTACCAGACGGTGTTCAGCGACGCGCTGTTCACCAGCGCGCTGCGCAACTCCATCGGCATCTCCCTGATCGCCACCCTTCTCTCGGTCGTCATCGCGATGTTCGCCGCGTACGCGATCGCCCGGATGGACTACCCGGGTAAGAAGTTCCTGTTGTCCATGGCGCTGGCGATCGCGATGTTCCCGCAGGCCGCGCTCGTCGGCCCGCTGTTCAACATGTGGCGCAGTCTGGGCATCTACGACACCTGGATCGGCCTCATCATCCCGGACCTCACGTTCGCGCTGCCGCTGTCGATCTGGACGATGTCGGCGTTCTTCCGGCAGATCCCGTGGGAGATGGAGCAGGCGGCCCAGGTCGACGGCGCCACCGCGTGGCAGGCGTTCCGCCGGGTCATCGTCCCGCTGGCCGCTCCCGGCGTGTTCACCACCGCCATCCTGACGTTCTTCTTCTGCTGGAACGAGTTCCTGCTGGCCATCTCGCTGACGTCGACGAACCGGGCGCGCACGGTACCGGCGGCGCTGTCGTTCTTCACCGGCGCCTCGCAGTTCCAGTCGCCGATCACGGCCATCATGGCGGCCTCCGTGGTCGTCACGATTCCCGTCGTACTGCTGGTGCTGGCCTTCCAACGTCGGATCATGGCCGGTCTGACGGCCGGCGCCGTCAAGGGCTGAGAGTCGAGGAGGACACCGACCAATGGCCGAGATCACCATGAAGAACATCGTGAAGCGCTACGGCGACGGGTTCCAGGCGGTCAACGACGTCAGTCTGGACATCGCCGACGGCGAGTTCATGATTCTGGTAGGCCCGTCGGGTTGCGGGAAGTCGACCCTGCTGCGGATGATCGTCGGGCTGGAGGACATCACGTCCGGCGACATGATGATCGGTGGGGTACGGGTCAACAAGAAGGCGCCCCGCGACCGCAACCTCGCCATGGTGTTCCAGAACTACGCGCTCTACCCGCACCTGACCGTCTTCGAGAACATCGCGTTCCCGCTGCGGCTGAGAAAGGCGCCGGAAAGCGAGGTACGCCAACGGGTCAACGAGGCGGCGGAGATGCTCGAACTCACCGAGCACCTCGGCCGCCGGCCGGCGAACCTCTCCGGCGGCCAGCGCCAGCGGGTGGCGATGGGCCGGGCCATCGTCCGCAAGGCGGATGCGTTCCTGTTCGACGAGCCGCTGTCGAACCTCGACGCCAAACTGCGCGGCCAGATGCGCACGGAGATCGCCCGCATGCAACGGCGGCTCGGTACCACGACCGTGTACGTCACCCACGACCAGACCGAGGCGATGACGCTGGGCGACCGCATCGCGGTGCTGCGCAAGGGAGTCCTGCAGCAGGTGGGTTCGGCGCACCAGCTCTACGAGGAGCCGGCGAACCTGTTCGTCGCCGGGGTCATCGGGTCGCCACCAATGAACTTCGTACCCGGGCGGATCGCGGACGGCCGCATCGAGACGCCGTTCGGCACCGTGGCGCCGACCAGCGAGCGGATCACCCGGATCGGCGACCGGGACCTGGTGATTCTCGGGTTCCGCCCGGAGTACTTCGAGGACTACTCGCTGGTACCCGCCGGTGCCCGGACGCGCGGCCACACCTTCACCGTCGACGTGGACGTCACCGAGTGGCTGGGCAACGAGCTCTACGCGTACGTGCCGTACGAGGCACCGGAGGAGGTCACCCGCCAGCTCGGGGAGCTGGAACGGGAACTGGACAGCGAGCAGATGCGCACCCAGCTCGTCGTGGCCCTCGACCCGGCCAGCCGGATCCGTTCGGGCACCAAGGCCGAGCTGTGGTTCGACCCGGAGCGCATGCACGTGTTCGACGCGGCCACCGGGGACAACCTGACCCGCGATCCGGACCGGACCTTCGACGACGACAACGTCCACGCAGGCGTGCGCACCGAGTAGGTACCTACGGGTTCAGCTTGATGGTGCACCGGACGTCGCCGAGTCCGCGGGCGACGAGGAGCTGTCCGGCACCGCTCAGTCGCGCCCACGCGCCGGCGCCGCTGTCCCACCGGCGCCACAGCCGGGGGTCGGTGCGCACCTGTACCGGTACCGACTCGCCCGGCGCGGCCGACACGTTCCGCCAGCCGACCAGGCGGACCGGCTGGTCGGGCTCGGCCGGTTCGAAATACACCTGGACGACCTCGCGGCTGCCGCGCGTGCCGGTGTTGGTGACAGTCACCGTGACCGTGGCGCAGTCATCATCACGGGAGAGTTCCGGCTCGCCATACTCCCAGGTGGCGTATCCCAGCCCGTGACCGAACCAGAACGCCGGCGCCGGTGCCTTTCCGGCCCAGTGGCCGCGGTACCCGATGAAGGTGCCCTCGGTGTATTCCAGCCGGCCGTCGACGGGAGTCACCGACCACGCCGGTGTCCGGGCGTCGTCGACCGGGAACGTGTCCACCAGCCGGCCGGCCGGTTCGAGATCGCCGAGCAGCGCCGCGGCGACGGCGTACCCGCCCTCCTGCCCGGGCAGCCCGGCCCACAGCACGGCGTCGACGTCGGCACGCCACGGCATGATGACCGGCGTCGCCGCGTTGACCACGACCACCGTCGCGCGCGCCGCGGCCGCGACCGCGGCGACCAGGTCGTCCTGGCGCCCCGGCAGGTGCAGGGTGGTTTTGTCGAGCGCCTCGGTCTCCTGCGCCTCGGTCAGACCCACCACCACGACGGCGACATCAGCACGCGCGGCCGCGGCCACCGCTTCGGCGATGACCTCGTCGGCGCCGCGCGGTGCGGCACGGGCGACGATGCCGTACAACCCCGCGCCGGCAAGGGGTCCACCGCCACCGGAGGGTAGGACGACGGTACCGTCGACGAGTTCGCCGCCGGTCACCTCCACCTCGGTGACTTCGGCCGGCGGTGTCAGCACCTCTTCGGCGAAGCCGTGACCGGTGACTTTCAGGTCGTACCGCACCGCCCGCCCGCCCACGGTCAGCTGCCACCGGCCGACGCCGATGGCGCCGACCTCGACCCGGCCGGTGCCGTTGATCCGGGCCCGGAACCGGATCCCGGCAACGGTTTCGTCGAACTCGTCGTCCGTGCCGACCATCGTTGCCGCACCGGCGCCGTGCCGTTCCTTGATGACGGATCCGTCGGCGGCCAGCAGGGTGAACCGCACACCTGGACGGCCGTTTTCCGGGTCGGTCAGGAACCCGCCCCGGGCCGGTACCGGTCGGGTGCGTACCTCGACGCCGTCGACGACAGTCACCGCGTCGCCGAGCAGCGCGGTGAGTCCCTCCGCCACGCTGCTCTGGTACGGCGGGTTGACCCCTGCCGAACCGCCGCCCATGTCGACGGTGTCGATCGCGTGCCGGCCGATCAGCGCGACCGTCCGTCCGCGCTGCAACGGCAGTGTCGTATCCCGGTTCGTCAGCACGGTCATGCCCTCGGCGGCCAACCGCCGCAGCTGCTCCCTGCGTGGTGCGCTGTCCGGTGCGGGCAGGTCGGCCGGATACTGCCGGGGCCGGCCCAGCGCACCGACCCGGTCGGCGAGGCGCAGCAGCCGGCGCAGGTGCTCGTCGATGACCGGCTCGGCCACCGCTCCGGCCGCCACGGCGGCGACCAGCGCCGCGCCCCAGGGTCCGTCGGGTCCGGGCATCACCAGGTCCAGCCCGGCGTTGGCGGCCGGTGCGGTGCTCCGGGTGGCGAACCAGTCCGACATGACGAGGCCGGGGTATGCCCACTCGCCTTTGACGATGTCGTTGGTGACATGTTGGTGCTCGGTCGCGGGTACCCCGTTGACGTTGTTGTACGCCGCCATGACCGACCAGGCGTCCGACTCGGCGACGGCGATCTCGAACGGCAGCAGGTACAGCTCGCGCAGGGTCGCCTCGTCGACCACACTGTCCATCGTGTTGCGCTCGGTCTCCGATTCGTTGGCCACCAGGTGTTTGAGGCAGGCGCCGACGCCGCTGTCCTGCAGCCCGCGCACGTACGCGGCGGCCAGCCTGCCGGTGAGCAACGGGTCCTCGGAGTACGACTCGAACAGCCGCCCGCCCAGCAGCGAGCGGTGCAGGTTGACGGTCGGGCCGAGGACCACGTGGATCTGTTGCGCCATCGCCTCTTCGGCGAGCAACCGGCCGACCTCGTACGCGGACTCCTCGTTCCAGGCCGAGGCGAGCAGTGTGGCGTTGGGGAACAACGCGACGGTACGGCCGCCGAAGAACTTCAGCCCGCGCACCCCGGTCGGCCCGTCGGACAGCCGCACCTCGCCCAGCCCGATCCGGTCGCACGGCGCCAGTGTGAACCCCGAGGCACCGGTCAGCAGCGTCACCTTGTCCCGCAGGGAAAGCGTTGCGACGAGCGCCGAATAGTCATCGTGTTGCGTCATCGTCGACCTTCTCGATCGGGAGGGCGAGGGCGACCGGCACCGAGCCGGGATCGCTTGCGTGGGCGCCGCGGGCGAAGCCGACGAGGAACCGTTCCGGCTCCGGCCCGGGACGGGTGGCGTAGACCTGGACGACGTGGCCGCCGCGTTGCACGTCGAGATCCACGTTGCCGATGGTGAACGTGGTGTATGACAGGCCGAAGCCGAGCGGGTACGCCGCCGGTTCAGCGTCCCGGTCCAGCAGCCGCTGCCCGTGCCACCGGTCGTAGGTGACGGTGGTGGCGTTCCGCTCGAAGGGCGGCAGGTCCGCTTCGTCGCGGGGGATCGCGAACGGCAGGCGCCCGCCGGGTTCGCTCCTACCGGGCAGGACGTCGGCGAGCGCCGCGCCGCCTTCCATGCCGGGGTACCACGCCAGGAGGATCGCCGGTACCCGGTCGCGCCACTCTTCCATCGTCACCGCGGCGCCGGCCATCACGACAACCACGGTACGGGAATTGGCGGCGGCGACCGCCCGGGCGAGCTCGTCGTGCGCGCCGGGTTCGTCCGGTGGCGGGTACAGCGTCGCCAGTGCCGGGTCGTACGACCCGACATACTCGCCCTCGTCCTCGGCGGTGTACCCGACGATCACCACCGCGACGTCGAAGCCGGCCGTGTCGCCGGCACCGTCCACCTGCGACACCTCTACTCCGGGCAGCGCCTCCCGCAGGCCCGCGAGCGGCGTGACGACCGAGGGCGCGCGGACGTCGGACGAGCCGTGGTCGCCGCTGTTCGGCACGTCGG